>Ga0209511_1000693_pt1 | contig 32406 bp, 20 predicted proteins | sample SSSSmetaG_FD_184141 | JGI IMG/M metagenome (GOLD analysis project Ga0209511, IMG submission 184141) | Glacier valley bacterial and archeal communities from Borup Fiord, Nunavut, Canada, to study Microbial Dark Matter (Phase II) - ​SSSS... | ecosystem: Environmental > Aquatic > Freshwater > Ice >... | reverse complement strand
ACAACAACAAAGTCGGTTTCAACTCGGACAACCGCCACTCCCAATCGATGATGCTCTTTTTAGACCCGCCAAAGATTCGGGCAGTGGCATTGAGTCCTTGCCCCTCAGTTCTGGCTTTCAACACCTCAATAATCCGGCTCAATGGAGTTCTTAACCCAGCAATCGCAGTGGCAAAGGTCTCACTGAAATAGCTATCGCAACTGCGACAATGATGAATTGTGCGAGTCCCATTCGTTTGGGTTGTATGGCGGGTATGAGCATGGACTTGAGAACCATCACAATAGGGGCAATTTTGAGAAAATAAATCCATCCTCCTCTCCGAGTGAATTGGCGGCTTGCGAAACACTACAAATTACTCTAACTCAACAGTATCAAAGCTTTTAGCGGTTTGCAGCTCAATGGAGTACATTAGAGGTAGAGCAGTGGTCACTCATGATTTAATATGAAAGCTTACTCTGTAGATCTGCGTCAGAAAGTGGTGGATGCCTATGAGCAACAAGAAGGATCGCAACGGGAATTAGCCAAACGATTCAAGGTCAGTCCAAATTTTGTGCGCCTCTTGCTCAAACGTCATCAAACCGAAGGAACCGTTGAACCCAAACCTCACACCGGTGGTTTTATCAGTCGGTTAGCGAATCAACTGAACTTGATTGAGCAGTTAGTCGAACAAGATAACGATGCGACCTTGCAAGAGTTATGTGACCAACTCGATCGACAGGTTCAGATTCGGGTCAGTCCCAGTACCGTTTGCCGCACCCTGAAACAGTTGAACTTGACGCGAAAAAAAAACTCTACACGCCAGTCAAGCTGAAACAGACCGAGTTCAGGTACTACGCCAAGCGTATCGAGAGCAGATTCGAGACATTCGTCCAGACGATTTAGTCTTTCTCGATGAGACCGGGGTGAACTTAATGATGGCGCGGCTCTATGCTCGTGCCCTTCAAGGAGACCGAGCGACGGGAGAACGTCCCTACAAAAAAGGACGTAATGTCACCCTAGTGGGAGCGATGAGCTTAAACGGGATGGTGGCAGCACTCACCTTTGAGGGTGGACTTAACGGAGATGTCTTCAAATACTTTGTGGAACAGATGTTAGTGCCTAACCTATGGGTCGGCGCTTGTGTCGTCATGGACAACTTGAGTTCTCATGGGGTGGATGGAGTTCGAGAACTGATTGAAGCAGCAGGGGCAAAGCTGGTCTATTTATCGCCCTATTCTCCTGACTTTAATCCGATTGAGAACTGCTGGTCGAAAGTCAAAGCGTTTTTACGGTCGGTGGCGGCTCGCTCTCGCGAAGCCTTAGATCAAGGAATTACGGATGCCCTCAAGGCTGTGACCTCAAAAGATATTGAAGGTTGGTTCACCTACCGATGCTACTGTACTTAACTGAGCTGAAAACCGCTATATATCTCCCCACCCAACGGAACCAGTGCCGGAGGGTCGCATCTAACGGTTGGGGGAGTGGAGATCAAGGGTGAGTGGGTGTTCCGCAAACAAGAGATCGAAGCGCTGATTCACCCAAGCTAAGCGTAGATGCAGTAAATGATTAAATCCTGGCTCGCTCCACCGCATCCCGGTTCCCTTAAAGCGCTGCTGAATCAGCCATTTGCAAGCACTCTCAACCATGCCAGAGCCAATGGGAAAGCCTAATTTTTTGAAGGTGCGATACTGCAAATGCGCCAGATGAGTGCTGAGATAGTGCCGCACTCGCTTCAAGGTGGGTTTAGCTGATGTTGGGGTGGAAGCATACTTGAGTAAGCGTCCAAATTCTCTGATGATGCGGTAAACATAGCCATGCCGAAGTTGATGGCGTAACTGCTCAAACCACTGTTGGGGGGTGCGGGTCGATAAGGTGTTGCCATAGGCTTCAGCAGCGTCCCACAACTGTTGTGCCGCATGGTAGAAATCTAAAATTCCGACTGCGCTTCCAGCCCAGAATTGCTCAAACAATCGCCAAAATCCTCTCGCTCCATCCCTGATCCACACCACTTGAGGCGCAGTCGCAATCCCTTGGCGCAATGCTTCTAGCTGCAATCGACTCTGCAAGGCATCCAAGTTTCCCAACACTGCCACGAAACGACGCTGTTGCAGTCGTGTCGTCTGCCGCCCGTTGCGAGTTTGAACGGATTGTAGGCGAGCAAGCACGGCAAGTTTGATTTCCCGAAAGCGAATTTTCCCCTTAGCAGTTCTGGGGTGCGGACGAAATGGCACACTTACCCCATCTGCTGCAATTGCCAACGGCAAGTTTACCCACTGTGGGTCTAATGGTTCAACAGCGGGTTCAATCCCCTGTGCCAGTTGCTTCAGTTCTGAGTCGAGTTGAACGCTCGCTTGTTGTCCAAACTGCTGCACCCATTGCCATACAGTGTCGTCACTGATGCGAATGCCACACAGTTGCATCAAGAGATGAACCGCGATCTCAAAGGGTAAAAACACTGCCAACAGGCATCCCAGGCGCATCAATTCCATCGACGTTTGCTGGTAGGCTGTAATCCCTAGAACGGCATCAAACGGCGGATGATGACTCCCAGGACAACGATTTGGGCATCGCCCCACCCGTCGCCGCCATTCCACCCATCCCACTAGCGTTAACATGCGTCGGTTCACAAAGCCCTTGCTCTCTAATCGACTGCCACAGTCCGCACAATTGCCCCACACTTGATGTTCTTGGGCACGCGCATTCAACTGCTGTTCTACTAACTTTTGGGCAAACCAGAGTCCAAGTTGCCAAGCTGCCAGCACTAAACTCGCAAGGCTGACCCTTCCTTGCATTTTTTCATACAACTGTTGCAATTCACGATTATCGACTTCATTCAGGGTGTTTAGCGTTAGCATCAGAGGAGATATTAATTGTTTCAGGTACATGCCTTAACCGGATGTGCCTTTTTTGTGTCCTCTTCTATTCTCGCTCATCCTGCTGGGACTCCCCCAACCGCCAGATGCGCCCGTGCCGGAGTGCGTCTAAGGTATTTTGTGGAGTCCCTGAGGCCATAATTAAAGCCTTAAAGTAAGGTAGAAAAAAGTGAGATGTGACTAATACAGATATACCATAACATCAAAGATTTGCGGTTCACAGGTCATTGACTAAGGCAGCGTGTAAAAATAACTTGAGCAATTTCCCTGTAAGAACTGCTATGAAGCAGTCAGTTCGAGGTTCTCTCTGAGCAACTTATTTTTACAAGAGTCCTAACGCCTGCAAATCTTGCTTGAAGATATAGTAGCGTGAGCTATTGCTGCCTCCCCCATCGCACAACAGCAAAATTGAAGTTGCTTGTGGATAGCGAACCTTGCCATCGGTATTCCACCAGTAGACATCTTCAAAAATACTATCGCCCTCCACATGAGGGTTTCAGGCTTTTGTAGTTTTTTATACATCTCATTGCTCAATGCAACCATAAGGGTTTCAGGCTTCGTTAATTGAGAATAGAGTTAATAAGCTTAAAACTGGAAGTTGTGCGATTTCTGAAACCCTTGTAGGGCAAGCTTCTTAATTTTTGAAGAAGTCTGTTGGAGCGTTTCAATTAAACTGACGGTCATTTCCAGTTCATACACGCATCACTGCCAGCCTAGTCTTTCTTCACTGACAATAAATTAGCCCTGCCATTCTGGAGTCAAAGTCGCCCAATTCTAGGGGATTTGGGGAGCAGAAGCCGCTCATAACGAAGCGAAAGGACTTATGTATACACGGTAGCGTTGTGTTGCGGGGCTTCTTCAGTCACGCCAGTAGGATATGCGTGTAGTAGAACTGTTGCATTAAAGTGGAGGATTCATCGACCTCAATAGTTGTTTGATCTTGCCTTGCTGTTGCCGATGCAAAGATTCTGGAAACGTTAGCTCGATCGCAAATCGTTGGGTTGCTTCTTTGGACAATGTTGAGCGAGTCACAGAGGAATTGAATAGTATCTCAACCGCTTGAACTTGAGCCAGCAGACTTTGAGGGGCATGGTCTTCCCCCGCGACCAAGAGACTGATCAAAGGTTTTGTCTGCTGCACCATTTCTCGATCGAGCACTAGCATATGGTCTATCTCTAATCGCAAATCTTGCACACCCACTTCCGTTATAGTTGCTGTGTAAGAGTGCCCTGCCCAACCTTCCCAGTAGAGTTGCGTGACGGCTTGCACCTGTTTGCGAACCTTCACGCCAACTTCTGGTTGAAACTCTTGGAAGACCCGTCGGAGACTAGTGGAAATAAAGCGGAGTGAGGTGATGGGGTTGTCGCATTCTGCCCGGTTTTGTGAATGCCACTCCTTGACATCTGAATAAAGCACCACAATTAAATCGTCTTGCTGAGTGCGGCTGGGATTGATGAAGTTGACCGATAGCGATGTTTGAAGTTGGTTTGTGGCGATCGCGCGAACGATCTGAGCATTCAGCAATACCCCCGCACCATAGTCACCCACCAGTTCTATCTGAACCTCGTCGGGAATGTTAGGCCAAACATCTAGCAGAATTTGTGCCCCAGTTTCGCTCACATTAACGGTTTTACCCTTCCAGCTTTGGTTATTGCTGTGAATAATTGCAGTCAGCTTACGGGGTAGACGATGAGACTGTCTCAATTGAGGTTGCTCGAAGGCAACGAGACAAGCTGCAATCACCAAAATTAAGTTAAACACACACCACAACGCATTGATCAGTGCTGCTTGCCAAGCTTGCGAGTCCAGCAGTAGCCAAAAAGGAACAACCAGCAGAGCCGTTGCGGTCAAAACTCCCAAAATCAGTAGATAACGCACACTTTCTAAATCGAAGTTGCGCTTGGTGACCGTCAAGCCTTTGTCTGTGACGTTGAATGCGCCTAATTTAGGGTTGATCAATGCCAGCAGCGTGACCATCCCGGCTTGAAATGACATGGCAAACTCGTAAATCTCATTCCAGAAAGAAAACCGCACTCTCTTATAAGGAATGTGGTTGGTTTGCATCGATAAAAGAATGTGCGGCAGTGCATAGAACAAGGTTTCTAAGCCCAGACCTTTGACCGAGTTGATGCCCAGCAGCAAGTACAGCATAGGAGCCAGTAGATACATTAACCGGGGAAAGCCAAAAAAGAAATGAGACGTAGCGCTGAGGTAGCAGATGCGCTGAGACAGACTGAGCTTAAGTTTACGGTTGAAGAGAGGGTTCTCTAAGCGAAGAATTTGTGCCATGCCGCGCGCCCATCGAACTTGCTGCCCCACATAAGACGAAAACTTCTCTGGCGCTAGACCCGCTACCATGATTTTGTCGTAGTAAACGGTTTCATAGCCCAGGGAATGCAGTCGCAGCGAGGTGTGACAATCCTCGGTCACGGTTTCGGTGGCAATGCCGCCGATTTGCAGTACGTAGTCTCGCCGAACTACGGCAGCAGAACCACAAAAGAATGTCGCGTTCCAATAGTCGTTTCCCTTCTGTAAAACTTTGTAGAACAGTTCGTTGCCGACCGGAACATGTCCCCCGGTTAACAGGTTGCGCTCGAAGGGGTCGGGATTATAGAACCAGTGAGGGGTCTGAACGAGCGCAACTTTGGGGTTTAAGAAGAAGCCCACCGTATCTTGCAGAAAATCGCGCGCTGGAATGTGATCGCAGTCGAGAATGAGAACTAGATCTCCTTGAGTTCTGGGCAGGGCAGTGTTGATATTTCCGGCTTTGGCGTGATCGTTGTTGTCTCGCGTCAGCAATGTGCAGTCTAAGTCATCACACATTTGCTGTAGCGCTTCTCGACGGCTTTGATATTTTTCAGCGCGACCATCATCGAGAATGTAAACGTGCTTCTTTTCAGTAGGATAGGCGATCGCTAACGCACCCAATACAGTCTTTCGCACAAGCTCAACCTCTTCATTATAGGTAGGAATATAAATATCCACTGTTGACCATTGCGCTTGAGGAATGTTTGAGATATCAACAGACTGACGATCCCTCAGTTTGATTGTCTGAAAATATGCCAAAAACAGAGTGACGATCGCATAGACTTCTGCCAAATACAGCAACAGTGAGAACAATCCATCTAACCAACTATCCAGGTTGAGGGTGTAGACGGTGCGGTAGTAGAAATAGCGCAAAGTGGTCAGCACACTTAAGGCAACCAAAAGCAGATGTAGATGCTCACTAACACGGGGGTTCGACTGCCTTTCCTCTAAACGGATGATGCTTAATCCAACAATCGTTAACCCAATCCCCACGATCGATTGTTCTAAAATCGGAAGTTGAAACGTGATCAGAGGCAGACAGAGACAGAGCAATGCTCCTAGTAAGACGAGCAACTGGAATCGCCCTAGCGACTGCAAAAGCCAATCAAACAGTTGAGGAATGCGATCGACGAGCCAAGTGATTGAGTAGTCTTGAAGCCTGGTAGATTTGTTGGGGTGCGATCGATTCCCCCAAAAGTTTGCGATTTCCCGAATCATAGATTTAAGGTTGCTGTTGAGTGTTGGCTGGCTTTTCCTGAGTGCTTTATTGCTTTTGGCTAAACCGCTTCAAATACGACTGAAAGACTCCATAGATCACGATCGCTGCAATCACAGTCGTCGGAATCATCACAAACACATTGACTCGAATGAACCGTAAGAATTGCTCTAGAGCAGTCAGTGCGGTGATTTGTCGTTTCTGCTCAGCGCGTTGCAAAAACTCCAGCGTATAAGCCTGTGGGTCGTAGGGTGAGGGATTCGGCACATTCGCTTTCACCAAAACGGTGTCTTCTTTGATCTGGGAAAACAAATCATCCCGACTGAGCAAATCGCGCACTTGATCTAAACCCTGTTCTGTTTGAGCGCTGAGGGCAAGCAGGACGCGATCGCGATTCCACGGCGACACGATTTCTTTCATCACGCCCTGACCATCGGGTAAAGTCTGGATCTGACTTTGATCTCGCTTGCGCCCAAATAAATTCTCAAGCGTAAATCCTTCGGTTTGAAAGGCTTGGGGTAAAGGAAATTTGGATTGAGTGCCGATCGCGACTAAATGACGCTCTTTTCGCACGTTCTCTGGGAGTTGCTTGGCTCGATACACCTCTAACTTCACAGAACCTGCACGACTCAACCGCCCCAACCGTTCTGAAAACTCCAGCATCAATCGGATATCGCCAGAAGTCGGAGCGTCGGGAACCACGATCGCAGTTCTAGACAAATCTTGAGGGGCTGCTAGCGGATAACCGTATTTCAGCAATTGCAAATCAGGTACTTGAGCAAAACTATGCCGCTTCAACTCAAAACTAGTGTCGGCATGGACTGTGCCCCAGAGTTGTTGATCTGTCGCGCGGTTGCACGATCGCCGTTCTCGTGGGTCAAGTTGAAACCGCACCTGAATCTTGGAGTCGGGCTTGATGCGCTCAGGCGGCAGGGTCAGTTGCAGCGTATCGCGAACGGCTCCCGCTTCTGAGCTTAACCGTTTGCCAGTGATAGGCACTCCATCAAGTTGCACCTCAATCATCGACGTGAGGGGGTTTACCTGCGGACTGTAGCTGTAGCGCAGCGTCATCTCGTTGCCGGGGTCAAACTGATCGTCGGGCAACGATCGAAAGTCGAAGTCGATCAGTGGGGCATCAGCCCCTCGTACCGTAACATCCGAGAAGGGCTGATTGGTATAGTTCCGCAGATCTTTGAGTTGAAAAGAATCGGTTGTGGGTAGGTAAGCCGACCATTCTCTCAACGGAGGTGTCGGAATTTCACCGACTTGGTTAACGATGATGGTGCGCCCGGTTCCAATCTGGCGATCGTGTGCCTGTGCCAGAAATTGCACAGCTTTGGCGACTCCTTCTGCTCCGTTTCCTGTCGCAACCAGGACGAGATTCTTTTCATCTGCGGTGGTCGTCAGCGTCAATACCCCAACATCGGGAGGCAAAACTTTCTGCTTCTCGTCTAGAATCTGACCGTCTCTGAGCGATAACGGCAGCTTTAAAGTGGTTAAAGCAGGCTGGCTTTTGAGAGTGCCAATCACGATCAGTCGCTCACTGGGTTGCAGTGCCTCTGAAGGTTTCAGCAAGCGAGTTTCTAGGGCACGGTGTTGAGCAAGTTGTCCCAGTGCGGTCTGCAACCGTGCGGCTGGGGTCAACCAGGCTTCATCGATTTGTTCGGGTAATAAGTAAGCAGTGCGATTTGGCTCTAGGCTGAGATTGTCAAAAACAGGATAGGGATAGCGACCAAAGTCAAGGGCGATCGGCTCTGGCTGAACCTCAAACACCAGTTTAGAATCGGGCAGAATCTCAGTCCACAGTGAGGGATCGAAGGGGTCTTGGGTGCAGGTGGGCGAGTTGTTTTGGAGAGCTGCCACCATGACTTCGTTATAGTCTTGAAGCACTCCGGGAGGAATGTCATAGACGGCAGTTCCAATTTCACCTTGCTTACGATTGAGCGGTAAGCTGCCGACGCTAGTGCCGTTGATTAGTACAGTCAAGTTCGATCGCGTTGCGTAAAGCGCCGGAGAATGACGATAGCGCAACATCACCTTGGCAGACTTGGTAGCCCAGTTGCGCGGACGGGTGAATTGCAGTCGCGCTTCATCATAAATGCCCTGCAAGCGCAGCCGATGACCAACGATCGGACTGCGATTAAACTCCAGCACATACTGACCGGGTGTCAGCGGTTTGACGAAACCATCAGGGAGCGGGGCTGCGGGGTCTTTCGGCTCTGCCTGCGATTCGACAGTTTGCACGATCGAGGTCTCAACCGACGAAGCTTTGTTGGAGTCATCAGGATTACTCTGAGCGTGAGCGATCGCTGCACCCAAACCAAGTAATCCGATCGCCAGGAGCGGAGCAACCGGGGGAAAATGACGATATTTCATGGGAAGCTCATCGCCGGGATGAGAGGTAGAGAGCGAGAAGCAAAAAGTGAGAGTTAACTGAACAGATGTTCAGAGTGTCGTTGCTGATGGTTACGCCAATGGTTTAGTAGCGCTCCCAGGAGGGCTGAAATCCTCGGCGTTTAAGGCGATCGACTTTGATTTGTTGAATTAGATCGACAATGACGGGATTCGTAACGCCTTGCAGCGTTTGGACTTGCTGAAGTTGCCGCAACCCTGCAAAAGGCTGATCTTGGGCAAGGCTGAGTTCTGCAAGAATGCGATGCATGTCCCAATCGTTGGGTCTGAGGGCTAACACTTGCCGATAGAGTTGTGTGGCTTCGGGATAGCGTTTTTGCTCAAACCGAATACCGCCCAAAGCCGACAGTGCGTCTACATTGTTGGGTTGACGTTGCAGAATCTCCTGATATGCCGTACTTGCAAGTTGCAGTTCACCCAAACTGCTAGCCAGTTCTCCCTGAACGAAGTAAGCGTCAACAGTGTCCCGATTGCGGCTGACGATCGCCTTGAGCCGCGATCGTGCCTGGTCTGGATCTCGTTTTGCCAACACTTGCAGCGATCGCCGCTGAATGGGTAGATTGTCTGGCTCAACCTGCAACAATCGGTTATAAAGTTGCTCTCGCCCAGCAGCAGGCGGAAGTGCCCCAACCAGACTCAATAGTTCGGGCGGCGCGTCAGAGGTCGATTGCTGCAACCAGCGATCGAGAACAGTTTCCGCTTCAGATGCAGACAGGCGTTTTGCCTGATATGCCAAACTCGCTCGACCGAGTTGAACGGCTGCATTCTGAGGATCGCGACTTAATAGCTGGTCATAAACCGCCAAAGCCTCGTCTAACCGTCCCTGAGTTTGCCGAATTGCCACTAAGCCCTTGATCGCACTGTTCAGCACCTCTTGTTTAGGGTTTCGGGCAATCAGAGATTCATACCGTTGGGCACTCGCCTCTAGCTTGTTTTCGCGGCGATCGAGGTCTGCAAAAAGCAGTTCGGTTGCTAAATCTTGAGAACCCACTAATGTGGCTTGATAAGTCGCTAACGATTGTTTCGCGGCGGTCAAATCGCCCTTCTGCACTTGCATTTGAGCAATCCGGAAGTTTAGAAAAGGCACCACTACCCCAGAGTCGAGCAATGATTGATAAACAGGCAAAAACTGTGGATCAGCCGGATCGACTTTCAAGAGCGCCTGAGCCAACAATCGTCGATCGCTCAAAGCATCAGGAAGCGGTTGCAAAACTTTCTGTAGTTCCTGGCTCTGTTGAAGTTGGCTAATTTGCCCTAGTTGCCGGGCTACAACTAGTTGCTTCACTCGCAAACTGCGATCTCCGGGCGACTGTTGAATCGCTATTTGGTAAAGTTGCAGCGATTCTACTCTCGTTGTAAGCACCTCACTCAAGACATCCGCAAATTCGTTCACTAGACCCAAAGAAGGGGGCGCTTGTTTGAGTGCCTGACGGTAGAGAGCAATGGCTGCTTGAGCGCGTTGTTGATCGCCAGATTGACGAGCGATCGTACTCAACGCCCTGGCTAGAGGCAAAGTTGCGCTTGGGTTGCCGCTCAGAGACTCTAACAGTGCAGACGCTGCTTCTGGTTGATTGTTGGCTTGATAGGCGATCGCTAATGCTGTTCGGAGTTCGATCGCGGATTTTTGTTTCAGGCGCGACTCCAAAATCTGGACTGCCTTTTGTGACTGTCCCATTTCCCGCAGCGCCAGCGCATAGGCAGTCACTGCCTGATCGGGAATGGGTTGTCCTGTTGCCTGGTAGCGATCGAATAACGCCAATCCCTGTGGATAATCACCGCTATAGGCATAGATTTGGGCTGCCCCTAACAAGATCTCTGGTTTGGGATTGGCTTGCAAAACAATCTGGTAGTCTGCCAACGCTTCAGAAAATCGCCCTTGATAGCCGTAGAGCAAGGCTCGCTGGCTGCGGGCAGACTGATTGGTTGGAGTCAATTTCAATAGCGTACCCAGGGCTGTGATTCCTTCTCGCTGCCATTCTGGTTGATACCCTCCTAATAAACCGACTGCTTCTAGTGCTGTCCGATTTTGAGGATCTTGATTTAGAACTTGTCTATAAGCATTCCAAGCGTTACTATTTTGCCCTGCTTGTTGATAAGCGATCGCCAATCCCAGTTTTGCCTCTAAGGATTGAGGATTGCGCTGTAGAGTCTGTCGAAAGGTGGCGATCGCGTCATTAACCCAACCTTTTTTGAGCAACAAATAGCCCTGACTGCTTGAGGTAGTCTGAGCCTGTACGGGTTGAGTAAACGTTGCGATCGTCAACATCAACCCACTGGTCAAACTCAGCAGAGTTAGTGTGTACAGAATGCGAAAAGTATCGGGCAAAGTGTGGAGCTGTAGAGACGCAGGTGAAGGCATGTCTACAGATTGAGCAGAACTGCTAGTCTTAAAACTCATGTCTCATTAATGAATGGGTGGGTGCAACGTTACAGAGATGCCCTGATTAATCGCGTTACGTCTAGCCCAATTCGTGATGCCATCCCAACTGGTTGACTATAAGGTCGTCCGTACAACACACTACAGCGCGATTTGGCGCTTCAGGGATAAAATCGATGAAAGTTTGATAAACAAATCATCAAGTTTTTGCTGTAACTTAGATCTTGCACCTGCCTTTTTGCTGCGTTTTCGTCCCGCCCGTGAATGGAATTCCGGGCTAGCCTTGCGAAGTCCGTTGAAACGGACTGAATCCCTCAAACCCTCTTGCAGTCCCTTCAGGGGACTTCGCACCGTTAGACCGTGATTTTCAATCACGGGCGGGTCTGAGCCAAAAACGACCCGATCGAACGGGGCTGATTGAGTGGGTGCAAGATCTCAGGTAAGCCAGATAATCAATTTTGATTCTGTTGTGATTATGACTGTGATTTTGGGCGTATTCAACCCTTGATTCAGCAACGCCTGATTTTGACCTGATCTTTCCGCTGTTCGCTTTTAATTAATAAGGCGTAGTGCCTTGATAGGTGCTGCCATCGGGCATAATTGCCCAGTCGAGTCTACAGTTGCTCAAATCTGTTTTGCTCAACTTGGCTTGATGGAGGTTTGCGTATCGGAGGTCAGATTCGCTGAAATTAACGTTGACCAACTTTGCCTGAGTCAAAATCGTTCCGTATAGGCTGGCGTTCTCTAAGTTAGTGTTGTCAATCTTGGCGGACTTGAAATTTGCGTCTCGTAGCTCTGCTTGAACGAATGTCGCGTGGCTGATAGTTGCGTTCATCAAGTTGAGATTCAGCAATTGCGTGTAATTTAAGTTAGCATTGCTCAGATCAACTTCTCGAAAATCAGCTCCTTGTGCATTCACATTTTGCAGATCAGTTCCTTTTAGCTTGGCACCAATCAGAATGGCATTGATCAATTTGCTGTGGCTGAGATTAGCACCCGAAAGATTTGCCTGTCTTAAGTTTGCTTTGCTCAAATCCATGCGGCTCAAATCAGCACCACTCAGGTCGCAGCCAATGCACTTTTTAGTTTGCAAAAGCTGCTTCATATTCAAGTCTCTAGAAACCACAGAGGATGCTTGAGCGACAGAAGCGCCTCTTGCAAGTTCCCTCACTAAGGGTGGTTCTAGCGATTGTTTTAGCCAAAATGCTGTTAAGGTTGATGCACTAATCAGCGCCATTACCAGAAGAAATACTCGCACCATCTGTTTTATCGCTCGATCTGAAGGCTATCGGTAGCATCTTATCTCAATTAAAAAAACGATCGCCATACGTGAATCTCTTACAGCAACCCTAAACCGTTTGCAAGAGGTTGCAGACTCGTTATTAGTCAAAGCACTGACGACCAATAGACCTCCTGCGCGAATGCTAGAACGCCCTCATCCCCCAGCCCTTCTCCCAAACTTGGGAGAAGGGCGCCAGTTTCAAAGTCCCTCTCCCAAGTTTGGGAAAGGGATTTAGGGTGAGGGCTGATTCATGCAGGAGGTCTAATGACCAAGAGTTTGTAGAATTCGTGCATAAGTCTTAATAGAATGTCCGGTTCTCTCTGTCTAAGTATGAAGATACTCAAGTATGAAGAGGGTGTTATCCGGTAGAAAAACTTAGAAATGTGGATCTATTAACCTGCGAAGCTTCCACCCTCACCCCTCACTCTACAAAGCCTACCCATGAGCAGTTCTCCTTTTAGGAACATTCTACTACCCGCTGTCTTAGTGTCTGGTACCGTCTTTTCTGTACTACTAACCACGTTTATAGCTCATCAACCTCGACCCAAGGCGATCGACGAATCAATTTCAGAAACGGGAGGGACTCAGTACCTCTCACCTAAAGAACGCAAAGATACCCTGATTCGGTATGCCGGCTTTTCTGTGATTGTCAGCGTAGGAGTGGGCTTTGCTACGATAGAAGGGTTAAGAAAATGGCGTTATTTTTGGGAATCTCCTCAAGATAAAGCGGAACAGTTTGGCTTGGAGCGAATTTTACAAGAAGATTTTGAACTCGCGCCGCTAGAACTAGAGTCAGCGATGAGTTATGCCTCTGTTCAATTTTCAGATAGACCAGAGCGATCGCTGACCCCAGAAGCTTTTGCAAGTGTAGAGGCTGAAAGCTCGAAAGAGACTGACATACAGTTTTTGGTCAGAGAAGATTTTCAGCTTCAAAAATTAGCAAATTCGGCTATAGCGCCTGTGCTTGAGCAACCATTGTTAAATGACGCAGATCACTCTGAAGCTCCCCAAATTCTCCATCAGTCTGCCGTTCAAGAGCAGCTTGCGTTCCCGGTTTTAGACTTACATCGACAGACTCAAACCTGTCGAATTAAGGTGCCGTATTCGCAACAAGTTCGTTTTGCATGCTTATTTGAAGATAGATATTACCGCTTTGTCAAAGCAGAAAAGACGAAGGATCAGGCATTAAAAGTAGCAACGCTGCTTGCCCAAAAGGACGATCGACCGATCATCACCGCCATTAAGCAAGGCTATGCTGTGTGGACCTGGGAACCAGAAGCGATCGTGGAACCAACCGCTTAATCATAAAAGCTTTTAATTAATTTGACGTGAATTCGATGAGATTTCTCGCAACGATTGCCAGTCCAGGAACGCCTCCCTAACCCCCCAATTCTGAAGCAGGGCTGTTTGACTGATGGTAGGAAATTTAAGGTAGGAGAGTTCCCTAGTTGCGCCTTTTGCGATGAGTCTGATTGAGCATCTCAAACAAATCCCTGATTTCCGCACTCAACCGCGCTATCTGCTGTGGACGGTGTTGTTGCTGGTGATCATGGGGATAATGAGCGATTGTTTCGGGTATCGAGCCTTGGGAGATTTCGACATCCGTCTCCTCTTTTTCTTTTTTCAATAGAACAGCCCTGCCTAATGTGATGGAGTTTCCACTCCAGATGATGCGACCACTGCCAGGGGAATTTAACCTTCTCAAGATTGCCAGTCATGTGGCTGTCATCTCTCAGGAGTAAAGTTACGGCAACTATTTTTCTAGTAGATTTGAAACGAGTCTTAAATCACTTAGAGCAAAGAGTGAGCGACTATCCGGTCAAAATAGAATTGCTTAACTAACTCTTTAAAAACTGAACATTTTGGAGAGTCAAACGTAAACGTTGAGGTTGCTTTAAGAAGCTGGGCGCTGTTTTCAAGGTTCTATACTCCTTAGTTAAGTATTCGCTTAACTGATACACGAGGCATTCTTAATTGATGAATCTACAAGTAAATTCGCTCATTAATATTAACTACATCTTAGTATTGTGAAGAATCAGTAATTGTTTATCAAAAACTTCACTAAGATGACTTATTCTGATCGATAAGTGGTAGGCTACTACAAAGACGAGACAGCTTCAGGTGCATCTAATCTCCGTCAAACTAGCGTGAATTGTGCGGCAAAATTTCATTCCGCTAGACATTATTACTGCTTGCACTGAGCCAGAGAAGATTCAATCATGAACACAATTTCTATGGTTAGCCGTCAACCGTTTCAACGCTTACACCCCCTAAGTTTATTGGCGCAATTAACCAGCCGTCGAACAAATGGCTGCCTCCAAGTTGTCAGCGAGTCTACTTCTTGGTTTATTTATTTAGACCAGGGAAGACTTACCTTTGCTACTAGCTCCGTTGATCCCTTTGAGCGGCTCGATCGACACTTGCGTCAACTAAATCGCCAAGTTCCTGCATCAGCCAGTGCTGTCCGGGTTCAAGTGCGCTTGCTATTTGAACATGCAGCCGGGAGCTACCCGTTGAGCAGCACTGACTATCAAGCGATTAACTGGTTAGTTGAACAGCAATATCTCAATCTATCTCAAGCAGCCGTATTGATTGAAGAAATTGCGAAAGAGGTAATCGAGCCATTTCTCAATGTCACTGAGGGCATGTATGAGGTGGTCGAAAAACAGAACTTTGAAAAGTATCCCAACTTATGTCACATTGATCTACGTCCGATCGTAGAACACTGTCACAGCCAGTTACGACGGCGGCAGACGACAAACCAACCTGCTGCCAAGGTTCAAAGCTCCGACTCGATTCGCAATCTTTTGAATGAGCGTTCCTATCAAAGCAATGCCTATCAAAACAACCCTCAGACATCCCAATCTACTCAAGTCGGGCGGCAAAATGAGTTGGGTGGGGCAACCAATAAACTGAGAACTAAGCCATCTGAGCCTGTCGCCAAAGCTCAATATACAGTGGTATGTATTGACGATAGCCCCACGGTTCTACAGGCAATCAACACCTTTCTAGATGACTCCAACTTTTCGGTCTTGATGATTAACGATCCTGTAAAAGCGCTGATGCAAGTCATTCGCAACCGACCTGATATGGTTTTGTTAGATGTTGGGATGCCTAATCTAGATGGCTATGAGCTATGCTCCCTCCTGCGAAGACATCCCAGCTTCAAAAGCATCCCGATCATTATGGTGACAGGGCACACGGGCTTTATCGATCGCGCAAAAGCCAGACTTGTAGGGGCATCTGGTTACTTAACAAAACCATTTACACAACCAGAATTGTTGAAGATGATGTTCAAGCATCTGATGTAATGATCCCTTAGCAACCTACGTCTACTGACTAAAGATGCAAGTTAATTTTCTAGATGATGCCAACGCATAGAGGCTTATGAGTTTAACATTAATGCGGACAGTTTTAGTTGTAGAAGACACGCCTTCTGAAATGGAATTGCTCAGTCACTATTTACAGGAGAGTGGCTACGCAGTGATTAGCGCAATTAGTGCAAAAGAGGCTCTCAATAAAGCGATCGAGCTTAAGCCAGATGTGGTCGTCACCGATGTCGTCATGCCAGGAATGAGCGGATTTGAACTATGTCGCAATCTCAAAAAGAATCCCAACACTGAAAAGGTGCCGATTATTATTTGCACCTCTAAAGGGCAGGAAATCGACAAACTGTGGGGAATGCGACAAGGGGCAGACGTGTATATCACCAAGCCTTTTACGCGAGAGGAATTGATTCGGGCTGTGCGATCGGTTGGAGGCTAAACGAGTGCAAACTTCTGCCCTGACCCTGAACTCAGATCAAACTCGCGGCAACCTTGTTGCACCGCAGAAAGCACCCGGAGATGCCTATCTGAAATTTGAGATCGCTCAAGGCATTCAGGCAGTCATCCCAATGCACCAGGTGCAGGAAGTGCTGGTGTTGCCCCCGCAGCGCCTAACCGCTATGCCCAATATGCCTGCCTGCATTTTGGGACTGATGCATCGCCGCAGTCGCGTGCTGTGGGCAGCCGACCTGTCAAAGCTGTTAGAAGTCGGTTCGCTTGATCCCAGTCCTCGACAGTATGACTTAATGATTCTGCGAACAGTTTCAACGGCGATCGCCATAGCAGTTGAGAGAGTTGACGGCATTCTATCGATTCCTCCTGAAACGATTCAGCCGACTCCTAGTCATATCGCTGTGAATCTGATCGCTTATTTGCGAGGCTGTGTTTTGCAGTCTCAAGACTTTCTGTTGGTGTTAGATGCTGAGTCAATTTTGCAGTCAGCAGTTTTTCAAGGACACCAGCCTTTCCAGTCTTAACCTCAGTTCGACGAGTTCTTTCGCTTCGTTCTCAGCGGCTCAAGCCAAAAGTTCCGGTTCAAAGTCCCCCAAAATGGGGGATTTGGGGGGCTTCCCGAATTCACACTGCCTTCTCGGCAAAGCTGTCCGGAGCGAACCATTTCTGTCGAACTGACATCAGTCTCAATATCTATCCATCCGGCGAGGTGCATCCTATTTTATCTACCCATTACTCGCTTGAGCGCCTAGTTCTATGGTCGAACAGATTAGTGCAACCAATCAAAATTCTACTTTGCCCCCCTTGCCGTCGGGTTCATCTCAAACCGTGGCAGAAGCGAGAAAGCTATCGTCTCAAACTGTAAACCGAATGTCTGATCAGTCTCGTCATTTGAGTTCTAGGTTTCAAGCAATGAATCTGAAAACCAAAGCGACTATAATTGCACTGGCGATCGGAACCTTACCTATCCTGGGAACTGGGGTGATTGCCTATCACTTTGCAGACCAGGCAATTAAAAGAGAAATCATCACGACTCAAGAAGCCAGTGCGACTGGGCTATCTGATCTGATCAGCCATTATATGGTGGAGCGGTATAGAAACATTCAGGGGCTGGCTCGCTTGCCGATTTTGATGAATGTCAAAGACGGAGGAACTGTTTCGATCGAAGACCAGCAAGCCTTGTTCAACCAGTCCTTAGAGACTTACAACAGCCAGGAAAGCGTTGCTGTACTCGACCTCAATGGAGAAGTAATTCTTCAGTCTAGAGGGGCAAAGGTTCTAAACCAGAGAGAGCAGCCCTATTTTCAGTCTGTTCTTAAGAGCGATAGTCCCTATATCGAGGGGAGCGTGGCATCCACTCTTGAGAAAGATGCTGCAATTTATATGGCAGCCCCAGTTCGAGATAGTATGACGAAAAAAACGATCGCGATCGTTCGCACCGTGATTCCGCTCGAAAAATTACAGGAGGTCGTCCGCAACTATCCACTGAATGGCAAAAAGTACTTTCTAAGCGATGCTACAGGTAAGATTTTTATTGCTTCAGAAAAGAATCAGGTCGGGCAAGACGCACGAGCCAGTTTTCTGAGTCTCGCTCAACTACAAGCTGAAAAAAAGGTAGGAACACTGCTCTCAGTTAACTCGCTAGACAAGTCTCAGCAATTAATGAGCTATACACCTCCGATTAACCTCGCAGGTTTGCCATCGCTAAACTGGGAGGTGATTCTAACTGCAAACCCCAACGCTACCTTTGCCCCCCAACAACAGTTGTTAGCCACCTTAACCCTCGGAACATTGCTTACCACACTGTTAGTAGCGGCAGTAATCACAATCATCGCGAGAAAAGCCGTCCGACCCATCTTGAGCGCAACCAAGGCTGTAGAGAAAATGGGTCGAGGAGAGCTTGACACCCGTGTAGACGTGCAGGGAGGAGATGAATTCGCGGTCTTGAGCGCTAACATTAACCAGATGGCAGAGCAGCTACAAGATTCGCTGCAACGACAGACCCAAAGCGCTCAACGATCGCAGCTTTTTAGTCAAGTTATTAGCAACATTCGTCAGTCGCTCAGTTTTGACAAGATTCTACAAATTGGGGTGGACGAAGTTCGAGAGTTTTTCCAAGTCGATCGCGTGGTGATTTATCGATTTAACGACGACTGGCTCAGCGGCACGCTCACAGCGGAATCTGTAGGAGCGGGTTGGATCAGGGGAATGGGAAAAGTGATCAACGATCCGCTCAAACCGGGGGATGTCGATCGCTACCGGGGCGGAAAAATTTGGTCTGTTGATGATGTTCAGAATGCGGGTCTAACTAGATGTCACTGCGAGATTCTAGAGCGGCTGGAAGTGAAAGCCAACATTGTTGCGCCCATTCTGCGAAACAATGAGTTGATTGCTCTGATTTGCGCTCACCAATGCTCTGGAACCCGCAAATGGCAAGCAGAAGAAATCGACTTTTTTGCGCAACTAGCAATCCAAATCGGCTACGCCTTAGACCAGGCGCATCTGTTAGAGCAAACAGAACAAGCGCGGCAGGAAGCCGAAGCTGTCTCCGAAGAACGACGACAACAAAAAGAAGAATTTCAAGCGCAGTTGCTCAACTTGCTGGTAGATGTCGAAGGCGTAGCGCAAGGCGATCTCACCGTTCGAACCGATGTAACTGCCGGGGATATTGGCACCGTTGCTGACTTCTTTAACTCGATTGTAGAGAGTCTGCGCCAAATCGTCACACAGGTCAAGCAAGCAGCCGTTCAGGTCAACACCTCCTTAAATGGGGATGAAGAGGCAGTTCGCAAACTGTCAGCAGAAGCGGTTCAGCAAGCAGAAGAAACCAGTCGCACCCTAAACTCAGTCGAAGAGATGATGCGATCGATTCAGGTAGTTTCAGACAGTGCGCGGCAAGCGGCGGAAGTCTCTCGCACTGCCTCGCTTACTGCCGAAGCTGGAGGAATGGCGATCGATTTAACGGTGCAAAATATTCTGAATCTGCGAGAAACCATTGGCGAAACGGCTAAAAAGGTCAAGCGTCTGGGCGAATCTTCGCAACAGATTTCTAAAGTCGTGTCGCTGATTAATCAGATTGCCCTGCAAACTAATTTTTTAGCCATCAATGCTGGCATTGAAGCAGCACGGGCAGGCGAAGAGAGTCAAGGGTTTGCAATAGTTGCCGAAGAAGTCGGTGAGTTGGCAGCGCGATCGACCGCCGCCACGCGAGAAATTGAGCAAATTGTGGCAGTGATTCAACGCGAAACGAGTGAGGTCGTGAGCGCGATGGAAGCGGGCACTACTCAAGTGATTGAAGAAACTCGCCTCGTCGAAAACGCCAAGCAAAGTTTAGAGCAAATTCTGGTCGTGTCCCACCAGATCGATCAATTAGTGCGATCGATTTCTGATGCAACCGTCTCTCAGGTTGAAACCTCGCAAGCGGTCACTAGTCTGATGCAAGACATTGTGCAAGTCGCGGGACGCACCTCTAACTCATCGCTCCAGGTTTCGCAATCTCTCCGACAAACGGTAGCGGTTGCCAAAGAATTGCAGGAATCGGTAGAAACATTCAAAGTCGTACCCGCTGAAATCGAGAAGGTGACAGATCCTGCGATCGAGCCGACCCTCCTCAGCTCTCGTTAACAAGAGGGATGCCGGAAACAGGGGAATCTGCCTGTGTCACTCAATCCATATCAAAAGAGTTTTGAGCTTTGAGTTAATTGACCCCTCAAGTTTCTCAGCTCAAAACTCAAAACTCAAAACTCAAAACTCAAAACTCAAAACTCTCTAAAGCTATGTCACACGCTAAGGAACTTGAAATTCGCCGCCAGTTCCTCGATGAGGCGCAAGAGTATCTACAGAGCCTGGATGCGGCGCTGATGGGTCTGGCAGGTAATCGGGTCGATATTCAAAAACTTAATGCAGCACTGCGGGCAGCCCATTCGATTAAGGGTGGAGCGGGCATGATGGGGTTTCAGGTGCTGAGCAACCTGGCGCATCGCTTAGAAGATTCTTTCAAAGTCTTGAAGGTAGACAAAGAGATCGTCGTCACCTCCTATCTCGAAAATCTGCTGCTTTCAGCCGTAGATTGTCTGCATCGGGTGATTGAGAGCGATCGCCACGACACCCCAATTGATCCTGATTGGCTTTCCACAGAAGTCGATCCGCTCTTTGAGCAACTGCATCAACAGTTAGGCGATCCGCAGGACGAGAGCGCCGCATCTCTCTTGTCTCCAGAAGAAGGACAGGACATCATTCCTCTGCTGTTTGAAACCGAAGTAGAAGGCTGTTTGCATCGGCTAGAAGGCGTGTTGGAATTGCCCGACCAGCCTTGTTTGCACGAAGAACTCACCATTCTTGCCCAAGAGTTGGGTGGGTTAGGAGAAATGCTACAACTTCCTGCATTCAGTCGTTTATGTGAGTCAGTCGTTCACTATTTAGAGGCAGGCGAGTATGATGCTGTGACGATCGCCCATGCCGCTCTACAAACTTGGCGACAGGCGCAGATACTGGCAGTCAACGGACAGTATGAGCAAATTCCGATGACTATTACGCTACAAGCTGCCGCAGTTGGGCTGATCGCAAACGCGCAGACTCATGGCAGCGCAGAAAGAGAACCGGGGGAACAAGAAGCAGTCGAGGCACCCGATCTTCCGCTCGATTGGGAAGAAGCCGTGCTTTCGTCGGTGGCATTTGCCGCAGATCCCTCAACTGACGACGCATATCTCGATCAACCTACCGTCGAGCCAGTACAAGCGAGTGTTGGCAAGGCACCGGTTTCTGACTTCAAAGTGTTAGAAGTTCAGCCTGATCCTGATGCTCCAGCACTGGACGAAGACTCAGATATAACGGTTCGAGTTCCGGTCAAGCAACTGAATCAATTAAATGATCTGTTTGGCGAGCTGACCATCGATCGCAATGGCTTAGATCTCTACATTAAGCGGATTCGCAACCTGACTCGACTATTGCAAGAGCGAGCCCAGGCGCTCGATCAAGCCAATAGCAAAATGCGAACCGTCTACGATAAAGTCACGCTCTCAGAACTAGGTTCGCCAACTTTGAGGAGCGGATTGAAGCTGCTTACAGGAAGTTCTAATCAGGAATCCTCTAGCGCATCACACTTCAAAGATTCAAAGTTCACTAAATTTGATGCGCTAGAAATGGATTGCTACAGCGATCTCCACTTACTATCGCAACAAGTGATGGAAATGATCGTTCAAATTCAAGAAGTCACAGAAGACATTGACCTCAGCTTAGAAGATACTGAACAAGTCAGCCGCAACCTCAACAAAACGGCAAAACAACTGCAATCGGGACTGACTCGGTTAAAGATGCGTCCTCTTTCAGATATTGTCGATCGCTTTCCTCGTGCCCTCCGAGAACTCTCTCTACAGTATGGCAAACAGGTGCAGCTAAAAGTTTTTGGCAAAGGAACGCTCACCGATCGCAACATTCTAGAAATGCTGAATGATCCATTAATGCACCTGCTCCGCAACGCATTTGATCATGGCATCGAACCCCCTGAAACCCGGATCTCTAAGGGGAAACCAGCCGAAGGTTTGATCGAGATTCGGGCATCTCAGCAAGGCAACCGGACTGTGATTACGGTACGGGATGATGGAGAAGGCATTCCAATCCACAAAATTCGCGCTAGAGCCGAGCAGATGGGCTTAGATGCCACCCTGTTAGCGGCTGCCAGTGATGAAGAATTGCTGTCTCTGATCTTTGAGCCGGGATTTAGCACCAGCGACCAGGTGACTACCCTGTCTGGTCGAGGAGTGGGTATGGATGTCGTGCAGAGTAATCTCAAACAAATTCGAGGCGAAGTCAGCGTCAATACTCAAGCCGGGATTGGGACGACATTCACCCTTTCTATTCCCTTCACCCTTTCGACCGTGCGAGTCTTGCTGGTCGAGAGTCACGGCATGTTACTTGCCTTCCCCACCGATATCATCCAAGAAATGTTTTTGCTCAAACCAGAACAAGTCATTCAAACAGTGGGAGCCGAAATTATCAATTGGCAAAGTCAGGCAGTCCAGTTGGTTCGGTTGCATCGCTGGTTGACCTTTAACTGTCCTCTTCCACCGCATGGGTTTGAAACACAGCCAACAATCGCGACTGCCAGCGTGATCATTGTCAATCAAGAGAGTCAAATCTTTGGGATACAAATCGATCGCTGTTGGGGTGAGCAAGAAACTACAGTCCGGCGAGTTGACGGCACTTTACCCCTACCTTCTGGCTTTAACAAGTGCACCATTATGGGGAACGGGCGAGTCGTACCGCTCGTTAACGTTTCAGAACTACTGCGCTGGATTATAAGCTGTGGGCGATCGAGCGTCAAAACAAGCTCCACAACCGCACCGTCCCCTCTCGAAGTGGCTCCCTCAACCTCCCGCATTGCGCCCACCTTACCTTCGAGTCAACCCCAAACGGTCTTAATTGTGGATGACTCAATCAATGTGCGCCGCTTCTTAGCGCTGACCTTAGAAAGAGCTGGGTATCGAGTCGAACAAGCAAAAGATGGACAAGAGGCTTGGGAACGCCTGGAGAGCGGTTCAAACGTTCAGGCAGTCATTTGTGATATTGAAATGCCGCGTCTTGATGGCTATGGCTTGTTAGCAAAGGTCAAGGCAACTTCAAGCTTAGACCGTTTGCCGATCGCTATGTTGTCTTCTCGCAGTAGCGACAAGCATCGCCAGTTAGCCATGAGCCTGGGAGCGATCGCTTACTTCACCAAACCTTACAACGAACAAGTGCTTCTACAAACCTTAGCTCAAGTGATGCATTTAGCGACAGCAATCTAATCTGCTTAATAAAAAAATGAGTAACCATTATTCGCACTGGGCTTTTTTAGAGCGGTTTTATGATCTGTCGATCGGGCGCAAGCAAGCGATCGCTCTTGTGGTGTGTGAACTCGTCCCAATTATAGGATTTGGAGTGGGTTCAACATTGGTGTTAATGAATAGTTTACGCACACAGCTATTATCACAAGCAAAGTCAGAAGTTGCTGTCACCGAGATAAACTATAACATCAAAGTAAATCAGATGGGCTTCGGCTCACGCGGTCAGTCAGATAATCCGGCAATGATCAACGCGGCTAGAGCGCATCAGCAAGGTGAACCCTTAGGAGGTGATTTGCAGAATCAAGTCAAACAGATTTTGCAAAATGAAGTCAAAGCCCGAAAGATGGAGTATGCAACGCTAGTCGGTAAAGATTTACGCATTGTGGCGAATGCAAATGCGAATCGTGCTGGCGAAACGATTTCATTCACAAATCTAGCCGATTTGGTCAGGCAATCGATCAAAGACACGCAGCAAATCAAAGCCAGCGAAGTTGTGCCCTGGGATGAACTTGTGAAAGAAGCACCGCCGCTTCCTGAAGGGTTTGCCAAGCAGGATGCGATCGTTCGCTATGTGGTGACTCCTGTCAAAAACCCCGACACTCAGGAAGTTGTGGGAGCGCTAGTGTTTGGAGACATCGTGAACGGCAAACTGCCGATCGTCGAGAACACATTAAAAGCCTTTGATGGGGGTTATAGCGCGATTTATTTGCGTCAGCCTAAAGGAGATTTTGCCCTGGCAGCTTCTCTCAATCAGGGGAATGATCAAAAATCAAATCAGCGTGTAGCCCTTCCAGACACGTCGCTGCTGACAAAAGCGGCTGTTGCCAAAGGAGAGGCAGTCACTCAACGGCTCAAGATTGGCGATCAAACTTACACGGTTGCAGCCAAAGCTGTGCCTAATCGCATTGTCGAGAAATCGAATGGATCATCTGCTGTTTTCAGTAGCGATCCGGCTGCAATTCTGGTTCGAGGCACTCCAGAAAATACGCTCAACGGTCTGTTAATGACGAGCTTGGTGCAAGAGGCGATCGTGCTGTCTCTATCCCTTCTAGTGATCATCGGGTGGAGCATTCTTTTCCGGCGAACGATCGTCAGACCGATCCGGCAGTTGGAGCAAGCAACGCAAGAATTTGAAGACGATCGCACAGTCCGTGCTGAAGTATTTTCACAAGATGAAGTCGGACAACTTGCCCACGCCTTTAATCGAATGGCTAACAGCATTGCCTTGTCTGAGACGGTCCTAGCAGCAGCAGCAACTCGTCAAGAACAACAAGCCAAAGCAGCGAAAGCCTTGAGCGATGTCACAATCCGAATGCACCGCTTACTCAACACAGATAGCATTTGGCAAACTGCGGTAGACGAGGCCTACGACGTTCTCAAAGTTGATCGGGCATTAGTCTATTCCTTCAATCCTGATTTACTCAACGCCACGATTGTTGCCGAAGCGATCGTCTCTGGTCGCGCCAATGCCATGAGAACGGTGATTGCAGATCCTCTTGGATTATCGACGGTGGATCAATACTCAACTAAATCAGCCTGGACGATTTGTGACGTTGACAGAGAAACAATTAACGATCGTCACCGAAACCACTTAAACTCGCTGACTGTAAAGGCGGAAATCGCTGCACCGATTCAGAGCAATCAGCGCGTAGTTGGCTTATTGTCCGTTCATCAATGTTCTCAACCCCGCCAGTGGCAAAGCTCTGAGATCAATTTTCTGACTCAACTGGCACTTCAGATTGGCTACGCGCTTGACCAGGCACAACTCTTGCAAGAAAAACAGCATGCCCTGCAAGTGTCAGAAGCCCTGCAAGGTTCGCTTCAGCATCAGATTATTACCTTGCTGACCGAAGTAGAAGGAGCCTCTAGAGGCGATTTAACCGTGCGGGCTGAGGTGACGGCGGGGGATATTGGCACGGTTAGCGATTTCTTTAATGCGATCGTCGAAAATCTGCGCCAAATTGTGGTCAAGGTCAAGCAGTCAGCCGTTCAGGTCAATCACTTACTGGGCGAAAATGAAGGGGCAATGCGAGAACTGGCAGATGAGGCACTCAAGCAAGCTGAGGAAACCACATACATTCTCGACTCAGTTGAGCAAATGACTGACTCGATTCAAACTGTTGCCGACAATGCTCACCAAGCCGCAGAGGTGGCGCGAAGTGCTTCAAATACCGCAGAGAGTGGGGAATTTGCAATGGATGTCACGGTGCAAAAGATTACCAGTTTGCGGCAAACGATCGAGGATGCGACCAAAAAGGTGAAGCAGTTAGACGACGCGTCTCAGCAAATTTCTAGAGCCGTTTCGTTGATCGGTGAGATTGCGGTGCAGACCGATTTGCTGGCGATCAATGCCAGTCTTGAAGCGTCTCGTGCGGGAGAACAAGGGCGTGGATTTGCAGTGGTCGCCTCAGAAGTGGCTGAATTGGCAGCGCGATCGACCGCAGCTACCCACGAGATTGAGCAAATTGTGGAGGCAATTCAGCATGAGACTAGGGCAGTCGTGGATGTCATGAAGCAGGGAGCCGTTCAGGTCGCAGAAGGTGCCCACTCAGTCAGAAACGCCAAGCAGAGCCTGATTCAAATCGTGCATGTCTCGCATAAAATTGATACGCTGGTGCAGTCAATTTCGCAAGCTACAGTCTCTCAAGCGCAAACATCGCGATCGGTCACCAGTTTGATCAAAAACATCGCTCAAGTTTCTACCCGCACCTCAGATTCTTCGCGTCGGGTTTCTGAAGCACTGCACCAGACGGTGGATGTGGCACAGGAATTACAGAACTCGGTCGAGATGTTTAAGGTAGATGCTGATTAAAGCGGCACGAGCAATGATTCACTCTAAGAGGACGTTTGAAAAGTATAGAAAATCTCTTTGCGGCGTTGCTGTCCCGCCCCGGATTGAAATCGGGGCTAACGGTGCGAAGTCCGTTGAAACGGACTGAAGACGACCAACTTCTCTCCCAGTCCTCTTCAGAGGACTTCGCACCGTTAGCCCGAACTTTTAGTTCAGGGCGGGCTAGGCGATCAACGGAAACTTTTCAAACATCCTCTAAATGCGATATCTCATGAACGCTAACGACTTTCTCAAACAATTTGCAGCAGGTGAAAGAGACTTTAAAGGCACCGACTTGCAGGGAGCTAACTTGCAGGGAGCGACTTTACAAGGATTAGATTTTTGGCACGCCAACTTGAGCGAAACCAACTTTAGACAAGCCGATCTGCAACAGGGCAATCTTCAGCAGGTTAATCTGGATCAGGCAGATTTACGCGCCGCAGATCTGAGTGGTGCAGACTTGAGGGCAGTCGATTTAAGTCGCACCGAGTTAGACGACGCAATTTTGCAAGGTGCACTGTATGACGAGACTACTCAATTTCCTGAAGCCTATGATCTGAGCCAGTCGGGAGCTTACCGAATTGCACCTCGCAGCCTCTTAAAACGCGCAAATCTCCAACGGTCTGACCTGAGTGGCGCAGACTTAACGCAAGCAAATTTAAGCGGTGCTGATCTCAGACACGCGATCGGGTTTGGGGTGAGCCTGCGACAGGCAATTCTAATCAAGGCTGATTTATCTAATGCCATGTTGAATGCAGCCGATTTGCGATCGACAGATTTCAGTAGTGCAAACCTCAGCTACGCCGATCTAAGTGAGGTCGATTTGCGTCGCTCAAACCTCCAAAATGCGAAGTTTACTGATGCAGATCTGACAGGCGCAGACCTCAGAAACGCAAATCTATTTGGCGCAGATCTCTCGTCTGCTCGCTTGAAGGGAATCAACTTACAAGGCACACTCTACGATCTCACCACACAATTTCCTGAAGAATTTTCTCCCCAAGAGTCGGGAGCTTATCTGATCATGCCAGATGCCTCGCTACGAGGTGCAGACCTGAGTGAAGCAAAGCTGTCAGGAGCCAATTTGAGCAATGCTGATTTGTCAGGAGCGACCCTTTGGAAAGCTGATCTTTGGGGAGCAAATCTGAGTGATGCTGATCTGACTAACTCCAACTTAGCGAAAGCAAAGCTGGGGGGAGCCAACTTAACCGGCGCGAATTTAACGGATGCAGATTTAGCGGATGCAGATTTAACGGATGCAGATTTAACGGATGCAGTTTTAGACTAACTGTTAAGGAATTTAGGGCATTGCTGCCGGGTATGAGTTGATAAATTTGCCCTCACCCTAGCCCTTTCCTGCGGGAGCATGCATACACAAATTGCCTTAAGTTCGGATTGCTGGGGGGTTGCCCCCTAAATCCCCCATTCTGGGGGACTTTGACCCCAGACTTGCAGTTTCAAAGTCCCCCAATTTTGGGGGATTTAGGAGGCACAAGCCGCCCATAACAAAGCGAAAGGACTTACATATACACGGTAGCCTGCGGGAGAGGACTAGGGTGAGGGCAATTCATACTCAGATTCAGCAACGCCGCATTTTGCTCATCTCAAAAACTCTGATAGGGATGGTCTTGCATTGGTACGATGGTTTTCAGGCAGTTTTAGCTGATATGGATTTTCTGGCTCTGGTGGCATCAAGAAACGGTTTCCCCAGCCGCCATTAATATCTTCTGGCTTTGAAGGGGGTGGAGTCGTTTTGCTTGTAGGAAGCGCGATCGCTAATTTCTGCGCCGCTTGCAGATAGCGATCGCCGTCCGTTGTGCTTTGCACTAGTTGACTGTTGAGCGCTTTCCCTTGCTTCTCTAGTTGCTGCTCAATTTGCCGCAGTTGATCCGCCTTGTCACCCGGAGGCAACGTGGCTAGAAAAACTACCTCAGAGGCTGGATTGACCGCCAGGTTGAGATCCGATCGCAACCCTTGCCAAGCTTCCTGAAACTGACCATCAGGTGCAACTTGCCATAGATTCAAAGTTGCCTGCCACTTCCCCTGGGTCACCTTTGCAGTTTGATATGCCAGGATAGAGTAGGTAGGCTTAGAATGCAGGGCTTGGGAGGCAGGATACAAATAGCGAATTGCAGCAACCCGAATCTGACTCTGATTAGGTAAGTCAGTGTTGCCCTGAATTGCATACTCCCCCGGTGTGTTCGACGGCAGCACTTGAATTTGAAGATCTGCGTTAGAGAGTGATTGCGATCGTAACAACGGCAGTTGTGAGCAGCCACACAACCCTAACAAAGCAACACTCATCCAACTCTTAAGAGATTGACTCATCTAACGATTCCCTATTTAACACGGATCGATCAACACGCTACTAGTCCCGACGAAATGCCTCCATCGCTTTGCCAAAGCTACTTCCTCGCATTAAAGAGATCAAACTGAGTTTTGAGTCGGAAGCCAACAACAGTCTCAGAAAATTGATTGCGCTCTTGCACTGTGAAACCTAGTCGGAGATTGGACGAAATCTGAAAATCATAAAATAGCTCCAGCACGTCGGGCACCTTTGCATCATCTTGACGACGCAGATCACCATTAGATAATCCTCGTCCATACCCCAGCCCTAGTCGATCGTGGGGCATCAACAAATCTAGAAAATTGAGACCCAGACTGTAGGTATCTCCGCCCCGATCTAAAGCGAGATTGTCATAATGACCATATCGCCCAAACAGTCCGAGTTTGAGACTAGGAATAAACAATTCTCCGTTTACCCCGTAGGCTACTTCGCGGTCTCCAGAACGAGTTCCCGTTGTTCCATCGCTGCGAGCAATCTGAAACACTTCTCGAAAACTATCGCGCTGTCCGGCATCACGATCGCTCGCATAGGTGCCTCGAAGAATGAAATTACCAGCCCGCACAGCAATCTCCCCAGCAAACGCATCTAAAGCAAAGTTGCCCAAGTCGCGAGTCGAAGAAAAGGTCGCTGCCTTCGCCTCTAGGTTGTCTGTGATTGCCCAGTTGACTAGCACTCCCGGACGGGAAGCAATGCCCGTTGCGCTCAAAGCTGGATTCGTTTGCAACACAGGATTAAAGAAATGAGTTGCCCCATCTTTGGCAAAGCTGTTGCGATCGAAGTATGAGGTCAGATCCATCTGCCCCACCACAAAGCGCAGACCTGGCAAACTTGAAGGAGACACGGCAAAATATAACTCGTTAATGCTCAACCCAGGCACCCGCGAATCTGAAAAGGCGTTGCCAGTCGTGAGATCGACAACAGCGCCAAACAGAGCATCAGGGCTAATTGGGTAGAGAGTAGACACTCGCGCCCGTGCCGAGAATTCATCTCCTTGATTAAGCAAAACGCCTTGTAGCTGAATGGAAGGAGTTCCTAGAATTTTGCTGGCTGACTGTGTTTTTGGGGGGGACAACCCTTCCCGATCGTCTCTAGATTGCGCGAGTAGAGAAGACGCTTCCTTAGAGGAAGGTGTTTGCGGCGATTCTATGCGGTTGGCAGTTTCAGAATTATTTGTGGATGCTGAAGCCTTCAAATCTGTCTCAGAAGGGACTTTATTCTCCAAAACGGTCGTTGCGATCGCGGACACAGATTGGCTGTCTGGTGCAACGATGGCTTTTGAAGTCTGTTTTGGGTCAGCCAGTTCAAGACTAGCAGTAATCTCTGGACTAGACGGTGGAGCACTTGCTGTCTGCAATGACTTTTTGAGCGCGAGGTCTTGATTCTTAACCGATAAGCAATGATGTTCCTGGGCGCAGAATTTGGCAAGAGTCACCTGTTCTTCTACAACTATCTGCTCGATCGAGTGAGCACGATCGGGCAAATAAGCTTGAGATGGTTGAATTGCCAGACTCTCGATTAACAAAATAGAGAGTGCTGCGGTTGAAATAGAGCCGATCGATCGCAGGGGTATCCCCCCCCAAGATATGGCTGAACGGTTGCTTTGCAGTTCCTCCAAGGGGTAACCGTCACTGATTGTCCATGAAGTTGTATTTTTCATCAGAATGTTCTAGATCTGTGATGAGTTCAAAAGGTTCTAAACCTCATGCTAGAGAACTACTCAACCTTAAATAAGAGTTGAACAGACCTTTTGCAAAAGTTGATTTTATGTAGTCTTGAGTCCTAAGCAAAGAGCCAATGACCAATGACTGCCCGACTAAAATTTCACAACTCAATCAGGATTGCGATAGTTCATGCTGGTAACTTTTAAAAACTGTGAGTCTAGCAGTTGTGTGTACGAAACCTCGAATGACACACAACAGTCTTACTTAAACCTAAGTTGTTTTCAGGAAGAGTTTTTAGATCTTTATAGAGAGAACACAATCTCTACCCTAAGTGTCGCAATAAGAAATTAAAAACAAATGCACCTGGAGAGTATCGTACACTTTTGGCTAGAGTATGGAGTGTAGAAAGGTGAGCGGTAGAGAATGGACAAGTCGAAAAAACCGTGACCATTCAACTAAAATCTCACGGCTCAATCAAGATTGCTATGGTCTCGAACAAAATGGCAAATTGCCTCAAGGTGATTCTCTAAAGACTTAGAAAACATAGAGCGCATTATGAATTCTCCAACTTTAAAGACAGTTAAAAGTCAACTGAGAAAATTAGCGCCTAGCAAAAATCTTTTACTGAGGGTAGACGCTAACCAATCTCGGCACCATGAAGATTATGGAACTCCTGCTTCAAGGCTTTTGGGATTCATCAAAAAATTTTATCGGGGAGTGATCGCGATCGCCCTGGCTGGCGTGTTGCTTGCGCTGTCTTTCTGCACTCAAACTCCAGCAGAGTCCGCAAAAACTTTTACTCCTATTCAAGTCCCCCTTTCGACGCGAAGAGCTGACATTGTTGATGCTGCAAACCGCCCCATATTGCTCAGAGGCGTAAACTGGTTTGGGATGGAGAGCGAATCTCAGATACCGCATGGGCTATGGTTGAGAGACTATAAAGAGATGCTGGCACAGATTAAGGGCTTGGGTTATAACCTGATTCGGTTGCCCTACTCTGTGAAGGCGCTTCAGGGAACAAGTGTCAATGGCGTTAATTTTGAGTTAGGGAGTAACCACGATTTACAGGGGAAAACGCCGATAGAGGCAATGGATTTAATTGTCCAAGAGGCAGGACGACAAGGCTTATTAATTTTGTTAGATTGCCATCGGCTAAATAACGATCGCATTCCCGAACTCTGGTATGGAGACGGTTTCACAGAAGCCGATTGGATTAACACCTGGATCATGCTGGCGGAGCGATACAAAAATCAGCCAAATGTCATTGGTGCAGATCTGAAGAATGAGCCACACGGTCGGGCAAGCTGGGGTACAAATCAGCTAGCGACAGATTGGCGACTTGCCGCAGAACGATCGGGAAATGCCATTCTCAAGGTCAATCCTGATTGGCTAATCGTCGTTGAGGGTGTCGAAAATAATGTTCCAAGACAAAAGCTCAAACGCCATTGGATGGGGGGGAATCTGGAGGGGGTAGGACGGTTTCCGGTGCGGCTAAAAATTCATAACAAGCTTGTTTATTCACCCCATGAGTATGGACCTGGCGTGTTTGATCAGCCCTGGTTTTCCGAGCCGAGCTTTCCTAAAAATCTGTCCGATCGCTGGGAAACTAGCTTTCACTATATTGCCCGACAAAAAATTGCGCCAATTCTAATGGGTGAGTTTGGTGGGCGGCAGGTAGATGCGATTTCCAAAGAAGGAATCTGGCAGCGTCAGCTTGTAGACTTCTTGCAACGCAATCATCTCAGCTTTGCCTACTGGAGTTGGAACCCTAATAGCATTGACACGGGAGGAATTTTGCTCGATGACTGGAACGCAATTAACGAGCCCAAACAGCAACTTCTCAGTCAATTTCTGCTCACGACCACGATGGTGTTCCCGTCGCAATCAGGTTCAACTCAACGGAGTAGTCACTAGACCTGCTTTGAAAATCGAGGACTAGCTCGGTGGTTGAGCGGTGGCAATGGGCGTTAATTGAACCTGATATCCCAGTCGCTCTACGCGGTGCTGCAAGGTTTGGATCAGTTGGTGCTGGGTGCGTTGTCCCGTATCCGTGGTGCGGTAGTCGCGATAGGGTTGGTGTTGTTTAAGGATGTGATAGACCGCAATCAACAGGCGATGCGCGACCGCAACCACAGCGCGTTTGTGACCCCGACGCGGCGCAATTCGGCGATAAACCGTAGCAAAATAAGAAGCCTTGCAGCGCACGGCAGCATTTGCCATTTGTACCAAGATGCTTCGCAACCAGCGGTTTGCGGGTGGAGTTTTGCCAGAGTATTGTTTGCCCGCACTCTCATGATTGCCCGGACAAACCCCTGCCCACTTACACAGATGCGCGGCGCTGGGAAACCGTCTATGGGGCGACAATTAATTAGACCGGACGACAACTACATAGGGCTCTTCCAAGCTTTTGGTGATCCAGAATTTTGAGCAACCGAAACTCAGCAGGTGCGTTGGATGAATCTGAAATTACGCCACCTCAGCTACGAGTTCTCTCGATTTTAAGGATGTTATAGAACATAGAT
>Ga0209511_1000691_pt1 | contig 32494 bp, 31 predicted proteins | sample SSSSmetaG_FD_184141 | JGI IMG/M metagenome (GOLD analysis project Ga0209511, IMG submission 184141) | Glacier valley bacterial and archeal communities from Borup Fiord, Nunavut, Canada, to study Microbial Dark Matter (Phase II) - ​SSSS... | ecosystem: Environmental > Aquatic > Freshwater > Ice >... | reverse complement strand
GAGCTCATTGAGCTCCTTTTTTGCTGCATATAAGTTTGGGATTCACATCATATTCTCAACGCAACCGATCATATGCTAAACAACATCATAGTTTATCTGAGGTATATTCTTCTAATGATTATTTTTGGAATAAATAGGATCACCTAATTTCTGAAACGTAAAAACCTGTTTTTGTAAACCTAACGCAAAATGGTAAAGTACTTTCTTATTCTCATCGCATTCATCACTTTTCTGTCGTCAGCTGCGGGCAAACCAGTCTCCGGGCTTTTGTCCGCTCCCAAAATAGATTCTCTCCAAATCGTATTCGATACGCAGCAGCTTGTTTTACCGGGCGAATCGTTTCATATTGGCATTGATGCATACTACAAAAACGGGAAGGTTAAGCGCACTGTGGGGTTGAAAGGTGGTACAGTCTGGTGGTGGAAGTACAAGGTGGAGGTAACTGGCGGAACCGATTTTGGCGGTCGTATTTCGGTGAATGAAGCGCTTGCCCCGCCCAAAGGAAAGTACATCGGCATCAAAGCGTGGCCACGTAGACAGCCCGAAAAAGTGAAGGAGTTGCTGTTGCCGCTGAATTATGAAACCAAAATCAATTTTCGTCCAACGGTGGCGTTCGACAAATCTCCGGGAAGTCAGGTCAAAGGAGAACTGGTCATCGAATTTAACAACGGTATAAAGCGGATTTGCACCAATTTAAGAAACAGTAAAGAGTCAGCCAATTACAGGTTTTATACAAAGGGCGGATCGTGGAAGAATGGAAAATTTACGATCGACCCCGATTTTATGAAGATTGAAAACCATCAATCCTCCTTAATTGTGCGATCGCGGCAAAACAAATCGGTGGCCGATACTTTTTTGGTGCAGCTCGATTACAAACATGCTTACGATCTGCAATTCAGCGGAAGTTCGGGGATGTCGGGTTTTTCCGGTTCGTCTGGTAGTTCGGGTTTTCCGGGCAGCAATGGCGGAAACGGGCAAAATGGGGAGTCCGGATCAGACGGACCCGATCTGGGCGTTTGGGTCGATCTGTACCGCGACTCGGTTCTTAACTGCGATTTGCTGTATGTCTATGCTCAAAACAGCTTCACCGGTGAAGAATTCCGCTACCTGATTAATCCGGAGGGTGGCAGTTTGACTGTAAATTCTCATGGCGGTTCTGGTGGGGCAGGAGGAGCCGGTGGAAGTGGTGGCGACGGAGCACAAGGCAGTGATGGCAGGAAATGGATCGAAACGAGAACGGAGAAAAAAATCGTACAGAAACCAGTCACGAAAAAAATAACCAAAAAGCAAACGAAGAAAGTGACGAATGCTGATGGAAAAGAAGTTGAAGTTGTAGAAGATGTGGAGGTGGATGAAGTGGTGATGGTCGACGTTGAGATTGACGTTAATGTAAATATTGAGGTTCAGGGACCCGGAGAAGATGGCGGCGATGGTGGTTGCGGCGGTGCAGGTGGTTTCGGTGGCGAGGGAGGATATGGTGGCAACATCACCCTCTATTTTACAGCGGATGCCATGCCCTTTCAGCACCTGTTTACTGCCCATAGCGATGGCGGTTCGGGAGGCATGAACGGAAATGGAGGAAGTGGCGGCAGCGGTGGTTCAGGAGGAAATGGAAATCCCAATGGGCGCAGCGGTGTTGCCGGACAACATGGACCTTCCGCAATGGGATGGGCAGGTAACGGCCAAAGCGGGCAAATAACCATCCAGCCGACCGAAGAATTTTTCTATTATGTAATAGACAATATATAATGTTGTATTTTTTTTCTTTGCGGTCTTTAGCGTCTTGGCGCGACTTTGTCTTTAGGTTCACGCAAAGACGCAGAGACGCAAAGTAGGAAATAGATGAACCCATCGTCTCAATTCATGAAATAAGACATTATTTAATTCGCTTTACTTAACCCTTGTGCAAAAGCAAAAATTGTATTTTTCTTTCGTTCGTCCAACGCAACCGATTTGGTAATTAACAACATCATTATTTATAGGAAATCTAATCATAAAATGATTATTTTTGAATCAAATATGTTTACCTAAATTTAAACAATGAAAGTTGCCCTAATCTCATTCCTCTTTGTTTATACACGCTTGTCAGGATTCCCCCAAAACGAACTTTAAAAAGCTGTTTGTGATGTCAATACTGGTAAATCATTACAGTTTCGTTTATCGCTGGAAATGCTTTGCTGAAAAAAAGAAATGTAATAATTTATTCTTTAGCATCATAACAACCTTCATAAAGCGCAACTCATTTAATTCCTATCTGCTTATCAAACGGATCATGACTTTTGAAAAACTATCTTGAAAATTGAAGCTTAAACAAAATTATATGATTAAACTCGTCTATCTTATCTCTTTTATGACCATCAGTTTCGTCGCAATGGCGCAACAGAAACTTACAATCAGCGGCACGATAAAAGATGCTTCAACCAACGAAGCATTGATTGGTGCAAATACAGTCGAAGTATCAACTTATAAAGGGACCGTTACGAACAACTACGGGTTTTATAGTCTTACCCTGCCGACAGGTAAGGTAAAAGTGGCTTTCTCGTTTGTTGGTTATGAAACACAGTACAAAGAACTAAATTTGACCCATGACCAGATAATTGATCTCGCACTTGACGCAAGAACCGAACTTCAGGAGATTAAAGTGATCGCTACAAAATCTGAAGCAAGGCTTTCGACAACGCAAATGAGCCGGTTTGATATGCCGATCGATAAAATCAAAAGTCTACCGGCATTATTGGGTGAACCCGATGTAATCAAATCATTGCAACTACTGCCGGGGGTAAAATCGGGTTCGGAAGGTTCTTCCGGACTTTATGTAAGGGGTGGTGCCCCCGATCAAAATCTATTGCTCCTTGACGGTGTTCCAATTTACAATGCCAGTCATTTGTTTGGTTTCTTTTCGGTTTTTAACCCCGACGCGCTCAAGAGTGTCTCGTTTTACAAAGGGGGTTTTCCTGCCAGGTTTGGAGGAAGGCTTTCATCGGTGGTGGATGTCCGTATGAAAGAGGGGAATGAAAAGGAGTATCACGGCAATATCAGTGTTGGACTTATTTCGTCCAGTTTTCATCTCGAAGGACCTATCGCCAAGGAGCGGACATCGTTTTCTGTCTCGGCCCGCAGGACTTACCTCGATCTGATCACCATACCCATAAAAAAAAGTGATGATGATATTCCGGATTACTATTTTTACGATGTAAACGCAAAAATTAATCACCGGTTTTCGGACCGAAGCCGGCTCTTCCTAAGCACCTATATTGGCAAGGACAACTTAACCTCGGAATCGGGCAATGGTGATACCTCATTTGAGGCGCGAGCAGATCAATCAAAAGACCAACTCAATTGGGGAAACATCACCTCCTCATTGCGTTGGAACTATATCTTCAACAACAAACTATTCATCAATACCACCATCACTTACAGCAAGTACGATTTTAAGGTGAGCAGCGACAATAGCCTTAAAGAGTCTAATTCCGACCAGTATAGTATTAACAATTATCTTTTTGGTTCGGGCATTTATGACTGGGGATACAAAATGGATTTCGATTATTCCGCATCACCCGACCACGCGGTAAAGTTCGGAGTTAATTACATCTACCACAACTTCAAACCTGGTGTAAAAACGTATAAGGCTGATAATGCAGGTGAAAGTACAATTAATGAAACTTTTGGTGATTCAAGTATTTATGCGCACGACTTCTCTGTTTATGCCGAAGATGATATTACAATTGGGTCCCGTCTGAAAGCCAATGTAGGATTGCGGGCTTCGATGTTTAACGTTCAGAATACCTCCTACTATTCGCTAGAGCCACGATTGACGATGAATTATAAGGCTAATGAAAACCTCTCTTTTAAGGCTGCCTTTTCGCAGATGAAACAATACATTCACCTGCTCACAAGCTCCAGGTTAAGCCTGCCAACCGATCTTTGGGTTCCGGTAACCGCTAAAATCAAGCCGATGACGGCTGCGCAATTTGCAATTGGCGCCGTTTACCGGATTGCCAATGGTATGGATATTACCTTCGAGAGCTATTATAAAAAAATGAACAACCTGATTGAGTACAAGGATGGCGCTTCATTTTACGGTTCATCCGTTGATTGGGAAAATAAAGTTGAGAGCGGCAAAGGGTGGGCATATGGCACTGAAGTGATGTTCAGCAAAGAGATTGGCAAAACAACGGGATGGGTTGCCTATACTTTATCGTGGGCCGACCGGCAATTCGAAAATATCAGTTTCGGGAAGAAGTTTCCCGCCAGGTACGACAGCCGGCACGATATTAATATTGTGATAAGTCACAAATTTAATGATCGTATTGACATTGGTTCCACCTGGGTTTACCGCACAGGCAATGCCGGAACACTATTCACCAATGTTGTCAGTACCGATTTGCCGTATTTTAATGCTTCAGGAATGAAAGTTAACTATTTCGATGGCCGTAATAATTACAGGATGCCGCCCTATCACCGGCTCGATTTTGGAATCAACTTCCGCAAACAAAAGCGGACTGGGGTGAGGACCTGGAACATCAGCGTTTACAATTTATACAACCGGCAAAATCCGTATTTCATTACACCCGATACCAATGACCAAGGACAACCTGTACTGAAACAGGTAAGTCTGTTTTCGATCATCCCTTCAGTAACCTATAGTTTCAAATTTTAAACTCTGAATCTTATGTACAAACCGATACCCTATTTTGTAGCAATTCTCCTGATCCTGTTCCTGATGGCGTGTGAAAAAGAGATTGGATACAATCATAAAAATCAAAGCACATTTTTGGTGATGAACAGCTATCTGAATCCCGACAGTGTTTTTAGTGTAAGTGTGACCCAAAGTTTTTCTATTATGGAAAATTGGGGTGGAGTTATTGTAACCGATGCAGAGGCGAAAGTCTATGAAAACGAAACCTTTCTCGAAACGCTCAAATACGATGCAGTACGCTGGAGGTATTATGGAACCCGTAAACCTTCAGTCGGGAAAAGCTATAAAATAACGGTTGCTCAAAACGATTTTTTACCCATCGAAGCAATATCGGTTATAGAAACGGCTCCTGAAATAATAAAAGGCAGCATCGTAAAAGACAGCATCACTGGGATTACCAATGCTACAATTACATTTAAAGATCCGCCGGTTGTGAAAAACTTTTACCGGCTTGTGGTAGCCAATGTTGACGAGTTTGACGAAAAGCCTGATTGGTATGATAACGGGGATTACGGTAGTGGGACTCATTATACCCATGAAACAGGAAACGGCGGCTGGTCAGGACCCGGATGGATCTACACAAATTATTTTGTTCACATAACATCAAACGATCCAAATTTAAACGCAAGTTCAGCTGTAGATTTTCTGGACGATGTTCCCGATAATATTTTTAATATTTTCAATGATGAACTGATTGACGGGAAGGAGTACTCATTAACTTTTTCATTTTACCCATCCTATTATCCCGAGGCGAAGAATGAAACTGTTATCTACCTTCAGGCAATTACAGAAGGTCTCCACAAGTATTTTAAAACCTATGCGGCCCAGCATTATTACGGTAACGACGATCTATTGATGGAACCCATACAGGTTTATACCAATGTTAAAAACGGCGCAGGAATTCTGGGTAGTTTCAATTCGAAGAAATTCATTGTCAACATGGATCACATCGTGACAAAGTCGTACTAAAGCAGCGATGTTTGATGATAGATTTATAACTGGTTATCAGAGGAGTCATACTTTTTTTGCAGGAATAATAGCTAAAACAAAATGAAAAATTTTCATCTCATCCTGATCACACTTTTTGTGATGCAACTTCCGGGATTTGGGAAGTATGCAGCAGGTGCTCCATTTGCACAAAAAATTGATTCTCTTCAAATAATTTTCGATACGCAGCAATTGATCTTGCCGGGCGAATCGTTTCATATTGGCATTGATGCTTACTACAAAAACGGGAAGGTTAAGCGCACGGTCGGATTGAAAGGTGGCACGGTCTGGTGGTGGAAGTACAAGGTGGAAGTAACGGGTGGAACCGATTTTGGCGGTCGTATTTCGGTGAATGAAGCGCTTGCCCCGCCGAAAGGAAAGTACATCGGCATCAAAGCGTGGCCACGCCGACAGCCCGAAAAAGTGAAGGAACTGCTGCTGCCATTGAATTATGAAACCAAAATCAACTTTCGTCCCACGGTGGCGTTCGACAAATCTCCGGGAAGTCAGGTCAAAGGAGAACTGGTCATCGAATTTAACAACGGTATAAAACGGATTTGCACCAATTTACGAAACAGCAAAGAGTCGGCTAATTACCGGTTTTATACAAAGGGCGGATCGTGGAAGAACGGGAAGTTTACGATCGACCCCGATTTTATGAAGATTGAGAACCATCAATCCTCCTTAATTGTAAGATCGCGGCAAAACAAATCGGTGACCGATACTTTTTCGGTGCAGCTCGATTATAAACATGCTTACGATCTGCAATTCATCGGAAGTTCAGGGATGTCGGGTTTTTCAGGCTCGTCTGGTAGTTCGGGTTTTCCGGGGGCAAATGGGCAAAACGGACAAAATGGTGAACCTGGATCAGACGGACCTGATGTTGGTGTCTGGGTCGATCTGTACCGCGACTCAGTTCTTAACTGCAATTTGCTTTATGTGTATGCCCAAAACAGTTTCACGGGTGAAGAATTCCGCTATTTGATTAATCCGGATGGGGGAAGCCTGACGGTGAATTCCCGAGGGGGTTCGGGTGGCGCAGGAGGAGCCGGTGGAAGTGGGGGCGACGGAGCACAAGGCAGCGATGGACGGAAATGGACAGAAACGAGAACGGAGAAAAAAATCGTACAGAAACCAGTCACGAAAAAAGTAACCAAAAAGCAAACGAAGAAAGTGACGAATGCGGAAGGAAAAGAAGTTGAGGTTGAAGAAGATGTGGAGGTTGATGAGGTCGTGATGGTCGACGTGGAGATTGATGTTGCTGTGAAAGTCGAGGTTCAGGGACCCGGAGAAGATGGCGGGGATGGAGGTTACGGCGGTGCAGGTGGTTTCGGTGGCGAGGGAGGATATGGTGGCAATATTACACTCTATTTTACAGCGGATGCCATGTCCTATCAGCACCTGTTTACTGCCCATAGCGAAGGCGGTTCGGGAGGCATGAATGGAAATGGTGGAAGTGGCGGCAGCGGTGGTTTCGGAGGAAATGGAAACCCAAATGGCAGCAGCGGGACTTCCGGACAACATGGTCCTTCCGCAATGGGTTGGGCCGGTAACGGCCAAAGCGGACAAATAATCATCCAGCCGACCGAAGAATTTTTCTATTATGTAATAGACAATATATAATGTTGTATTTTTTTTCTTTGTGGTCTTTTGCGTCTTGGCGCGACTTTGTCTTTAGGTTCACGCAGAGACGCTAAGTACGCAAAGCAACAGAATAGGTAAATACAAAATATAAATTCAAGAAGTAAGACATTATATAGTTCCTATTGCTTATATGCCTGAAGACCAACCTTCTGAAAAATAAATGAAAAATACTTCCCGTTTTGGGGTAACAATTGAACGCCTATTCCTATTAACAGTTGATTTAGAACCTAAGTATTAACATCTAAATATCAAAAACCATGAGCTTCGAACAGCAAACTGCACGAATTGAACGGTTAGTAGGATTGATTGACTGCGCTAAAACCGGAACCGCAGAAGAACTCGCCAAAAAAATGGGCGTCTCGCGCCGGACAATTTTCTATGATTTCGAATTTCTTAGGGGAAAAGGGCTCCCGATATTTTTCTGTTATGTGAGCGTTAGCTATCGTTTTGAGAAGAATCGAAATATCATTTAAATATTTAAGTGAGGTCTACTGAAAAGTAACAAATAATACTTTTCATATTCTCATATGTGAAAAGTTGGAATACGATATTGAACTGATTCTTAAAACCGTACTAAAACCCAAATGAAATATGATAAGAAAACTGATGTTTGCCTTTTGTATTTTTTGCCATGTAATCGTTTTTGGTCAAAAGAACACCAACATAGTTGAGTTTAGCCCATCGGCTGGTTTAGCTGTTTTTAATAGCAGGCCGTCGACAGGTATTTCTTTTGGAAATTCGTTTATTTTCCGCAATGAAACCAAAAAACATTTCTTCGAAACCTCTATCCGCTATACGTTTGCCAGCGAATTACAAAAAGAGCCAAGTAAATTCACCTTCTTCGAAGGATATTCTGATTATGATCCACAATTCAATTCTGTTGTTTCGACCGTCGATTTTGCACAGAATATCGGGTATATTTTACTAAAGCAAGAGAAATTCCTGCTGAGTCTTTCAGCAGGACTTGGCATCCGAAAATGGTCTGAAGCCAAAAATGGTGAAATTGTGATAACACAATCGGTTTTGGAGTCATATCTGAAAAGCCGTGATGCACTAACTGTTTATAATAGGGTTTGGCAACTTGGAGGGAATATGAGTGGGAAAGTTGAATTTCTACCTGCCAATAGGGTTTCTTTTGGTTACAAAACGCAATATTGTGTTTATAGTGAAAATAATTGCTGGTACAACGAATTATATTTTGTTCTTAAAATACCCAAACTGAAATGAAACAAAACCTCAAAAACTATAGTTTTGTCCTATTCGCATTAACACTTTGCTTTCTCAATGCAAAATCACAGGAATATAAAAACAGTTATCGTATTGGAATGCATATTGTAAACCTCGAAGATGATAAGTTTGCCGGTGATTTTTATTATAACCAGTACAATCGGAAAATTGCAAAACGTATTGAAACCGGTATAGGATTGGGGCTTATTTCGTACAATCATATTGGGAAAAAAGAATGGCTGTCAGAGTATTTGACACCGTTCCCTTCAGGACAAAAAGACGCCGTAGTATATCCTAATAGCGGATCTTACTTTTCGTATCAATGGCTTTTAAATGCAAATGTTTCGTATGCTCCAATCCATCATAGAAAATTTCAGTTGAAGTTCGGATGTGGTTTCTCAATGACCCGTTATGCTGAAGCGTTTGTTTCAGGTGGAAGTATAGCTATTAACTACCATCATGCAACAGGGGAATTAGCTTATAGTACGACAAGTCAAAATAGTTATGACAAAGTGATTTCCTTTGCCTATAATTTATTTGTAGAACCGGAATGGTCGGTAACACCCCGCTTTTTTGTTTCGGCACGCGTAAGTCCATACTTTTTTTTCGACTACCTTGCACCCTATATTTATTCTGCGGGAGTTACAGCAGGTGTACGTTTTTGAAAAAAATCGAAAAATCTTTTAAATATTTAAGGTAGTGCAATCCCGTTGCACTCCTGTGTTTTATTTTTAAGGCAAAATTAAACCCAAAATCTTATGAAGACAGAAATCACAATGGAATCCAGCCATTTCACTCAAATTTGTGACAAGAAACTTCTTTGCACAATTCAATGCAAACCCGGCCCCAATACAAAAATTAAATTTTACTTCACGTTTAAGAACGTGGAGTAGATAAACATCAAACTTCTATCGGAACAATATTAAAACAGGGTCTTGCCAGCCTGAAAACAAAGAAGCCTCCCCCGCGAGGCTGACCCCAAAACGCGAATTTATAGAGTACTAACCAAAACAACAGGGAAGGCATACAAAAGTACAAAAAAATACTGCCATTGTTGGAGTCTTAATTTATGGCTTCGCTTAATGAATGCACTGAATATCCAAAACGGCAGCGTAAGGTTTACATGTAAAGAACATGGTTTCCTGGCGAGAGTGGAAATTTAAGTTATGCATTCAATAAAATGGATGGATTTGTATCTTTTAAATTAATTGAAGATGAAAAAATTAACAGTTTTAATTGCCGTGTTGATTGCAATTTTTTCGGGTTGCAAAAAAGACCATAGTAATGTTGAACCGGAAAGGTTTACGATCAAAGAAACAAGAGTATTAAGTCAGGATGAAAAGAACCTTGTTGAGAAGATGAAGGGTGCGGCAAACGCTCTTAAGGAAACCATGAAAAAGGATAAAGAACTTTGCGGTCTGTTTAAGGATGAGATACAGGTATTATATAAAAAATCGGATTGGAAAGAAGCTTTTTCCTTTAAACAACTTTTAAATCCTCAGGAGCCTGTTTATAGCTCACTGAAATCTGCAAAGACAAGTGGTGTAAGTTCAAAGTTAAGCGCAAAGTTTACCGCTGGATTCATCAAAAATCTAAAATCTTCTTCAGATGGGCTGAAAAGAGCTGCACTTCCTGACGTGACAACAGACATGGATGGACTTCAGGTTTATTATCCTTACTCCGAAGAGTTTATTGAAACACCTGTACCAAATTATACCTATACTTATGCTCCGCTGAGTAATGATGCTGTGAACTACGGGTATATATATAATGCAGTAACCGATCAAGACCTTGAAGTAATTGTTAATGATGAATATGCTTTTCATCACCCAACACTAATTGTTATGCCGGAGGATTATGCTGATACTTATCCAATTCTTGATCCTGTTCCATTATTGAATATCAACCAAGTAAATATTGGAAGTATTAAATGTGATCAACAATTTGGTGAATTATTCACTGGTGGACCTGATTTGCGTTTCTTAGTCTTTTTGCCCGGTGATGTAGAGAAAGCTTATACTACTGCTGATCAAGTATTCAATGGCAAATCTGAAGTTCCGCCAATTCGTTTATCAAGAAAAAATGTTAGAAGACACCAGTGGGTTGAAAAAAATTTCACTTTCCTTTCTAATTGGAGAACAGAATATATCACCACCCATTGGGGAATATACGAAGACGATAGTCATAATTGGTGGCCACAAGCAACGATAACATTTAACACAAGTACAACCTATAAAACAATCCCTGGGATCGAAAAAACAAATGGTTTTAAAATAGAAATTCCCAATGTTGGGAATGATAAAGTTGGCGAGGTAACCTGGGATAGGGAAGCTTTTCTTGCATTAAATAATCATGTACCTACAGACACCTATTTCGGCCTTCCGCCTTATGAAGTACGTCAAGACCCAACGAACGGTAAAAATTATCGAATTTACCAAATTGGTGCAGTAAGCTTTACTTTGCCCAATTTTCAACATTGAGATAAACTAATAATTATTTCCAGAGAAGGGCTGTATCAAAGTCCTTCTCTGATGTTTAAAATAGTACTAAAGCCAATATGAAATATGATAAGAAAAATGGTGTTTGCATGTTGTATCTTTTCCCAAGGAATCGTTTTAGGTCAAAAATCAACCAACTTATTTGAATTTAGTACGTCTGGTGGTTTAGTTTTATTTAGTCACAAGCCTTCCGTTGGCCTCTCTGCTGGGAATACTTTTATTTTTCATGAAGAAACCAAAAGACATTTCTTTGAAACTTCCATTAGATACACTTTTGCTCATGAGTTGCAAAAAACACCAAGTAAACCTATATTTTCCTTAGGATATGCTGATTATGATTCACATTTCAATTCTGTTGTTTCGACCATTGATTTTGCCCAGAATATCGGGTATGTTTTACTAAAGCAAGAGAAAGTTATGCTGAGTCTTTCAGTAGGAATTGGCATCCGAAAATGGTCAGAAGCCAAAAATGGCGAAATTGTAATAACTGAAATGGTTTGGGAACCATACATGAAAATCAGGGATGCACTGACTGTTTATGATAAGGTTTGGCAACTGGGCGGGAATATGAGTGGCAAAGTTGAATTTCTACCCACCAAAAAGGTTTCTTTTGGTTACAAAACGCAATATTGTATTTACAGCGAAAACAATTGCTGGTACAACGAATTATATTTTGTTCTTAAAATACCCAAACTGTTATGAAACAGAACCTCAAAAGCTGTAGTATCGTCCTATTCATATTTACTCTTTGCTTTCTCAATGCAAAATCACAGGAATATAAAAACAGTTATCGTATTGGAATACATATTGTAAACCTCGAAGATGATAAGTTTGCCGGTGATTTTTATTATAACCAGTACAATCGGAAAATTGCAAAACGAATTGAAACAGGTATAAGTCTGGGGCTCATTTCATACAATCATACTGGGAAAAAAGAGCGGTTGTCACAATATTGGGATGGTCCTCTTCCCCCGGGAGTAGAAGATGCCGTTGTATATCCCAATAATAGATCAAATTTTTCATACCAGTGGCTTTTGAATGCAAATGCTTCATATGCTCCAATCCAAGGTAAGTCATTCCAATTAAAGTTTGGATGCGGCTTCTCAATGACACGTTATGTTGAAGCACTTTGTTCTGGTGTTTATCTATCGATGAGATACAACAAAACAACAGGAAATTTTGAATATAGCACAACAAGTCAAAGTAGTTATAGCAAAGTGTTTTCTTTTGCTTATAATTTCTTTGTTGAGCCCGAATGGTCGGTAACACCGCGCTTTTTTGTTTCGGCGCGTGTAAGTCCATATTTCTTTTTCGACAATCTTGCTCCCTATATTTATTCAGCGGGAATTGCCGCGGGCGTGCGTTTTTAAAATAATTGAAAAATCTTTTAAATATTTAAGGTAGTGCAATCCCGTTGCACTCCTGTGGTATAATTTTAAGGCAAAATTTTAAAACTATTTCCTTATGAAGATTCTCAACATTCGCAGTCTGATTTGTGTAGCAGTACTTTTAGTCGCTGCTATTGGCGCAAAAGCGCAGGCCGATTCTTTCGATGCCGACATTGTTAAAATGCAACAGCTAAACGGCGCAACAGAGGCCATGTTTTCGCAAATTGTGATGCAGTTTAAATCAATTAAACCGGGCGTGACCGATGAGCAGTGGGCCGCGGTAAAAAAAGAGGTTTTCGATGTTGAGGTAGCCGAACTCAACAAACAGTTGATTCCCGTTTATAAAAAGCATTTTACACAGGACGAAGTAAAAGCCTTTATTGCTTTTTACGAAACTCCTGCGGGCAAAAAGCTGGCAGAAAAAACCCCATTGATTACGGTGGATTCGATGCAAAGCGCACAGGCATGGGGAATGGGATTGTTTGGTAAAATTCAGGCTTATCTTAGTAAATAGGAACGTTATTGTGATCACTAAATGAACGTGTAATAATTGGAATATCACATCATATTAACAGTCTAAATTTCAATGATTATGGACAACAAAGTTTCAGTTACAATTAGCGAAGAGGCCAGCGCTAACATTCAACAGGCCCTTACCGTCCTTCTGCAAAACCTGCCGGAGCTGATTAATCTTAAAGAGGAAGAACGGCATGAGCTGCCAAAGATGGGTGACAAAACAGTGGCATTTGTGAACAAAAACCTCGAGTATGCCAAACAAAACCCAAGAGTTGTTCCCGGATTCCTTGATATGGTTGAGTTTGAAAAAGATGTTGTTGCAGCTACTGATTTGAGGAAAGTTCTAATTCCTTTGCAGCAACTGGTTGAGAAATTAGATGACACCACCATGCAGGCAGGTAGCGAGGCTTACACTGCGGCACTGATCTTCTACAATGCCGTTAAAGGGGCTGCCAAAGCCGGCGAACCAGGTATGAAAAATGTTTACGATGATTTACAGGCACGTTTCCCTGGTCATATTAAACCTGATAATTCTTCCAAAGATTCAAAATAATTATTGGAAATTGGAAATATAAAATGTCCTTCCGGCAAGGTAGTCAATCCCGCTGGAAGGGCATTTTGTTTTTAAGAATGGCTGCTTATACCGAAACTCAAAACCTCGGCCTTGTATCAAAAAGAGTCGGCTTCGTCACTCCGGGTATCGGCTTCGTATGAAAAAGAGTCGGCTTCGTCACTCAGAGTATCGGCCTCGTATGAAAAAGAGTCGGCTTTGTCACTCAGAGCATCGGCCTTGTATGAAAAAGAGTCGGCTTCGTCACTCTGAGAATCGGTCTCGCGTGAAAAAGAGTCGGCTTCGTCACTCAGAGCATCGGCCTTGTATGAAAAAGAGTCGGCTTTGTCACTCTAGGTGTCGGCCTTGTATAAAAAAGAGTCGGCTTCGTCACTTTGAGTATCGGCCTTGTATAAAAAAGAGTCGGCTTCGTCACTCAGAGCATCAATCTTGCCAATGGATTAAAATCGTCCAAGGTTTTTTTAAATAGAAACCATTGCAATTGATGATAATAATGACAATTTAAACCTTAAATTAGCACTCTTTAAATAAATACAATCTGAACAGAACAGAATGGCCAGGAAAGCAAAGACAGAAGAGGAAGAACCGTTGGTTAAAAAACTTTGGAAAGCAGCCGACAAACTCCGTAAAAATATGGATGCTGCGGAATACAAGCACGTTGTTTTAGGTTTGATTTTCCTGAAATATATATCCGATTCATTTGAGGAACACTACAATTATCTGGCACAGGTTAAAGCCGGAAAGGTAAAGCCCGTTGATGAGGATGATCAGTATGCCGATCTCGAAGACAATAACGAATACAAACAAAAAAAGATTTTCTATGTGCCACCTTCTGCCCGCTGGAAATGGATACAAGGCAGGGCAACACAACCTACCATAGGCAAAGATATTGACGATGCGATGGACGCCATCGAAAAAGACAACACTTCTTTAAAAGGTGTGCTGCCAAAGGTTTATGCCCAGGAGAAATTGGACAAAACAAGTTTAGGCGGACTAGTAAACCTGGTTGGTTCTGCAACTTTGGGAACGAAAGAAGCACAAAGCAAAGATCTATTGGGTCAGGTGTTCGAATATTTCCTTGGAGAATTTGCATTGGCCGAAGGTAAAAAGGGCGGACAGTTTTACACGCCTGGAAGTGTTGTGAAGTTGTTGGTTGAGATGCTCGAACCGTATGAAGGAAGAGTATTCGACCCATGTTGTGGCAGCGGTGGAATGTTTGTTCAGAGCGAAAAGTTTATCAAAAAACACCAGGACCATTACAGGAAAAAAGGTGTGCGATTAAACGCTACAGACCCCATTTCAATTTACGGACAAGAGAGCAACCAAACCACCTGGCGTTTGGCGATGATGAATTTATCCATTCGGGGAATCGACAGCAGCAATGTAAAATGGAATAACGAAGGATCGTTCTTAAATGATTTGCACAAAGATTTAAAAGCCGATTATATCATTGCCAATCCACCATTTAACGACAGCGATTGGAGTGGGGAATTGTTGCGTGAAGATGCCCGGTGGTCTGTTTTGGGTGAAAAATTAGTTCCGCCAGCAGGAAATGCCAACTATGCGTGGATCCAACATTTCTTATACCATTTGTCACCAACCGGACAAGCGGGATTTGTTTTATCGAAGGGTGCTTTAACCACCAACACAACGGGTGAAGGTGATATCCGAAAAGCTTTAATTGAGAATGATTTGGTGGAATGTATTGTCAACCTGCCGACGAAATTATTTCTGAACACACAAATTCCGGCCTGTTTGTGGTTTCTAAAGAAAAACAAACAGTTAAGAAAAGGCGAAATACTGTTTATTGATGCCCGCAACATGGGGGTTCTGATTAATCGCAAGAACAGAGTACTTACCGACCAGCAATATTTCCTTGAAAAAACAGGGATAGAACAAACCGGTGAAATTGAAGAAATCGCAGCCATTTACCACAATTGGCGTGCTCTCCCACCTTTGGGGGGAGTTGGAGGGGGACTTTATGAAGACGTTGCAGGTTTTTGCAAAGTCGCTACTATTGACGAAGTGCGGAAACTAAACTATGTTTTAACACCTGGCCGATATGTTGGCTTAGCTGATGAAGAAGATGATTTTATATTCGAAGAACGCTTTAATTCTTTAAAGGAAGAGCTGGAAAAACAGATTGCTGAAGAAGCAGAATTGAACCGGAAAATTGCAGAGAACCTTTCGAAAATTAAAATACCTGCAAATGGCTAACGAAGATATACGCTGGATTCAAAGATTTAATAATTACCGTAAAGCATTAGCAAGCCTCACAGAAGCTGTTGAATTAGCAGAAGAAAGAGAACTTTCTGACCTGGAACAACAAGGTCTGATTCAAGGTTTTGAATTTACTTTTGATTTGGCATGGAAGACTTTGCAAGATTTTTTGAGGGAAAAGCAAAGACCTAATAGCAATGGCGGACCAAATGTAATCATCACACAGGCATTAACAGATGGCTATATAAAAGACGAAGAAGGATGGAAATCATTGAAAAAGGCCCGTGAATTAACTTCACATAGTTATGACGAAGAAACTGCAGATGATATTGCTGAAAATATTATCGACACTTATCTTAGTCTGTTTATACAGTTGGAGACACGCATGCAATTAGAAAAAATTAATCAGGAGAAGGACTTATTCAACTAAGAATAGAACGGATGGAATTTGGATTAGAACAACATATCATTGATAATATAATTTCTGTTTTTGAGCAAAACTCAAAAGTCGATAAGGCTTTTGTGTTTGGTAGCAGAGCCAAAGGCAATTACCGCTCTGATTCTGATATTGACATCGCGATTAAAGGCGATGAAATAACTATGGATGATATTATTTCAATTAGTGTAGGATTTGAAAACAAAGGCATTACGAATAAAATTGACCTGATAAATTACGAAAGCATCAATGATCCTGCCTTGAAAGAACATATTAACAGAGTCGGAATTGAGTTTTATAGTAGGTGGAAAGAATGCAGATTAGAGGAATTTGCCGACATTACTTCTGCAAAAAGGATATTCTATTCAGAATATGTACCTAAAGGTGTACCATTTTATAGATCAAAAGAAGTAATAGATAAATATAATAAAAGAGAGGTTGTAACAGAACTTTTTATTTCAGAAAAAAGATTTGATGAAATAAAAAGCAAATTTGGAGCACCAGAAAAAGATGATATTCTGCTAACTTCAGTTGGAACATTAGGTATCCCATATTTAGTAACTGAAAATGATAGATTTTATTTTAAAGACGGAAATCTAACGTGGTTTAGAAAGATTGATAATAAAATTGTCAATATAAAGTATTTTTATATTTGGTTGCAATCGATTATTGGAAAACAAAGATTAGATGAAGTTTCGATTGGATCAACTCAACAAGCTCTCACAATTTCGGGACTTAAAGGAATTAAAATATCGCTTCCTTCATTAAAAGAACAAACCGCCATTGCCTCTATTCTTAGCAGTTTAGATGATAAAATAGACTTACTACACCGCCAAAACAAAACCTTGGAGCAATTGGCTGAAACGCTTTTTAGGCAATGGTTTGTGGAGGAAGCAGAAGAGAGTTGGGAAACAAAAACAATATCAGATATTATTGAAGTAAGAGATGGAACTCACGATTCTCCAAAACAAACAGAAAATGGAAAATATTTAATTACTTCGAAACATCTAAAGCCAACCGGAATAGATTTTTCGACGGCTTATAGAATTTCGGAGGCTGATTTTATAGAGGTAAATAAAAGAAGTAAAGTTGACAAACACGATATTCTCTTCTCAATGATAGGAACATTAGGTCTTATTCATTATGTGGAAAATGAGCCAGATTTCGCAATAAAAAATATGGGTCTTTTTAAAAGCTCTCAAAAACCAAGCTTTGCCAGATTTATATTTCTTCTATTGATAAGTCCAGAAGGGAAAAGATTTGTATATGAAAATGCAGATGGCTCAACTCAAGAATATATTACTCTTAGTAGTTTAAGGAATTTTGAATTTAAATATCCAGGTGATAAAAGAATTGAAGAGTTTGGCATGGAAATAAAACCTCTATTTCAAAAAATAGAATCAAATACAAAACAAATCCGCACCCTTACCCAACTGCGCGATACGCTATTGCCGAAGCTGATGAGTGGGGAGGTGAGGGTGAAAAATAACTTTTAAATTTGCAAATAAAACAAATATAAAATGGAAATAAATGTTAAGCTAAAATCGGGTGAAGATAAACTTCTAAAGTCGTTGCATTCCATTGATAAGCCTGAAGAAATCAACTTCTATTACTTTGTTGATGCAAAAGATGGAGATAGAGTTTATTTAAAATTGGAGTTAATTGAGAACCAATTTATAGTGGAGTTGAAAGATGAAGAAATTGATGAAGATGAAGAAATACTAAAAAGTAAATTAGAAGAACTACTTCTACAACTTAATCCCATTGAAGCTTCCTTAGGAACAGAGCAAACCGAATTAGAGGATGAAATGGAGGATACGCCATATGACCCTGAAAAAATAAGAGTTGACACGAAACAACTTTCGATACGTCAGGTTTATGATATGATGAACGTGGACGACATTGATTTAACTCCTGATTTTCAAAGGAATTTAGTTTGGAACGAATTGCGTCAATCACGATTGATCGAATCTATTTTGCTTCGTATCCCTTTGCCAATTTTTTATTTTGCTCAAGATGATGATGGAAAAATTTCAGTAGTAGATGGATTGCAACGCCTAAGTACTATTAGAAGATTTATGGACAATGAGTTTCGTTTAAATAACCTTGAATACTTACAAGAGAAATGCGGGGGCAGATATTATTCATCAAGAAATAATGATGGTAGTGATAATGGTAAACAAGCAATTGATGCGAAATATTTTAGGTGGGTCAACATGACGCAAATAACCGTGAATGTAATTGATCCCTCTTCTCCATTTAAACTAAAATATGATATTTTCCGAAGAATAAATACTGGTGGTCAGCCTTTAAATTCGCAAGAAATTAGAAACTGTTTAGCAAGCAAGGCTTTAAGAAAAGCGTTAAGAGAGATGGCGCAGTTGGACAGTTTTAAATATGCAACTGGTTACAGTGTCAAAGATGTTAGAATGGAAGCTCAAGAGTTATCTTTGCGCTTTATTCTGTTTCATAAAAAATATCTGGCTGACTCATCATTAGGTAATTACAGCGGCAATATTGATTCAGAATTGAATGCTTTGACCGAAGAATTGAGTAAAGATAAAACTGCTGATTACAGTGACTATGTTTCATTGTTCGACAATGCTATGAAAAACGCATATTACTTATTCGGCGAATATTCTTTTCGTAAGTCGCTTGAGCATCACTTAGAACCTGGGGCACGAAGGCAGTTAATAAATAAAGCGTTATTTGTAAGTTGGAGTGTACTGCTTAGCCAATTTGATTTTGAGAAAATTTCATCGAAGACTATTCGAGAAAGTTTGGCTTTCCCTTTAGCAAGTAGAATTACTAATGACGAAGAATTATTCCAAAAATTAACGTGGGGAACAAATGCAAAACTAAACCACCAGATAGCTTTTAAAGCAGCCGAAGAAATAATTAATGATTACTTAAATACCTAATATGAATCATTTAAGAATAAATCATTTCAAGTGTTTTGAAGACATTGAAATCTCCCTTGACAAACTAACCGTAATGGCAGGAACCAATGGTAACGGTAAAAGTACAGCAATACAAGCACTCTTATATTTAAGACATTCGATAGAGCAATGTGCAGACTTTGTTGAATATAAAGATACTGGTTATGTAATTGGTCCTAATTCCATTGGGAGAAGTATTTCATTAAATGGCAATTATTGTTTAGCATTAGGGAATAGTAGTTATGTACTTAATCGAAACTTTAGTGATGAGCCCAAAATAACAATTGGGATAAGTGATAGTAAAAGTGAAATGACATTTGAGTATGAGGTGGACAATCTTGAACCGAAATTATCACTTAAAGTTAAAGATATAATTCTCTCAAGCGATTATGAATTTGACATATTGACTAAGGAATTTTACTATCTCAGCGCAGAGAGAATCGGACCAAGAATTAGCCAAGGATTTCAATTTTATGATTTTCCAAATGCAGGATTTCAGGGTGAATTTGTTGCCCAATTAATTTCTGAAAAAGCAGGATTTCTTCCGGTTGAGCCGTTACGACATTATGGAAAAACAAAAAATCCAGGTTTAGAGTTTCAAGTAAATGAATGGCTTAATTATATTATGCCTGATGTAAGAATATCTGCAAAACAAAATACGGAGACGCTAACATCACAAATTCAAATTGAAAACATTTACATCAAAGGTAATCCAACTTTAGCCACTAATTTGGGTTTCGGCATTAGTTATGTTTTGCCTATTATTGCAAATGGTTTAATTGCTAAAAAGGGGACTTATTTTATTGTGGAAAATCCAGAAGCACACCTTCATCCAGCTGCACAATCTAGAATTGGTAGATTTTTGGCGATGGTTGCAAATTCAGGTGTAAACGTGATAGTAGAAACGCATAGCGACCATATTATAAATGGAATTCAAATAGCTGTTGCTGAAAAAGAAATTTCAAGTGCTTCTGTTATAATAAATTTTTTTAGTCATGTTGAAGGTGAAAGTCAACCACATGTTAATCAAATAAGCATAAAAGAAAAAGGAGAGTTAGCCGAATGGCCAAAAGGTTTTTTTGACCAAACTCAAATAGATTATTCCCATTTGTTTAAATTGAGGAAAGCATGAGAAACTTCTATTTGTTTGAAGATGCTTTAAAGGTAAATTCTATTCCTGCATTGGAACTTGGACTTAATAATCTAAACTCAATTTTAGTTGAAAGCGATGGTGCAAAAGACTATTTTTTTTGCAATTCATCAATTTGGGAATGCGACACAACCCAAGGTAAAATTTATGAAATGTTTGGAGGAATTGTAAACGATGAATTGCAAAGATTGATTCCTTTTATATTTCAGTCATTCAATAGCCAAACTGATGTTTATCAAAATCACATCCAATTAGATGTTGCTTTTCCAACTGATTGTAATGGGTTTACAGGATTTGAATTTACCCACACTGCAATTCAAAAAGACAGACAAGTACTCAATCTAATATCTTATGATTCTTTTGTTTCAAAATGCTTAAAGTATGGGGTAATTTGTAATACGGTTGAAATGAGAGAAAACCTTTTGGAACTTTTCCCTAATTATATTTTTGAGGAAAGAGCTGTTGATGATACTTTGAATTTGAAAAACTCAAACCAGGGTTTATATGATAGATTATTTGATTTGTTAAAAGATATTCCAAGTAATCCTTTTACTGGCGGTATCGGTGAAACTGAAGTTTTAAAGTACATGAGTGGTGTTGCATCAAAAAGAATAAATCAAGCTCATAGAGTGACTTATAGACTCACTGGAAAAACAATAAGAATACTAGCGTGTAGCGGCCATTATATTTAATAATTATGAAACCCATCACGGAAAACCATATTGAAGCCTTTGCCATCGAAACCCTACAGAATATGGGATGGGGTTATATTCATGGTTTGGCGATTGCCCCCGGTGCAGAACAGGCGGAAAGGGAAAATTTTGAGCAGATTATTTTAATAGGAAGATTGCGTAAAGCTGTTGCCATCTTAAATCCGAACATCCCGCAAGATGCACAGGAGCAAGCCATACAGAAAGTATTGCGGATTTATTCGCCTGAATTGTTGTACAACAATGAATGTTTTCATCAGTTATTGGTTGAGAAGGTAAAGGTTCCCTACCAGCAAAATGGTTTTGAACGCAGCTACGAAGTGGCCTTGGTAGACTTTGAACATCCGTTGGATAACGAGTTTTTGGTGGTTAATCAATTTATCATCGTTGAGAAGAATCAAAATAAACGGCCTGATGTTTTGCTTTTTATCAATGGAATTCCCTTGGTGGTAATGGAGTTGAAAAATGCAGCCGACGAAAACGCTACAATGCGGAAAGCGTATGACCAAATTCAAACCTACAAAGCAACCATTCCAAGCCTTTTTACTTACAATGCTATCTGTGTTATTTCGGATGGGCACGAATGCAAAGCAGGAAGTCTTTCGGCGGGCTTTAGTCGTTTTATGACATGGAAAACAACAGATGGTAAAAAGGAGGCATCGCGCTTCCGTCCGCAACTGGAAGTATTGCTGAAAGGGATGTTGAATCCATCTACCCTTTTAGATTTGATCCGCAATTTTATTGTTTTTGAAAAGAACAAAAAAGAAGATCTGAAAACCGGGATTACCCAAATAGAAACTGTCAAGAAATTGGCCGCATATCATCAATATTACGCGGTTAATAAAGCGGTTGAGTCTACAATAATTGCATCGGGCATTCATGGGAATAAAAAAGGTGGCGTTGTCTGGCACACACAAGGTTCCGGCAAAAGTTTAAGCATGGTTTTCTATTCGGGTAAACTGATTACAGCGCCCGAAATGCAGAACCCAACCATCCTTGTAATTACAGACCGCAACGACTTAGACGATCAGTTATTTGATACGTTTGCAGATTCAAAACAATTGTTACGTCAGGAACCCGTTCAGGCAAAAGACCGTGACCATTTAAAAGAGTTGTTGAAAGTTGCGAGCGGAGGAATTGTGTTTACGACCATTCAAAAGTTTTTCCCTGAAGATCAGAAATCGATTTACGATCAGCTTTCGGAGAGAAGAAACATCGTTGTAATTGCAGACGAAGCACACCGGACACAATACGGTTTTGAAGCATCCATTAAACAGGTAATTGATAAGGAAACCAGGGAGAAGATTGGCGAACGCATTGCCTATGGCTTTGCCAAATATATGCGTGATGCTTTGCCCAATGCAACCTATATCGGATTTACGGGAACACCTATTGAAAGTGCTGATATTAACACGCCGCAAGTATTCGGTCAGTATATTGATGTGTATGATATTGCCCAATCCGTAGCCGATGGCGCTACAGTGCGTATTTATTACGAAAGTCGTTTGGCAAAGGTGAATTTGGATGAAGATGGTAAACGATTGATTGAGGAATTTGATGCTGAATTAGAACTTGACGAAGAGATTACTGATCAGCAGAAAGCCAAAGCAAAATGGACAAAGCTGGAAGCGATTGTTGGTAATGAAGACCGGATAAAAAACTTAGCCAAAGATATTGTATATCATTTTGAGCAACGGCAAATAGTTTTTGATGGTAAGGCAATGGTTGTGGCAATGAGCAGAAGAATTGCAGCCGATTTATACAAAGAGATCATTGCCATTAGACCTGAGTGGCACGATGACGATTTGAGCAAAGGACTTATTAAGGTAGTAATGACCTCGACAAGTGCCGATGGCCCGGAATTGCAAAAACACAACACCACCAAACAACAACGAAGAAACCTGGCCGATCGGATGAAAGATCCTGCCGACTCTTTGCGATTGGTGATTGTTCGCGATATGTGGCTCACCGGATTTGATGCTCCATGTTTGAACACCCTGTACATTGACAAACCAATGAGAGGTCATAACCTTATGCAGGCAATCGCAAGGGTGAATCGTGTCTTCAGGGATAAACCGGGTGGTTTAATTGTCGATTATTTAGGAATTGCCTCCAATTTAAAGAAAGCGCTTTCATTTTATTCAGATGCTGGTGGACAAGGAGAACCAACTGTCAACCTTGAAAGGGCAATTAAATTGATGACTGAAAAGCTTGAAATAGTTACTCAACTATTCAATGAAGAAAGCAAAACACAGAAAGACATTTTAGCAGAAGAACCGCAATCGTATTATGCAAACAGTCTGCGATTTAATTACCGCCGTTTCTTTACGGTAAATGCACAAGAAAAACTATCGATTATTCTTCAGGCAGAAGAACATATATTAGGTTTGGAAGACGGCAAGGCTCGTTTTATTCGTGAAGTATCGCTGTTAAGCCAGACCTTTGCACTTTCCATTCCGCACGAAAGGGCGTTGGAAATAAAAGATGATGTAGCATTCTTTCAGGCTGTAAGATCACGACTGGTTAAATTTGAAGGAACCGGTGTTGGAAAATCTGACATTCAAATTGAGACGGCCATCAAACAAATTGTTGATGAAGCATTAAGTTCTGATCAGGTTATTGACATCTTCGAAGCAGCTGGTATAGATAAACCTGAAATATCGGGATTAGAGATTCTTTCAGACGAATTCCTGTTGGAAGTAAAAGGGATGAAACATCAGAATCTTGCGCTGGAATTATTAAAGAAGCTCCTGAACGATGAAATTAAAACCCGCTCCAAAACCAATTTAGTAAAGAGCAGGAAGCTTTTGGAAATGTTGGAAGGAGCCATCAAGCGGTATCAAAATAATCTATTGACAACGGCTGAAATCATTCAGGAACTCATCAATATTGCAAAAGAAATAAGGGAAGCTGATAAGGAAGGGGAGCGACTTGGCTTAACAAAAAACGAAGTTGCTTTTTACAATGCTTTAGAAGTAAACGACAGTGCCGTACAAATCATGGGTGATGACCAGCTTAAGGATATCGCACGGGAAATAACTGAAAAAGTAAGGGCTAATGCTACAATCGACTGGACGATCAGAGAAAGCGCAAGAGCACGTCTAATGGTAATCGTAAAACGGACACTTACAAAATGGGGTTATCCTCCGGACAAACAGGCAAAGGCAATTGAGACTGTATTAAAACAGGCCGAACTCATGGCAGATTTCTTCACAAAGGATATTTGATAACGACTTGAAGCATAAATTTTCAGATTCAAATTTCAAAAATATTTAATTCACTTCAAAAATAATTTACTTTTTCATGTAACAATTAAAGGGATATTCCTATTAACGGGTATAAAAGATCAGGTTGAATAATTAAACGACCGGCTGTTGCTTTTGGAAGGGTGGTGCTGATAAGTATAAGCAAAATGTTAATAACTACTTGAAGTTACTTAGCGCTACGTTATACAAAGCCTTTAAATTTGTGACAGAAGCGGCAGACTAAAAACACTCAAAAACTAAATACTTAAATACTCAAAAGGATGAAAAAAAAAGACCCGAGGAACATTTATGATTTGGCTTTAGCTGAAATTTTGGAGACCAAAACCGTCATTGAACGCAACAGTCCAAATTTCATTTACTTTAGTGAAGAGGAAAAGCAACCGGTTCGCAGGGTCAGTAACAAAAAAAGAACAGCCTTTAATCAAACCTGGACTTTGCCGGACCAAACTTACAGCTGGTTCCCCTATTTCACGATGTTCCTGAAGTCGAAATAGGGCTGGGCTATTAGGGCGCTGTTTTGTTTGGGTAATTGGATTTTGAAATGATTGCAGCTGGCTATTAGCGACTGGCGACTGGCAGTCACTAATACGAAAAAAATCCGGAGCTTTTAAATATCAAAGTTTAATGCCAAATAGTTAGTGCTATTTTGCCAGTTGCAAGCAGCTAATTGCCAGCTGCTCCTTGCACTTATTATTTAAATGCTGTTTTCAAATTTTACCCACCCGACCCGTCAGAAAGAAAAATCTAAGTTGAAAGTGTAACAAAGATGAGTCGTTATTCGTAATGAGTCTAAATAAGTACTGATTCGGCACTTATTCAACGTTGTGTTGAACTCCTAAAACATCGAATAATGAGAAGAAGAAATTTTCTATTGACAACTGCCGCTGTCATTCCGGTAATAGCAATGGGTCAGGATTCAAAACCACAGGCTGAGCGCGCTAAAAAAGGGTTTGTTGTAAAAGCCACCGAAAGCCGGTTTAACGAAAAAACAGCGCTGGGTGGAACCAGTCCAAACGACATCAAAGTCTCCTCCAAAGATACAAATGGCGACCTGACCGTTTTTGAATATACAGGGAACGAAAAAGGGGGACCGCCGCTTCATGTTCATGCCAATCAGGATGAAATATTCTTTATTCTGAGTGGGGAATACCTTTTTCAGGTTGGCGATGACCGGCACAATCTGAAAGCCGGGGACACAATCTTTCTGCCCCGAAAAGTTCCCCATGCTTTTGCCCAGCTGACAGAGAAAGGGAAGATGTTCTTTCTTTTTCAACCTTCGGGTAAGATGGAGGATTTTTTCAGAACACTCGGAGCCTTAGCCGGACCGCCAACTCCCGAAGCCGGCGCTAAAATATTCCACGACCACGACATGGAAGTTGTAGGGCCTCCATTACAGGTTTAATTGTTCTTCTTATAACGAGAACCAGTAGGAAAATTTCACCAGGAACACATTGTGCGGTTGAACCCCGAACAGGTTTTTCATGTCCTGTCCATATTCAAACGAACCGTTCGAATCGGAACTTGTCCTTCCCTGCGACCATACGAGAAACAGCGTTGATCCGGGCAAATATTCCCATCGTACAACAAGGTTGGACCGGAACTGCCGGAAATTAAAATCAGGATTACTAAAGGAATAATCGGTAACGCCCTTGCCACCCTCATCAATCGCATAGGTATTGGCAGTCGCATCATAGTTGATCTCCCCGGCAGCGAAATTGTGATACCTGTCAGCAAACATATCTGCATTCGTAACGGTCGTCCGCTTAAAATTGGTATACTTCCCTGCCGAAACAAATGGTTGTCCATAGTATTCAAGCGAAAGTTCAGGGTTAAATGTGTAGTTTAACCTGAATGTGAAACTCACCGTTTTCTGATTCATTTCGGCAAATAAATACCTCGGATCATTGTTGAGATTTGTTGTCTCAACATACTGCAACTGACTGTTCGAGATGCTATAGGTTGGCGAAAAGGAGACGGACAATGCATTCATTGGCCTGACGTTTATACCCATCCAGTATTCCTGTTCCCGGTAACTCTTCACATCGCCCAAACCTTGATAGCTCCCGGTATAAAAAGAGGCCTTTTTCGACTGGTCGGTCGAAACATTTAAATTCAGTTCGGCACCACCTGGCCTGATAAACGATGGACCGCCACGTAACAAGCTTGTTGATGTATTCTCGCTGATCCGTGTGAAGGAACCATTGATGCGCCACCGGTTCTTAAACTGCGAATTAAAGTTCATATTGGTAAAGGTTGAAAGGAGTTTACCCGAGAAATTCCAGTACATCCAGTAATTGGTATTCAGGTAGAAGTTGTTAAAGATGGAAAATGGCTCACGCAGGTAATAAGCCACCCAGGTGCCATGATGAATGATATCCGAATAACGCATATACCCGATATCGTTGAATTCCAGACCCGGTGAACGCACCGTAAAACTGGTTTCGAATTGTAATTTCTTCTTGCTGGACTTTCCGAATTTAAAGGTGCCGCCATACCCCGACAGGGAAGTGAGGGAAGAATCAACCGAGAGGTAATTTGCATCGGGGCGCTGGTAATACCTCGCTGACGATTGCTGGGTATTCAGAATGGCTTCTTCTTTCCCTTTCACTAAACTGAATTCGGCATTTCCTGAGACATACCAGGTACGTTCTTTCCAGTTGTGATTGAAGTCGATTCCACCTGTATAGGCTGCAGTAGGGAGGTAATCGAGCGCCGGGTTTGTGATATCCCTGTTCACAGCGGTTATCATCCCCCCAAGTACGGTTGTCCCCTTACCGAAATCTTTTTGCACACGTCCGACAAAATAATTGGTAAGTGGCTCAACCGACTCTTTCCGGCGGGTTCCAGCATTGTCGATTGTCGCATTTTCGTTGGAGGTGACGCTTTCCAAAATGCCAATTGACAGCCCATCTTTTGTTTTGCCCGATAGCTTCATCGCGCCAAGAATATGGGACGATTCAGGAACATCGGCAAATTCGTTACCGGAAAGGTTCGGTGAATTATGTGGTGACCTTCCGATCCTGCGCGAATAAAACAGGTTGTCGGCGCTGAAATTGTTGATCACAATCGTATTCGAAGGTTGAAACTGGTAGATATTTTTTCCTTCAACAAAGAAAGGTCGCCGCTCCGAAAAATAGGTCTCAAAAGCGGTGAGGTTCACTTCCGAAGGGTCGGCTTCCACCTGTCCGAAGTCGGGGTTGATCGAGAAGTCAAGCGTAAGGTCGTTCGTTATGGCGGCTTTCCCGTCGAGCCCGGCAGAGATTGCACTCTTTTTCCCGGTAAGGAAAGGATTCCCCGCCTCTTTTTCGAACCGTTCCACGTGTGCGACCGTATAAGGCAGCAATTCTAGCTGACGTTTGGGCTTAATATTGTTAATGCCATGTAATTCACCAAAAAGGTGAACCAGACCGGGGGAACCTTTCGGAATAAACTGCCAGTTAGAGCGTTCCTCCAGGCGGAAGATGTGTCGCATCACCTGGATTCCCCAAACATGTTCGGCCTTTTTCCCGAACCTAAGCTGGCTGAATGGGATCTTCATTTCGGCGCACCACCCTTTGTTATCAATGGAGGTCTTCAGGTACCAAATCGGGTTCCAGCTGTCGTCCCAATCGTTCCCGTCCTGGGTTACCGCTTCATCTCCTTTCGCCCCCGAAGCCATGGCAGTGAATGAGAAGGCCGTTTGCTGATCGTAATAACTGTCAATCAGAATGGATACCCGATCGCCGTCGAAATTATCCCTGCGCCCTATTCTTCGGCTTATCTTTTCCGGCTCGGTATCGAAAGCGCGAATCAATACATACAAGTTATTGTCGTCGAAGAGTATCTTAAAGGAAGTTTGTTGCGAAGGCGGTTTATTTTCAGATGGTTGGGTTTGAATGAAATCGCCACTCCATGCCACCGTGTTCCAACATGAGTCATTCATCAATCCGTCAATTTCGGGAGCTGTCTTTGTAAAAGAGGTCTGGTAGGTTTTCTTTTCAATCGTTTGTGAATAGGCACTTGAAAAGATGCTGATCAGTGTCAGTCCGATTGCTATTTTAAGTAGAAGTATATGTTTCATTGAGAAGATTCTATGATTGCTTTAAAAAAAGAATTATGGATGAAAGACTAAAGGTTTACCCGAATGTTGCATCAAACAAATAGTTTTAAATCGAAAATAAATTGATATAATTGACCCATGCAAAACGCAGTTGAAATCGACAGCCTCTGTAAGGATTACGGGATCATTCTCCCTTCAGTTTTCCTCATAAATGCGAGTGTAGAGACAAGGCATGCCTTGTCTCTACCTCGGTTAAAAAAATAAAATCCAAAATGAATGATAAATTCTTAGACAAATATCGGATACCTTCAGCGCGGTTGCAGAATTGGGATTACGGATGGAATGGAATTTATTATATCACGATCTGCACCGAAGGAAGGGAAAATTACTTTGGAAAAATATTGAATGGGGTGATGGAATTGTCAGAAATAGGTCAGTTGGCCCATAAATTTTGGTTCGAAATTCCAGACCATTTCCCTTTTGTTTTTTTAGATTCATTTGTCGTAATGCCTAACCATATACATGGTATTTTGATTCTCGATAAAAATTAAGGTGTGGAAGATTCTCATGGTATTACTGTTGTGGAGAATTTCAATTTTGATATCAATTTTATTATGCCAGGTCAGCAACGTTTTAGAAATCAGGGGAAGAATAGTGTCTCATCAATTGTTGGTTCGTATAAATCGGCTGTAACAAAACTGGCACATCCGATTAATTCATGTTTTGGCTGGCAGGCAAGATTCTACGACCATATTGTCCAATCGGACCAGGAATTTAATATGATCCGGCAATATATCGATGATAATCCCGCAAATTGGGGAAAGGATAAATATTTTGGTAAGGTTTGATGCCTACGTAGAGACAAGGCATGCCTTGTCTCTTATTACTTTTAAATTCCTTATTTATTTTATTTTAACAAGCCTTGTCTGATTTATTTTAACAAGCCTTGTCTGATTTCTTTCAACATGCCTTGTCTGGTTTCTTTCAACATGCCTTGTCTGATTTATTTCAACAAGCCTTATCTGGTTTCATTTAAATGCCTTATCTATTTTATTTCAACAAGCCTTGTCTATTTTTAAATGCATTATCTTATACCTTTTAATATGCCTTGTCTGATTTTATTTAAATCGAAACAAGGCATAATTTGGCGTGTGTTGTAGAGACAAGGAATGATTGGGCTTGTGTAGAAACAAGGAATGATTGGGCGTGTGTAGAGACAAGGAATGATTGGGCGTGTGTAGAGACAAGGCATGCCTTGTCTCTACATGTGTTCAAAAATAATTTTCATTTTTTTTCAAAAACATTAGGAAATCTGAATTGAATAGTTTTATATTTGCACTGTGTTAGTAATGTAGTACACTAAAGCAATAAATATTCAACTTATGATTCAGATTAAAGACCTTCATTTTGGCTATCCCCGGCAGCAAGCGCTCTTCAACAGCTTGTCGGTGCAACTCGAAGCAGGAAGCATCACCGGATTGTTGGGGAAAAATGGCGCCGGCAAAACCAGCCTGCTTAAACTGCTTACAGGATTGCTTCACCCTCAATCAGGCGAGTTGTCTGTTCTCAATCACAATCCCCGGAAACGGGAGGTGGCAATGCTAAATGATGTTTTTCTGGTTCCCGAGGAGTTCTACTTCCCTGCGATCTCCATCAGCGATTACCAGAAAGCATATGCTCCGTTTTATCCGAATTTTGACCATGCGATGCTGGACCGTATTCTCACTGAGTTTGAACTTCGGAAGGATAATAATTTACAACGCCTTTCACACGGGCAAAAGAAGAAATTTCTGATCGCCTTTGCCCTCTCAACACGATGCCGGTTACTGGTGCTTGATGAGCCGACAAATGGCCTCGACATTCCCTCAAAATCATTGTTCCGCAAAATTCTGGCCGGATCGCTTGGTGAGGATCAGTTGGTGGTGATCTCAACCCACCAGGTAAAAGATGTGGAGAACCTGATTGATAAGATTATCATGCTCGATAAAGGTAAGGTTATTTTCCAGCAAACCATTGCAGAAATCTCGCAAAAAGTGTGCTTTATCTCCGGCACGTCCGAGGATGTTAAAGGGGCCATTTACAGTGAGGCAGTCCCGGGCGGATATCGCCTGATGATGCCGAATGGGCATGCTGAGACGGAAGTCGATATCGAATTATTATTTAACGCGATTACAAAAGGAATAAAAATTGGTTAATACTATGGAAACAAATAATTCATTTTCGTTTCAGCGATTTACGATGCTATGCAAACAATCGTTTATCATCAACAAAAAACTAATTGGTATTTCGCTGGCTGGTTTTGCCGGGACTTTATTTATACTGTTGATGTTTTCCCAGTTTCAGGCCCATTTTAGCAACTGGGGCTACAAGGAATACCGGATTACCTTCTTCTTCCTGTTCTTCACGTTAGGAGTGATCTATTCAAGCCTTTCATTCCCTGCTTTCCGGTCGAAAGAGAAAAGTATGGCTTTCCTTATGCTGCCGGCTTCTGCAACTGAAAAGTTTGTGTTCGAATTTCTGTCACGAATTGTTGTCTTCATACTACTTATGCCATTGTATTTTTGGTTGATTGCCACTTTTGAAGGACTGGTGGTGCATTCATTTGTTCCTGAATTAACGAATTATAAATTTTCATTTAACATGGTTGGCAAAGGGTTTTTGTCAGTTGTCAAAGATGGCAAATTTGAATTCTGGGCAATGATTTTGGTAATACAAGGGATCTTATTTGTTTTTATTGCCCCTTTTACGGGTGCAAGCCATTTTTCAAAATCACCGCTATTGAAAACGCTGTTTGCATTTTCTATGATTATTGCAGGCTACGGGTTTTACGTTTATCTTTTGATAAAGGGATTAAACCTTGAAGGGGTGCATCCGGTGAACGATAGGGTTTTGTTCATACACAATACGGATGGTGCCCTGCTGTTTTTTGGAATACTAAGCACCGCAATTAACCTAAGCTTAATTTCAATCGCTTATTTCAGACTTAAAGAGAAGGAGGCTTAAATATGGAATTCAAAAATACCAAAGGAATCTTTCTTCAGATAGCTGACAGCATTTCTGAGAAAGTGATGGAGGGGAAATATCCCCCGGGTGAGAAGATCCCTTCCGTACGCGATCTTGCAAGCGAAATGGGTGTCAACCCGAACACGGTGATGCGTACTTACAGCGAATTGCAGACACGTGGAATTATTGATAACAAGCGTGGTGTAGGATATTATGTAAGTAGCGAAGCAATTGGAATTATCCATCAATGGAAGCGACAGGAGTTTTTCGAAACCGATCTGCCGTTAATTGTGAAGCAGACCAAAATGCTCGACATCACCTTCGATGAACTAAGACCCTATTTCGAATCAACAATTAAATAGATTACTATGAAAACCAGTAAAATTATATTTATATCGCTGCTTGGCACAATTGCTGTTTTAATCCTGGCTTCAGTGATTGATCTCCGGATAAACGGCCGGCGAAACGATGGAAGGAAGTCAGATTTTAAAGTGAATAAGCAAATCCTCCCTGTCTTCAAAGCGCTTAAAGTGTACAACAGCATGAATATTACACTTGTCCAAAACGATTCTGCGTATCTCGAAGTGTCCTATCTGAAAGATTCCATAACTCCTAAAGTGAATTATACGATAATAGGTGACACTTTGATGGTGAGTGATTTTGAGAAATCGAACCATCGCAATGTTTCAGTTACAATTCATGCGACCGATTCGTTAAGGAGCATCCAATTGAAAAAATCGAACATGCGTATTGAGCGTATCGGATCAGGGAAATTGTTCTTCGCGTTGGATGAAAGTGAGATTTGGCTCAATCAGGATACACTTGTGAAATCTGCTTTTCAGGTTTTAGACATCGTTGCAAAGAATCATTCCCGGATCAATTCATCCGAATTCATGATCGATTCGCTTGGATTGGTGCTTCAGAATTCGGAGGCCTATCTTGAAATAAAAGCAAATAAAATCAGTGGCAACTTGTCGGATAGTTCAAGAATCTTTGTCAGGCAACCAAGTGAGATTTCGTTGAAAAAGGATGAGACAAGTAAGATACATGTAAATGATTATTGACTTTTAGTGATTTTGTGTATTTTCATATGAATGCATTATTTTATCGGTATATGCTAAAAGCAATGCCGAAAGAATAAATACCATATGAATACCGATTTGCAGCAGAGCATCCTGTAACGGAATATTATGAATATCAA
>Ga0209511_1000690_pt1 | contig 32497 bp, 49 predicted proteins | sample SSSSmetaG_FD_184141 | JGI IMG/M metagenome (GOLD analysis project Ga0209511, IMG submission 184141) | Glacier valley bacterial and archeal communities from Borup Fiord, Nunavut, Canada, to study Microbial Dark Matter (Phase II) - ​SSSS... | ecosystem: Environmental > Aquatic > Freshwater > Ice >... | reverse complement strand
GTATCTGATTTTACTGGTGGAATTGTTAAAGGTATAAAAGGTAGTTTAGGAATACATTCTCCATCCACAGTTATGCGAGACCAAGTGGGATTACAAATTGGTGCAGGTTTAGCAGTAGGTATTGATGATAGTTCAAGTCAGGTTAATAGAGCAATGGCTGGATTAAATAAGCAAGTAATTGCCAATGGGGAAATAAATATAAATAGTAAAGTAAATGATCCAAGTAACTCAGGTAATAAATCTAGTTTCAGCGGTAACGGAAATACAGTAACTAAAGAGCCTGCAGGAGCAACTTATTATCTTATTACAAATTTAGATTCAAGAGAAGTAGCAAGAACTATAGTTGGACCTATGTCGGAGGAACTAGGAAGATTTATAAAAGGAAATAGTTATGCAAATGCAAATGCAAAAGGAGGTAGTTGGTAGATGGATTATTTTGTTCTTAATGGAATATGTAGTAAAGATATGGGAATAAGAGTTAACGAACTACCCTCAATAACTAAAGCTTCAAAAATTATAATTAAAACTCCGATACTAGGCCGAAGCGAATTTTTAACTAAGGATAATAAAACATACTCTGGCACAGTAAGAAATGTGAAATGCACATTAGTTGATTTAAGTAAATTTGATGCAATTTGCGCCTGGCTTGATGGGATAGGAGATGTTGTTTTTTCTAATCAGAAGGATAGGTTTTATAAAGCCTATATAACGAGTGAGATATCTTTTGACAGACTTTCGATTAAGCATTCTGGGTTTACAATTATATTTGATTGTCAGCCCTTTGGCTATGCACTAAATACCTCCATACTCCCACTAACAAGCCCAGGAACGATTTTTAATCCAGGGTCAACAATTAGTTTGCCAGTAATTAAAGTCTATGGCAGTGGCGCTCTAGTGCTTAATATCAACAGCAATGTGATAAAACTTAGCAATGTAAGTGAGTATGTAACGATTGATAGTTTATTAATTGATGCCTATAAAGAAACTTTACTTAAAAATACTGATATGTCAGGGGAGTTTCCAGAGCTAGTTCCAGGTCCAAATGTGATAAGTTGGAGTGGAGCAGTAGTAAAAATACTGATAACAACACAATGGAGGTGGCTGTAAAATGATAAAACCAATAGAACATCCAGTTACCATGGATCTATCAAACAGAATATACAACAACAAGGCCATAATTATTAAAAAAAATGATACTAATAGTCATAAATTCATGCTAAGTATTTTAGATAATTCAGTACCTTATCCCTTAACTGGATATTCAGCTAAAATATATATAGAGAAAAGAGATAGTTCAAAAGTATTTTTATCCTGCATGATAGATGATGCTTTAAATGGAAAAATAAGTAGTTTATTAACTACTCAGAGTCTAACATGCGCAGGGCTTACGACTGCAGAAGTAACAATTTATGGAACTGCAGGCGAAATTCTGACAGGCATGTCTTTTAATTTTATAGTATCCGATGTTGTTAGAGATGATGCTGCTATAGAAAGCACTAATGACTTTTCAGCACTGACAGAGGCCATAGTAAAAGTTGATGGTTGGGATGCCCAGTTTGATAGTAAATATGCTGGATTAGAGGCACAATATGCAACAGATTTAACTTTAGTTAAGACACAACAGGCTGCTAATGTGACACAACTCAATAGGGTTAGCAACAATCCGAATAGTTATAGTAATGGAATAATAAGTTTTATTGATGATGATGCAAGAGCAACTTTTAGGACAGTTTGGACACCGTTTCTATCAGCTAATCCTAATTTTAAAATGGGCATTGCAGTAGTTGAAGATTGGGTTGTTGCAGGAGCAGATTTAACTTTAGCAGAAATTAAAGCATTTCAAACGCAAGGACATGAGATATATTCACATACAAAGTCACATGATAACATAACCACATTAAATATAGATGAACAATTTAGACTATCGCAAATATGGATGCAAGAAAATGGATTATTATGTAATGATATTTTAGTATATCCTGGTGGTAGTGCAGATATCCCAACAAAAAATGTAGCTAGAAAATATTATAAATATGCTTTAAATACTGTTGCACTTCAAAATATTGTTCCTGTTGATAATTGGTATGTTAATAGAATTTTCTTTGAAAATAATACACTAGCACAAAATAAAGCGCTAGTAGACGCTTGTTTATTAAACAATACATGGATTGTATTCGGTTCACATTCACATACTCTCATTAATAATCCAACTGCGATGGCACAAATGCAACCTTTAATTGATTATATTACAAGTAAAGGTATTGCAATTATGCCATTTAAACAAGCATCTGAACTAAAAGGTAATTCTATTGCCATAGGTGAATTTACAAGTGAAAACTCTATATTTGTGGGTATGAATGGAGTACCAAGAGTAGGTGTAAGTCCCTCTAAGGTTAAATGTCTTACCGATAGTGATTACAATAATATGGATGCACCTATAACAGATTATCCTTTTAAGAGCATTACAACAAAAAGCTTATCTACTTATGGAGATATATTTAAAGGATTAGGGGGAATTATGACAGTATACCTTATGGGTGATGCTAGTTATAATTACGCTACATTTGTACCTAATAATTTAAACGAAATATATACAAGGCAATGGCGAAGTGGAGCATGGACAACATGGACTAAGATTAGTCCTACAACACCTCCTATAGCTGTTACTGGTGGTGCAACAGGAGGATTTTTGTCAAACCCTATATCAAATTTTCCTATAAGCACAGTTTATGTATGTTCATGTGATAACGGAACAACCAATACACCAACTGGATTTGGTGGAGTTTATACTGTATACCGTATGCCTGATGATACTTATTCTTATTCAAGTTATAAAGTTTATAATAGCGATTCAATGTACCATAGAAGATGGAATGGAACTACGTGGACTGCATGGGTAAAAGTGAGTGCGGTATAGAATTGCTACACATTAGGATTCTAAGGTACATCTATCATAAAAGTTGAATATATAAATATAAGGCACTCGAAAGGGTGCTTTTTTCATGCAAAAGAAACAAGGAGGAGGCGAAGCTATTGATCAAATTATATGATAGTAAAGAAACTAATTTTAATAATAATGGACTTAGAGTTTTAAGCGATTGTATAAGTTGCAAAACCAAGGAAGAATTAAATGGATTATATGAGCTAAAATTAGGATATCCCATAGATGATCAGGGCAAATGGGAACATCTAGTAGAGGATAATATAATAAAAAATAGTAAGGGTCAGTTATTCCGGATATATTACAAGGAAAAAACTGATAATGGCATGGGAGTAACTGCAAGACATATCTATTATGATCTGCTTGATAACTTAGTTAATAAAGTAGATATAAGGGGATTAAGTTGTGTAGCTGCATTAAATAAAATTATGGCCAATACATTAGATCCTCATAACTTTACAGTTGTCTGTGATATTTCAACTGTTAATACTATAGCAGCAGATGATAAAGCTGGAGATATTATAAATAAAAATGTCGTAGAAGCTATTAATATTTTGATTGGAATCTACGGAGGAGAATTAGTAAGAGATAATTTTAATATTTCCCTACTTGGCCAGAGAGGAGCTTCCAGAGGTGTTCTTGTAAGCTATGGAAAGAATATTGAAGAAATAAAAGAAAATTTAGATTTAGATGGTGTTTGCACTAGGGGTAAATTTGTTGGGAAGGATGGAATAGAAGTATTTATAGAGAGTCAGTATATAAATAATTATTCCCATCCAAAGAATAAAGTTATCAATTTCAATGATATTGATACTCTCGGAGCATTAACAGCAGCAGGACAAAAATACTTTGAAGATAGTAAATGTGACATACCTGAGTTTAATTATGTAATTTCAATGATTTTACTCTCCGATACAGAGGAGTATAAAAACTTTGCAGTTTTAGAGCGGGTATTTTTAGCAGATGAAATTATAATCAGGCATACAAAAATAAACATTGACCTAAAAGCTAAAATTATTTCAATTATTCTTGATGATTTAACCGGGAAAATTGAAAAAGTTGAATGTGGAAGCTTTAAACCCAACATTGCAACAAGCATTAACAACTCAATAAATGAGGTAAAAAAAGAGATAGTTCAAGTCAAATCAGATTATCAAATTGCGATTGAAAATGCAACATCGCTCATAACTGGAAGCAAGGGTGGAAATGTAGTAATAAGACAGGATAATGCCGGAAAGCCCTACGAAATATTAATAATGGATACCACTGATGTTAATACTTGTTTAAAGTGTTGGAGGTGGAATCTAGGAGGATTTGGATATAGCAATACAGGAGTAAACGGTCCTTTCGAGGTGGCAATAACAATGGATGGCACTATTATGGGTAAATTTATAACTGCACTGATTATAACTGGAGAGCAAATCAATGGAGGAACTATAAGTGGTGCAACCATTAGAACTTCCAATACCTCAAACTATATGCTACTCCATGATCAAGTATTAGATCTATATAAAAATAATGCTTTAAATATGCGCATAGGAATAGATACTTATGGTGCAGATGAATATCCTTTTATTGCATTTGGAAGAGGCTTAGATGAACCTTTTAACATGCAAAATTATATTTGGTATGCGGATGATGATGGTACGCAGGAAACTGGGTATATAACTATAAGAGCTGGTAAACAGACAAACCTATTTTCAGGTGGCGACGTTACTATAAATGCTAATAATGAAATAGGTATTGTTGCACCACTTATAAGATTGTCCGGAGAAACTCAAATTACAGCACCAGGTGGATCTGGTTGGTTTGTGGATCCTTGGCCAGCTCATGCCTGTGCAATAAAAACTACAGGTGATGTAGGTATAGGTGGTAAACTTTCAGCTACAGAAGGGTTTAAGAATTTAGGAAAAGTATTTGGGGCTGCATGGGATTGTACTATACCAGACAATACTGGAGTTAATTTAACACATAATCTAGGTTACCAACCAATCATAACTTGTTCAGGCACTTGCGGAAATATAGGACTAACTTTTTTGGATGTAGATTTAAATACAATAAGGGTTTGGGTTGCTAATAATGCAGGTAATGCATGGGTAGGTAGGGTAAGTTGTTGGTAAGGAGGAAATATGAGGAAATATATAACTATTGACAAGATAACTGGTAAGGTATTACAAACAGTACAGTGGGGAGATAATAGAGATCTTCCCACTAATTTTATTCTAAAAGATAATGAGGAAGTAATTACTATAGATGCAAAAGAGGTTGTTGATACTTATAACATTTATGATTTTATATCTAAAACATTTTACTTATTAGACATAACTGATAAGGATGTAGAGATATCAGATATATTAACTCAATTATCAAAACTAGATTTGAAATTAAGCAGATTCCAAGAAGATACCTGGACCGCCATGGGAGTAAATGAGCTATTACTTCCTCAAATATGGCAGGATAGATTAAAACAAAAGAGGGATTTAAGAGATCAGTTAAAACTATTTTTAAATACTGTAATACAGTAGCACCTTAATAATAGGGTGCTTTTTTATATCCAAATTTTAAGGAGTGTGAGACATGAACGAACTAGCAAAAAGTGTACTTATAATACTTTGCTCCGTAATTGGCGCAGTAATGGCGGTCAAAGGGTCCGTTCGGCTTACAAAAAAAGATGTAAAGGACACGAAAGCTGAAACTAAAGCTCAAACCATAATTGATACTAAGAGCAATACAATTTTGGAAACTAAAATGGATTATATATCAAAGGGAATTGATGATATTAAGCTTGACAATAGAGACCAATGTAGGCAACTTAACGTTATTGCTGAAAGAGTTACAAGGGTGGAGGAATCAGTTAAGTCATCTCATAAAAGGATAGACGATCTCGAAAAATAAAAAATAAATAGGAGGAATATTAAATGAATATTATTGATTTAGGATTAAAATTTAAGCCAATGACACCTGGGAATACACCAAGAAAACTATATTTACATCACTCTGGGGGAGTTAATACTGTGCAAGCCTATCACCAAATGCATCTCAATAATGGATGGTCAGGACTAGGATATAATTTTATTGTAGACTTGGATGGACAAGTTTATAAAGGTAGACCAATTGAGTTTATACCTGCGGGTGTCTTAGGACATAACACAGATTCTGTTCATATTTGTGCCATTGGAAATTTTGAAAACATGATTATGCCTGATGTACAAAGAGAGGCAATCAAGGAGTTAATAGTTTATTGCAAGAACACTTACCCTAATATAAAAGAAATCTTAGGTCATGGAGAGGTTATGGCCACAGATTGTCCAGGCAAAAATTATCCACTGCAGGCCATGAAAGATACTTTCAGCAATGGATTAATCAAAATAAATATTATCCTTACTGCTGCACCAATACAAAATAAAGTATTTAAATTGCAACATGCTCTTAATGCTTGTGGGTTTACAGATAGTAGAGGATATAAGCTTGTTGAAGATGGATGGATGGGTACTAGAACTAAAGAAGCTTTATCCAAGGTGGCAGTTAGAAGAGGACAAACTAATGTTTTAGTTGGATGGATCCAAGAGCAACTAGGTATTACTATAGATAATTGCTATGGGGCTTCCCCTTACCGCGAAACTTATGATGCCATAGTAAACTACCAAAGGTCAAAACAACTTGCTATTGATGGTATAGCGGGCATAAATACCATATTAAAGTTATTAGGTTAGAGATATAATTCTCTAGCCTTTTCTTATATTAAAAAAAATAATAAATATGAAAGAAGGAATTATTAATGAATGAATTTTTATCAATATTTTACCCAGTGTTATACACGTTTTTATTAGGCTTTTTAGCCTTTATAGGGAAAGAGGTAGTAAAGTTAGTGCCTAAAGTAATCAGCTATGTAGTGGCAAAAACAGGACTTACAAACTATATGAAAACCAAAGATGTTGCTTGGGATATATGGAACGTGATTGAGGAACATTTTAGAATATCGCAAATAGTTGGTGATACTGTAGATGCTAAAGTTACTATGTTTGAATCTCTTATAAAACAGAAATTACCTAACATAACTGATGCTGATATAGAATTAGTTAGACAAGCAGTAGCTGGAGAGGTTAACGCTAATAAACCAATAATTGTTAAAGCTATAAACGAACCTATACAATAATTTAAAGCCTCAGGGAGAAATCCTTGGGGCTTATTTTAATATTAAAAACATATTAAAATGATATTAAAAACATATTAAAAACATATTAAAAACATATGTTTCGTATTTATTTAAAAAGTGTTATCTTGTGTACAACACACTGGACTCTAAAAATGTATCATTATGCAGAGAAAAATCCTTTAATATCAGCGCTTTACAGACCTTGAATAGGACTCTAAAAAACGTGCAGATATAGGGGGTGGAGTACTACATTTATTATAGTTTTGGCTAATTATACCCTAATCAAAATCCCAAGCGCTTGGGATTATAAAAAAAAGCCAGGGAATCCATGCCTGGCTATAAAGGTAAAAAATGAAAAAAACTAAAAAATATGGGTTTCACACAATAATAATAATTATGGCCACTTGGGTAAGTTTTATACATTAATAGTAACTCTAGTTTGCAGTACAAAAAGAAGATACTTCACAGGGCAATTCATGAAATCTGGGGGTAGTGACAGGCCAAGCTATTTATATAATTCACTTCTTTCAATGGACAGTGATATAGTTAGGTATGGTTCGCCTCCACCAACCATATCACTGTCCATAGTTTTGTTACTCTCACTAGGTTCTACCTTATAGGTAACAACAATATGGTCAGCATAGATAATTACTCTATGGACAAATGTTTCTATAACTTTCCTTTTAACTTCTGGATCCTCGTCTTCGAGGTTTTCCATTGAAGCTAGAAGGAATTTTTTTATCTTCTTTTCATTAAGCCAGGAATAGTCTTTATTTTCAAGTTGATATTGTTTTTGAACTATTGCATTTAGTTGCAGCTCTAATTCGTTTGTTTTTTTGGCCAGTAGTGGTTTAGATATTGTTCCATCAAAAGCCATATCAAAAGCCATATCGATTTTAGTTTGAACAGATTTCTTCTGTATGTTAAGTGATTTTTTTTCTTTGTCAGCAGAACTATTTATTTCTTTTAATTTTTCATATATTCCAGAAGTAATTTTTTCTATAGACTCAATATTAAATATATTTTCTTTCAGTTGTGCTATAACATAATTCTCAAGTAGCTCTTGCCTTATATTCTTATTACTACAGGTATGACTCCTTTTATTTGTACAGGAATAGATTGGGTATTTCTTTCCGTTTCTACCTGGAACATATCCAGCTCCTACATAAGAAGCTCCGCATTCTCCACATTCGATTTTTCCGGTAAGCATATAAAATCTTTTTTGGTTCATTCTAGGACCTACCTTCTTCCCATCCATTTTAGATTTAACAATTATAAAATCCTCTTTAGATATTATCATTGGGATTGCATCCTCAATTCTAATTACTTCGGAATCCTCTTTATACTTATGGTTATCCTTTTTAGATAATCTTTTATTAAATATATAAGTTCCAGTATATTTTTCATTTAGAAGTATATCTCTTATGCTACCTTTTGTAAATAACCTTCCCAATTTTGTACACTGTCCATTATCATTTAGATCTTGTGCTATAATTCCATAGCCATTACCTGCAATGTACATTTTAAATATTTTTCTAACTATGCCAGCTTCTCCATCATTTATTATATATGTTTTATCAGGAGCTACATCATATCCAGTAGGTGCCATACCTCCATTATGTTTAGCTTGTAAAGCAGTTTCTTTCATGCCCTTCATAACTTCTCTAGCAAGGTTTTTGGAGTAATACTCAGCCATGCCTTCTAATACTGACTCCAAAATAATACTCTCAGGCGAATCATCTAGATTTTCTAGAACTGAAACTACCCTAACACTATTATCTTTTAATAGCTTTTTATAGATTGCACTATCATATTTACTTCTTGTAAAACGGTCAAGTTTATGCACTATGCATATATCGAAGGTACCATTACTACTATCATCTATCATATCTAAAAAGCCTTTACGGTTATCATTGGTGCCCGTTTTAGCTTCATCTGTATAAGCTCTAACTAAAGAATAATCATTTCTTAAGCAATATTCTTTTATAGCTCTTATCTGAGCATCAATACTTTCTTCTCTTTGATTATCTGAACTATATCTACAGTAAGCAACAGCTCTTAACATACATTCACCTTCTTACAGATTAACTAATTGATTAACAACATTATAGGGTATTTCTAAAGAGCAACATATTTGTTCCAGGGACATTTCATACAATTCAATTTCATCAAAATGCAGATCACTTAATTTAAAAGCAAAGTAATTAGCTTGTTTTTCTAATTTATTTTTATTGGAAAATGTATAACCTACGCATAGTAATTTAGTATGGCATACTGCATGACCTAGCTCATGTTTAAGTATAAATTTTTCTAACGAAAGATGTAAATTATTCTTTATAAAAATAACTTCTCTGTCTTCTAAATCTCTATAATAATAAGCATCTCTTTCCCGTAAAAGTATATTATCTGAATCTAATTTTAATATTTTTATATTTAAGCAATTACAAAGTTCATAAATATCATTTGTATTATAATTTTCAATTAACCCTAAGACTATGTTATCAATCCATTCAATCATTGGAAATTAGCCCCCTTTACCCCTTTGTGGTTAAATCAATAACTGAGTGTAAGTTTATGCTCAGTTATTTTTTATATTTATATCCTAAGAGCTTTAATTGATTTAATAATTCATTTGCAAACTCAACTATCTCATCATTACTCATTTTCTTTACATCAAACCCGCCATAACCCATAATGGCAGGTTGTTTTAATATAAATTGTATAGCTTCCTCTGGTTCTGCAAAATCATTAATAGCACTAGCATATCTGTACTTAGCTTCTGGATCTTTAATCATAGACATTTTATCTGACCAGTTTTGCACTTTTTCAATAACTTCAGCTTCAGCCCTGAAAAAATCTTCTACATTAACATTTAGCACTTCAGAAATCTTGCTTAATAATTCCGTAGAAGGATTATTTTTATTTCCATTTTCAATATCACTTAGATAACCAGGTGAAATGCCTACTTTATTAGCTAATCCACTCAGAGTTAATTTCCTCTCTTCTCTCATTTTTTTTATATTTTTACCTATCATGAAAAATCACCTCAACTATATTATTCACTATAAGAGAAATTATAATCTTAAATATTTTCTTTGTCAACGAAAATTGAAGATAATCAAAGATATTCTTCGACAGAGAAAGCTAATATTCTCTAAGGGTGAAATACGGAATTTGTACTCTATTGGAGAAAGATATATGATTCTCTCATAGAGAAACGAAAGGAGGCGAAACAAGTTTGAATAAGATGAGATACTTTCGACAAAATCTTGGGTTAACAGTAAAAGAACTTTCTGAAAAAGCATGTGTTGCAGTTGGATATGTGAGTGACCTTGAAAATGATGAAGAGGGTGCTAAAAATCCAAGCAGAGATGTTATGACTCGGATAGCAGAAGCTTTAGGTGAAACATTGCCCGCAGTATTTTTTCCAAAGTATGAAGAGGAGAGTAATTAAATGCTAAAAACTATAACTCTTGATAGAAAAAGTGGACAAGTCATTAAAATAAAAACAGAAGAATCAAATGAAAAGATTGATTACTCTGGGCTTATAGAAATATTAGCTGAAAAATACTCAAGACAAGCACAATAGGACAAACCTATCTTATAGATTTCTGACAATTCATCAAGTAGTGCAATGCTACTGAAAAATAAAAAATGGGGGTAGATTAATAGATAAATTAATAAATATTAAAAATGAAAATGATAAGCAGCTAGTAAGCGCAAAGAAGCATAAGGAGGTAACGAAAATGGAAATATTAACTAGAAATCAGTCCTTAGAACAGAGAATAGATGCAATGAGAAAGGTGCTTGCTGTAACTAAAGATTCTTTACTTAGAAAAATTTATAAAAGCCATATTTTATTTTTAGAAAGTGAGAAGGAGGAAAGTAATGGAAAGCAAACCATCATTTGAAGCAAAATTATTAAGCTCAGATTTGAGATTCTGGAAAGAAAATTTAGAAAGAGAAAAGCAACGTCTTAAAGGCCTGTTTGAATTTAGTAAAGGTGTGGAGCATAGCGCAACAATGGATGCTAAAAGAAATATAAAAAGATATGAACTTAAGATTGCAGAACTGGAGGAAAAACTACCTCAGGAGAAACCTACTTGGACCATGGAGGAAATATTAAGGAGGGAAGGATAGTGGACATCAAGATTCTTCAGTATTACATAAGCACCTGTGAAAATATAGACATTGAACCTTCATGGGGCGGACTTAGAAACTTCAAATAGCATTACTTTTAGGGGGAGGTAAATAAAATGTTAAGACAAGCATTAATGTACCAGGGAATATTCCTATCAGATAAAGATTTTAAAGTTGTCATGGATAGCGCCACAGAAGATATTAAGTTCAATCAAGTTTTATTCAAGAGAAGACCCAACCTAGATGAAGTAGTCGGGATTGTGGCAAGTTGTGCAAGGGCATGGAAAAGATGTGTTTAAAGGAAATACCAATAGAGTATGACATATATGGCCGGATGAAATATAACCCTGAATTTCATGAGAACATGGGTAAAAATTGGGACCAGGAAGAAGTAAGTTATCTAGTCCTTTGGTATGACATCATAGGTCCTGAAGAAATGAGCTTTGCTCTATCAAGAACAATTAAATCAGTAATGCAGAAAGTGCTACTAAAAAGAAGGGATGGGTCAATGGTAAAACCAGTACAACCAACTCATACAAAGAGAATAAAAAAAGACCCTCTGATGAAGGGCCTATAGGAAATAAAAGTTAAGAATATTATAGCATAGAAAAATTAAATAAATCAACATGGAGGTTAAAAAAGTGAAAAAAGAAATAGTGGGATACCTAACCGGCGCAATCAATAACCACAATAGAACAGTGAAATTAATGAAAGAAGCTAGAAACCCAAGTGGCCTTGGCACTGTATATGAGAGTTTTGTGGAAGAGCTTAAAGATTTAAAAGAATTTATAGAGAATGAATCAGAGGAACTTGTTGCAGAGAGCAGAACAGCAGAATGGTTCCGAAATAGGGTCAGAGAGCTTGAAGAATCTTGTGAAAATATGTGTGAAGTTCAGAAGAATCAGCAATCCAAAATCAAGGAGTTAGAGATTGATTTGGAAAGTTCCAAAGGAAATTCTAAAACCTGGAATAAAAGGTATAACCAAGAGCTTGAATTAAATGCAGAACTTAAAAAGGGCAACGAAAGTTTAGATGCTAGGTGCAGAGAGTTATACAACAATATCACAGAACTTAAAAAGGGTAACAAAAGTTTAGATGATAGATGCATCTCGCTTGAGCTTTGGGAGGGGGTAAGAAAATGAATGATTTAAAGTTAATATCAAAGACCACACCTGCGGTAGTTACTTTCAATTATGCAGAGATAGACAAGCAGCTTGATGAAGTTTTAAAGAAGTATGGTGGCTTACTATTTACAGACGAGACTGTGGCAGAGTGTAAGAAAACCATAGCAGAACTTAAAAAGGGTAAAAAGTCTCTCAATGATTTCAAGATAAAAACTAAAAAATTATTAACTGAAGATATTACAAAATTTGAAGCACAATGTAAACTGCTAGATGATAAATTTAACACTGTTATAAATCCAATCAATATTCAAGCTGAGGCATTTGAGGTTAAAAGAAGAGAGGATAAAAAAGCTGAAATTCAAACAATTATAGATATACTTTCTGCTGAAAGAGTACTGAATGTCAAATATGCAGGTCGATTAGTTTTATCAGAACAAATGCTAAATAAGGGAACTACCATGAAATCCATCACTGTGGATCTAACCAAAGAAGCTGATGTATTACTATCTCAGCAGAATATAGAGAAAGCAAATATTGAACTTATTAAAAGTAAGGTTGAACTTGCTAATGCTCAATACAGAGTAACCCTTCCAATATCTATTTATTTAAGAATGCTTGAATATGCAGAAGTTACAGATCTTACTCAATTAATCATAGAGGATGCTGAAAGAGCCAAAATCAAAGCTGAAGAAGCAGAAGCTGAAATACTAGCAATAGAAACAAGAAAGGCTGAAAGGTTAGCAAAGGTTGAAGCTGAGAAAGTTGCACAAAAAGAAGCAGACCGAGTTAATCGTGAGAGACAGGTTGAGTTAGCTGAGAGAAGAGCTGCTGATGTATCAAAATGGAAAGCAGCCGAGGAAGAATCTGAAAGAGCAGCTGCTATAAGAGCGGAAGAAACAAAAATTGAGAGTCTATTGAAAACAGGTAAAGTTCCATTCAATGAACCTTATATACCAAAAGTAGCAGAATCAGTGGAAACAACTACTGAAACATATGAGATTACAGGAACAGAAGCTGAGCTAGATGCCCTTGAAGAGTATTTAGATGCCAAAGCTTATTCTTGGGTACTAATGTAAACAAAAATTAGAGTTATTCAAAAGAAAGCGAGGTTGTATAGTTGGAAGAAAAATATAGAAAGGCCTTAGAAGAGGTTTTAACTAACCTAAGATCAATAGACATGCCAAATGAAGCTGATTCATATATTGATGATTCAATAAAAATTATCATGGAGGCATTGAAGGAGGAGTAATTTGAGTAATAAGGTAGCTTTAATCAAATTTAAAGGTTATCAAGAACATATGGAATATTCTTATTTCACTGATATAGAGGATTTGAAAGAAGGTGATGTTGTTGTAGTACCAACCAATACTTCCTACTCTATAGGCATATTTTCAAGGTATTCAAGCAATAAGCAGCATGTTAAAAATGCCACTAAATCTATAGTTCAAAAAGTAGATGTAGAGGCATATGAAAATAAAATGTTTTTAGGATAATAAACAATTTTAAGGAGGAAATATAAATTATGAAAATAACTGCAGAATTTAATTCAACCGGGGAGCTATTAAACTTTATCAATACCTTTGGTACTAATACAGTAAGTGTTCCTGAAGCTAAGTGCGGAGTAGCTCAAGTAGTAGAAACTAAGAAAATAGATAAAATGCAGGATGGTAAAACTCAGGACAAGCCAGTAGATTCCACACCAAAGGTTAATGCTGAGAAAGTATCAGAGGATCCACCAAAGGGCGAGGTTGTTGATGCAGATATTAAAGCAGCTGATGAACCATCAAAGGAAAAAACCAAAGTAACTAAAGAAGATTTAAGGGCAATATTCACTAAGATTATCAAAGCTGGTAAACAGTCAGAGGCTAAAGCTCTTACTACTAAATATGGTGCTGCTAGATTACCCGACATAAAAGAAGAAGATTATGCAGCAGTATATAAGGATGCTGAGGATCTAATATAATGGCACTCCATGCAATACTAAGTGCAAGTGGTGCTAAAAAATGGTTAGCTTGTCCTCCATCTGCAAGACTAGAGCAGGGTTATACAAACAAAACTAGTGTCTTTGCAGAGGAAGGAACCCTGGCGCATGAACTTGGAGAACTAAGTTTAAGCTCTAGTCTAGGAGAAATTACTAAAAGAAAATTTAATTCAGAATTTAAGAAGATAGAAGCACATGAACTCTTTACAAAAGACATGCCAGATTATGTTGATATATATGTAAATACCTGCATGGAGAAGGTTTCAGAAGCTAGAGCAAAGACACCTGATGCGTTATTTAAAATTGAGGCAAGATTAAATTTCAGTGAATGGGTGCCGGAGGGATTTGGAACTGGTGACTTTGTGATAATAGCAGATGGCACTATGGAAATAAGTGATTTAAAGTATGGAAAAGGTGTTCCAGTTAGTGCAATAGATAATGAACAAATGAGACTTTATGCACTTGGAGCCATAGCAGAGTTTGAGTTCTTATATGATATCAGGAATGTAAAAATGACCATCATTCAGCCTAGATTAGACTCTATAAGCACTGATGAAATATCAGTAGAGGACTTAATGAAATGGGCGGAGGGAGTACTTAAACCAACAGCAGCATTAGCATTTAAAGGAGAAGGAGAATACTGTGCAGGTGAACATTGTGGATTCTGTAGAGCCAAAGCAGTTTGTAAGGCAAGAGCAGACAAGAATATGGAACTAGCAAAGTATGAATTTAGAAGTACAACAACTCTAAGTGAAGATGATATTGCAGATATTCTAGGAAGAGCTGATGAACTTTCCAAGTGGGCCAAAGATGTACAAGAATATGCACTGGAGCAAGCAGTATCAGGAATTACCTATGAAGGATGGAAGTTAGTTGAGGGTAGAAGTAATAGGAAGTATACAGATATTGCTGCTATAGAAAGAATATTACTAGAAAATGCATATGCAGAGGATAACATATACAAGCCTAAAGAACTTCAAGGACTTACTAATATGGAGAAAGTTGTGGGTAAGAAGCTCCTTACTGAATTAATAGGTGATTATATAGAAAAGCCAGTAGGTAAGCCAGTATTAGTTGTTGAGTCAGATAAAAGAGAAGTATTCAATTCTGTAAAAGGAGATTTTGAGTAGATATGGGCAGACATAAAAAGGTATATGACATAGCAAATGTTCTGTATCTTTATAAAAAATATAAAACACTTACATCAGTGGCCATGAGGTCCGGATATTCAGCAGGAACAGTAAAAAGGATATTACTAGAAAATGGGGTAGAACTACAAAAATATATACCTCCAAGATGGGATATCAAGCAAGGTCCAAATGCAAAAATAATAAATTTAAATAATGAAAGCGAGGAAAATTAATTATGGCAAATGTTAAAGCAGCAAGAACAGGTACAAAGGTAACTACAGGAAAGGTTCGTTTGAGCTATGCTCACTTATTCGAGGCTCATGCAATAGAAGGAAATGATCCTAAGTTCTCAGTTAGCATAATAATTTCTAAGAATGATAAGGACACACTTACCGCAATCAAGGAAGCAGTAGAACAGGTTAAAAAGGATGGAGTAGCTAAGTGGGGAGGTAAAGTTCCACCTAACTTAAAAACTCCACTAAGAGATGGAGATGCAGAAAGACCTGATGATGAAGCTTATGTAAATTCCTACTTCTTAAATGCTTCTTCCAAAAATAAGCCAGGTGTTGTGGATCAGAATGTTCATCCAGTGTTAGATGCCACTGAAGTATATTCCGGATGTTACGGAAGATTAACAATAAACTTTTATCCCTTCTCAGCTTCAGGTAATAAAGGTGTAGCTGCTGGACTTGGAAATGTTCAAAAGCTAGGAGAGGGAGAACCATTAGGTGGATTCACAAGTGCAGCTTCTGACTTTGAATCAGTAGACTCTGCAGCAACGGATGATTTTCTGGGATAAGACATGTAGGGGGAGTTTATCCCCCTTTAAAATAAAATTAGTAGGAGGACAAAATGGCAGTTGATAACAGAACACTTGAGACCAAGAAAGAAGCTAAATTTTTCATCATTATTGTTAAAAGAGATGGTGTTAAAAAATTTATAGATAAAAACTACTTTTCCTGTAAGCATATAAATTGCACAGTAATTATAACAAAAGCAAAGAGATTTAATTCAAGACAAGTTGCAATGGATTTCTATAATGATATGGCCTATATAGAAGACCCTGCACTGTGCTTAATTGATATAGTTCCATTAAAGATAGAATATAGCATTTGTTTATAAAGAGAGGTTATGACATATGGATATGCTTGCAATTGATGTGGAAACTTACAGTGATATAGATATAAAAACCTCAGGGGCTTACAAATATACAGAATCAGAAAATTTTGAAATATTATTGTTCGCATATGCGTTCAATGATGAAGAAGTACAGATTGTAGATTTTATGAAATTTGAACCACTACCACTAAGAGTAACAAATGCTCTCATGGATCCAAGGATAATTAAAACTGCTTTCAATGCAAATTTTGAAAGAAATGCCATAGCAAATGATTGTTCAGTAAATTGTCCACCTGAAGAGTGGCAATGCACAATGATAAAAGCTTTAACCATAGGTCTTCCGGGTTCGTTGGGTATGGTAGGTCAAGCAATGCACTTTGAAGAGGATAAGCAAAAGATGAAAGAGGGTAAAGCATTAATACAGTATTTCTGTAAGCCCTGCAAACCAACAAAAGCAAATGATGGCAGAACTAGAAACCTTCCTGAACATGACCCAGAAAAGTGGGAAATCTTTAAAACTTATTGTATTCAAGATGTAGAAGTTGAAAGAGATATAAGAAATAAATTAAGTAGATATCAAACCACAGACTCAGAGCAGAGACTCTGGGAATTAGATCAGAGAATAAATGACAGAGGTGTGGGTACAGACTTAGTAATAATTGAAAAAGCTATTGAGTGTGACAGTGATTACTCTGAAAGATTAAAAGGTGAAGCCAGGGAGATCACAGGACTAGCAAATCCTAACTCTGCAGCACAGTTAAAGAAATGGCTTACTGAAAGAGTAGGGTTTGAAGTAACTAGCCTCACTAAAGAGAGTGTTCCGGATTTAATAGAAAATGCAAAAGATGACAAGGTAATAAGACTTTTAGAACTAAGACAACTCATGTCAAAGACTTCAATTAAAAAGTATCAGACAATGCTAAATGCAAGATGTGAAGATGGAAGAGTAAGAGGACTATTACAATTCTATGGAGCTAACAGGACTGGGAGATGGGCAGGAAGATTAGTTCAAGTGCAAAACCTTCCACAGAATCATTTACCTGACTTAGATGAGGCTAGAAATTGTGTAAGAGAAGGCAGATTTGAGGATATAGAGTTCTTATATGATAGTATTCCAGATACACTTTCACAACTCATAAGAACAGCTTTTATACCTAGAGAGGGAAATAGATTTATAGTTTCTGACTTTAGCGCAATAGAAGCAAGAGTAATTGCATGGTTTGCAGGGGAGACCTGGAGAATGGAAGTTTTCAATACTCATGGAAAAATCTATGAAGCCTCAGCAAGTCAAATGTTTCATGTTCCAATAGAAGCAGTTAAAAAAGGTAGTGACCTGAGAGCAAGAGGAAAAGTGGCAGAATTGGCTCTTGGATATGGTGGTAGTGTTGGAGCTTTAATTGCAATGGATAAAAATAAAAGTATTCCTGAAGAGGATATGCCAGGTTTAGTTAAGAGTTGGAGAAATGCAAATGTTAATATTACTAAGTTCTGGTGGGATTGTGATAAGGCTGCAAAAAAAGCTATAACGGAAAGAACCACAGTATGTATGCAATATGGTCTTAAATTTATATATGATCCAGGAGTTCTCTTCATACAACTTCCTTCAGGTAGAAAGCTAAGTTATATAAGACCAGCCATAGTTGATGGTAATTATGGTAAGCCAATAATAACTTATGAGGGTATGGAGCAGACCAGCAAACAATGGACCACACTTGACACCTACGGACCTAAGCTTGTGGAGAACATAGTACAAGCTACTGCAAGAGATTGCTTAGCAGAGGCAATGTTCAAAGTAGATAAAGCTGGTTATGACATTGTAATGCATGTACATGATGAAGTGGTGCTTGATGTACCAAAGGATAAAGGAAGCTTAGACGAAGTTAATAACATTTTTGGAGAACCAATACCATGGGCTCCAGGACTTCCACTTAAAGCTGATGGATATGAATGTAAGTATTATATGAAAGATTAAGGAGGGAATTAATGAGTAGGAAAATACTTTATTTCTGTGATATTTGTGAAGAAGAAATACCACATCAACAAGTTAGGCATATTGAAGTTATGACTTGTGCAAAGTTTGAAGCTATAGAGTTAGATATATGTGAAAAGTGTTATGAGGAAGCTTTAAAAGGGGTAAATGCTAATATAATATATCCTGAAAAGAGACAATTTGGGAGTGTATTAAAACTATGGTTTTCAAAGAGAAAAATTAAAAATGATGAGTCTATTGAAACTTTGATTTCCAAAGAGAAAAATATATTAATAAATAAGGAGAGTGTAAAAAAATAATGGATAAAATTAGAGACATTTCAATAACTGAGGCAATACTTCATGTGCTTGACACAAATTCTGATGAACCAGTTCTAAACAATTACAAGATGAACCTAAATGAGGAGTCCTACAAATTTATTTTAAGTCACATTGAAAGAGTTCTTAAGGATGAAAACTTGAAATATGCAACTTTCAAAGTTAAGGATACACCAGTTAAAATCTTTAGCCAGGAATACTTAGATGGACTAATAGACTTAGGAGATGTATCAAAGGAAGTTGCAAAAAGTCTATTTGGAATAATGAAAGCTAATGCCGGTGTTCCTTCCTGTGACCTCTTAGTTGTATCTTTTGCTACCGAGTATGGACCAATGCTAGGAATACTAAAAATGGATTATATAAAGCAATATACCCATAAAATTGACATCATTGATAATAATGTAGGCATAGGATTAATGCCTATAGCCACAGGATTAAGTGCAAGCAAGAAGGTACAAAAGGCCGCATTTATTAGACCCATAAGAAATGGACAAGACTATGATCTTCTCATATTGGATAAGGTAACCTCAAAAGATACTGATGAAAATGGTGCTAATTACTTCTTAGATAACCTCCTTGGGTGCCTACCAAAAGAAAATGATAGAGATGCAACTAGAACTTTTATGGCAGCAACTGAGATTTGGGTAAGAAGTAATTTAAAGGGTCAAGCAGCAAAGGCTGAGGGAATGAGAACCCATGTTAAAGATATTCTTAAAGAAAATGATATTCTTAACATTTATGACCTAACAGAAGAAGTAATATCTGCTTATGAGCCTGAAATTAGAAAATCCTTTATAGCATATCATCAAGCAAATAATATGGAGACGTTTCAGGTAGATAAGGAATTCTTAGAAAAGCAATTAAGCAAGGTAAAGATTAAAGTAAGCAGTGATATTGAGCTCAGCATTACTGATGAAGCTTATGGAGATAGAAATAAGTTTGAAGTTCAGGACAATGGTGATGGCAGCATTAACATGATAATAAAAAATATTGAAAACTATATTGAGAAGTAGGAGGTTAATTATTAATGACTAAGAAAGAACAATGTTACAAAATATTTGATGAACATTCAGGGTCCAGTAGAGCTAAGGTTATTGATTTGGTTGTGGAGCAAGTAGGGATAACAGAAACAACTGCTAGAACTTATTATCCTACATGGAGAAAAGAGTATGTTGAGAGATTTATGGGCAATGCTCCTAAAAAAGAAGAGATCAAAATTATCACAGAAATAGATGAAGAAGTTAAAGAAAATGCTGAAAATATTATAAAAGCTGTTGAGGAATTACAGAAAACAGTACCTATAGGAAACCTTGACCTTAGTCATATTTACAAAATTGAAGGTGGAATTATAAAGGAAAAGGCTGCAATTAAAGTTTCTCAGCTTATACCAATAACTATGGGTGGCAAATATGGAAATTATAAATTTAGTGAAGCTGGAGTACAGGTGAACTATTTTAAAGTGTATCTAAGCAAAGAGGAACTGAAAGAATCACTTGAAGCCATTGAAATGTGGGAGAAGCATTATGGTGGTAAAGGGGGAGAAGTAGTTGAGGGGTCCAACATATAGTGCTGATGAATTAGAAATTATTGAGGATAAATGGGGAACAGTAACCCCTAATGCTATAGCCCTACTCTTAGGCAGATCACTCTCTGCAATTATAAATAAGAAGACTAGGATGGGGCTTGGCTCCTTCCTGGAGAGTGGTGAATATATAACAGTAAATCAGCTATTTAAAGCAATAGGTAGAGACGGAGGAATATCTTATACATTAGATAAGTGGGTTAAGATAGGGTTTCCTTTAAAAACTAAAAAAGTTATAAGTACAAGGTATAGAATAATCCATCTTGAAGACTTTTGGAAATGGGCAGAAATATGCAGAATGCATATTGATTTTAATAAATTTAAAGAAAATTCTTTGGGAGCTGAACCCTCCTGGGTAAAGGATCAGAGAAGAGCAGATGTAGAGTTTGCAAAATATAAAGTAACACCCTGGACACCCAAAGAGGATAGTTTACTCAGAAGCTTATTAAAACTATATAAATACACTTACAGAGATTTATCAATACAGATTAGTAGAACAGAGGGTGCAATCAAAAGAAGATATAATGACTTAAAAATAAAGGATTGGCCAATAAGAGAAAACCCCCATGGAATTTGGACAGACCTACAGGTAAATACAGTAATTGAAATGTATCAAAAGGGTTACAGGTCAACTGTAATCAAGGAATATATTACTAAATCTGAACAGGCTATTAACGGAAAAATAGAAAGACTTATAAGAGATGCTCTACTTACAAAATGGAAATAAAATGATAAATAAAGGAGGAAAGAGGTTATGAATGTAGCTTTAATAGGAATGGCTGTTATTGGAGTTATTGTATTTATTTTAATTGTTGTAATAGTATATGCTTGCTGTGTTGTTGCAGGTATAGCGGATGCAGAAATGGAAAGGCAGACAGGTGTGAATGACTATTGTGATGGGGATTGTATGTTTTGCAATAGCCAGGATGTATGTAAGTTTAGAGAGGAAATACAGAGCTAAACTATCTGAAGAAAAGACGAAAGGAGATTATTTATGGATAATAAAAAAACAGAGTTAGCGTTTTGTAATTGCGCGGGTTGTAAATATTATCATTGTGGAGAATGTACATTATCGAAAATAGAAATACAAGATGGAGAATGTATAAATTATGATTTTCGTTAGCTAAACCATCTGAGGACTTAAAAAAGCAATTAGAAAATATTTAGCTGCGTAATCCGAAAGGAGAATTTTATGGAAGATGCACCAATTAGTGATTATGAAGAAAAGCTTTATGCACAAATGGAAGAACTTAAAGATAAGTTGAAGTTTTGGCAAGATAGATACCTAGCATCAGAGCAACAATTATCAAATATAACTATCAAGTACAACCAAGCATGTGTTGATATTCAGCATTTAAAAGCTAAAAAGTAGTTGTACAATCTGAATATAATGTTCATTAAGGTTAAGGAGGGAAATTATGAGAGAAATAAAAGCTATTGCTATTGCAGATGATGAAGAACACGAATTTTATTTTGAAATCGCAGATGAGGCTACTGATATGCAGGTTTTAGATAAGGCATTTGAAATTGCTTATTGTAAGTATATGGCTTTAGATGAGGTGACAGTTATTTCGTAATTCAAAAATATGAACTACTTAAAAATGCTCGGTAGTTGAAGATATGACGAAGGAGGAAATTATGGACACATATTTGTTGGACTACACATTAAAAGAATTATTTATGTTAAGAAGAAGCAATAAAATCGAAGCTATAACAATGCTTATAGATAGCATTGCAGATGACAAAGCATTTGAAACAAAGGCATGGATTGAAACGGAAATAGAAGCCAAAGAAAGAAAAGTAGTAAAAGCCAAAGGAAAAGTAGTTAAAATTTCAAGAGCAAGTGGGAAAATAGAAGATTTTTAATTGCACATTTCAAGATAATGGTAACACAAAAAGGAGGGAAATATTATCACTGAATTTATTAATATCAAGGATGATAAAACAATTTTAATAACTAGCAAAGTACCAGAAAACCTTATATTTATAGCAGGAGAAGCAGTTCAGATTGAAAATACACAGTACAAGTTTGTAAAAAGAACTACCACCATTTACAAAGATGCAGATGGATGGCAGGTTGCAATTAATATATTTTTGGAACAGGAAAATTAGATAAACAAAAAGAGAGCCTCAGTCCACAAAACTTAAGAGCTCTCTTAATACCCCACAGAGGAGATATAAATTAGTATATCACATATATCTCCTTTTTAGTAATTAAAGAAGAAGGAGTAAGAGTTAATATGGGAGCAGCAAATACAGAGGTAATAATCAGACTAGTGGGTAAATTAAGCCTAGAATTTCCAGAGTTAAACCAATTCAAGGTAAGAGAGATAGTGGAAGAGGTCCTGTATAAATACGACATAGTACCTCAAGAGTTAGGATTAACCACAACAGACATAGAGGATAAACTTCAATTATTTTTCATTGTAAAAAGGCAAGAGGGACTTAGCTTAAAAACTTTAAAAAACTATGGTTATCAGTTAGCAATATTTTCAAACTATCTAAGAAAACCAGTAGCCAATGTAACATTAATGGACCTGAGAATATTTATAAATGCCAGGTGCAAGAAAATGAGGGCTTCCAGTCTAAATGGTCAAATATCTATTCTGAAGTCTTTCTTCTCCTGGCTGCATAACAATGAGTATATTTTAAAAAATCCTACTGTAAATCTTAATCAGACCAAGGAGCCAAAGAGGTTGCGAGAGCCACTAAGTAGGGATGAAGTAGAATTGTTGAGGCAGAACTGTGAGAAACTACGAGAATCTTGCATCCTAGAGTTTGCATATAGCACTGGATGCAGATTGAGTGAAATAGCTGGAGTAAATATAAAGGATCTCGACTTTAATCAAATGACCCTAAAAGTCATAGGAAAGGGAGATAAACAGAGAGAAGTATGTTTTAACACTAAAGCAAAATATCTTTTAAAAGAATATATCCTAAGTAGAAATGATGAGTGCGAAGCCTTATTTGTAACTAGCAAACATCCAACTGGAAGACTTGGTACGAGATCAATCGAAAGAGAAATTAAGATAATTGCAAAGAGGGCAGGTTTTACAAAGTCAATATATCCTCATTTGCTTCGCCACACTATAGCCACACATTTATTAGCAAGCGGAATGCCACTTCATATTGTACAAGCACTTTTGGGCCACGAGGACCCAAAGACTACCCAAATTTATGCGGTTACGAATTCAGAAAATATTATCCACGCATATAGGATGATCTCTTAAAAAAGGAGGAATAACATTGAAAAATAAATTTATAATGTTAAAAGCAAAAGTAAAAATAATTAGACTTATATTAAAAGCTACTGTTTTAATAACTACTAATGATTATCATGGTGGATATGTGATAAATTTCAAAATTGATTAGTATGCATTCAAAAGAAAAGTATTCCCTTGGAGGTACAAATATATGAAAGATGAAATATTAATTCAAGCTAATAATATAAAAATAATGCCTGTTGTAAAGATTGGAATAAATTCTTGTACAATGAAATGTCCTAAATGTTCATGTGATGATTTGACTACATTTGTAAGAGTTACAGGGGGAAAACATTGTATTACCCAATACCGTTCCGATTGTCCTAAATGTGGTCAATTATTAGACTGGGATTGGGAAAAAATAAATAAGAAATTAGAACCACAACAAAATAAAATAGATATAAAAATGAATGAAATAAGTAAAAATAGAGAAGTTGAAAATGAAATAAATAGACTTAAAAAGCTACAAAACAAACTTTTAGATAATATGTAAAGTTAAATAAAAAATAGAGGGGGATAAAGTTAATGGAATTAATGATATTAAAGCATGACCCAAAGTACAACAGGACAAAAGATATTTCAGCAAAGGTAAGAGAAGAAAGCCTGGAACTTCAAAATGCACTTAAATTTAATGACCATGAGTCAATAGTGGATGAAGCCTTGGATCTAATTACAGTATGCTTAAATGCAATAAATGAGCAGAAAAAAATAGGTTTTAGTATATCAGCTGCAGTCAGTAAACACCAAAAGAAGTTAAAAGCTAGAGGGTGGGAAGCTGATAAGGTTGTTGAATTTAACATATATGATGAATTAATTTAGATGGACACAAATATGAGGGGGTGAGAAATTGGAGCCTACTAAAGAAAATAAACCACTTTCAAAAATTAAATATGATGGTTCCATATCACTAGCCACTGGCAAGAGCAAGAAGGAAACCCATTGGAAAAATAAGAATATGCTTTACTCAGCTTTAATTGAAAAGCTGAGTAATACCACTAGAACTCCGGAAACCTATGGTGACTTTAAGAAAATGCCAAAGACTGACAGAGACAGGATTAAAGATGTAGGAGGATTTGTAGGTGGGAGTTTAAAGAATGGTCGTAGGAAGGCAGAGAATGTAGCTAACAGGACAGTATTATCCTTAGACTTAGATTATGTTAGTGGGGATATATGGTCCAGTATTGAAGTATTGTGGGATTTTTCAGTAACTATGTATTCAACTCATACTCATGCACCAGATAACCAAAGATTAAGATTAATTATTCCTCTAAGCAGACCAGTATTACCTGATGAATATCAAGCCGTGAGTAGAATGATTGCAGATGATTTAGGAATTGACCAGTTTGATGATACCACCTATGAACCTTCAAGACTGATGTACTGGCCATCAACATCAAGTGATGGAGAATATGTCTTTAAAGTTCAGGACTTAGCCTGGTTAAATCCTGATGAAGTATTAGCAAGATATACCTTTGGGTGGCAGGATATAAGTTACTGGCCAGAGAGTTCAAGGACCAGGGCAAAGCTTTTAAGTTCTATTAAGAGACAAGAGGATCCACTTGAAAAAAAGGGTGTCATAGGAGCATTTTGTAGGACCTTTAGTATAAGTGAAGCAATAGGAGAGTTCTTAAGTGATGTTTATACTGCAGGAGCTGATGATACTAGATACACATTTGTAGATGGATCCACAACCGGTGGAGTTGTAGTTTATGAAGATAAGTTTAGTTTTAGTCATCATGGAACAGATCCTACTAGCGGAATATTATGTAATGCCTTTGACTTAGTGAGAATTAATAAGTTTGGACACTTAGATGATGAAGCAAGTGAAGATACTCCGGCTAACAGATTACCTTCATTTACTAGGATGAATGAGTTTGCAAGTGGTAATGATAAAGTAATGCTGACATTAGGTACCGAACGCATGGAGAAAGCTCAGGAGGATTTTGATACTGTTATAAGTGATGAAAAGATAAGTACTGAGTGGTTAAAGGAAATGAAGTATACAGAAAGAGGAATGGTAAGGTGTACAATAAGTAATTTCTTATTAATAGTAGAAAATGAACCCTTACTAAAAGGAAAGATAGCTTACAATGAATTTTCTAATAGAGCTGTAGTGATTGATAAGCTTCCTTGGAGAAATAAAGATAATAAAAGTGATTGGACTGACATTGATGATAGTGGCCTTAGAGAATTTATTGAAAAATATTATAGCATAAGCTCAACAACAAAATGTGCAGATGCTCTTGCTCTAGCCTTTGAAAATCATTCATACCATCCTATTAAAGATTATTTAAATAGTCTTACCTGGGATGGAGTAAAGAGGATAAATACTTTATTCATAGACTACCTGGGGGCAGAAGATAATTTATATGTAAGAACAGTAACTAGAAAAATAATAGTAGCTGCAGTAGCAAGAGTATTTGTTCCTGGAATCAAATTTGATAACATGCCTGTACTAAGTGGACCACAGGGTATAGGTAAGAGCACACTTATAAAGAAATTAGGCAAAGAGTGGTATTCTGACAGTTTAACCACTGTTCAAGGCAAAGAAGCCTATGAACAATTACAAGGTGTTTGGATGATAGAAATGGGCGAAATGATGGCAACTAAGAAAGCAGATATTGAAGCAACAAAGCATTTTCTCTCCAAGACTGAGGATATTTACAGAGTGGCCTATGGCAGAAGGACAAGCAGATTCCCAAGACAATGCATATTTATAGGTACAACTAATGATAATGAGTTTTTAAGAGATAGAACAGGTAATAGAAGATTCTGGCCAATAGATGTTGGTGTATGTTCTCATTCAAAAAATGTATGGGAACACATGAATAAGGATGAGGTTAATCAAATCTGGGCAGAAGCGGTAGAGCTATGGAAAAATAAAGAGCCATTACATCTTAGTAAGGATGAAGAGAAAGAAGCAACTATGCAGCAAGATTCCCATAGTGAGGAAAGTGCCAAATCCGGATTAATTGAAGAATATTTGAATAAGCCTCTTCCCGAAAATTGGTATGATTTAGGTATTACCGAGAAGAGAAATTATATACAAGGGTCAGATTTTGGAGATGTACCTGAAGGAAATATGTTAAGAGAAAAGACCTGCGTTATGGAAATTTGGGTAGAACTTTTTAATGGTGATCCTAAACAATTAGCACCTATGCAATCTAGAGAAATAAATGATATCTTAGGTGGACTTTATGGGTGGGAAAAGTATAAAAGTAAATTGAGATTTGGAAAGATTTATGGTGTACAAAGAGCCTTTATTCGTGAAGAAAGTGTTACCAAAGGTCATTTGTAATATTTTAGGGGGTGTTGCCAGCGTTGTCACAATAAAATGCTTTGACAACACTTGTGGCAACACCTTAAAGCTAGAAGGGGCAACGGTTAGAGGGTTGGTGTTGCCAATGTTACCACAATATACCTATAGAGTAGTATTTATATAATTAGGCATACACACGAGAGCACCCACGTGCCTAATGTCACGAATACAGGTGCGTAAGGAAATTGTGGCAACATTGGTAACATTGGTAACACCTAAAAAATGGAAGGTGATTTTAATTCAAGAATCAAAGATAGAAAAAAGACTTAAAAAAGAGGTAGAGAAAATAGGTGGTAAAGCATTAAAGTTTGTTAGTCCAGGATTGATTGGAGTGCCAGATAGGATTGTCCTTTTACCACATGGAAAGATGATATTTGTAGAGCTAAAAGCACCCGGTAAAAAATTAGAAGTAATACAAGATTTTAGAGCAAAGCAATTAAGGAAGTTAGGCTTTAATGTGAAATGCATAGATTCGATTGAAGGAATAATGGAACTCATAAAAGAGGTGAAAGGCAATGAAGTTTAAACCATGGAATTACCAAGACTTTGCAATTAATCACATAATGGAGCATGAAGCTTCCGGCCTCTTCCTGGACATGGGCATGGGAAAAACTGTAAGTACATTAACTGCAGTAGATAATTTGCTATGGCTTGGTGAGGTAAATAAAGTTTTAGTAATAGCACCACTAAGAGTAGCAGAAGATACTTGGAGCACTGAGGTAGAAAAATGGGATCATCTAAAGAACCTAAGAATATCAAAAGTCTTAGGTAATCCAAAAGAAAGAATAAGAGCAATGAATAAACCTGCAGATGTTTATGTAACTAATAGAGAAAGTGTAGAGTGGTTAGTTAAAGAATATTTTGATAAGTGGCCCTTTGATATGTGTGTTATAGATGAGCTGAGTTCTTTTAAATCATCTAAGGCAATTAGATTTAGATCCTTAAAAAAAGTAAGAGGTTATTTTAAAAGAATAGTAGGACTTACAGGAACACCTGCACCAAATAGCTTAATAGATTTATGGCCACAATTATATTTACTTGATGGAGGTCAAAGGCTAGGTAAGACAATATCAAGTTATAGAGAACAATATTTTGTACCAGGACAAAGAAATCAGCATATAGTTTATAACTGGAATCTTAGAGATGGATCCCAGGAAGCAATAAAAAATAAGATAGGTGATATCTGCATAAGCATGATGGCCAAAGATTATTTAGATATACCTCTTAAAAGAAATAATGTAATAAGTATTAATCTACCGGCAGAAGTAGTTAGTAAATATAAGCAATTAGAAAGGGACCTTGTACTAGAGCTGGGAGAAGATGATATAACAGCAGCTAATGCAGCAGTACTTACAAATAAGTTATTACAAATGTCTAATGGAGCTATCTATAGTGAGGATAAGTCAGTTGTTGAACTTCATGAGGAAAAGTTAAAAGCACTACTAGATATCATTGAAGCAGCCAATGGAAAACCTATATTAATATTTTATTCTTTCAGGCATGACTTTGATAGAATAGTTAGCTTCTTAAAATCCAGAAAACTAACTGCAGTGGGACTAGGCAAAGCCGAAGATATTAAAAAATGGAATGATGGAAAGATACCAATTCTAGTAGTTCATCCTGCAGCTGCAGGTCATGGACTTAATCTTCAGTATGGTGGAAACATCATTGTATGGTTTGGACTTACTTGGAGCCTAGAATTATATCAACAAGCAAATGCAAGACTTGATAGGCAGGGTCAAATAGAATCAGTAGTAGTTCATCATCTGGTTGCTAAAAATACTGTAGATGAAGATGTGATGAAAGCCCTGGATAACAAAGAAGTAAATCAAAGCATGTTACTTGAAGCCATAAAGGCAAGGATAAAAGGAATTAAATAACAGAGGGGGAAATATAAAGTGAAAGTTGAACTTAATACAGCAGCACTTAAAAGTGCATTAAAGTCATTAGCTAAGATAAAAGGAGAATTTATATCAGAGGATATATTAGTTAAAGCTGTAAGGGATAGAGTTATTTTAAGTAAATCCAGTACAGATATTGCCTTGAATATTAAAATTTATGGGAAATCTGAGGAAGAGGGAATAATTAACTTACCTTCAGGAGTAGTTGATATAATTAAAAAAATTAAAGATGACTCTTTGGTACTAACTGAAAACTCTATTACTGCAGGTAAAAAGCTTATACAACTTCATGGAGTGGTAGAGCTTGACCAAAGTAAGGAGGAAGCATTCAAAGGTGATTTATTATTTAGAACTACAGAAAGAGAACTTCATAAAATGCTAGAAGTTAAATATGCAGTGGCCCAAGATGAAACAAGGCCAATACTAACAGGTATATGTTTTAATAAATATGAGACCTGTGCATTAGATGGTTATAGAATAAGTGTAAGAAGAGGAGATTATGACTCAGAAGCAAAGTTTGTACTAAATAAAAATACTGTTAATATTTTAGATAGTTTATTGAATCCAGAAGTTAACAATGAATGCATAGAAGTATATGGGGATGAAAAGCTAGAGAATATAAGATTTTCCATGGGAGACATAGAACTTATAGGAAAGACAATGCCAGGTGAATTTATAAATTATAAAAGTATTATCCCAGAAGAACACAATGTTATTTCTTCTCTTGATGCAAAGGATCTTAAGGAGGAGCTGGACTTCCTAAGCGGATTTAAAACAAATTTACTTAAGCTAAATTTTAAAGAGGACAAGTTGACCTTATTAACAAATCAATGCAGAGAAGATTATGATGAGGTTGCTTCCAAAGAGAAGACAATGGAGCTTCAGGTAAAAGCACATAATGACTATAAAGAAAAATATGATACCTGGGCTTCCAAGAAAGCAAAATCAGAAAAGAATAAAAAAGAGTTCAAGCAAAAATGCCCTGAAGAGAAATGCATAAAACCTCAGAAGGTATATTCCTTAATGCCTATATCAGACATAAAAATAGAGGTTAAATGTACTACAGAGTTTCATGGGTGTGAAGATTTTAATATAGCAGTAAATCCTAAATACTTCATAGAAAGCATTAAAACCTATAATGATAAGGTTGAACTAAGAATGACAAGCAGAGTAAGTCCAATAGTTATTACCTCTGATGGCAAAAATTTAGAATTAGTATTGCCTGTAAGAGTATTAGATTAAATAGAGGGGGCATAAGATTGAATAATATTACATTTGAAAAAGCTATTGAGATAGGAGTACAGGTTGGAGTAAGAGAAGCCTTGGATAGAATGCAGAAAGAAAAAGATGATAAAATAACATACAGGCATGATAGAAGGCTAAGAAATACTAAGTTACTTTTAAGAAACTATAATAAATTCAGACTTCATTGCAAAAATGCAGTATATACATCAGATCAGCTTAGAGAACTAGAAGCAATAGATGTCCTAAGTGAGTTGAATGATATTGATGATGAAAGCTTATATGTTAATTCAATCAAGAAGACCCATGATAGGACATATATTATTGTTAAACACATAAATAGGATGATAAGATTATATAAGTATAGTGCTGAAATGGACAAAGATGGTAATGCAATAAGAAGATATAAGGCAATCGAAATGTTTTATATTTCAAGTAAAAACGCAAATTACGAGGAAATAGCAAAAGAATTGTCCGTTAGTGAGAAGACTATTTCAAGAGATTTGCAACAAGGAATTGAGGATTTAAGCGGGTTAATCTTTGGTATTGATGGTATAAAGTTAGAGGTTTAAAATGTCTAAAAGATGTCCTTGCAGTGTCCTTAGTAAAATGTTAATATGATATTGTGTAAAATAATAAGTAAAAAGCACTGGGAATCTTCATTGATTAGCTAGTGCTTTTTTATTTTGGTTCTAGAATATGGAAAATAGTGCTATACTAAAAATAAAAAGGAGTTTTAGTATATGGGATTATTTAGTAGTAAAAATAAGGATGGAAGCATTGGAACTAACTTAGTCTTTGTAGATGGGTTAGATACATTCTCTAAAGGTGAGGCTGTTGAATTAGCTTATTATGAGGATGATAATGAGGTAAGGATTAAAAGTAGAATTAATAAAAAGAAATCTATTATGCACTTAAACTTAAATAAGATAAGTGCAGCACAATATATAAGTGAAACAGATATCAAAGAGAAGTCTAAAAGTGTATGTGGTAGAGCTATAGTAGGAGGATTAATACTTGGACCTCTAGGAGCAATCATTGGAGGTATGAGTGGTATAGGGAATAAGGAAAAATCTTCTGAAGTATATTATATAGTTATTAACTATAAGAGTAATGATGAAGATAAAGCCATAAGCTTTGAAGTTGTAGGTGCTTCACTTGGATGGGATAAAGTTCTTAAAGGAATAAGGAACCATCTTCATGGTGAGACAAAGGTAATAGAGGTAGATATAGAGTTATAAGATATAGGCATCCTAAGTAGGGTGCTTTTTCTATTCCTAAAAATAAGTAAGGATGTGAGTATATGCTAAATATCTATTCAAGTTATAAGTGTAGAACATGTAAATCAGGGTTTATTCTACTAACTGAAGATGTAGATAAGATGGCCAAGGATAGGTTCTTAGCATGTCCTTACTGTAATAGTAAGAGAGTAGAGGTAGAAAATACTGCAGATAATCTTAATGAATGTATGAGGGAAAGAAGCTATATAAGGCATAAAGGAGCAATAAAGCAAAGGAGGTATGAGTAATGGATAAAGACTTAGTTAAGATGAGAGATATCTTCAGAGAGACTGCTGACATAATAGATGAGATATTAGATCTATCAGCCAGAGAAGCAGCGGGTGAGGATGTTAAGAAAGAATCTGAGGGTGCATTGGGTAGGTTTATGTATAAGATGGTTGAGCTACAAAGCATGGAGTAGGTGAGAGATATGTTAAAGGATATATTGATGTATATGTCTACTAAGAGTATGAGTCGACTTGATATGCTAATAGTTGTTGTTGCATCTGTACTATGCATAAATAACAAATGGGTAAAGGGATTGATCTTATTATTAGTTGGTGGTCTTATAGGTGTAATAATTGAAGTAGGGTTAGGGATATAGAGTAGGTGAGAAGTAGTGGCAAGGTATCCAGAAGTATATAAGGATAAGAGATGGAAGCCATCAAGGAATGCAGTAATCACTAGAAGCAATGGATTATGTGAGCGCTGTAAGAAGAAGGGTAAGGTAAAGCCAGGTAAGATTGTGCATCACATCATATGGCTTACTGATGAGAACAAAGGTGATTGGAACATTGCCTATAATGTTAAGAACTTAGAGTATGTCTGCAATGATTGTCATGAAGAAGAACATGATAGGAGCATAGGGTTACAAAAGTTTATCAATCCTTTATAACTAATATTTATTAAGAATGATGCTATCACAGGTTTTTAATTTAATTGCTAGGGAATTAGGGTATGACACAGCTACAACTCCCCGGGGGGTGAATATTCCCATAACAATTTAAAGAAC
>Ga0209511_1000689_pt1 | contig 32532 bp, 23 predicted proteins | sample SSSSmetaG_FD_184141 | JGI IMG/M metagenome (GOLD analysis project Ga0209511, IMG submission 184141) | Glacier valley bacterial and archeal communities from Borup Fiord, Nunavut, Canada, to study Microbial Dark Matter (Phase II) - ​SSSS... | ecosystem: Environmental > Aquatic > Freshwater > Ice >... | reverse complement strand
AATCTTAAAGGATATTATTTAAAGAAAACGGGGTCGTTAATACGATCCCGTTCTTGTATTATTTATTTGACAACCAAGTTTACGATTGTACCTTGACTTCTTAAAATACTGCGGTATTTCTTTTTCCGGTGAAATATTCCCTGATCGAAAGTATATTTAAAAGTTGCTCCGATTTTTCAGAATTCAGTTCAATACCTTTATTCCCACAAACCAAAGATTCAAGTGGAACTCCCAAATATCTGTTTAATAAGGTTATCATGTTTAAATTCAAAGGCCTTTTACCATTTAATACCTCTGAAACTCTTGTTTTCCCTCCAAACAATGGGGCAATATCATTTTGCTTAAGATTCATTTGTTCCATCCGGAATTTAATTGCGTCAATTGGATTTGGTGCCTCAAATGGGAAAAGTTCTTGCTCGTATTTTTCAACAAGTAAGGATAAAAGTTCCATTTCTTCACCTTCCGGGCTGTTTGGCTCAATTGGATTTTCAGTGCTATTTATAAGACTGTAAATTCTTTCACAGGCTTCGTTGTACTCTTGCTCTGTTCTTAATATTTTAGTTTTCATAGCTTACTGTTTTAGCGTCTATTTTTTCATATTCTGTATGCGTGCCAAACCACACAATAAAAACAATTTTGAGTTTGTACTCGATATCAACTATTAACCGGAAATCGTTGCCTTTAATATTAAATACAACCCTTTTTGAACTTAATATACTTGCATTTCCGTATTTCGATTTTAATTCATTTGCATTCTCCCAATTTGAATATCTGATTTCATAAATAAAAGACTTTAAAGACTCTTGAGCCAGCTTGTATTTACTTTTCTTGCAATACCCGACTATAGTTTTTTCTTTTATTATTCTCATTCTTTGCAAAGATAGTTTAAGTTACCGAAAAGTGTAACTTCAGAAACTAAATTCCAATTTAAGAGATATTTGAACGAATGAGCGATTCCATATTAAAAAAGTATCACATTCTCCACTCCCTCTTATTTTAAAGAAACCCTCGAATACGGCACAGCATCCTGTGACGCAAATTCACCTTTCAGATATTTATAATAGCCTGTTATTGCTATCATTGCTGCATTGTCTGTCGTGAATTTAAAAGCAGGGATGTGCATCTCCCAATTGTATTTTTCGGCTGCATCGAGTAAGGCTTGCCTAAGTCCGGAGTTTGCAGAAACACCACCTGCAACAGCAATGGTTCGGATGCCGGTTTCCTTGGCTGCCTGTTTTACTTTCGTCATAAGCACCTCGATGATCGTATATTGCAGCGACGCACAGATATCAGCCTTGTTCTCTTCAATAAAATTGGGGTTTTCAGCCATTCTGTCGCGGATGAAATAAAGAAACGATGTTTTTAAACCGCTAAAACTGTAATCCAATCCCGGAAGTTTGGGCTTCGCAAATTTAAAGGCTTTTGGATCACCTTCTTTGGCCAACTTATCAATCATTGGTCCACCAGGATAGGGCAATCCGATTACTTTGGCACATTTATCGAAGGCTTCTCCGGCGGCATCATCAATTGTTTGTCCAATTACTTCCATGTCAAGATGATCGCGAACAATGATGATCTGTGAATTTCCGCCGGATACCAAAAGGCACAGAAAAGGAAATCCAGGTAATTTTTTCTCGACGGATTGCTCTTTCACAAAATGGGCCAATACATGACCCTGCAGATGATTCACCTCAATGAGTGGGATTTTTCTTGCCAGCGCAAAGCCTTTGGCAAATGAAGTTCCTACCAGCAACGAACCGAGCAACCCCGGACCACGTGTAAATGCGACTGCCGTAATTTCGTCCATTGATATGCCCGATTTTTTAATGGCAAGATCAACTACTGGAATAATATTCTGTTGATGAGCCCGTGACGCAAGTTCAGGAACAACACCGCCATATGCAATGTGAACGGCTTGCCCTGCAACTTCGTTGCTAAGAATCAGATTATTACGAATTATCGCAGCTGATGTATCATCGCACGAAGATTCAATTCCAAGTATTATAATATCCCTTTTGTTGTCCATCATGTTAATTTATCCTATTTATTTCAATATCCGGAAGTACAACATATTACCGGACATCAAAAAGTGTTACCTTGCAAAAGTAAATACAAGTATTCAATCCGGTTTTCCGGTCGTTCTAAAATAAAGGTCAAAAGTATCAAAAAAAGGTTTAAAATATTACTTGTCATCATTCTCACGCTCTCATCCTTGTACGGCGCGGCATACCTGACCTTCCGGTCTCCAAAAGTTCAAACATTTGTTGCTCAGTGGATAATGGTGCAATTGTCGCATACTTACAAAGCCAGAATCAGCGTTGGAGGAGTCGATATTTCTTTGTTTAAAAGTATTACTCTCGAAAAGGTGACGATTGAGGATCAGAACCAGGATACCATGTTCTATATTGGCAGTGTTAAACTTCAAATCGACAGTTTGGCGCTTCTCGAAAGAAGGGTTCATTTTGGCGACCTCAGTTTCGAGGATTCAAAAATCAATATTCTGAAAGATACAACCGGGTATAATTTTCAGTTTTTAGCTGGATCATCAACTTCAAAACCCGATACGCTTCGTCCCTGGCACATCACATTTACCAATTTCTACTTTCTGAATTCAAGGATAAAGTACAAAGACATCAATGCCAAAGATACCCTGGTGAATCATGGCATGAATTTCGATGATTTAGATATAACTAAACTAAATCTTTCTGTCGTAAATGTGCATCAGACCGATTCAATCACAACCTTCTTTGTCGATAATGCGTCGGTCTACGAAAAATCGGGGTTTGCTATTGGGGATTTGAGGTTTGCGGGTCGAATTGATTCGACCGGACTTGAACTCTCCAATATGACCCTTGTTTCGAACCATTCACATATTGAGGCCAATAGAATCAAAATATCAAGGAATAAACTTTTTGGTGTCGATTCGCTCTATTCCGAAAAAAGTCAGACTTTAACAAATCGCTATGTAATTGACAGCGATTTTAAAGAGTCAATGCTTTCATTAACTGATTTATCGTATGCCATTCCTGAAATCTGGGGGATGAATGAACCGATACTATTTTCTGGAGGGATAAAAGGATCGCTGAGTAATTTGAAATTTAAGCGGGTCAATTTAAAGATAGGAAGGGAAACGCAATTGAATGCCGACCTCGAATTACAGGGATTGCCAAATTGGAAGAACACCTTTATCTTCTTTAAGTTATATAATAACACCTTTAATTTCAATGATCTTGCCACTCTCCGTATGCCAGACAGCGCTCCGGTGCGATACCTTAAAATTCCGAAGGAATTGCTTAATGGCGTCAGGCTCACCTATCAGGGGAATTTTAGTGGTTTTCCTTCAGATTTTGTGGCCTACGGAACATTGGATGGCAGTTTGGGCAAATTATCTACCGACATCGCCATCCGCCCAAAAAAATCGGGGGAGATTGATTTTAAAGGGAATATCAAGGCTCTGTCATTCGAAGCCGGAAAATTGCTGAATTATGCACCGCTTGGGGCAGTATCGCTTGAAATCAAAGTGAACGGGTCGCGATCGGAGAATAACAAATTCAATGCATTGATTACCGGAAATATAGATAGTCTATATTTTAACAATTACCGGGTCGATTCAATTTATGTAAATGGTGAAGCACGTGACCGCAGTTTTGAAGGAGAATTGGATGTACAGGATAATAACCTGAAAATGAATTTCGCCGGGAAAGCCGATTTCGCCGGAAAAATTCCTGAATTTAACTTTACATCAACCGTTGAAAGGGCCAATCTCGTGATTCTGGGTTTCGAAAAGGAACGGAAAGTAGCTGATCTCAAATTCCAGGTAAGTGCAAATTTCACAGGTGATCATATTGATAATGTTAATGGACAAATTGACCTTAATAATTTTAAATTTACAAGGGATAGTAAGACACTTGAGATTCAAAGTCTCATGCTCAAAACTTCGAATAGTGTCGAAAAGAACAATATTACCCTTCGATCGGACATTGCTGATGTTACCATCCACGGGAAGTACCTTTTTGGTGAATTAGACCTCACTATCAGGGATTACCTTAAATATTTTCTGCCATCGGCCAAACTGCCGTTTTCGGATCGGCCTTCTACCGGCAAAAACGCTTTTCAATTTGACATTAAGATAAAGAAAACCGAAGAGTTGGGTAGCTTTTTTATACCCGAATTGCTGGCGAAATCACCTTTGATTCTTACCGGTAGTATCAATTCCGAAAAGAAAACGCTGGCTCTTGACGGATCTGTGGATGAGTTGCTTTTCAAACAATATCAGGTTAGAGGATTGACCATCAATTCGAGGAATATTGGCAACAAATGGTTAATAAGAATCGGAACCAAAGACGCTGTTTTGGGAGGAAACCTGATGTTTGAGAATTTTTCAATCAACAACTCGCTTGTACGTGATAGTCTGAATACTGCAATTACCTGGAACAATAATAGTGTTCCGACCACCAGCGGGAAAGTTGATTTTATGGGTGTCTTTTCAAGGAATACAGAAGGTAAGAGTTTAGCGGATTTTTACCTTCGGCCTTCCAAAATCTGGGTAGCCGACTCATTATGGCAAATCGAAAAAAGTCATCTGCACATCGATACGACTTCAATTGCTGTCGATAACTTTAGTATTCATCACAACAAGGAGCATTTTAGCGTATTTGGGAAAGTCACCGATAACACATCCGATAAAATCAATGTTGAATTCAATCGGGTCAAGCTAAGCAATCTTGATTTATTGCTTGGCGAAGAGATCGGGATTTTTGGCGAGCTAAATGGAACAGTTTCTGTTGCTGATCCTTACAATTCGTTTTTTCTCACAAGTAAGCTTAAAGTATCAGACTTTACTTTCCTGGAAAAGAACTTTGGTGATGTACTACTTGACAATACCTGGGATCAGGGCAAGCAACAGCTAAACACTTCGTTGTCGCTGATTAAAGATTCGAAGGCAGGACTGGAATTGAAAGGCTATTACGAACCTAAAAGTGACAGTCTTGAGTATCACGCCATTTTCAAAGATTATCCGCTTGAATCATTACTTCCCATTTTGCAGAGCTTTTCAAATAAAGTGGAAGGTCTTGGAAACGGACAGGTGAGCATTACCGGCAAATTGTCAGCACCTAAATTCAATGGTAAGGTGGCAGTCACCAATGCGAAAATTGGTATTGATTATACAAAAGTTGTTTATTCATTGAACGATACGGTAAGGTTCTCTGGTGACTCCATAATCTTTAAAAATATTTCAGTTTCCGATGTCGATAACAACAAGGCCCGATTTAATGGTGTAATTACCCATAATTTGTTTAATCATATGACCTATGATATGTTTGCAAGCACAAGTAATATTATGGCATTAAACACAACCGGAAGCGACAACCCTTTATTCTACGGCATTGCGCATGCCTCGGGCATGATACGAATTTCGGGAAAGGTCGCGCGCGTCCGATTGGATATGTCGTTAACTACCAAGCCTGGAACCCAGATCAATGTGCCGCTCGAAAACCCAGAATCGGTCAACCAGTATGATTTTATCCGGTTTGTCAATCCTGATTCGCTTGTACAAAAGAACAGGTCAACCACGAGGATAAATACTTCGGGCGGATTTGAGATGAATCTTGACCTTACCACCACCCCTGATGCAAAAGTTCAAATGATATTTAACTCAACGGTTGGTGATGCAATCAACGGATATGGAACTGGTGACCTCCGGTTTAATTACGACAAGGATGGTAATTTTTTCATGTATGGCGATTATAAAATCGATAAAGGAGACTACATGTTTACACTTCAAAATGTACTTGTAAGGAAATTCCGGATCGACCAGGGAGGTCTTATTTCGTGGAATGGTGATCCTTATGGCGCTATTGTTGATCTTGATGCAGTATATACTTTAAAAGCACCTGTCAATTATCTGTTAATTAATTCCAGTCAGACCGATAAAACACGCCGGATCCCCGTCGAATGCCGTATCAATCTGTCAAAGAAATTGCTTAATCCAGCATTGAAATTTGATATTGCCTTTCCAACTGCTGACGAACGGACAAAAGATGAACTTCAGCAATTTATAAGCACACAGGACGATATTAACCGACAAATGGTTTCGTTACTGGTAATGGGGCAATTCTTCACGCCTGAATATCTCAGGGGAAGGCAAGATTTTCAATCGAATACCGGAGGTTTAGTCGGATCTACGACGTCAGATATTCTTTCAAATCAACTTTCCAACTGGCTGTCGCAGATCAGCAACGAATGGGATATAGGCTTTAATTACCGGCCTGGTGATCTGGTTAATGCGAATCAAATGGAATTGGCTTTAAGTACGCAGATACTCAACGATCGCGTGAAAATAAACGGTAATATTGGAAACAACAGTAATTTACAGTCAAATATTGCAAATCCGGTGGTAGGGGAGGTCGAAGTATTTATAAAGCTCAATAAATCAGGTAAATTGCAGCTTAAAGCCTACAATCGTGCAAACGACGATCTGATTTACGATACCTCACTTTACAAACAAGGTATTGGCTTCTCATTCACCGAAGAATTCGATACTTTGAGCGATCTTTTTAAGCATTACCGTCCTAAAAAAGCCGCCAATAAAGTCATCATAAAGCAGGATAATTTGAAAGGGCAATCCGTTCAATAGTCAAAAATTGGTGGGATATTCATTCGGAATGCCTATTTTTGCCAGCGTAGTTATTAAATCATGAATTGTAAAATATATCAATTTTATTCCCTATGTTAAATCTATTATTTATTCAGGGTGCACAAGGGGCAATCGGGACTTCTGATATTGCAGCAAAAACAGCGAAAGCCGCAGTTGAACTAAATTTCTTCGATCTTGCGTTAAAGGGGGGCTGGATTATGGTTCCGATCATTTTACTTGGCTTTGTTGCTGTTTACATCTTTGGTGAACGCTTTTATACAATCCGGAAAGCTTCAAAAATTGATCATAGCTTTATGGATCAGATTAAGATGTTGATTCATAAAGGCAAAATAGATGAAGCTGTGATGTTATGCCGTTCAAACGAGGCACCGGTTGCCCGAATGATTGAAAAAGGTATTTCGCGCATTGGCCGACCATTAAATGATGTCAATACTGCCATCGAAAATGTGGGCAATCTTGAAATTTCGAAGCTTGAAAAAGGCTTTCCTGCCCTTGCCAGCGTTTCTGGTGGAGCTCCGATGCTTGGTTTTCTTGGAACAGTAATGGGAATGGTGCAGGCATTTTACAACATGTCGACTGCTGGCAGCAATGTCGATGTAACAATTCTTTCAGGCGGGATTTACCTTGCCATGGTAACAACAGTTGCCGGACTAATTGTCGGGATTACCGCCTATTTTGCCTATAATATTCTTGTTGCAAAAGTCGAATCTGTTGTGTTTCAAATGGAGGCTACCACTTCCGAATTTATGGATCTATTGCATGAACCTGCCAAATAGTTAAATTTCAACAAATATGGCATTACGTAAACGAAACAAAGTTGAATCAGGATTTAGCATGGCTTCCATGACAGATCTTGTATTCCTGTTACTGATATTCTTTATGATCACTTCAACCGTGGTTAGTCCGAATGCACTGAAATTATTATTGCCGCAAAGCAGTAATCAAACCAATGCAAAACCGCTTACCACCATTTCGATCACAAAAGAACTTCAATACTATGTCAACAATAATGGGAAACCGGTTTTGGTGAATTTTACTGAAATCGAACCTTATCTGCGTCAAACACTTGGCAATCAACCCGAAATGTATATATCGCTTCATGCCGAAAAATCGGTACCCATCGAGGAAGTTGTGAGAGTGATGAATATTGCCAAACGGAATAATTACAAGATGATACTTGCTACAAGTCCGGAGCGGGATTGATCAATACAAATTGAAAAATATAGATTATGACATTAAGCAATAGCGAGCGAACAGGATTAATTGCAACTGTATTATTTCATACAGCTGTTTTGCTGTTGCTGCTATACATGGGATTTGTCGTACCATATCCACCACCACAAGAGGAGGGTTTTTTGATTGATTTTGGAAATTCGGACACCGGTCTCGGGCTGGAAGAACCTTCAGCCGCAAGTGCACCGGAAGTGGTTGCCGCTGCAAAGAAAGTCGTTCCTGCCGCGAAACCCATCAACCGACCACAGAAAACTCCTAAAGTTGAAGACAAAGGGGATGAAGATCTGCTCACGCAGGATTATGAAAAGACCGTTGCAGTCAATTCGCGTGCAAAGAAAAAAGTGCGAGATGAAAAAAAGGCAAAACTTGACGAAGAGCAACGGATAAAAGCGCGTGAAGAACAGCAGCAAAGGGCTGAGGCACTCGAATTACAGCGTCAGGAAGCAGAGGAGAATCGTATAGCTCAAGAAAAAACTGCAAAGATTGGCGCCATTAATTCTCGTGCGAAAAATGCTTTTGGTGGCGGTAAAACCGATAATGGATCACAAAGTACAGGTCAGGGGAACACCTACGGAAGAGGCAATCAGGGAAGTCCTGATGGTACCCCAGGAGCCAAACAGTATGGACTTGGTGGCGGAGCGGGTAAGGGTATTTCATTCAGTCTTTCCGGACGAAATGCCCGTTCGTTGCCCAAACCGAATTTCCCTGGAAATGAATCCGGAACTGTGGTTGTAGAAGTTACTGTTGATAAAAACGGGAAGGTGACTACGGCTTCACCAGGTTTTAAGGGTTCGAATACTGTCAATCCAGATCTGCTTGAAGCAGCCAAAAAAGCGGCATTGGCAGCCAGTTTCAATACGGACGCAAATGCCCCTGCCTTCCAAAAAGGGACCATAACCTATCATTTTATACTTCAATAGAAGAGTACGTTGATATGTGTCATCTTATAACAAGCTGCTGACTGTTTTTTATCTGATTATCATCATGTTATAATTACATCTATTCGCCTGTTCATAAAATTATTGTGAATAAGGCTAAAAATAATTAGCATTTGTGTTTCCATAGCCGTGATTTTTATATATCTTTATAGAAAGTTTCCGGATGCAAATTCCGGATTTATTGAAGGCTAGAAGTAAGTAATGGTTGAATTGTTGATTTCAGGACAATTAACCAATTGTATTTGAGAAAGGTTATTTGAGATTTGCGCTGCATTTTATCATAAATTCAATCTCTGAGTGAAATGAAAAATTTCCCCTACTCCGAAAATGAACTGCTTGAAATCGCCTCTGATTTCAAAAAGAACCTAAAAGATCATTTTGATTCCATAAAAGAATTTTGTCCGGGTCTGACCCAGGAGTTTATTTATAAATTCAAGGCACTTTTTTATGAGGTTCAGTCACCTCCTTTAGAACCAGATGCTGATCCTGTCGTCAAGGAGTTTAAACTTGCACTGGATGATCTATCAAATCAGGTCAATTGTTTATTCCCTATTTTCCGATTCTATATGCAAAAAGCTTTTCCATACGCTTCCAATTTATGGGAAGCTTATCAGTATAGCGAAATTGAAAAAGCAATGCGTGATTACGCTTTGTTACGCGCCTGTTTGGAAGGATCTGTGAAAATTATTGATGATAAAAGGACAGAATTACGTGCGGCAAATTGCCCGAATCCAACGCTAAACGAAATAGTTGATTTGTCAAAACAGATCAGCGATAAACATCAAGCTTATATGGAATACCTTAGAATCAAAGATGTAAAGCATATGGATTATCAAAATAATCTGAATGAGCTTTTTAAACTAATGAAAATGGTGCATGATGCAGCATCAAAATGTTTCAAAAATAACCCTGAATACTTAAAGAAACTGACATTCCCTGCCAAACAACCCTTGCCGCAAAATTAATAAAGCGATGTGTAAAAGATACGAGAAGAGGAAAAGCAAATGAGCAAAATCATAAAAAACTTTTAAAATACTTCACATAAACCTCCATATTACGTTCAAGTAACTCGACTGAATATTCATAAGCTTTCTGGTCATCCTGTGCTTCAACGGCATCTAAAATGCATTGCTGAAGCCGTAAGGTATATTCTTTTTCGCCTTCCACATTGGCATAAATCAAGTTTCTCATTCGGGGCAACAGCGAATAGATGGGTTCCAGGCTTATAATAATAATTGGATTGCCGGTGGCTTTCGAGAGGTTCATATGAAACCGGTTAATCATATCAACTTCAAGTTGGGTATTATCCGGATCGCATTTAGCCAATTCCGCAAGATTCTCTTTTAACAATGCAAGATCATCTGCTGTACGGTTACGTGAGGCAAGACGAGCAATTTCAGGCTCGAACAAACGTCTGACTTCAATAATCTGAGTGATCAGATTCGAATCGAATTTAAGATCGTAATATAAATTGAGCGAATTAATAGCGTCTTCGATCTTTATTTCAGAAACGATCATCCCACTCCCTTTTCGGATTACGATCAATCCACGCGCGCTTAACCGGCGTAAAGCCTCGCGTAAAGCAGTCCGGCTTACTGCAAAACTTTCGCATAATTCCTTTTCTGATGGAAGTTTGGCTCCTGCAACTAACTTTTTTTGTCGTATTGCCTCTTCAATTTTGCGCTCTATTTTTTGACTAAGTGTTTGACTTATTTGTATTTTACCGAATAATTCGTCCATCAGATATGTGTTTCATAAATTTACATAACAAAGATACTCATTTTCATTTTAGCTCAAACAGCTAAATTGAATTTAATTAAAACATCCTCAGATTGTTGCCCTGTCTGGATTATTTGACGATCCCCATCCAGTCCGAAACCTCTTTGTGGATTTTTTTTGCAGCAAAAGAACTTTAGTTGAAAAAAGAGGCTGCAACATTATCTGCAGCAGCCTCTATGCTATTATAATCCAATTAGTATATTACCAACCTGGAGTTTGAGTTAATGTATAACCTTTACCCATGTAATCGCTAATCTGAGTATTTCCAATTGGTGCTAAATAAACCCTATCAGTAAATGCATCGCGGTTAGAGAGGTTTTCGGGAATATAATATCCAACCATATCTGCGCCATTTGTACCTGTATAGGTCACAATGGTACCGTCTGCTTTTTTAATCTTCAGCTTATTGACTTTCGAAGGAACTAACCATTCAGTATATTCAATCGGAAAATTAATCCATAAACCAAGAAGGTTGTCTGGATCGGTATTCTTCATATAGCTGATTTTATTCCAGCGTTTAATATCCATCAGGCGCGTATGTTCAAATACAAACTCCATTCTACGTTCACGACGAATCTCCCAAATTAGGGCAGGAACATCCGAATCACGATCAGGATCATCATAAAGGTTGGCTAATGTCAATGGAGCTGTTTTTTTAATCCCTTTGGCAATAGCAGTAGCATCTAAAGGCCGGTTACGAATTGCATTCACAGAAGCATCAAGTTCTGCCTGAGCTACAACGGCTCCACCTAAAGTTGCTAATTCGGCTTTCGCTTCAATCCAGTTTAGTACAACCTCTGCCAAACGCATTACAGGAGCATCATTTGTATTTGTATTTGAACCGTACAAGGGAGTGTAGGGGCCTGGATACTGTTTTACACCTTCTCTGTCGATAAACTTACAGGCGTATAGTAATGTACCTGACTCCTTCTTAGGGGTGCCCCAGAATGTTGCCTCAAAACGCGGGTCGCGGGTAGCAACCATATTCTTGATATCCAATTTGTCTGCATTTGGAACAGCTGATAATTTATAGGGTTTACCGTCGTAACATACAAATGATTTGGCCAATTTTAAGTTTGGTGCAGTACTTTGACTTTCGTATAAATTTGAATAGGAAGCAACAGAATGCATTACACCAATTGCAGCGTCATAAGTTCTGTACATTAACATTTCTTTGTTGGTAGCCAGATCCTGTGAACCGAACAGTGAACGGAAATCACTTGTGAAAGAGTATTTACCTGTTGCCATCACCTCATTTGAAGCTCTTACAGCCAACTCAAGGTATTTTTTAGCTTTTTCAGCATTATTTAAGTGATATTTTTGCCAGGTACCTTCAAATAGCATAAAGCGGGAGATGAAACCAGCCGCAATATACCTGTTAAGATATTGGACATTACCATCCGAGGTGCGCATGTTATCAAGAACATACACAAAATCATCATATACTTTGTCCATTACCAGCGTTCTGCTGTCTCTGTCTTTGTACATCTGGTCGAATTCGGAATCTTTTATAACCTTATCATAATAAGGTACGTCTCCAAATACACTAACCAAGCGACTGTACTCAAATCCTCTGAAAAAACGGGCCACGGCACTCCAATGCTGATAAACGCTTGTATTAATCTGTTTATCTTTCATTGCCTCTATTCTTTCAAGGAATAGATTTGATTTACGCACCCATGCGAAATCCCACGTAGGTCCTCCATAAGAATTTAACCATACAGCAGTCTCGCTGGTTGATGCTCTCGTGTCAGGTGCCTGTGATTCGAAGTTAGCTTGCTTCCCCGATGAGGTAAAGTCATCGGAAAAATAATAGCCGCGCAGCGGAGCATAATCTTCAGTATAACTCGAGTTATAACCAACAAAATAGTTGGTATAGAAACCATTCGCAAATAAACGTATGTTATTTTCGGAAGTCCAATAGTTGTCATCGTTCATAGTTGTCAACGATGGCCTGTCAAGATAGTCGCTGCAACCGGTGAAACCTAGCGTAACTACTAACAATAAAATGAATAAATATCTTTTCATAATTCTTATATTTTAGAAGTTCAACTGAATACCAACTGAAGCACTCTTGAAGGTTGGAACACCAACACCTGTACGATCCAAATTATAGCCTGTACGATTTCCTGTAGCGGCGTCAGCATCTCTCCACATTGAATAGCCGGAAATTGCTTCGGGGTCGATAGGAAGACTGCCAAGATGGTCAAATGTGAAGAAATTTTCCAAAGCTATATAAACACGCAATTTGCTAACTTTTATTTTCTTTGTCACACTTAATGGTAAAGAGTAACCTACAGTTATGTTCTTGATTCTAAGATAGGCCATATTCAATAAATACCTCGACTGGACCTGCATATTTAAGGTATTATTACTTCCAGCCTGATTGTATGGAGCTGGATAGAAAGCATCTGTTCTGTCTGCTCTCCAGAAATCACTTGCGATTGCTTCGGGAATTGCTCCATCAGATGAGTTATAACCCGGAATAGCAAGGAAGCCATCGCCCCAAACATCGCGTTTACCAACACCTTGTATGAAAAAAGAGGCATCAAATCCTTTATAATCAGCGCCTGCTCTAAAGCCATATTCATAACGTGGAGTGTTATTACCAATCTTTTTTAGATCACCATAATCAGGTTTGCCATCAACACCCTTCACCAATCTGTTACCTGCATTAATCACACCGTCACCATTCAAATCTTTGAATTTAACATCACCAGGACTAAAGACAAAGTTTCCTGCCTGTAGTTTTCCCTGGGTAGCTGCAGCTGCATCCGATAATTGGTTTACAGGGAAACCATCTTTAGACGTTACTGTAACGAGTTTGCCATCATTGCCATACGCAAAGTCAGTTTTTTGATACAATCTGTCAGTTTCATATCCCCAGATCTCACCATAAGTTCTTCCAACATACCAATTTGGCGAGGCGTCGGATCCAATACTGTATGAAGATCCATATTTGGTAATCGTTGTGCTTGCATCGGCTAATGTTGCAGTCAAATTAATTCCGATGCCATTTTTAAAACGATGATTATAATCAATCTGAATTTCAATACCTTTTGTCTGTAATGAACCAAAGTTACTTTGTGGTGCTCCTGTGCCAAAAGTTACAGGAATACCTTCCTGCGGAACAATCATATTCTTCGTATCACGTTGATACCAGTCAAATGAAAATCCAAGTTCACTGTTTAAGAAACGTGCATCTGCACCTAAGTCAAGCGTTGTAATATCTTGCCAGGTAACAGCGGCTGAAACAGCACCGGGAGTAGCAAATTGATAAGATTTAGTATTTGAAATCAACCAGTTGTTGAATGACCCCTTCATTGTAGGAACATATAGTGAGCCTGGGACAGTCTGGTCTCCGATTGTACCCCATGATCCGCGAAGTTTGAAAGCACTAAGCATCGGTTTAGACCATTTCATCCACGATTCTTCATTTACACGCCAGCCTGCCGAGAAGGAAGGAAAATAACGCCACTCAAGACTTGAGGGAAATTTGGATGTCCCATCATACCTGAGGTTTGCTTCAAACAAATATTTCTCTTTGAAATTGTAGTTAACACGACCAAAGAAACCAAGTTGTGATTCCCAGTATTCATCACCACTGGCTGTCTGAATTCCAGTAGCTAAATTAAATTGAGGATTTTTATAGTCAATCAGTTGAGTTACCTGAGAAAAGTTAGATGCCCAATTGTACCCTACCTTATTCATCCCCAACATAAACTTAAATTTATGAATGTCAGCAAGACTTAAATCATAAGTTGTATTCAAGTTGATTGTATTCCACTGATCATTTCTTGAATTACGATTAACCTGATCCGGATTTGAACCTACTCCTGTATAAGTAGAATTAACCAATTGGTAAGCGGGTAAAGCTCCCGTTGTTGTGGAGGGGACAACTTCACCTGCATCATTCATGTAAATTCTATTTCCGGCTGCATCATTCTTAGGAACAGCTGCAGACCATGTATCACGGGCTGTAAAACGTGTACCTGGGTTCTTATTGATATACTCCTGATTAGCGTGAGTATAGTCAAAATTAATCGTCCAATCCTTTGTGGGGGTCATTGTAAAACCACCGTTAAGACTTGTATAATTAGTCTCCTGGAAAGCAGTATTGGCCTGGGCAACTTCTGATGCAGGGCTTCTTAAAGGATCTCCGTCTTCAGTTGTCATCGGATAGATGGAAGACCAACGGTACAGGTACAACCAGGGGTCAGCAGTTGTAGAGGCAGTAGCATAAGCATATTTCTTCAAACGTTTGGAATACATCGTTCCTGCATGAACCTTTAACCATGGGGTTATCTCAGTACCAATACGAATTGAAGCATTGTAACGGCTAAAATTATCTGTTTTGGCAGGTTTGACCATACCTGTCTGATCTAAATAACCAAAGCTCATGTTATAATCGGTTTTGCCACTCTTGCCATTCACTGAAAGATTATGCGTTTGAGTAGGAGCCCATTCTTTTACCATATAATCATATGGATCGTATGTTCTTAAACCAATCTTGCGACCGTTTGCATCCACAAACCAGTCGCGGCCATACAACATGGGATCATTTGGCTTTACAACGCCACTATATTTTTCCTGCCATACTTTAGCTTTATCATAACCTTCACGAGTCACCTGCCAGAAGGCACCACCGACATCTTTACCGACACGTTCAAATGCACTAAGGGTATATTCTAAAGCATCCAATTTTCCCATTTCCATTTGTTTTGAAATGTTCTGGAATGCCATATTTCCTGAATAGGAAACATTGACGCTTTCAGTTTTTGCACCTTTTTTTGTTGTAATCAAAACAACTCCAAAAGCAGCTTTTGCACCGTAGATAGACGCAGAAGCGGCATCCTTCAAAATTGAAATCGACTCAATATCATCAGGATTAATCATCTGGATAGAGGGGATTTCGACGTTGTCCATCAGTAACAATGGAGCTGATCCACCTTGCAATGAGCCTAACTGACCACGAATCTTCATAACCGGGTCCGAACCAACTTCACCGCTGGGAATAACTACGCTAAGACCTGGTGTTATCCCCTGAAGACCACGACCAACGTCTGCAATAGGCCTGGCTTCCAAGACTTTAGGACTAACAGAAGCCACAGCACCTGTGGTGTTGGCTTTCTTTTGACTACCATATCCAACAACTACAACTTCGCTCATCTCCTGAATTGATGTTTCAAGTTCGATGACGAGATTCGTGTTTTTGCCAGGTTTGATCTCTTTTGGAGTCATCCCAATAAAACTGACCACAATAACTGACTCTGGTTCAATGGAAACTTTGAAATTTCCGGAAATATCGGTAGTCGTTCCATTGGTAGTTCCCTTCTCTATGATGGTTACACCAGGAAGGGGTTCACTTGTCGTTTTGTCGCGAACAGTCCCTGTGAGTGTTCGCTTTTGCGCGTAAGTCAGTTGAAAGACCATGCACAAGATGAAAATGAGCGCAACTGTTTTCTTCATTTCATTCGATTTTTGGGTTTTGAAATTTATATCTATTGGCATTTAGAAATTCATAAAACAGTTTATAACATTTGTCGGTCAATAACAAATATTAGTATTGGATTACAAATTTTCACTAAAGATAGATATTTGAATTGTATGTTGTATTACAACTTTCAGAAATAATTCATTTATTTTTAAAAAAAATTACTTTTCCTTCCGAAAGAGAAACAAAAATCATGTTTTTGCCATCTGACACCAGCTTATTGACGGCTGAATTGCCTGCTTTGTACTTCCAGTTGATCTTATGTCTGGCTGGATTTATGGAAATAATCACACCTTCTCTTGTTCCTATAAATACTTGATTTTCTAATGCTAAAATAGCACAGGGATTGTGCTCGTAACCAAATCCGGCATTGATCGACCAGTTCAATTTGAATTCATTGCCTACCGTCGAAACAGAAATTACTGAATCGTTCATTAATTTGGCATAAACCTGATTTTTGTCGGGACTAATTCCCATTGATTCACGCACCTGGTGTGAACAATCACGCCAAATTTGTTTTCCTGAAACAAGATCGATTGTTGTCATACATCTGTCAGGCGCCACAACGAACACTTTTCCGTTGGCAATAGCAGGAACAATATTGCCAGGAGAATAGAGTTGTTGTGGTTTGCCATTGTTCCATTTCCAAAGAAGTTTTCCTGTCGTTTTATCGAGACAATATAAATGGCGATCCCACGCACCAAAAACAACCTGTTTGTCAGATAAAGCCGGCAGTCCCTGAATTAATCCGGCAATGCCTTCAAATTTCCAGATCACTTTTCCACTCGACATCTCAATTTTATAGAACGCGGTTGAACCTCCGCCGATGTACAGCATTTCATTTTCTACAATACCATCGGCTAAAACTGGCGTTCCAACTTCGACTTGCCATAATTCTTTCCCGGTTTTAAGGTTCAATCCTATGATTTTCCCATCTACTGTTCCAACGGCAACTACTGACTTGCCATTAATGGGTGTGGAATAGATTGGTCCCTGAACTTTCTTTTCCCATAGTTCCTTTTTCGATGCTATTCTGATTGCCTTAATTGTTCCAACCGAATTTCCGTAAATCAAGGTTTTTGCGTCAACAACACACGGACCTGCAAAAACAGAGGCTGTATCCTGAAGATTAAATCCGACACTGACTTCCGGATAATCACCATTCATTTTAAAATCTGGCTTTTTTGAGACTGGCAATGATGCAATGGGTTCCGGTTTCAGATAATTAAATTTGATAATTGCCAGCTCTTTTTGCTTCCCGATCTCTTTTTGCGATACATACACCGAGTCGTTCCGGAGTTCCACAATATTGTATCCGGGCAATTTGCTTTTTTGCATCATCATTGCCCGTCCCATTATTCCAGGGATACCATCGAAGTTGAAGAGCGCAAGCCGGTGTCCATGTCCGCAGAAGGAGAGGATACAGTTGCTGTTTTTCAAAATCCCGGTCACGCTTTCCCAGTTACTCAACCCATCGGCAAGCGGATAGTGGTTAAATGAAATGAGCAGTTCTTTATTGGTTTTAGCGCGACTTAATTCATGTGTTAACCATTGCAGATCTTCCTGTTTTACAAGTCCATCACCCATTTTCATAAATGGACCTGTATTAATTCCGACCATTACAAACCCATTCTTTCGGAACAAGAACCTGTCATTTCCAAACAACCGGTTGAATTGAAGTCCTGCAGACTCTGACCAGTTTGTTTCGTGATTTCCGGGAATGACGTAGTACGGTTTATTCAATTGCTTAAGCGCATTACTTACCGCTTCGAGTTCAGCATTTGAACCGGTGTTTGTCAGATCACCGCTCACCACCACAAAATCAAATTCTGCCTTGTTTAATTCATCCACAATTTGATGGAGTGCTGTATCACTTGCAGATTTTGGGTTGACGTGTAAGTCTGTGAGGAGTGCGAAGGTGAGTTTTTGTCCGAATCCTCCTTGAAAGGAAAATATCAGACATACGATGATCAGAAAGTATTTATTCAATTTTATAAATTTTAAAAATGTATATGTATCTGCTGAATATCAATGTGTAAGTGTTGAGATTTTGGGATACGTCCACATTTCCTTCGAATGTCATGCTCCTCATCCCGAAAGTTGCACTGGTCGTTCCGAAAGTTGCACTGGTCGTTCCGAAGGTCGTACTGGTCTTTCCGAAGGTCGTACTGGTCATTCCGAAGGTCGTACTGGTCATTCCGAAGGTCGTACTGGTCGTTCCGAAGGTCGTACTGGTCGTTCCGAAGGTCGTACTGGTCATTCCGAAGGTCGTACTGGTCATTCCGAAGGTCGTACTGGTCGTTCCGAAGGTCGTACTGGTCATTCCGAAGGTCGTTCCCCGTGTTCCGAAGGTCGTTCCCCATGTTCCGAAGGTCGTTCCCCGAGTTCCGAAGGTTGTTCCCCGAGTTCCGAAGGTCGTCACCCATGTTCCGAAGGCCTGCATAAGATCAACTAATGCTTACTGAAGGTCAACTAATGCTTACTGAAGGTCAACGAATGCTTACTGAAGATCAACTTTAGGGCAGGCAGATGTAACTCTAACAATCTATTTCAGCCGAATCCCAATTCCGGGTAAATCGGACAGTGTGATCTTGCCATTTACAACTTTAGTGCCTTCATAGATGTCGTTACCAATCAATAGATTCCCATCCAGATCGGCCCAATCGGCCAGTGGCGACAACTGAGCTGCAGCTGAAATGGCGCACGATGTTTCGGTCATACAGCCAATCATCACTTTCATGCCCAACGCTTTGGCCATATTGGCCATTTTCCATGCATTGCGCATACCGCCACATTTCATTAATTTGATATTGATTCCTGTATATATTTTGCTTGCGGCTGCAACATCACTGATCGTTTGAACGGCTTCGTCGGCAATAATCGGAAGCGGACTGTTTTGTGTCAGCCAGGCAATATCATCAACTGCAAGTTTGCTCATGGGCTGCTCCACAAATACGACCCCTTGTTTGGCAAGCCATTGAATCATATCGAGCGCCATCTTTTTGTCTTTCCAGCCCTGATTCACATCCACACAAATTGGTTTATCCGTCACCGACCGGATGGTCTTGATCATCTCTTTGTCGTTCTCGCGGCCCAATTTGACTTTCAGAATTTTATAAATGTCAGCTTCCCGAACCTTTTCTTTTACCACTTCAGGAGTATCAATCCCAATTGTAAAACTTGTGTTTGGCGTTTTTGTAGGGTTCAAACCCCATAGCTTATGCCAGGGTTGTTGCACGATTTTCCCAACCAGGTCGTGTAAGGCAATATCGACAGATGCTTTTGCCGCATGGTTACCAATTGCCAGACTATCGATATATGCAATAATATCTTCGAGCTCGAATGGATCGCTGAACGATGACATGTCAACTTTCGAAAGAAATTCCGTTGCCGTTTTCTGACTTTCACCAAGATACGGGGGCATACTGGCCTCGCCATATCCAATCAGTCCGTCATATTCAATCTCTGTGAGCATAACCGGAGTTGTTGTTCTCGAGCTATTCGCGATTGTAAAGACATGGTTCAGTTGAAGATCATAGGGTCGGAACCGTAATTTCATTGAGGCAGGCTTTCCCGGTTTTTTCTTAATTGTCGCATTCGTTTCAATCCCGGAAACGGATACCGGTAAGATCAATGAACCGGCAGCCAGTCCGCTGTATTTTAAAAAATTACGTCTGTTACTCATTTGAAAATTGTTTTGATTTTTGTTGTTCTATCGTTAGGATCTTCAGCTTAATTAATACCAATCATGTTGTTTTACAGGTAAACAACCCTGCTCAGGAGTGTTTCCGATCACCCTTCTGGCCCCCAATAATTTAGAGACAAGTTCACTATTGAAATTTACCCTGGTTTTATCGAGACTGTTGATGTGAATATACCCAGATGAGTGAATAAATTCGCTGTCACCAATATACATACCTGTATGGGTAACTTTAAAAGGTTGTTTGGAACCAAAATACAGCAAATCTCCTTTTTGCAAATTAGTATAACCGGAAGTAATATCAATCTCTTTACCATGTTTTGCTTGTTGCGAAGCATCCCGCTCCAGAACAACACCGTTCAGAAAACAGACTGTCTTCACAAAACCGCTGCAATCGACTCCTTTCGAAGAGGTTCCTCCCCACAAATAGGGAAATCCTATAAATTTTTTCCCGGTTACAATTAATTTATCAGGAATCAGGTGAACGGTATCTTTCCATTGCTTAAAATTCAACCAATTCAGTGTTGAAACATAACCTATTCTTCCATCCGGAAGGGTTACTTCTGTAATGTTTTTATTTTCAGACTTTCTGACAACAATAGCGCCTGCAACCAGGTCGCTTACGACAGTAGACAGTTTGCTGTCTCCCGAAATAACACCGTAAGTATCCGTATAAATAATCCGGTCAGCACTTCGCCAGTTGTTAATCTCAGCACGATTCATCGGTTGTACCGATGTTGCATTCGACCAGGAGATATATTGATCTGGTGTCTGAATTAAGAGCCAGCCGTCAGCCTCCTTTAATATCCGCACCGGAGTTCCCATAATGGCTTGCGATGCCAGTTCTGCCGAATGAGCCGGTTTTGTTCTTAGATTGGCCACACTCAATGACACCACACCCCAACTTTTTTCGATATGAATGGTATCGGGAAGTATCACAACACTATCAATTACTGAAATTGCTTTACTTTTAAGTAGCTGCAACACCTCGGTTTTGGCATCAGGAAACATAGCTTCTCCCTTTAATATCATTTCATTGGATTTGCCTTTTACCAGTGTGAGGTCGCAAATGCCTACCCGTTTATCGGGAACCCACCGTTTGGCTATAGCATCGATTTCAGTTTGCAAAGGTTCAACCGATCGGGGCTGACAACTGATCAACAGGGTTAAAAGGGCTATGGAATAGGATATAACTAACTTCATAAATCAGAGAATTGTATCTTGTATGACATCTTTTAAAATGCAAATGTAGTATTAATTCAATCGCAGGTTAAATTTCAATATATGTTTTAAAGCACCATGTTAGTAATCAACATGCATCTCGTAATCCCATTGATTAAAATAGAGATTACCTCCTTCCCATTCAACTTCACCTCTTTGGAAATCATAAGGTTCGCTTCGTGGAAATTTCTTCTCCGGAATAAATTTGCTTCCAATCGCATCGTTTACGATCAACCGGTAAGCATCGATTCCGCCAATATAAAATTCTTTCTCGTGTAAATAGGCAGAATTCTGAAGATTAAACGACATATCGAGCGGAACCCAACCCACACCGTTGTAATAGACTTCGCACCAGTCGTGCAGGTTTACCTCTTTGGGATGCATCATCCAGCCACTCTGCCATTTGACAGGAATTTTCTGATACCTGGCCATCGTCATAAATAATAATGTCTGCATTCCGCAATCGCCCCGCCTGTTGGTCAAAACATATCCGGGAATAAATGGCATGATGGAATACTCCAGCGCACCCGTCCAGATTATATGGTTGTTGATCCAGTAATAGAGCTTTCTCACTTTTTCAGATGGATTAGTGATGCCACCCACGATACTGTCGGACAATTTCTTAATCTCGTTCGTGAAAACGATTTGCGGATGTTGCTCTCCTGTGTGCTTTCTGAAAATCAGGGAGGTTGTGTCATAAGGGAAAATCTTAAACTGGCTCAGATCGAAATACTGTGCACTGGCCTGATAGGTATATTGAATTTCGAAAACCACTGGTTTCCCTTTTGAAGCCGGCTGCTCCAGGTAAATTGAACGTTGTTCAACTGTATCGGGCGCAATGATATAGGTTTCTGGTATCGTTTTTATTAAAGCAACATTGCGTTGACGATCATGTATTTCGCGTGGCCATGGTAGCCAGCATCTCACTGTTTTGCCGTCCGGAACCGCATCAGCATCTACAGTCAGTTGGTAAGTGACTTTCATATTTACAGGAAGTACCGGTTTTCCATTAGATTTGCTTTCATTGAGCACCTTTCTCGAATGCTCGAGGCAAAACAAAGAAAGTTTATCTGTTACAAAACTCTGTGATTCGGTTTGTTTGGATTGCCGGCTTTGAAGGATTAATTTCAGATTCGAAACTGCCCGTTTGAAATACCGTTTCTCACCATCGATTATCCTGTATTCAAGCCAGTTATTTTTCTCCCAGGTAACTCTGTCATTTTTAGAATACTCACCAAATTCTTTTTTTAGACGCACTTCAATTTCATTCGTTGTAATAGTAAAATCGGCTTTGATTCGGCCGTTCATATCAATGATTGATGAAAGTTTTATTCTCGTTGATGAATCGGGGTTCCCATTCTTTAATAATGAATCAGCCCATTGATTAGCAAGTGCCAACTGACCGTTCTGAATAGCTGTTTCGATATTGGGGAGTGTATAGTTTACCGGCGCCCTTTGTTGACAGCCCACAATTGTCAGGATAATAATTAGGGCAAAGAAGTTGGAAATACGATTCATATATTAAACCCTTTAATTACTTTTACGATTGTTGTAATACAAATTTAAAAGTACACATTTTGTGCTGATTCCGAACTATTTTAATTTTTATCATTTATGAGATTTATTATCACAAAGCAATTCTTATTCGTGTTGATCTTCACCCTTGTTACCACATCACTCTCGGCACGAAAAGTGAAAACCGGAGTCGAAATGCTGAAAGCACAAAATTTCTCATCGATCAAAGGTAAAAGAGTTGGGCTAATTACCAATCCCACCGGTATTGACAGGAATCTTCAATCGACTGTCGACCTCTTTTTTCATTCAAAAGAATTTAAACTGGTGGCTCTTTATGGACCGGAACATGGCGTCCGGGGTGATTATTCAGCAGGAACTTCTGTCGCGAATGTCAAAGATCCTGATACCGGATTACCTGTTTATAGTATTTACGGAAAGACCCGTAAACCGACACCCGAAATGCTGGAGGGCATTGATGTGCTCGTCTATGATATTCAAGATATTGGTTCACGATCATATACTTACATCAGTTCATTGGGATTGGCGATGGAAGCTGCTGCTGAAAATAAAATCGAATTTGTTGTTTTGGACCGGCCAAATCCTTTGGGCGGAATTAAGATGGAGGGTTGCCTTACCGAGCCTGAATTCACCTCCTTTGTCAGTCAGTTTCCGATTCCATATATACATGGACTAACAGTAGGTGAACTGGCTACCTATTTAAATGAAGAAGGTTTGCTGGCAAATAAGATCAAATGCAAACTTACAGTTATTCCAATGAAAGGGTGGAAAAGGAAAATGACTTTCGAAAAAACGGGTCTTCCATGGGTACCTTCCTCGCCTCATATTCCGCACAACTATTCACCGGTTTTCTACCCGGTTTCCGGCATTTTGGGTGAACTATATGTGATGAGTATCGGGGTAGGTTATACGCTGCCTTTTCAGCTTTTTGCAGCGGAATGGATCAATGCAGACAGTCTTTCCAGAAATATGAATGGATTAAATCTGCCAGGTCTGCAGTTTCGCCCGATTCATTTTACGCCCTATTACAGCGTAGCAAAAGATAAGGTCGTTCATGGTGTTCAGGTATATGTTACCGATTACGGGAAAGCGGAATTGTCGCTTGTCCAATTTTGGGTATTGCAGGAAAGCCACAAACTATGGCCTGACAAAAATGTCTTCGAAATGTGTGAAAAATCACGACTTAATATGTTTGACAAAGTCTGTGGTACTGATAAGGTGCGAATTGAATTTTCTAAAACTTTCCGTGTAGATTCGATTCAACAGCTCTGGAAAAAGGATATTGTTGTATTCAGGAACAAGGCTAAACGGTACTTTCTATATTGAAATGGTGAAATGTTAAAATTAATTAATCGGCTTTTGTTTCCGGTGATTTAAATATATAATAATTAGTGCATTAGATTTATTTTGTTTTGAAATGTGCATTACTTATTTAATCCAAAAGTCAATCTTCTCAATTAAAAATACAATACTTAGTTAGAATATTTAAGTAAATTAATTGGTGTAAAATATTTTACACAGTAAAAAAATAGGTTGCGTCAAAAATTATCTAATGATTTAATTGACAGCCTGTTTTTTAATTTATTTTGTGTATAAAATCGATCGTTCATATTAAGATTCATTATAAATTATAGGGGCTGATAGGTCAGTTTTATGAATTGATTGTTAATTCTCCATATTGACCTTAAATTTATATAAAAGGTTAGAGGAGATATTATATGGGTGAGATTAAATTACGATTTTCGTTGTTATGTTTAAAAAGGTTGTTTTTAAATAGCAATAAACGTAACAGGTAATGACAAAGGTCGTTCACCAGTTGATTCGGTCGTCGTATGTTGTCGTGGTTTTAATGGCTTTAGTTTTGCTGGGTTATTTCGGCTTTTCTTTTTATAACATTCCCATCGAAGAACGATATTTTCACTCCGACTATGCAATGCTTAAACCCAGCGGTTTATTGGGACATGGTTTAGGCATTATTGGAACATTACTTATAGTGATTGGCGTATTCTCGTATATGGCACGAAAAAGATTTCATATCTTTTCGCGTGTGGGGGTTTTAAAATACTGGCTTGAATTCCATATTTTTCTTTGCTCATTAGGTCCTGTTTTAATACTCTATCACACCTCCTTTAAATTTGGAGGAATTGTATCAGTTAGTTTCTGGAGTCTGGTTGCAGTTGTGGCAAGCGGTATTATTGGTCGGTTTATTTATTTGCAAATTCCACGCTCAATCGAAGGGCGTGAATTAAGTTGGCTTGAAGTGCAGGATATGAGAAATGAACTTAACGATGAGTTAAAGACTAAATTCAATATCGATATTTCCGAAATCAAAACGGGGAGATCTTCCGAAATAGTATCTGAATTAAGAGCATTACAACTATCTGTATCAGATTTTAAGAAAGTTAAGCAATTGATTGTCCGTCAGAGATCGTTGACACAAAGAATGGCAAGACTCGATATGATGCAAAATATTTTCAAGTATTGGCATGTTGCTCACTTGCCATTTGCATTGATCATGTTGATTGTAATGGTAATACATGTTGCAGTAGTTCTCACTTTTGGTTATAAATGGATATTTTGATATTATGGAATTAGTAATAGAAGAAGTTGGTATTTATGGCGTTACAGCTATTCTCATTATAGTTGTTTTGTATATCTATATTCGAAAGCAAAAGCGGGAATCGCGAGAAGTTAGTGCTAAAATAGAGCAGGCAAAAGAGGATGGAGTATATGAACCAGTCTCTTTATATCCAGTTGTTGATCAACGAAGGTGTATAAAAAGTGGGGCATGCATAAAAGCCTGTCCGGAAGATAATATTTTAGGTATCAGGAACGGAAAAGCGACTATCATTAATGCATCGCATTGTATTGGTCATGGCGCATGTTTTAGGGCTTGTCCGGTAGAGGCAATTTCTTTATACATCGGTACAGAAAAAAGGGGCGTCGACTTGCCACATGTAAACCCTAATTTTGAGACGAATGTACCTGGAATTTTTATTGCCGGTGAATTAGGAGGAATGGGGCTCATTAAAAACGCAGTTACTCAGGGTCGCGAAGCAGTCGAAAATATTGCTAAATCACTTAACAAAGATTCTCAGGCTTCATACGATTTAATTGTAGTAGGTTCAGGTCCAGCTGGTATTTCGGCTACTCTTGCAGCCAAGGGGTTAAATTTAAGAGTATTAACATTGGAACAAGATACTTTAGGCGGTACTGTTTACACTTTCCCGCGTGCAAAAATTGTGATGACCTCTTCAATGGACTTACCATTGTACGGAAAGGTGAACTTTAAGGAAACGTCTAAGTCGCAATTGCTTGAATTATGGAACAAGGTACTGGAAAAAAATAGTATAGTCATTCAGGAAAATTCGAAAGTTGAAGCAATCAAACGTGAAGGCGCTATCTATCGGGTAGACACCTTAAATGGTGGAAGTTACACGACTAAAAATGTACTGCTTGCAATAGGCAGACGGGGAACACCCCGTAAATTGAATGTCCCTGGTGAAAATACTGAAAAAGTAGCTTATCGGCTTTTAGAACCTGAGTTAATCAAAAATAAACGAATAGTTGTTGTTGGCGGCGGCGACTCGGCAATAGAGTCTGCATTACTTCTTGCTGATCAGAATAAGGTAACCCTCTCTTATCGAAGCAATGCATTTAGCCGAATCAAACCTAAAAATGCTGAAAATATAAATGCTGCTATCAAAAGCGGGTTGATTGATTTAAAGCTTAATTCAAATATTGTATCCATTGAGCCTGAATCAATCAATTATACAGCGAATAATCCAAATGAGGTGCTAAAAATGGCGAACGATTTGATCTATATTTTTGCCGGAGGAGAACTTCCAACTCAATTCCTTCGAAAAATAGGAATTGAAATTACCACTAAATATGGTGAAGCCATTTTGAAACACAGATAAATCCAGAAGCTCCTAAAATAAGGTTGTTTAATTCATATTTTGTTGATTTAAAGCTTTTTTAATGAAATTGGTCCGTTTAATTACTATATTTTCGCTATTCTTGTTTATTGGGTTCAATGCAACTGCTCAGATTTCGCCGGGTGAGTTGAGTAAGGGACATGCCAATCTTGAGGGTGTCAGTAATTGCACCAAATGTCATGATGTGGGAAATAAAGTAACCAGGGAGAAATGTCTGGACTGTCACAAAGAGATCAATTTGTTAATTGTTGCAAAAGAAGGATTTCACGCTTCCGCAGACGTCAGTGGAAAAGATTGTTTTGTCTGTCATAATGATCACCATGGACGTAATTTTCAGATTGTAAAATTCGATAAAACAACCTTTAATCATGCAAAAACTGGTTTTGAGCTGAAAGGCGCACATGCCCGCGAAGATTGTAAAGCCTGTAATTGCAAATCATGTCATAAACCTTCTTTTATTAAAGATCCGAAATTAAAGAAGAACACATCAACTTATCTGGGATTAAAACCGGAATGCCTTACCTGTCATGATGATTTCCACAAAGGAAAAATGTCGCCAAATTGTAATACCTGTCACGGATTCGATTCATTTAAAAACGCAACTGGTTTTGATCACAATACTACCAAATTTCCTTTAGTGGGACAGCATTTAAACGTGGAGTGCGTAAAGTGTCACAAATCAGAAACTGTAAATGGTAAAACGGTACAAAAATTTGCGGGTACTGAATTCTCTAATTGCACCAGTTGTCACAAAGATGCACATCAAAACAAATTTGGGCAAAATTGCAAACAGTGTCATACGGAAGAATCTTTTCATTCAATCAAGACTACCGGCAACTTCGACCACAATAAAACCGATTTTAAACTTGTTGGTAAGCATCAGCTAGTGTCTTGCAAATCATGCCATAAGGCAAGTCTCACAACTCCAATAAAGTATGGTAAGTGTACTGATTGTCATGCAGATTATCATAAGAAGGAATTCGTCAAAAATGGCATTGCGCCAGATTGTAATCAGTGCCATGACAATAAAGGGTTTACCATGAGTTCATTTACGGTTGAAACACATAATTTGTCGAAATTCAAGCTTGAAGGTGCCCATTTGGCTACACCTTGTATTGCCTGTCATAAAAGACAGGAAAACTGGACATTTAGAAAAATGGGGAGCATATGTGTCGATTGTCATAAAAACGAGCACAAAGGATTTATTCAGGATAAATATTATCAGAACGAAAAATGTACTGAATGTCATATCGTTAATGATTGGAAGACGATAAAATTTGACCATTCCAAAACAAAATTTAAAATAGAAGGTGTTCATGCGCAACAAACATGTGCCGCATGTCACTATGCAAAAGATAATACTGGTCAGCGGATTCAAAAATTTGCCGAACTTACAATAGACTGTACCGGCTGTCACAAAAATTCGCATGCCGGTCAGTTTGATGTCAAAGGAAAAACGGATTGTACGAAATGTCATGGATTTGAAGATTGGAAAAAATCCACATTTGATCATAATTCTTCAAGGTTTAAACTTGAAGGAGCTCATCTAACAGTTAGTTGTGAAAAGTGCCACAAAGAGGAGGCAAATGCAAACGGGAAGTTTATTTTATACAAAAACAACAAGATACTATGTTCAGATTGTCATCAATAATCATTTCCTTATTACTGTCTTTTAATGCAATAGCTGCAAAATCTCCGCATGGTACTAATTTCACTATAAAGTGTGATGTTTGTCATAATCCTGAGGGTTGGACATTCAAAACTACAGGTAATACGTTCGATCATTCAATAACCAACTTTCCGTTAGCCGGACAGCATAAGGCCATAGAATGTAAAAAATGTCATTCTGATCTGGTGTTCTCAAGTGCAAAAACCACATGTATCTCTTGCCATAAAGATATGCACCAGCAAACAGTTGGTCAGGATTGCGAGCGTTGCCATACCCCGCGATCGTGGGTTGTGCCAAACATCGTCGAAGTGCACCGTCAAAGTAGATTTCCATTGAATGGACAACATGCGCAGGTTGATTGTTACCAATGTCACAAATCAGCTTCTCTTTTGAGGTTTGATCCGATGGGAACAGAATGTGCCGATTGTCACACTGCAACATTTACTGCTACCACTAACCCGTCACATGTTGCGTCTAAATTTCCGAAGGATTGCTTCTTATGCCATAATGAAAAGGGTTGGCAACCAGCCAAATTTAATCACAATACGAATACAGCATTTCCTTTAACCGGTGGTCATATTGGTGTTAACTGTGCAAGTTGTCATGCTTCGGGATATGCAGGAACTGCCACCGATTGTGCCAGTTGCCATTTAAAGAATTATAATGCTACCACCGCTCCGGCTCACGTTGCAGCCAAATTTACGAAAGACTGTATAACCTGTCATACTACAGCATCATGGATGTCAGCTACTTTTAATCACAATACCAGTACAACCTTTCCATTGACAGGAGGGCATATCGGTGTTTCGTGCATCAGTTGCCATTCAAAAGGTTATGCCGGAACATCCACAGATTGTGTGAGTTGCCATTTAGCGAATTACAATGCGACCAAAGACCCTGCTCATGCGACGGCCAAATTTCCTACAGACTGCAAAACGTGTCATACTTCGATTGCATGGAAGCCTTCGACTTTTAATCACAATACGAGTACTACCTTTCCTTTAGCCGGTGCGCATATCGGTGTTTCATGCATTAGTTGTCATGCCAAGGGTTACGTTGGAACCTCCACCGATTGTGTGAGTTGCCATTTAACGAACTACAATGCAACGACAAATCCATCGCATGTGACTGCCAAATACTCCACCGATTGCAAAACTTGTCACTCTTCTTCAGCCTGGGTACCTTCAACATTTAACCACAATACCAGTACCGCGTTTCCTCTAACAGGTCGTCACATTGGTGTAAGTTGCATTAGTTGTCATTCGAAAGGTTATGTGGGAACCTCAGCAGAATGTGTGAGTTGTCATTTGGCTAATTTTAATGCAACGACAAATCCATCACATGTGACAGCGAAATACTCAACAGATTGCAAAACATGTCACACTTCAACCGCCTGGGTACCTTCGTCATTTAATCACAATACCAGCACAGCCTTCCCATTAACCGGCAGTCATGTTGGTGTTGCCTGCATTAGTTGCCACTCCAAGGGTTATACCGGAACTTCTGCGCTTTGTGAGAGTTGTCATTTAACTGATTACAATGCTACTACAAATCCGGCTCATGCCACCGCTAAATTCTCTACAGACTGCAAAACATGCCACACTTCAACGGCCTGGAAGCCTTCAACATTTAATCATACCACAGGTACCGCTTTCCCCATCGTTGGAGCACATATTGGCGCAAGTTGCATCAGTTGCCACTCGAAAGGTTATGTCGGAATTTCAACGGACTGTTATAGTTGCCATGTTGCAAAGTACAATGCTACTACGAACCCGGCACATGCCACTGCCAAGTTTCCAACTACCTGTCTTACATGTCATACACAAAATGGATGGACGCCATCTACATACAATCATGATGCACAGTTTTTTCCCATTTACAGTGGGAAGCACAATGGTAAATGGACCTTATGCAGTGAATGTCATACAACTCCGACCAATTATGCGGTATTTAATTGCCTGCTTTGCCACGAACACAGCAATAAAGCTTCTGTGGATGCTGATCACAAAGGGAAAACCGGTTACGTTTATAATAGCACCAATTGTTTGTCCTGTCATCCTAAGGGAAACTAATAAATCGGGGGCGACAGTTTTCTTCAAATATTCAAGGATATGAAAGTACTATTATTTGTTTTGTTTTTTATTTGCCTAAGGCTAAGCATCTTTGGTCAAACTGCAGTGGTTGTTCTGAAAGGGTCAATTTCATATATCACTTCTCAAAATGTATATGTAAAATTTGAAAATACGGAGGGAATACATATGGGTGATACCTTGTTTATTGCACGTAACAATGTATTTATTCCGGTTTTAACTGTAAACAATCTTTCCTCGATTTCGTGCGTTGGTACTCCGGTTGGCGAGGTTTCTCTTTCAATATCGACCCCTATATTTGTAAATATAAAAGTAGAAAAGAAGCAGGAAGAAGAAATATCTAAAGAAACGAAATCGCCGGTTTCTTTAAACGCAAATGATCAGGCTATTAAATCGCTTACGCAGGAAAATTTAGTCAAAGAACTAAAACCACGTGTTGATGGACGAGTTGCACTCTCCTCGTACGCTACGCTGTCGAATTCTGCGACTGATATTAGATACCGGTACAATTTGTCGTTAAATACGATACATGGCAGCACTTCAGGTATTTCTACCGAAAGCTACATTTCATTTACGCACAAATCGAATGAATTGAGTCTAGTTGGTAAGGATATAAACAGGTATTTGAAAATTTACAGTTTAGCGGTGACCTATGATTTTAATAAATCAACCAACATCTCCTTCGGCCGAAAAATAAATTTGAACATGGCTAATATTGGTGCGGTTGACGGGCTTCAATTTCAGACAGTTCAACGAAATTTTACCTATGGTGCCGTAGTTGGTTCACGGCCAGACTATTATAACTATAGCTTCAATCCAAATTTAATGCAATTTGGCGTTTTTACAGGTCATAGTATTCAAAATGAAAATGGGAACATGCAAACTTCAATTGCGGTTTTCGACCAGATGAACAATTTCAAAACAGATCGCCGGTTTGCATATCTTCAACACAGCAATTCATTATTAAAGAAGTTAGATCTTTTTTGCTCATTTGAATTTGATTTCTATACCCTCGATACGCTCATGCAACCTAAAAACACTTTTGATTTGACAAGTACATACGTTTCGCTTAGGTACAAGCCGTTGAAAAATCTTTCGTTACTTGTTTCTTACGATGCCCGTAAAAATGTATATTATTACGAGACATTTAAAAATCAGATAGACAGTATTATCGACAGGGAAACAAGACAAGGATTACGGTTTAACTTCAATTATCGTCCTGTTAAATACCTCAGTTGGGGAGGATCGGCCGGATATCGGTTTCAGAAATCGGATCCTGTACCAAGCATTAATGCAAATAGTTACTTAAACTATAGTCTTCTACCGTATATTCTTACATCTGTGACGCTCAATGCCACTCTTCTAAAAACAAACTATATTGATGGAATGGTATACGGTATTACATTTGCACGTGATCTTATGGCTGGGAAGATTTATACCTCTTTAGAATACCGTCTGGTAAATTACACCTATGCAAATTCAAATATTACACTCCGGCAGGATATTGCAGAGCTAAGTGTGTCGTGGCGAATTGCAAAAAAATTAATGCTTTCGGCCGATTATGAGGCTACTTATGAAAAGGATAATAATCTGGGGCGCATTTATCTGAATCTCACACAGCGTTTTTAGATCTTGTTTTAGGTGTTGTTACAGGTTGTTCAATTATGTTTTTTAGATTGCTTTTATCATTGCCATGTAATTTTCAATCGGGACAAAAGCCGGAATGCTGTTTCCTGATCCCAGCGCATATCCTTTTGATCCTGTAAGCTTTAGAATTTCAGTAGCCCGTTGGTAAATATCATCTGGCGTTCGACGAGTCAGAAAATCCATATCGATACCGCCAAGTATTGCAATGCGATCACCCCATCGTTTCCAGCCTTCTTCAACAGGACAGATGATATCTTCCCATGAATGTTTTGCATCGAATTTGAGGTCGTCAATCAGAAAATCCATTACTGTTTCGAGATTTCCGCAGGAGTGAAGAATTGCAGGTTTCCCGTTTAAATGAATCGCTTCCACAATCTTTTTATGCCATGTGAACACGAACCTGTGCATCGAATCGGGATCAAGCATTGTTTGGGTTTTGAATCCCCAGTCGTCGTTTACGATCAATGCACCAATGCTTTCAATCTGTGAAATGATCTCGTAAAACCTTAACCCAACTTGCAGCTATCCTGATAAAAAAAATTGTTTTTCAATGAATTGACAATCGTCTATTTCAGATTTGTGTACTACAGATTTTCGCTTAACGTATGGTGCATATTTATATTTTAAGGCGT
>Ga0209511_1000686_pt1 | contig 32610 bp, 24 predicted proteins | sample SSSSmetaG_FD_184141 | JGI IMG/M metagenome (GOLD analysis project Ga0209511, IMG submission 184141) | Glacier valley bacterial and archeal communities from Borup Fiord, Nunavut, Canada, to study Microbial Dark Matter (Phase II) - ​SSSS... | ecosystem: Environmental > Aquatic > Freshwater > Ice >... | reverse complement strand
TGAGCGCGGCCAGTGGAATGGCCGCCGCGTGGGCAAAATCCAACGCGGCGGGCTTGGGCGCTATTGCCTCCGGTTTGGCCAGCACGTACTCGGCGTAGCCGCCGGCCTTGACCGTGCCGTACACCTCGTCGCCCACGCGCACTTGCGGGACGCTTGCGCCCACCCGCGCCACCACCCCGGCGATTTCGCTGCCCAGGAAAATGGGCAGCTGCATCCCGAAGCGGGCACCCGCCCCGTCGCGAATCTTCCAATCTATTGGGTTTACGCTGGCCGCGAAGACCTGAATTAGCACCTCGTCGGGGGCAGGTTCCGGCGTGGGCACCTCGACCAGTTGCAGGACGCTTTCGTCGCCGTACTGGTCAATTCTGACTGCTTTCATGTTATTTTGGTTAGCTGGTGAGTGCGGTGACCACCGCGGGAAATCAGGTGGAGCACTTGACGCTGCGAAGGTCCCGCTGGCCGGCCGGGTCAGGGTTTCGCCACTCAAACCAGTTTCTGTATAATTCAAACCAGTTGCCTGGCTGCCTGGCCCCGGCAGTCGCCGGGCGTACGCGTGGTCTGGCGCTTAAAGAAGGTGCAGAAGTGGGCCGTGTCCGCGAACCCCAGCCCTTCGGCAATCTGGGCAATGCTCCAGTTGGTTTGGCGCAGCAGCAGCTGGGCTTCCCGCGTCAGCCGCTCCCCAATGAGGGCCGTCGTGGTGTGGCCGGTCACGTCCCGGAGCACCCGGTTGAGGTAGTTCACGTGCACGGCGAGTTGGTCGGCGAAGTCGGCGGGGGTGCGCAGGCGCGGCGGCTGGTAGGGGCCGGGCAACGGAAACTGCCGCTCCAGCAAGTCCGCGAACCGCGCGGCCAGCCGGTCGGCCGCGCGGCTCCCGGCGACAGCCGGGCCGGCGGGCTGCTGCTGCTGCACCGCGTGGATTAATTCCCAGAGGTAGGTGCGCAGCAGGTCATACTTGTAGGCGTAGGGCGCGGCGATTTCCCGCGCCATTTTCGCAAAAATAGCGTACAGGGCGCTGGCCTGCGCGTCGCTGACCTCCCACAGCGGGTAGGCCCCCAACTGAAAGATGGGCAGCTCCTCGCCCGCCAGGCCGCGCTGGGCCGGGAGCAGAAACGCTTGGTTGAAGATGCAGAAGTAGCCGGTGGGCGTGGCGGTGAGCGGCACCCAGCGGTAGGCAACGCGCGGGGTGGCCAGAAACACGGCCTGCCGCGTGATGTCCAGCACCCGGTCGCCGTACTCGATGCGGCCTGGCCCGACGCAGAGGCTGATTTTATAATACTGGCGCTTATCGAAGAGCAGCGGTCGCTCGTCGCCGTTGTAGGGAGCCAAGTCGGCGATGTTGAACACGTTGAAGTGGCCGGCCTGCTGAGCCAGCTCGGCCGGGTCGCCCTGCCCGGCGGCAGGGCCAAACTTGGCATAGAAGGCCGCCAACGAATGCGCTTGCATAGTACGCCGCTTTAGAAATCAAAGGTAAGCCGCGCGGGAGCCAAGTAGAATTTGCCGCTTGGCTCCCGCTCAATGCGCGGAACGCCGTTGCTTCTCGCCAGAAATTAGAAACAAGAAACAAATAACAGCGGATTGCCGGGCGGCACTACCTTCGCCGCCGCTCGCTTATGCCGCTTTATTCCCTCACCAACCTGCCCGGCGGCTGCCAGCTAGGCCTTTGGCAACTGACCGAAACGCCCGCCGACCTCTGGCCGCAGCTGCTCGACGCGGCCGCCTACGCGCCCCTGCTACCCGCCCGCGCCGACGGCCCCCGGCAGGCGCAGTGGCTGGCCGGGCGGGTACTGATTCAGCAGTCGTTGCTGAACGCCGCGCCCGCCGTGCCCCTGCCCTGCTTGCGCAACGACGAAACCGGCCGCCCCTGGCTCGCGGCCGCACCGGGCGGACCGGCGGCCCCGGCCGTGTCGCTGTCGCACTCCGGGGCGTGGGTGGCGGCGCTGCTTGGCCCGCCCGGCGCGGCGCTGGGCGTGGATGTCGAGCGGGTGCGAGACAAAGCTCAACGCCTGGCCCCGAAATTTCTGAGCGCGCGCGAGCTAACTGACTTAGAACGCGTTGAGTGGCCCGCCCTGGCCCCGACCGACGGGCGCGCCGAGCTGCTGACGCTGCTTTGGAGCGCCAAGGAAACGCTCTTCAAGCTGGCTGGGCGGCGCGGGGTGCTCTTCCGCGAACACCTGCTGCTGGAGCTGGCGGCCGGCCCGTGGGCGGTGCCCGGCACGCTGCCGGCCCGCCTGCTGGGGCCGTCGTGCAACTCCCGGCCCCAGATTTGTTATCTTCGGCCGGCGGCCGGCTACGTGCTCACGTATGGCGCGCCGTAGCCGTAGGCTCTATCCCCAGCCGCCGCCGCTTCCACCTTCGCCCGTTTTCGCTTGGTTTTTTCTACTTCCGCTATGTCTTTTCGCAAACTTTCGGGGCTGACCCGTGGCCTGAGTTGCCTGGCAGCCGCGTTGCTGCTGGCCGCTTTTGCCCTTAGCCCCGCCCGCGCCCAATCCACGGTGCCCGCCGACCTGAGCTTCCAGCAAACCAGCGGCGGCAGCGTCGCGCTCAGCGCTTTCGCCGGGCGCAAGGCCGTGGTGGTCGTTTTCCTGAATCCGGCCTGTGCCTACACCCGCCTCTACCAGGAGCGCCTGAGCGCGCTCAGCAGCGCGTTTGGCGGCCGGGGGGTGCAGTTTTTGTTCGTGAACGTGCCCATCAACCTCGATGCCAACGAGGGCGGCGGCAGCGGCGCGCTGGCCACCTACGCCGACTCCGGCCCGGCGAGCGCCGCGCTCGGTGTGAGCCGCACCACCGAGGCCGTCGTGCTGCAACCCGTCGGCGGCAGCTTCGCCGTGCGCTACCGCGGGGCCATAGATGACAACCCCCAGGTAGCCAGCGGCGTGCAGCAGGCGTACTTGCAGCAGGTGCTCGAAAGCCTGCTCGCCGGCCGCCCCACCGCCGTCGCCGACAAGCGCGCGGCCGGCTGCCTCATTAAGCGGTAAATTTTTTAGTGTGCTGATGTGGAGAATGTGCAGATGTACTAATTGCTTCAGCGGAAACTCCGGTCGCAATTCGCACATTCGCACATCTACACATCAGCACACTAATTTTCCTCGTCCTGCTCCAGCAGAATGGCCAGCAGCTGGCCGACTTCCTCAGCTTTGGCCGGCTCTTGCAGCTTCTCGAAGCCGACTTGCAGATTGCGCAGCGCGCGGCGCACGATGTCGAGGTGCGAGCACGGCTCGTAGAAGCTTTCCTGAGACGTGATGCCGAGCTGGCCCACGTAGTGTTCGATGTCGGCGCGGCTCAGCACCACGCCCCGATTGTAGCAGTTGAGGTAGAACGTAAGCGGCAGCTCGGCGGGCCGGTACGTGAGCACGAACAGGTTGGGCAGGTTCACGCCGAACACGGGCAGGTACAGGCGCTGGGCCACGAGCAGGTAGATAACGCAGAGCGAGAGTGGGTTGCCGCGCTTGGTTTCCAGTACTCGGTGCAGCATCGAGTTGGCTGGCGAATGGAAATTCTGGGTGTTGGCGGCGAATTTATGACTCCGAAAAATAACGTGATTCAGCACCTGCACCTGGTCGGCGGGATGCATTTCGGGCTTCATCAGCGTCCAGCACTCGAAGCGCAATTGCTCGATGGCCCGGTTCAGCGCCTGCAAGTCGGCATCGGGGTACTGGTAGGAGTTGAGCAGCCACATACCTTCGAGCAAATCCTGGCCGCCGGTGTCGCGCCACACGCGCAGGCGCTGGCGCAGGCCGTCGAATTGCAGCTCGTGAATCAGGTCTTCGAGACGCTGCTGCTGCTGGGGGTCGAGGGTTTCTTCCCAGCTCGCTTCCAGAAACGGGATGATGGCTTCGCCCAGATTTTCAATCTCGCCCCGAATCTGGGGGGCCAGCTCCGGGTCGTCGAGCAGCGAGATGAGGGCTTTGATTTCGGGGGTCGTCATGCGGACAAGCTACGGCCAGCTCCTACGCGGAAACTGGCCGTAAGCTAACACCCAGGGATGGTTTTTTTGTTCGGAGCAGGTTGGGGGCTTGTTTCTTGTTTCTTGTTTTCAGGGCGCATATTCACGCGGAGTTCCGCAGAGGTAGCAAAGTTTCGCAGAGAGCAAACGCTGCTACCTTGCCTCGTTCAAGTTTGAAACAAGAAACAAGAAACAAGAAACAAGAAACTCACCGCAATCCCCCCAGCCCAGCCCCGCTTAACGTCACCGTGGCGCTGTCGCCAACCTGGTAGCGCACGGCCCCGATGCGAGTGGCCAGGCGCAGCTCGCCCCGCTGGGGCAGGCGCAGGTCGGCGGCGGCGATGCGATTGTCGGGGCCGATGTCGAGCTGGGCGCGGCTGCCGGCCGAGCGGCCCGTTTCGGCGCGCAGGTAGGCGAGGCGGCAGCCGCTCAGCTCCACGCGGCTGGCCTGGTCCTGGCGCAGAGTCAGGCTGTCGCCGCCCTCATTTTGACCAAAGCCGCGCAGCCGCACGGTGCGCCCGCCGGGGCCGTCGTCGCCGGGCTGCTGCGTTATTACGCGGCCTTTTTCGGAGTACGTGCCGCCCGTATGCAGCTCGCGCAGGCGCGGCAAACTCAGGGTCAATGCTTCGCCGCGGCCCAGGTACTTGCGCTCCTCGGGAAAGACGAGGGCGACGGTAAGGCGGCGGCCTTGCTGGGTTATTTTGAGGTACTTGGCCGCGTCGTCATTTACGCGTACGGCGTAGGGGCCAGCCGTGAGGCGCACGTTGAGGGCCGTCGCGGCGGGCAGGTCCACGGCATCGAAGTCGCGGAAGCTCAGCGCCGTCGTGCCGCGCAGCGGGTCGCGGAAGGTGCCGCGGCGGTACTCGGCCCGCAGGCCCAGGTTGTAGGCGCTCAGCGCCAGCAGCAGCAGGGCCAGGGCGGCCCCCAGCCAAAGGTTACTTTTTTTCATGGTCGGCGATGGGAGAAGCGGCCGGCCCGGTCGGTACAGTCGAGGCGGGCGGCGCGGTTTGAAAGGCTTGAAAGCGGCGCTCGACTTCGGCCAGGTCGATGCCGAGCAAGAGCAGGGTGCGGAAAAACGCGGGCAGCTCCTGCTCCAGGAAGCGCGCGCGGCGCAGCTGCTGCACCTGGGCCTCGGCGGCCGGAGCCACAAAAAAGCCGATGCCGCGCTTGTTGTAAATAATCTGCGCTTTGCAGGTACTCGTAGGTGCGCATCACGGTGTTCGGATTGACTTGCAGGGCCGCCCCCAGCTCGCGCACCGACGGGATTTTCTCGTCCGGTGCCCAGACGCGCCCCAGAATCTGTTCGCCCACGTAGCCGGCGATTTGCAGGTAGATAGCCTCGTTATCACGAAATTCCATAATTAATTCAAGGGTTAAAGCTGCTTTTCCGTGAGCCGGAGGTATGCCGCCGCCCACAGCAGCGCGGCCAGCACCAGCGGCAGCGCGCTCAGCCAGGCCGCCTGGCTGGCGGGCAGTTCGAGCTTGAAGAACTGTTCGCTCTGCTTCAGCATCAAGTCCGAAAACGGCACGGCGGGCATCAGCTCCAACTCCCCCGACCCCAGCATCGACTTGAGCACTCGAAAGTTGAGCACCGTAGTCAACCCACCTAGCACGATGAGTAAAAACCCCATTTTTACGAATTGTCCCTTCGCGAAGAAAATGCTGCCCCAGAGCCAGAGGCCGTGCAAAACGGCGTAGAAAAAGAGCATACTGCCCGCCTTCTTGAAATCGAACAGCGTGGCCAGCGGCAGCAGCTCGGCGGGACGGTCGGGGCGGGCGGCCACGGCGAGCACGGTCGCGTCCACGGCGTAGAACACGCCGATGAACGCCGCCAGGAAGAAGGGCAGCGACCAAAGCCAGGCTAGTAGAAATTTCTCGAATTGCGAAGCGGGCAGCGTCAGGGCCGCCATACCCTGGGTTTTGTGGCCGTACTCGGTAAACACGCCGCTGCTGAAAAAGCTGCCCGCGCCCAGTAGAAACAGGATGTAAAACACCGTCTGAATGCCGGGAGAGAGTGTACCGCCTTGCAAATAAGAGGCGTAGCTCATCACCAGCAGCATAATGCCGCCCAGCACGGCCGCGCTGAGCAAGTAGCCGGCCCCGCGCTCGGCCGCGTGGCGAGCCAGCAGCCGGCCAAAACGGGCGGGGCTGAAGGTTTGATTGGTGAGATTAGCGGACGGCTGCATGGCTGAGCTGGTTTTGGTGAAGGTGGTGGAGGTGAGTGAGCACGGCCGGGTCGCCGCTGATGAGGGCGTTGAAGAGCAGCTCCATATCGACTCGGCCGTGGCCGGTGCCGTCGTTGGGCCGGATGGCGACCAGGCCGGCCGCCGTCGTTTCGGCGTAGAGCGGCTCCGCCGTGCCGGCCGGCACCGCACCCACGGTGAAGCTCAGGCGCTCGGCCAAGTCGTCGAGACCGCTGTTGAGCACGATTTCGCGGTTGTGCACCACCAGCACGGTGTCGATGAGCGCGTCGAGGTCGCGCACCTGGTGGGTCGAGATAATGAGGCAGCGCTCCTCGGTGAGGGCCGCCGCCATGAGCCGTCGAAACTGGGCCTTCGACGGAATGTCGAGGCCGTTGGTCGGCTCGTCCATCACCAGCAGCCCGGTATTGACGGCCAGCGCGAAGGCAATCATAAACTTCTTCTGCTGGCCGTGCGAGAGTTGATTGAGCTTGCGCTGACGCGGCACTTCCAGCTCGGCGAGGTAGTCGTAAAACTGACTTGCGCTGAAGCGCGGGTAAAACCCACCGGTGTGGGCCACGAACTGTTCGGCCGTGAGGGCGGGCGCGTACTGCTCCTCGGGCAGGAAAAACAGGTCCTCCAGCGTGACGGGCAGCCGGGCGGCGGCGGGGCGGCCATCCACGAGGCACTGCCCGCTGAGCGGAAAAGCCAGCCCCACGATGTTCTTGAGCAGCGTGGACTTGCCCGCCCCGTTCTTGCCCAGCAAGCCGTAGATGTGGCCCCGCTCCAGGTCGAGACTCAGATTTTCAAACAGCGGCACCCGTCGGGAGTAGCCGAAATAAAGGTTGCGGATGCGAACCATACACCTGATGTTTTAGTGTACTATGATGCTAGTACACCGCAAACGTACGGCGAGGAATTGGATAGTCGGTGCGGGGGCTGGGAAATTTATTTTTTGGGGATTGCTTGGGGTCAGCAAAGAAGCCGAAAATGTGCGCTGGGCAAACCCCAACGGGGTTTTGTAGCCTAGCCCAGGGTTGGTGACGAAGGAGCCTACCCTGGGTCGAGCGCCACCTTACCTACCAAAACCCCAACGGGGTTTCGTAGCTGGTCATCAGGCGGGCGTAGGCGGAACCCCGTCGGGGTTCTGGGAACGTGGGCGCTGGCTGACCCAGGGTAGGCTGCGCCAACCCTGGGCTAGGTCACGAAACCCCTTCGGAGTTTGGATACGAGCGTGATTTACGCTACCCACATCCGCACATCAACCACATCAACCACATCCCCGACATCCGCACACTGAACTACAGCCGAATCAGCATCGGCATCCCGGCGGGCGGGCCTTTCGGAATCTTGTGGTCCTTCAAAAACGCCTTGATGGCGGCCGGGTCGTGCTCGAAGGCCAGCACTTCGGCTTCGAGCTGCCGCACGCGGCCCGCCAGGCCGGCTTTCTGCAGCTCGAAGTCGCGCACCATCGCGGTGGGGGTCGAAACCAGGAAGAACGGGCGCTTGGTGAAGGATGAAACCTCGGCCTGCTCGTCGTACATGGCCTCGTCCAGCTCGCGGGCCTGCTCGCGCAAGAGCTTATTGTAGTGGCGCAATTCCTCCTCGGCCAGGCTTTCGAGGTGGCTCTGGTCGATGCGGTTCAACTCCAATTGCAAGCGCAAGAGCGTGAGCAGCTCGTTGGCCTCGTAGGCGGCTGTTACCCGTTGGAGCAGCACGGTTTTGCGGGCTTTCTCGGCTTCGTCCCGCTCGCGGTCGGGGTGCAATACTTTCACCAAATCCAGGTACAGGCCGCGCACGGTCTTGGTAATGGTTTTTTCTTCGAGCTGCTTTTTCTCCTCGGCGGCCTGCTGCTTGGGGCTTTTCTTGCGCTTGGCGCGGCGGGCTTCGTACTCGGCTTCCTCGGCCTCGAACTCGGCTTCCTGCTCGGCCATCTTGCTATCCATATACGCCTGCATCTTTTCGGGGGAGCTCACATCGACATCGGGGTCGAACTTGATGCCGAACTGGGCCTCGAAAAGCGCCTTCATCATTTCCGCCGTCTGGCGGTCGGCCTCGGCATCTTCCTCGGGCGTGGGCGGCGGGGCGTATTTGTCGATGATGGGTTGCAGGTCGGGGAAGCCACGGCCGGGCAGGTCGGCGCTGTACTCGCCGATGATGTTGGCCACTTTGCGGCGTTCGGGCTTGGTGAGCTTTTGCTCGTCATGGACGCGGTCGAGCACCCGCACGAGCTTGGCGCGGGCCGCGTTGTGCGCGTGCTGCAAGGGCCGGTACTCGTTCTGCACCCGCTGGCGCAGGGCGGTGGCCGCCTCGCGGAACTCGGCCAACTCCTTCTCCACCTTGGCGATGCGGCTGGTGAGGCGGTTGAATTCCTTCTGGGCCTTCGAGCGGGCGGCATCGCTGGCATCGGGCCGGACGATGCGCACGAGCTGAGGCTTAGCGGGCTTGGCGGGCGGGGCCGATGCGGGCGCGAATCTCGATTTGGGCGCGGCGGTTTTTTTAACGGGCATAACGGGCGGCGAAATTAAAAACTGGCTACAAAGTAAAGTTGGCAGGCCGTAATCCCGGACGTAACAAATGCTTGGCTATCTATTTAGAAAAATTCCAGACAGTTGTTTTGAATCATTCCAGATAAGCCCCTACCTTTGTCGGGCAATTCGACCCCCTGACTTTATGCTGAAGCTTCCCTACACCATCCCGACCGTTATTACGCTTGCTATTCTACTGACCACGAGTGCCTTCGCTCAGCAGCAACCGGCGGCGGCCGACTCCGCTAAGCGGGCGCTGGCCCTGGACGAGGTGACGATTACGGGCGCGGCAACGCACTTCGCGGCCCCGGTCGATGGCACGACCATCACCAGCGGGCGGCGCAACGAGGTCATCAAGCCGCGCGAGGTCGATGCCAACCTGGCCCAGAATAACGCCCGGCAGGTGCTGGGCCGGGTGCCGGGGCTGATGGTGTGGGAAAACGACGGTTCGGGCCAGCAAATCAACATCGCCACCCGCGGCCTCAGCCCCAACCGAAGCTGGGAATTCAACGTGCGCCAGAACGGCTACGACATCAGCTCCGACCCGTTCGGCTACCCCGAAGCCTACTACAACCCGCCGCTCGAAGCCGTCGAGCGCATTCAGCTGTTGCGCGGCGGGGCGGGCTTGCAGTTCGGGCCGCAATTTGGCGGCCTGCTGAATTATGAGCTGCGGCGCGGCGCGCGCGACCGTAAAATCGAGGTCGAAACCAGCAACACGGTCGGCAGCAACGGCTTGCTCAACTCCTACAACGCCGTGGGCGGCACCGTGGGCCGGCTTAATTACTACGCTTATTATCGTCGGCGGCAGGGCGGCGGCTGGCGCGCCAACAACCGCTTTTCGGTGCATGACCTGCACACCAACCTGCACTACCGCCTCGCGGACCGCCTCACGCTGGGGGCCGAGCTGACGTACATGACCTACCAGATTCAGCAGCCGGGCGGCCTGACTGATGCCCAGGTGACTGACGACGCGCGGCAAAGCTTTCGCTCTCGCAACTGGCTCAGCACGCCCTGGCTGGTGCCGGCCCTCACGCTCGACTACCAGGCCAGCGAACGCACCCGCTTCACGCTCAAGACGTTCGGGCTGGTCGGCGAGCGCAACTCAGTGGGCTTCGTAATCCCGATTACCGTGCTCGACACCGTGAACCGCCGCACCGGCCAATTCGCCGCCCGGCAGGTGGACCGCGACACGTACCGTAACCTCGGCTCGGAACTGCGTCTCACCCATGAGCTGAACCTCGTGGGCGACCAGCGCTCGACGCTCGCCGCCGGCCTGCGCCTGAGCCGGGCCACCACCGCCCGGCAGCAGCGCGGCGTGGGCAGCACCGGGGCCGACTACGACCTGAATTTAATTAGCGGCGGCAGCGGCACGATAGCCGGCCGCTACGCCGCCGACCTGAATTTTACGACCACCAACGCCGCCGCGTTCGCCGAGCTGCTGCTGCGCCTCAGTCCGCGCCTGAGCCTTACGCCCGGCCTGCGGGCCGAGTGGCTGCGTAACACGGCCGGCGGCTACCTGAGCCTGAACGCCAACGGCTCGCCCAACGCGCTCGACCAGACCAGTACCCGACGCGTGCTGCTCTACGGACTGGGCACGGAGTACCAGGTGAGCGAGCATACCAACCTGTACGCCAACTACTCGCGCGCTTTCCGGCCGGTTCTTTTTGGTGACCTCGTGCCGCCGGCCACCACCGATGTCATCGACCCCAACCTGAAAGACGCGCGCGGCTACACCGCCGAAATCGGCTACCGCGGGCAGGTCGCCAACGTGCTGCGCTTCGACGTGGGCTACTATTACCTGAGCTACCAGGACCGCATCGGGCTGTTGCGGCAGGCGCTGCCGGGCGGCGCGCCGGGCCAGACCCAGCAGCTGCGCACCAACCTCGGCGACTCGCGCACCCACGGCCTCGAAGCCTACGCCGAATTCGACCTGATTCACGGCCTGACCCGCGACTTCAGCTTGCCCCACCTCGACTGGTTCGTCGCCCTGAGCCTGCTCGATGCCCGCTACACGTCCTTGCGCACGTTCTCCACCACCGGTGCTGGCACCAACACCCAAATCGTGGAGACGAGCCTGCAAAACAAGGAAGTTGAAAACGCGCCCCGTCAGACGCTGCGCTCGGGCCTCACCTTCGCCCACAAAGGGTTGTCGCTCACCACGCAAGTGAGCCGCGTCGGGGCCGCCTTCGCCGATGCCGGCAACACGGCCACGCCCACCGCCAACGCCCAAGCCGGCCGCATCCCCGCCTACACTGTCACCGACTTGTCGGCCACCTACAAAGTCGGCCCCCGCGACCGCTACCGCCTCAGCGCCGGCCTCAATAACTTGTTCGATGCCCGCTACTTCACCCGTCGCGCTGGCGGCTATCCGGGGCCGGGCGCGTTGCCCGCCGACGGCCGGACGTGGTATCTGGGGTTAGGACTGACGCTTTAAGTAGGATAAGGGATGAGAGATTAGGGATTAAGGACGGTTGTCATGCAGCGCGTAGCGAAGCATGACAACCGTCCTTAATCCCTAATCTCTCATCCCTTATCCTAACTCCCTTCCGGCAGCTCGTACCGCTCGCCGCTGCCCAGCAGATGCAGGCGCAAGTCGCGGACGGAAAACACGTCGCCGGCTTCGATTTTGTGGATGTTGCCGGCGCTCTCGCGGCCTTCGAGCACCGTGACGAGGCCCGAGCCGATGACTTCCAGCTCGCGGCCGTTTTTAACGACGACCCCGGTGTCTTCTTCCAGGCCCAGGCCCACGTAGCCGGGGTTGGTGGCGATAATCTGGGCCATGCGCACGATGCGGCCCCGCTTGATGAAGTGCGTGTCGATGGCCACGCCGGGCAGCAGCTGCAAGCCGGTCGTGATGTGGATTTCGTCCTTGCGCATGCCGGCGTTGTTGCGGCCCCGGTAAATCATGGGCGTGCCCATGCAGGCGGCCCCGGCGCTGGTGCCGGCCACCACAAACTCGTCGTGCTGGTAGCGCTCCTTGAGCCGCCGCAGCCAGGGCGTGCCACCGAACAGGGCCGTGAGCCGGAGCTGGTCGCCGCCGGTGAGCATGACCCCCGAGACCCGGTCGAGCAGCGCGAGCGCGGCCGGGTCGCTGGCCCGTGGCCGCTCGTTCACGTCGAACACTACTACCTCGCCCACGCCCAGGCTTGTGAACACGCTCACGTAATCCCGGGCCGCTTCCTCCGGGTATTCCGAGGCCGTGGGCACGACCAGCACCGGCCCGTCGCCGCGCAGCTCGTCCACGAAGCGTCGCAAAATGGCGTTAGAAACCCGGTCGCTATCGTTGTTGGCCACGGTGCGCTCCTCGTGGCCGCCGATGGCGATGAGCGTACCGCGAGGCGGGGAGTTGAATTCGGGCATGAAGCAAAAAGTGGGATTGCTGCTTTACCGCTGCCCGGCGACTGGGGTTATGGTGGGGGTTGTCCGCGGCTTCGCGCACCCGTCGCCCTCAGCCGACTACCAGCAGCTGCATCTTATCCAGCGCGTCGCCGTGCGCCCGCTGAGCTTGCGCCACGTCGTAGTCGTTTTGCAGCCCCAGCCAGAATTGCGGCATAGTGCCGAAGTAGCGCCCCAGCCGCAATGCCGTGTCGGTCGTGATACGGCGGTGGCCCTTCATAATTTGCAAAATTCGAGTGGGTGAGATTTGTAAGTCTTGAGCTAACCGGCTGGCACTAATGCCACGAGTGGCGACAAACTCCACGCGTAGTATTTCGCCGGGGTGGCTGCTGGGAGGAAGACCAATCGGCGATAACACTTTTGACTTCTTCGATTTCGGAAGCGCCTTATTTTCCTTAGTCCGGCTCGTCTGCCCCCCGGCCCCAACTTTTTTACTGGCTCGCCGCTGCAACTCACGCGCAATGATTTCTTGCCCGCGCCGCGCAAGCAATTCTTGCTCGCCGGCCTCAGTTAAAAAATCGGAAGTGCCCAGCCAGGGTTTCATAGCGCTTCGGTTTGAGTAGGTAAATGTAAGACTTCGATGAGCCGGGTAGCCGCCGTCCCTAAACGCCGCTCGTATTTAGCTAAGTTCAGGTCTTTTGCCAACGCTCGCTCAATACGCTGCCGCTGTGCTTGAGCGAACTGACGACAACGCCTCAGTTCCCAACCTTTTGCAGGGCACATCAAACGATGCACCTGCATTCCGGCAACCGCTCGCATTTCTGATAAATCATTTTCGTGAGCAAACAAAATGTCGCGCACACTGAAGAAAGCGCCTGATGGGTGGTTATGAGTGAAATAGCCGCGTCTCATCCGCAATTCTTCCTCTGGTGTGAAACCGATGCGGTTGGCTTCTCCACTCGTCGCACGAGTAGCTGCCCCTCAGTATTCAACGCAAACGCCACTTCAACGGGTACTATGATAAGCTGCCTTTCAATGCTCCGCAGCAATTCCTGAAGCGGCAGGGCAGTGTTCAGCACAACGGAGTTTAAATCAAATCCCATCTTTTCATACCTGCATCACCCCCACGTTGTATGCCCGCTCAATCGGCGCGTGATTAGCCGCCGCGATGCCTTCTGAAATAACCTTGCGCGTTTCGAGCGGGTCAATCACGGCATCGACCCAGAGGCGCGCGGCCGCATAATAGGGGGATAATTGCTCGTCGTAGCGGGCCTTGATGCGGTCGAGCAGTTCCTTTTCGGCTTCGGGCGTAATGGTCTCACCTTTGGCTTTGAGGCTGGCCACCTGGATTTGCAGCAGCGTGTTGGCCGCCGCCGCGCCGCTCATCACCGCGAGCTGGGCCGTGGGCCAGGCTACTATCAGGCGCGGGTCGTAGGCTTTGCCACACAGGGCATAGTTGCCGGCCCCGTAACTGTTGCCGATGATGACCGTGAACTTGGGCACCACCGAGTTGCTCATGGCGCTGACCAGCTTCGCGCCGTCCTTGATGATGCCGCCCTGCTCGCTGGCGCTGCCCACCATGAAGCCCGACACGTCGTGCAGAAACACGAGCGGAATGCGCTGCTGATTGCAATTCATGATGAAGCGGGCGGCTTTGTCGGCCGAATCCGAATAAATGACACCGCCCATCTGCATCCCGGTTTTTTTGCTCTTCACGATTTTGCGCTGGTTGGCCACGATGCCCACCGCCCAGCCCTCGACCCGCGCCAGCCCGCACAGCAACGTCTGGCCATAGTCGGGCTTGTACTGGTCGAAGTCCGACTTATCGACCAGGCGCTTAATCAGCTCCAGCATGTCGTAGGGCTTGGCGCGGTCGGCGGGCAGCAGGCCGTAAATTTCCCGCTCATCCAGGGCGGGTGGGGCGGGCGCGGCGCGGTCAAAGCCGGCCAGCGGGCGGGCGCCCATCTTATCAAAAATAGCGCGGATGTGGTCGAGGCAGGCCGCGTCGTTATCGAATTTATTATCCGTCACGCCCGAAATTTCGCAGTGCATGGCCGCCCCACCAAGTGCCTCGTTATCGATGGTTTCGCCAATGGCGGATTTGACTAAATACGAGCCGGCCAGAAATACCGAGCCGGTGCCCGACACAATCATCGCCTCATCGCTCATAATGGGCAAATATGCCCCGCCCGCCACGCACGGCCCCATAATGGCCGCTATTTGCACGATACCCAAACTCGACATCACCGCGTTATTTCTGAATATGCGACCGAAATGTTCCTTATCAGGAAATATCTCGTCCTGCATCGGTAAATACACGCCGGCCGAATCCACTAAATAAATTATTGGTATTTTATTTTCGAGGCTGATTTCCTGGGCGCGTAAATTCTTTTTGGCCGTAATCGGAAACCACGCGCCGGCTTTGACGGTGGCATCGTTGGCGACCACCACTACCTGCCGGCCGCGCACGTAGCCGAGCACCACCACCACGCCGCCCCCTGGGCAGCCGCCCTCTTCCGCGTACATCCCCTCGCCAGCGAAGGCCCCGATTTCGACTTGCGGAGCGCCCTGGTCGAGCAAATATTCGATGCGCTCGCGGGCGGGCATTTTGCCCTTTACACGGTGGGCGGCCAGGCGCTTTTCGCCGCCGCCGAGCTTCACGGTTTCAAGCTTTTTGCGCAGCTGATACAGCAGTTGCTTTACCTGGTCGTCGTTTTTATTGAAGTCGAGGGTTTGGGCGGAACTCACGGGCGGGGTGGGCTTGAGGGAAAGAGTGGGGCAAGAAAAAACCCGCCGAAGCGGGTTTCAAAGGTAGCTGATGCGGTAGGCTTCAGCCTGCCGGGTGTAGGGTAAGCTTTAGCTTGCCGTCTCGTCCTTAAATTGAAAAAACAGACGGCAAGCTAAAGCTTACCCTACACTTTTCGGCCTACCGCACGACGGGTGCCACGGTCGTCGTTTGCTTGACCTCCGTCGTAGTCGTGCCATTCGGGGCAACGGTAGTCTCGGTTTTCTTCTTCTCCTTGCCCCCGCCTCCAAATACCGAAAAATGCACGTAGCGCTTCGGGTTGGCTTGTAAATCCTGAATGAGCGAGTTCGAGCTGGCCGCTGTCGCCGTCAGGTTGCGGTACAGGGTCGAGTCGTTGATGAGCTTACCGAGCGAACCTTTCTGATTCGTGAGCGACGAATTCACGCTCTTGAGCGCGCCCTGGGCTTCGGCGAGCGTCGAATTGAGCCGGCGCAGGCCGGGGCCAATCGGGGCGCTCTTGAGCGAATCCGAGAGTTGGGCAAAGTTGCTGGCGATGCGGTCGAGCTTGGCGGTGCTCTTATTGAGGGCCGCGCTCATCTGGGCGAAGTTGCGCGTTATCTGGTTGATATTGGCTTGGTTGGACAGGATGAGCGCTTGTAATGCCTCGGTACTGCCGCGCGCCCCTTTGAGCGTACCCTGGATGCTCAGCTCGGTGTCCTTATTCAAAAACGCGTTGATATGCGAAAGCGTGGCCCCCACCGTGTCGAGCACGGGCAGGGCTTTGGCCTGAAACGCGTCGGCTATGCCGATGGCCGTCGTCGTGCGGATGGTTTCGCCGCCCGTGAAAACTTTCGTGTTGCGGCCTAGCAGCAGCGTAATCGATTTGGAGCCGAGCAGCGAGCCGCTCAGCCCCGCCTTCGTCGAGTCGCCCACCGTAACGCCTTTGTCCAGCTCCAGCGCCGCCCGAATCACGTTGTTTTGGTCAGACACCAGTTCCAGGCTTTTCACCACGCCCACCTTGTAGCCGTTGAGCACGACCTGCGCGCCGGCGTTCAGCCCTTCCACACTCGGGTAAATCGCGTAGTAGGTTTTGTTGCTGGAAAGCACGTTGCTGCCCCGCAAAAAGTTGAAGCCAATAAACAACGCCACGAGCGCCACCAGGGCCAGCAGGCCAACTTTTATTTCTTTAGACACAGGATTGCAGAGATTAATCGAAGGAGAAAAGCCGGCACCACGCCGGGTGGCTCAGCCATAGTGGCTCTTAACGCAAACGCGGGCCGGATGTTGGAGGCGGTGAAATGGTGAGATGGTGAGGTGGTGAGTTTTTCTCGTCCGTCGAAGTCGATAAAAACGATGAGCGAGCAAACTCACCACCTCACCAATTCGCCATCTCACCAATCACCGCTCTTCAATATCTTTTTTATACGCCCGGAACGCCTGGTAGATGCCGCCCGCGATGGCTTGCTGGCCGGCGCGCTCGCCAAGGTAGCGCTCCTCGGGGCGGTGGGTGAGAAAGCCGGCCTCGACCAGCACCGAAGGCATGGCCGACTTCCAGAGCACCAGAAAACCCGCCTGCTTGACCCCGCGCGACTCGCGGCCCACGCCGGTACGAAAGCGCTGGTCGATGCGCTGGGCCAGGCGCAGCGAGTTCGTGATGTAAGCGCTTTGGAAAAGCGAAAATAAAATGTGCGACTGCGGCGAGCGCGGGTCGAAGCCGTTGTAGCGGCGCTGGTAGTCTTTTTCGTAGAGAATGGCCGCGTTTTCGCGCTGGGCCACGCCGAGGTTGGCCACGGTTTTGTGCAGGCCCATCGTCCAGACTTCGGTGCCGACCGAGCCGGGCGGGCCGGCGTTGCAGTGCACCGAGATGAAGAGGTCGGCGTGGGCGCGGTTGGCGATGGCGGCCCGCTCGTCGAGCGGAATAAACACGTCGGTTTTGCGGGTGTAAATCACCTTCACGCCGGGCACGTTGGTTTCGATGAGCCGGCCCAAATCCTTGATGATGGCCAGCGAGATGTCGGCCTCGTGGTGATTTTTGCCCGAGCAGCCGATGTCCTTGCCACCGTGGCCGGCATCGAGCACGACGGTGCGCAGGCGATAGCGCCTCAGAGTCGGGCCATTGGGCGCGTCGGCGCTGTCGGCGGCGAGCGAGTCGGTGGGCGTTTGCCCGGCCCCGAGGCGGCCCACGGGCAGGCAGCAGGCGAGCGCGAGGCCGAAAGCAATAATCCGCACGGCGGTCGTTGGGGGTGAAAAACCGGGCCGGCGCAACCCCGGGCGGGGCAGCCGGCCTCCTATCTTTGTGAGGAGCCTCAAAAGTAGCTCGTTCCGTGGCTTTATTGACTTTGTTTTTCCCTGGCGTGATAAAAAGGCCGTTCGTTCGACCGGCAGCGGGCGCAACCCGGCGTGCGACCCGGGCGGGCGGCTGTACCGCGCTGCTGCTACTCACGGGGCTGCTGATGCTGAGCTTCGCGCCTGCCGCCCGCGCCCAGACCCGGCCGGGGGCCGACACCACCCGCGCCCGCCCCGCCGCCCGCCAGCCGGTGCGCAACCTCAACTACGACCGCAACGCGCCGCAGTCGCCGCCGCCGCCCGGCGAAATCAACCGCGGCCAGGGTAGCGTGCCGGGCGTGCAGCGACGGCCGGCGGCCACGACCCCTACGGACACCGCCGTGCCCGCGCCCACCGTGGCCCTGGCCGACACCAGCCGGCGCGTGCGCGACTCGCTCAACGTGGTGCTGCTCAAGCGCCGCTCGCAGGTCGAGACGACGGTGAAGTACCAGGCCAAGGACTCGATTCAGTTCGACATTCCGACCAAGACGGCGCGGCTCTACAACAAGGCCAGCGTGGACTACGGCGCGGCGATGAACCTCAAGGCCGGGCTGATAACGGTGAACTACGGCACCAGCACCGTGCAGGCGGCCGGGCGGCGCGACACGGTGAAGCACAAAATGGCCGACTTGCCGCTGTTGCGCGACGGCTCGGGCACGTATTCGGCGGGGCGCATCGCGTACAACTTCAAGAGCAAAAAGGGTAAAATCAGCGATGTCGTGAGCCAGCAGGGCGAGGGCTACGTGCACGCCGAGACGGTGAAAAAGCTGGCCGACAACACCACGTATGGCCGCCAGGGCACTTACACGACCTGCAACCTGGCCCACCCGCACTTCTACATCGCGGCCCCGAAAATGAAGGTCATTCCGGGTGAGAAAATCATTACCGGGCCGTTTCACTTCGTCATCGGCGACGTGCCGCTGCCCATCGGCCTGCCCTTCGGCTACTTCCCCACCCCGAAAGGCGGGCGCGGCTCGGGCTTCATCATCCCCACCTTCGGGCAGGGCGCGCAGCGGGGGCTGAACCTGACGGGCGGCGGCTACTACTGGGCGCCGAACGACTACATCGGCGTGCGCCTGACGGGGGACGTTTACGCCGGCACCGGCGCGCGCTTCGGCGGCTACGGGCTGAACGGCGAGCTGACCTACCGCAAGCGCTACAAGTACCAGGGCAGCTTCCGGGTCAGCTTTTCGCAGCAGCCGGCCACGATAGCGTCCGTGGCGACGGTGGGCGTGGACGCGCCCTCGACGCTGAATACGCTCATCAACGCGTACTGGGTGAGCTGGACTCACTCGCCGACGCCGCTGCCCGGCGGAGGCGTGTTTCAGGCCAGCGTACAGGCCGGCAGCTCGCGCTACAACGCCCTGAACACGCTCATCCCGCGGCAGGCGCTCGCGGCTTCGTTCAACTCGACGATAAGCTACAGCAAAACCTCGCGCCGGCTGCCGCTCAACTACACCATTCAGCTGGCCCAGACCCAGAACGTGCAGAGTGGCAGCGAGTCGCAGACCTTCACCCTGCCCAACTTCAACCTGGGCCTGGCCCGGCAGTACCCGTACCAGCTTTTCACGCGCGAGAGCCGCGGGGCCTGGTACGAGCAGTTCGCCGTGAGCTACAACCTGGTGGCCCAGAATCAGCTCAGCTCGCAGGTGCCGGCCCGGTCGCTGGCCGGCGACGTGCCGCTGCTCGGTGGCAGCAATCAGGCGTACAACATCCCCTTCAGCTTCGCCAACCTCGGCCCGCTCCTGCGCAATGCCCAGAGCGGCTTGCAGCACCAGTTTCAGATAACGCTGCCCTCGGTGGCCCTGCTCAACCGCCACATTCAGGTGCAGCCCGGCGTGAGCTACGGCGAGACGTGGTACCCGCAGCGCCTCGACTTCAAGTTCCAGCCCCTGGCCCGCGCCATCAAAATCGACACGGTGCGCGGGTTCAACCGGGCGTATTCGTACTCGGCCAACGTGGCGGCCACGACCAATTTCTACGGCACGGTGCAAGTCAAGGGCGACCATTTCGTGAAGGCCATCCGCCACAAGGTGACACCGAGCGTGGCGTACAGCTTTTCGCCGGACTTGTCGGACTCGTTCAATGGCATTGACAAGTTGAACTCAGACCGTCTTCAGCAAGCGTACACCGGGCGGCTGCTCGACCCGCGCCAGTTTTCGCGCTACCAGGGCTTCGTGTATGGAGCCTCGGGCAGCGGCCGCGTGAGCGCCCTCTCGCTGAGCGTGCAGAACTCCATCGAGATGAAGGTGCGCAACAAGCAGGACACGACCGGCACCGAGCCGACGCGTAAGGTAAGCCTGGCCGACGGGCTGGATTTCAACGTGAGCTACAACTTCGCCGCCCAAACTAATCCGCGCAAGGCGCTGGCTGCCAATGCGCTCTCGCCACTGAGCCTCAACTACCGGGTGCAGATTGCCCGCAAGCTCAACGTGCAGGCCAATTCGCTCTTCTCGTTTTACCAGCGCGACTCGACGGGCCGCGAATTGATTGACCAGTACCTGTTTCAGGCCGGCAGCCGGCGCCTGGCGCGCCTGCTCAACGCGAGCCTCAACCTGAGCTACCAGTTCAACCCCGCCGCCCGGCCCCGCAGCAAGGCCAACATTCCGCGGGCCGTGGCGCCCAGCAACGACCCCACCCTGGGCGCGCCCCTGCCGCAGGCCATCTACGCCGACTACATCGACTTCGACATTCCCTGGGAAGCCAGCCTGAGCTACACGGCCAGCTACACTACGGCCGGGGCTCCGTTGCGGCCCTTGCGCCCCGGCCAGCTACCGCGGCCGCTGCTGGCCAACAACGGTCTTAGCGTCACTGGCTCGGTCAAGCTCACGCCCGAATTTCGCCTCAGCACACAGCTCAATTACGACTTCGTGACCAACCGCTTCGCTTACCCCAGCATCAACGTGTACCGCGACCTGCACTGCTGGCAGATTTCCGGCTTTTGGGTGCCCGTCGGCCCCTACCGCAGCTACAACGTAACCATCGCCGCCAAAAGCACCCTGCTGCAGGATTTGAAATTGACCCGCAACCGGACGCTGTTGAACAGGTAGTTGGATTAAGAATGAGGGATGGTCGTCATGCAGAGCGCAGCGAAGCATCTCGCATAGCGCAGTAAAATCAAACGCTAGCAACGAAGCAAGCGAGATGCTTCGCTACGCTCTGCATGACGACCATCCCTAATCCTGAAACAAAAACTCCTCCTCCCGCACGAACCGCTCACCTTCGGGCCGCAGCAGGGTCAGGTTGGTGATTTCCAGGGCCAGGTTGTAGGTTTTGGTGTTGAGGAAGCGCAGCACGGGGCCGAGCAATTCGGGCGTGGTGTCGTGCAGGGCCAGCGAGATATGGGGCAGCCACAGGTCGGGCTGGCTGAACTTATCGGTGCGCGAACACAGCGGCCCGGCCACGTCGAGCACCCGATGGTGCAGGTCGTTGAGCGCGTCGGAGCGTAGCACCGGAATGTAAATAACCGGGCTGTCACCGGGAAACATGCCCAGCCCGGTGGCGTGGGCCGTAAAGGTTTTTGTCGTGGCCGCGATGCGCCGCAGCGCGTCCTTGAGCACGGTCAGGTCGGCCGGCTCCGCGATTTGGTAGGTCAGGTGCGGGTCGGGCGTAGCCTGCACGTCGTTGAGGCCAAACTCGGTTTCGAGGCTTTTGATGAGGCCGTTGATAAAGTCGGCCGAGGGCGAGGTGAGCAGCGAGGTGATGGCGAGCATGAGTGTTTTTTGGCCGTTGGCTGTTAGCTAGTGGCTTCTTACTAACGAATGTGCCCGAAAAATGGTCGTTGGGTAGGGTGCGGGGTGCGACCCGGCAGGGCTTGCCCCCGCACCCTACCCAACGACCGAAAAACCCCTCAGTCGTCCCCGTCCCGGCTAACTACCGGCCGCACGAACGCCCCGCGCCGGGGCGCGGGCATGACGGATAACTCGCCGCGCACCGACTTCCAGACTACCTCGTTCAAATCGAGGTCGGGCACGGCATCCTCGCGGCTCAGGTCGAATTTGGCCGAGCGCTCGGCCGAGCGGTTCCGGGCCGTGTTGCGGGCGTTGAGGTCCACCTCAGCCGGGCGCGCTTTGTAGGGCAAGGGCGCGGCCACGGGCTGAAACACGCGGAAGAGCGGCGTGGCGGCGGCATCGTACTGGCTCATCGGCGGCAGACCCAGAATCAATTCCATCGTGCGCAGCACCCCGGCGGTGGTGTAGAGGGTGTGGTCCACGAAAGCGCGGCGCACGTGGGGGCCGATGACGAGCGCCGGCGAGCGGTGCGCATCCACGTGGTCGGGGCCGTTCTGGGCATCGTCTTCGAGCACGAACACCACCGACTCGGCCCAGATGGCGCTTTTCGACAGATGCTCCACGAGCTGCCCCAGCGCGAGGTCATTGTCGGCGACGGCGGCCGTGGGCGTGATTTCGCCCCGGCGCTGCCCGCTCGTGTGGTCGTTGCTGAGGCGAATGGTGCTCAGGCGCGGCACCTGGTTCAGCGCCAGCAGCGAGTCGAAGTCGGCGGCCCAAAGGCGGGTGCGCTCCACGTCGGTGATTTTCTGGTCGAAGCCCGGCGAGCGCGGGGCCATGTGCCCGCGCAGGGCCGGCAGCGGCGAGTGCCCAAACTCGCCAAACTCGCCGTACGAACGGTAGCTCACACCCGCCCGCTGGCAATAGTCCCAGATGAAGCCGTCGCGCGGGTAGGCTGCCCGGCGGGTGCCCTCGTAGTCGTAGTTGCCGCCGCGCCCGCCGTAGCTCGTGGGCCAGGTTTTTTCCACGAAATCGGTGGCGTAGGCGGCCGTGCTCCAGTTGTGGCCGTCGGCGCTGACTTCGGCATCGACGTAAAAATTATCCAGCAGCCCGAACTCCCGGGTCAGCGCGTGGGCGTTGGGCGTGACGCGGCGCGGAAACAAACACAGCGTCGAATCGCCGTTGCCGGCCCGCACGTCGCCGAACACCTGGTCGTAGGTGCGGTTTTCGCGGATGATGTAGAATACGTACTTGATGGGCGACCGCTCGCCCACCCGGCGCGGCACCGGGTTGCCGGCCTCGCCGGCGGCCTGCTCGGTTAGCTCCGGCGTGTAGGGCGTGTTGAGGTACACCTGCCGGGAGTAAGCCGTGAGCTGGGCCGCGTCGGGCATCGGCACCAGCGAGAGCGTGCCCCGGAACAGCCCGCCGATGTACTGCACGTCGGCCCGCGCCGTGCTGCCGCTCTGGTAGCCGCTGTTATCGACCTTTTTCAGCGGTTGCGGCCCGCGCGGGTTGGGCAGGCTCGTAAACCCTTTGCCGTTGGCCACTAAAATCTTGCTGCCCACCGTACGCACCACCGTCGGGTACCAGCCCGTCGGAATAAAGCCCCGCGAGACGCTCCGGCCCGGCACGCTCACGTCGAACACGGCCAGGCAGTTGTTGTCGGCGTTGGCGATGTAGAGCGTTTTTTCGTCGGGCGACAACGCCAGCCCGTTCGTGGTCGAGCCGGTGAGCCGGGTCGGATACAGCGTCGCGGCCAGCGTTTCAATCACTTTACCGGCCCGCGTGTCGAACACCGACACCGAGTTGTCGTTGGCGTTGGCCACGAACACGAGCCGCCCGTCGCGGCGCTGAATCAGCTCGTTCGGGTGGCTGCCCACGGCAACCGAGGCCCGGATTTTCCCCGTCGTCAGGTCGCAAGCGAGCAATTTGTCACCACCCCAGAGACTGACGTAGAGCGTCCGGCTATCCGCGCCGAGCAGGCAGGCGTAGGCTTCGGCCCCCAGGCGCAGGCGGCCCGTGCGCTGCCGGGTGCGCACATCGAAAGTGTAGAGGCTCGAATCTTCTTTGGTCACGACGTAGAGCCGGCCGCGCGCGTCATCGACGGCCAGGCCGGTGGGGCTGATTTTTACTTTCGGCCAGCTCGCCGCGCCCAGCCGCAGCGTGTCGGCCGCGCCGAGCTTGCCGGCCGCCACCGGGTAATCAAGCACGACGTTATCGTTGCCCCCGCTCACGTAGAGCCGGCTGCCGGCCGCGTTGAAGCCCAGCCCGTACCAGCATTTAGCAACAACTTTCGTATCCAGCACCTGCGCCGTGAGCGGGTCGATGAGCTGTACGCTCTGCGTGCTTTGCCCGCAGTTGAGCACGGCCAGCAGCTTGCCGCCGGGCGCGAGCTGCATGTTCAGCGGCAAATCGCCGAGCGGCAGGCTTGGGCCGGCCGGGGGCGTGAGGCTCCAGCCGTTAGGTAGCAGAATTTTGGGGGCCGTGGGCGCGTTGGTCGGCGTTTGGACAGCGGGTAGGGCCTGTTGCTGGGCCAGCGCGGGCGCGGCCAGCAAAACGGCGGCGGTGAGAAGGAAGGGCTTCATATCGGGAGGGCGAAAGAGGGCCGCAAAGATGCGAAAGCAGTATTACCAGACCGTGAACAGGTCCGCTTGACGCACGCTCGTGATAATTTTCAGTGCACAACTAAGAAGCTGTTTGAATTAGTTTTTCTGTATTACCTAACTGATTACAAGCGGCTTATTTGCTCGCCGCTCGTGTCGCCTCACCCCCGGCCCCCTCTCCGAAAAGGAGCGGGGGAGCCGGACTACAGGGGACGTCTGCCTATATCTGCTTGCGGTCGACACCCCCTCTCCTTTTTGGAGAGGGGGCCGGGGGGTGAGGCCACACGAGCGGCGAGCAACCAATTGCTAAGTAACGTCTTCACAAGAATTCAATAACTCAACCAGCTTCTAAGGATTATCACAGACGCGTAAGAATTTGACGTGTAAGAATTAAAAATATTACGCGCCAAATTATTACACGCCTGGGGTAGCTTTTGGGTAAATGGCCAGCAAAAGCCCAGCAAAGGCCTAGTCCCGCGTGAGTTGCAGCTCCGGCCGTTCGGGCGTGAGCAGCGGGATGTTCTCAATCGTGAGCGAGGAGTTGTCCAGCCCGAAACTCTCCTGCTGGCTCGACCCGAGCCAGCGCAACGCCCCCGACAGGCGCGCCACGAGCCGCTGCCAGCTGCTCAAGGACTGCGCGTAGGGCAGCGTCCGGTTCAGAATCACGAACTGAAAATCGCCCACGATGTCCTGGTCGCGCAGTGAATTATAGCGCGAGCTGATGTCGATTTCGTGGTCCTTGACCATATCCGTCACCACCTGCCGGAACATGTAATTGATGGCGTGGTCCACCCGAAAGCCCAGCCGGAAATCGATGCGCACCAGGTCGTCGGGCACGATGGTCGTGGCGTGGTAGGTCTTGGTGTACGGCTCGTCGGTGGTCGTCACGTGCAGCAAATAATAAATGTCGGCCCGCTTGGGGCTTTTGCGGAAAATCGAGTGAATGATGCCGTTCTCAATCAGCTTGGGGTTATCCGACTCGGTGAGATAGACCAGATGCGTGGCGAATTTGGGTACCGACTCGTCGGCGCTGAGCTTGCTGAGCAGCGGCAGCCAGTCGGCCAGCGGGGCGTACTTGTTGAACTCCTGCACCAGCCGCCGGCCCTGAATCCAGCTCACCATGACCAGCAGCAGGGCCAGCCCGAGCAGCACCGAGATGTAGCCGCCTTGCGGAAACTTGCGCAGGTTGGCCACCAGAAACGAACCCTCGACCGTGAAATAGACCGCCAGCAAGAGTAGTATCCAGCCCACGCTCACCCGCCGCAGCCGCAGATAATACGCCAGCAGCACCGTCGTCATGAGCATGGTCACCGTCACGGCCAGGCCGAAAGCGGCTTCCATGCGGCTCGATTCCTGGAAGTGCAGCACCACGCCCACGCAGCCCGCGCACAGAATCCAGTTCAGGCTCGGCACGTACGCCTGCCCGCGCAAATCGGTGGGGTAAGTCACCTTGACTTTCGGCCAGAAATTAAGCCGCAGCGCCTCGATAACGAGCGTGAACGAGCCGGAAATCAGCGCCTGCGAAGCGATAATCGTGGCCAGCGTACACAGCCCGATGGCCGGCAGCAGCCCCCAGGCCGGTATCATCTCGAAGAACAGGTTGCGCTCGCCGAGCGGCGCGCCCTGGTGACGCAGCAGCCACGCGCCCTGCCCCAGGTAGTTGAGTACGAGGCAGATTTTGACGAACGTCCACGACACATACACGTTGCGCCGCCCCACGTGGCCCATGTCGGCGTAGAGCGCTTCGGCCCCGGTGCTGCACAGAAAAATACTGCCCAGCAGCCAGAACGCGCCCGGCAGCGCCGTAATCATGTGCAGCGCGTAGTACGGGTTGAACGCCCGCAGAATGCTCCAGTCCTGGCGCAGGTGCACGAAGCCGAGCACGGCCAGCATCGAGAAGAACACCGTCATCACCGGCCCGAACAGCTTGCCGATAATGGCCGTGCCGAACTGCTGAAACGCGAACAGCCCCACCAGAATCAGCAGCACGATGGGCACGGTTTCGAGGTTGGGCCGCAGCATCCGCAGCCCCTCGATGGCCGAGGCTACCGAAATCGGCGGCGTGATGATGCCATCAGCCAGCAGCGCCGCCCCGCCGATAATGGCCGGCAGATACAGCCACTTGATTTTGAGCCGCCGCAGCAGCGCGAAGAGCGACAGGATGCCGCCCTCGCCGTGGTTGTCGGCCCGCATGGCGATGAGCACGTACTTGACCGTCGTGAGCAAGGTCAGCGTCCAGATAATGGCCGACACGGTGCCGAGCACGACATCCTCCGTCACGGGCCGCTCTACGAACACGCCGCGCACGGTGTAGAGCGGCGAGGTGCCGATGTCGCCATACACGATGCCCAGCGCGATGAGCGTGCCGGCCGCCGTAATGCGCTCGTGCAGGCTGGCGTGGGCGGACAGCTCAGCAGTCTGGGCTGATGGGACGGCCGAAACGAGGGGTTGCATAGGCAAGGGCAGGTTTAGAAGCGAACAATAAGGTCCATGGCGGCCGTGAACTGGTCCTGTTTCAGGCCATTGTCGTAGGGCGTAACCCCCGCGGCGTAGGCCCGCTCGTAGCGCACCTCGGGCCGCAGCCGGAACAGGGCGTTAAAATTATGCACGACGCCGATGGTGTGACTCGAATAGGTCGTGGCGTAGCCCGTGCGGTTGCCCTGGGGGTCCACCAGCAGGTCGTTGCGCACGGAGAGGTAGTCATGCCCCGAGAGCTGCACCTGAAAGTAGTTTACGGCCCCCACGGCCTCGGAGCGGCCCGGCGTGAGCAGCCCCGGCCCCGTGTTCTGGTAAAAGCGCCGGGGCGGCCCGTCGATGACGGTACCGCCCACCAGGGCATCATACTGCCAGATGTAGTAAGCCTCGGTCATGGTGTGCACGGTGGCGCTGAAGCGGTGGCCCCAGGTGGCGACGGCCATTTGCAGGTTGTCGTGGTTGTTGGCGTAGCGGCCGGTGCCCAGCGCGTTGAGGCCCGCGTACACCGAGTTGTTGTTGTTGCGCGACACCCAGCGGAACATAGCCAGCCCGTTCAAGTGAGCCGATTCGCTCCACGGGGCTACGTCGTTGCCGCCGTGCGCGCCCAGCTCCAGCTGCCAGTACGGGCTGAGGCGCACCGTCACCTGCGCCCCGGTAAAGGTGTAGGGGTCCACGGTAAACATGAGCGAGTGCGAGTAGAGGTAATTGTCGGTGGGCCACTGGGCTTCGATGTCGGCCGGCGAGATGAAGCGGCCCACCTTCAGCAGCAGTCCTTCGGCCACTTTGGGGAAATAGAGCAGCCCGTACACCTGGGTAGGGTCGTAGCCGTAGAGGTTATTGCGGCGGAGCAGCTGGTCGCTGAAAATACCCTTGGCCAGCGTGTAGCGGTAGTCGGTGCCGTAAATGTTGTCCACGAGAAAGCCCCAGTCGGCGTGCTCGGTCTGCACCGTGTTGGGCTGGCGCTCCACGCGCAGCACTACCTGGTCAAGCACCACCTGGTTGGGCACGAGGTTATAAGCCGTGGGCGCGTTCGAGTCGTGCGAGGAACTGAAGTTGCCGCCGATGCTAGCCCAGCCGTAAATCTTGAACCGGCTCTTGCGCCCAGCCAGCCCCAGGGCCTTGTAGAGCGGATAATCAGGCGCTTCGGCCGAGATGCCAATAACGGGCGCCCCGTCCCACTCCGAGCCGGGAAAAGGCGGCGAGGCGATGGGCGACGGCAGGCAGCGGCCATTCGAGCCATCTACGGTGGGCACGACCGGAGTGGCCGCCGGCGCGGGCTGCTGGGCCAGGGCCAGCAGCGGACTGATACTCAGTAAAACGAGGGGCAAAAATTTCATGAAACGCGCCAGGCGCCGGGGTAAAAGATGGGGAATAAGCGCGGGTGGGAAGAATGAGGGCGTAAGAAGAAGTGAACCGTTGTTTATTCTAATGAGCAGTGAGTTACAGCTGTTCCCCGCAGCGGCCGGCCGAACCCTATGCGGGGAGTTCAACCTGCCACCCCACTGGGGGCCACTACCTGCCTGTTCAACCAGGCCCGGCCGCTGGGCGTAGCAGCAGTAATCGTCGCGTCAGGCTCTGGGCCAGAACAGAATAACGCCGACCCCCAGCAGCACCACCGCCCCGCCCAGGCAGTCGTAGCGGTCGGGCCGAAAGCCGTCGAAAACCCAGGCCCAGGCAATGGAAAGCAAAATAAAGACGGCCCCGTACACAGCGTAGGCTTTACCAAAAGAAAGCGCCTGCTGCGTGGCCACCACGCCGTATAGCGCCAGCAAGGCCATGCCCGCCGCGCCCCAGCCCCAGGGCCAATTTGCCCGCTGCCACTGCCACACCAGGTAGCCGCCGCCGATTTCGCACAGGCCGCAGAGCAGAAACAAGGCCAGCGGCCGCAAAACAAGCGTGGGAAACGAAGTCATACCACCGGATACGCAAACACCCGGTCACGTGGGGGTTTAGTAAGACCTGAGACGTTAGACATGAGACATGAGACATGAGACTTTCTCGGCGAGCGCCTGGCGAGCGTCTCATGTCTCATGTCTAACGTCTCAGGTCTAAACTCTACTCACAGCCGAAAATTTACCGCGAAAATCAGCCGGTCCTCGGTGTCGCGCAAATCGGGCTGGAACGAGCGCGGAATCACCTGGTCGGCGTAGCCGGAGGGCGAGGTCGTGCCGCCCGGCCCGGCGAAGTAGGGCACGTTGGCCGAGCGGCGCAGGTACTCGACGCGGAAGGTGAAGTAGTCCGAAGGCATGAAATCGAGCGTGAGGGTAGCTTCTTTGGCTCGCAGGGTTTTCGCGTCAGTGCGGGTGAAGGCGTTCGTACCGTCGCCGCCGAGCACGGCCGGGTTGAAGCTCAGGTAGCGCGAGGGGTTTTGCACGAAGCCCACGCGGGTGGTCAGGGCCACTTTGTTTTTGGCAAACCACAGCCGGTTGGCCAGCGACGAGCCGACCATGTAGTTGTCTTTGGCTCGCACTTCCTGGCCAGCCGCGTCGGTGCCGCTCTGAAAGCCATAATGCGTGTTCAGGCTGAACGCGGCTTGCGTGATGCCCCGCAACGGCCCTTTCTTGTCTTGGTGGTAGTAGCGGGCTACGATGGAATTGTCGTGGTGGAAGCGCTGCACGGTGGGGTAGCTGGCCCGGCCGCTGGCCAGGCTGTCGGCATAGGGCCGCGAGTCGTTGCCGTAGTAGAAGTTGGCCACGAGCTGCAAATTCTCATTGGGCCGGTAGTAGTTCGAGTTGCCCAGCGCGGGGCGGTTGTTGTACGTGTTGTAAGTCTGCCAGCCGTTCATCAGCCACAGCTCGGTTTTGAATTTCTTGCTGGGATAGAATTGCGCCCGCGCCCCCTGAAAATAAAACGGTGTAAAATCACACACCATGCTGCGCTGGTAGCTCCAGTTTTCCTGCGTCACGTAGCTTTCCAGCCCGATGTAGCTCATAAAAATCCCCAGCTCCAGGTTCAAGCCATACGCCACGTTGAAGTGGTAGCCGGCCGCCGCCTCGCGGATATATTTGAGGTTGTTGCTCGTAATGCCCACGTTATTATTCAGTCCGCCCGCCCCGATGGTCGTGCCCGTGTTGCGCCCGCGCAACACCGACGCGTCGGTTTCCTGCACCACGTTCAGCATCGAGCCGGTTTGCAGCCACAGCCGCCCGATAATGTTCTTGTAATTCGACTCGATGCCGATACTCGCCAGCGCCACCGAAAACTCGTTGGCCCGGCCCGTCACGGCCGAAATCGTCTGGGTGTGATCAATCGGCCGAGCGAAGTTGTAATTAAAATACCCGTCCAAAAACGTGGTGCCCGTCAGCACTGTCTCGCCGGCCGCGTCCTTGAAAACGAGCGGGAAATTCTGCTGCCGGTTCTGCCCGTTCACCCAGCTCAGGTCGTAGCCGTCGAAAGGAATTTTGTTGTCAGTAGGCGCGGCGGCCGGGTTTTGCGCGGCAGCCGTTTCGGTGGTTTGGGCCAGCGCGCGGCCGGGGCCGGCGAGCACGGCCGCCGCGAGCGCGGCCATCGGGAAGAGGTTTTTCATGGAAGGATAGCAGGTTGGGCGGCCCTTGTGCGGCCGCTGCCTTCCCCGTAGCCAAGTCAGCGGCCAAACCCCGCACGGCGGCCCTGCCAACGCCTAAACCGTTTTTTGGCCCCCGCCCCCACCCCACGCCCCGGTCATCCTGACCCGGCGGCCTGGTCAAAACGACCCGCCTGTGCCCCTAACGCTGGCAGGTGTTCCGGGAGTCACCCGTACCCTACGTTTCCACTCCGCCCCAAATCACGCCCGCCCCCACCCCGCCGTACCTTTGCCGGGCTGTACGCCTTTGCTATATGATTTCCATTTCCGACCTCGACTTTCACTTCGGCTCGCGCACCCTCTACGACGGGGCGAGCCTGCACATCAAGCCCAAAGACAAAATCGGCCTCGTCGGCCTCAACGGCACCGGCAAGTCCACGCTCTTGCGCCTGCTCGTAGGCGAGTACCGCCCCGACGGCGGCTCCATCTCCATGAGCAAGGACGTAAGCCTGGGCTTTCTGAACCAGGATTTGCTCAGCTACGACTCGCACGAGTCCATCCTGCTGGTGGCCATGCAAGCCTTCGCCGAGGCCCTGGAGCTGCAAAAGAAGATTGACGAGGTGCTGCTCGAATTCGAGACCGACTACCGCGACGAGCTGGCTGACAAGCTCGCCAATTTGCAGGAGCGCTTCGAGGCGCTGGGCGGCTACACGATGCAGGCCAAAGCCGAGGAAATATTGGAAGGGCTGGGCTTTAGCACCGACGAGCTGCAACGCCCGCTCAAAACGTTTTCCGGCGGCTGGCGGATGCGGGTTATGCTGGCCAAAATCCTGCTGCAACAGCCCTCGCTGCTGCTGCTCGACGAGCCGACCAACCACCTGGATTTGCCCAGCATCAAGTGGATTGAAACGTATCTGGCCGGCTACGAGGGCGCGGTCATTATCGTGAGCCACGACCGCGAGTTTCTGGACGGCACCACTAACACGACGGTCGAAGTGAGCGGCGGAAAATTAAACGCTTACGCCGGCAACTACTCGTTTTATCAGGAGGAGAAAGTATTGCGCACTGAGATTCAGCAGGGCGCGTACGACAATCAGCAGGCAGCCATCAAGCAGGCCGAGCGCTTCATCGAGCGCTTCAAGGCCAAAGCCAGCAAAGCCAAGCAGGCCCAGAGCCGCGTCAAGGCGCTCGATAAATTGGAGCGCATCGAGGCCGTCGCACCCGATGCCGCTAAAGTCAATTTCAAGTTTAATTTCACCCAGCAGCCCGGCCGCCACATCTTGCGCATGGAGCAGGTGAGCAAGAACTACGGCGAGAAAAAGATATTCCGCGACACGCACCTGCACATTGAGCGGGGCGACAAAATCGCGCTCATCGGGGCCAACGGCAAGGGCAAGAGTACGCTCATGCGGCTCGTGGCCGGCCACGAGCCACCCACGGCCGGCCGCCATCAGCTGGGCCACAACGTGATAATGGCCTTCTATGCCCAGCATCAGCTCGAAAGCTTATCGGTAGAGAACGAGATTTTGCAGGAGATGAACGCCGCCGGCTCGAAGCGCAACGACATGGAATTGCGCACGATACTAGGCTCGTTCCTCTTCACGGGCGACGACGTGTACAAGAAAATCAAGGTGCTCAGCGGCGGCGAGAAAAGCCGCGTCGCGCTGGCCAAAACCCTGATTTCGGAAGCCAACTTCCTGCTGCTCGACGAGCCGACCAACCACCTCGACATGCAGTCGGTGAACATCCTCATTCAGGCGCTGGAGCAGTACGAGGGCACGTTTATCGTCATCAGCCACGACCGTTATTTCGTAGAAAACGTGGCAACCAAAATCTGGTACATCGAGGACTTGCAGCTCAAGGAATACCCCGGCACCTACCACGAATACGAGCAGTGGCAGGACGACCGCGCCAAGTCGGCCAAACTCAACGGCACCCCCGCCGCCCCAGCCGCTAAAGCCGCGCCCAAACCAGAGCCTACGCCCACCATCAATAAAACCCCGTCGCCCGACCAGAAAAAAGCCCTCCGTGAGCTGGCCGACGTGGAAGCCAACATCGACCGGCTGGAAAAGGAACTGGCCGTTTATGAAAAGCAACTAGCCGACCCCAAAATTTACGATAACACCGCCCAGCTCAAAGACGCGACGGTGAAATTCGAGCAGGTCAAGAAAGAATTGGCCCGGTTGAATGACCGGTGGGAAATGTTGGCGGATGTGTAAGCTGGATTCTGCTGCAACAGAAAGCCCCGTCAGGTTATACTGACGGGGCTTTTTGTGGCGACTTTAAAATATTAAACTGTCTTAATTCACCAATGTACAACTGTTTCTATTCCCACTTCCAACGCCATAATGTAAAGATGCCGCACTTATTCGTTTATTTTATTGTACTCGTCAACCAAGTTTTGTAGCATATTGGTTTGTCGCGTGAATTCTCTTTGTGTCAGCAAACATGCTCTGTAGTTTTGCAAAAGAAAATCTTGTGAGTTTGATGCGTTCTTCTTTGTATTGCAAGATTTACAAGAAGCTAATAAATTGGATTTGTAATTTCTGCCACCGAACGCACGAGGTTTAATATGGTCCAAGAAAAAATCTTCTTTTGACAATTCTCGTAGACAGTAAAAGCATTTATAATCGTCCCGCTGAAGAATTTTAAGTCTGCTTAATGGGTTTGTATAATAATCGGTTCTGGTGTCATCAAATATTTTCTCTTTGAAGTCGAGGTCTTTGGCTATGCACTCCTGCACAAATTTAATTTGAGAAGGCAACTTAACTTTATAAACGTTTATCTGTCCAGGTTTTGCAATAGATTTTTCAATAATGTTTAAGTGGACTAAGTCGCTAATCCCTCTTTTCACAACGTCACCCGACATTGGTTGTCCGAGGTCAGATAGCAAATTTTCACCAAGGTCTGCTAGTCTAACCGTTATTTCACTTAGTCCTTCCTCAAAATATGCTTTTTTAAAAAACAGCAAATACATTATGAATGAGCGAACTTTTAACAATCTGGATAAATACTTTGTCGCATAGTCGAATTCTATTAAAAACTCCTTTACCACCAAAATTTCTTCTGTATGTTCGTCCAATCTACCAATTGATTCGTCAATCTTATTTCTAATGTGTCCTTTCATTTTGTCTGTTCAGCATTGCACCTAGAGCGGTTCCCAAGTGAGTGTACACGTTTTTGGTTTACTTTCGGTCATGAAAGCTTATTCACTTGACTTACGGGAACGGGTGGTGGCGGCCTG
>Ga0209511_1000684_pt1 | contig 32653 bp, 23 predicted proteins | sample SSSSmetaG_FD_184141 | JGI IMG/M metagenome (GOLD analysis project Ga0209511, IMG submission 184141) | Glacier valley bacterial and archeal communities from Borup Fiord, Nunavut, Canada, to study Microbial Dark Matter (Phase II) - ​SSSS... | ecosystem: Environmental > Aquatic > Freshwater > Ice >... | reverse complement strand
CTGCTGACGACCGAAGCCGTTATCTCGGACGAGCCCGAGCCGAAAGACAGCGGCCATAGCCACGGCGACGGCGGCATGGGCGGGATGGGTGGCATGGGCGGCATGATGTAAATCGCGGATTTTGCTGATTAAGCAGATAACGCTGATTTTAATTGCCCAATAAAAAACCCCGCTGGCGGTGCCAGCGGGGTTTTTTATGTTCGATTTAGTTTGACGGGCTACTTGCTAGGCCGCTGCCGCATCACCGGGCGCGTCGTCCATCATGTTGCTGAGCTTGCGGTAGATGACGAGTAGCAGCAACGAGGTGGCCCCGCACAGCCCCACGAAGACCATGAAAAATTCGAAGAGGCTATTGACCGTGATGCCGGCCATCTTCTTGGGATTGGGAATGAGCGCGTTGTACACACTTTGGCTGAGCTGCTCACGGACGCGCTCGTCCTTGATGGTTTCGAGTTGCACCTTGTCGGCGGCGATGACGGCGACGCTGCCAATTTTGGGGGCTTCGGCTTTGTCGAAGACAGCAGGGAAAAGCTTCTGGCCCGAGGACATTTCGAGCTGTTCGACCTGGGCGATGGGCACTACTTGTTCGGGGTAAAGCGTGCCGAGGGTGCCCGAGAACTTGTTGCCCGCCGCGATGGCCAGAAACCAGACGGCCATCATCAGCGACGCGAAGCGCACGGGAGCGAGCTTATTGACCAGCGCCAGGCCGATGGGCGACAGGCACAGCTCGCCGAACGTGTGCAGCAAGTACATGGCCGTCAGCCAGAACATGCTCACTTTGGCCGTCGCCGAGGCATCCTTCACCCCGAACGCGATGATGAGGTAGCCCACGGCGAGCAGGGCCAGTCCGTAAGCCATTTTCAGCGGCGACGACGGCTCCAGGCCGCGCTTGCTGAGCCAGGTCCAGAGCACGGCGAAGACCGGGGCGAAGAGAATGATGCCCAGCGGGTTGATGGTCTGGAAGAACGAAGCCGGCACGAGGTACGACCCCAGGTGACGGTCGGTTTGGCGGTCGGCAAACGTGGTGAGCGAGTTGCCGGCCTGCTCGAACGCGGCCCAGAAAAAGATGACGAAAAAGCCAATAATGAGTACGACGTTGATTTTGCGGCGCTCGGCGGCCGTCAGCGACTTGTCGGTAATGATGCTGATGGGCACCACGACCATCGCCGAGTAAATGGCCGCGCCGATGGGTTCGTGGTCGAGCAGCACGAAGTACCACACGGCGAACACGGCCGCGAACAGGGCCAGCAGCAGCAGATTCTTACGGGTGTCGGCGGCGCTGCTCGCCGCGTTGGTCGGGGCGACTTGGCGGGTGGGCCGCGCGCCCATCGCTGAACCGTCGGGGCCGACTACGTAACGGCTCTTATAGAACTCAAACGTGGCCGTGCCGATGAGCATGCCGATGCCGGCCAGCAGGAAGCCCCACTTGAAATCGGCCGGGTTGCCGGTGTCGCCGAAGCCGCCGCAGATGAAGGGCGACACGAACGCGCCGATGTTGATGCCCATGTAAAAAATGGTGTAGGCGACATCGATGCGCTGGTCGCGGGTCGGGTAGAGCGTGCCGACCATGCTCGAAATGTTGGGCTTGAAGAACCCATTACCGAAGATGAGCAGCGCCAGCCCGGTGTAGAACAAGGTGTGCGACACGCCGACATTCTGATACAAGCTGGCCGAAACGAAGAGCACGAACTGGGCCACGGCCATCAGCAGGCCGCCCACCAGGATGGAGCGGCGATTGCCCCAGTAGCGGTCGGCGACGTAGCCACCGAGCAGCGGGGTCAAATAGACTAAGCCCAGGTACGAACCATAGACTTCGGACGAGGCCGCCTGGCTGAACAGCAGCGCCTTAACCATGTACAGTTTCATGATGGCCCGCATTCCGTAGAACGAAAACCGCTCCCACATCTCGGTGGTAAACAAGACGTACAGCCCTTTCGGGTGGCTGGTAGCGGAAGTGGTCGGGGCCGGGTGCCCGCTCAGGGTGGCGGTAGCTGGTTGCATGAAACGGGAGAAGGGAAAGAACGGAAAAGCTAAAACCCCCGGCCAGCGCGGGCCAGGGGTTGGTAAAGGGGTTGGTAAAGCTAAGGAATGATTAACAAAACTGCCGGACGGCCGCGAGCCGGTAGCGGCGGCAGGCGGCAGGCGCGGCTGAGTAGCAGCCGTTTTAGCGGAATAGCGGAAGATGGGCCGGCAGCGGGCCGCCAGACCCGGACCAAGCTCGACCAGCGCGCTCGCAAAGGGTTGGGGAATCGGATTGGCGACGCGCCCTTACCTTTGCGAGAACCTACTTTCCCACCCCTTCTCTATCCTATCGCATGGCTGATACCATAGCCCTCGCCTCCCGCCTCGCCCCCCTCGGCTTCGCGCAAGCCCCCGCCCTGGCCCACCTCAACCTTACGCCCGCTGAGCTGGTCGAACACGCCCTGCGCCGGCAGGAAGGCACCCTCACCGACACCGGCGCGCTCATGGCCGACACCGGGCAGTTCACGGGCCGCTCGCCCAAAGACCGGTTCGTGGTGCAGGACGGGAACACCGCCGACAGCGTCTGGTGGGGTGAAATCAACATTCCGTTCGACCCGCAGAAGTTCGAGCAGCTGCATCAGAAGATGGTAGCCTACCTGGCCGACAAGGAAGTGTTCGTGCGCGATGGCTACGCCGGAGCTCACCCGGACTACCAATTGAAATTGCGGGTGGTGAACGAGCTAGCCTGGCACAACCTGTTCTGCTACAACATGTTCCTGCGGCCGGCCGAGGGTGTGGACACGAGCTGGACCCCGGATTTCAGCATCATCTGCGCGCCCGGCTTCGAGGCCGACCCCGCCGTGGACGGCACCCGGCAGAAGAACTTCGCCATCCTGGATTTTACCCGCAAGCTGATTCTGATTGGCGGAACGGGCTACGCGGGCGAGATGAAGAAGGGCATCTTCGGGGTGCTGAATTATTTGCTGCCCCACGAGCACGACACGCTGTCCATGCACTGCTCGGCCAACGTGGGCGAGGCCGGCGACACGGCCGTATTCTTCGGTTTGTCGGGCACGGGCAAAACGACGCTCTCCACCGACCCGCACCGCGGGCTGGTCGGCGACGACGAACACGGCTGGCTGCCGGGGCAGGGCGGCATTTTCAACTTCGAGGGCGGTTGCTACGCCAAAGTCATCGACCTGAGCCGGGCCAAAGAACCCGAAATCTGGGATGCCATCCGCTTCGGCAGCATTGTCGAAAACACGCGCTTCGTGCCCGGCACCCACACCGTGGACTACGCCAACAAGTCCGTCACCGAAAACACGCGCACGGCCTACCCGCTCAATTACATTCCGAACGCGATTGAGCCGTCGGTAGCTGGCGTGCCGAAAAATATTTTCTTCCTCACGGCCGACGCGTTCGGCGTGTTGCCGCCCATCAGCCGGCTCGACAAGAGCCACGCCATGTACCACTTCATGTCGGGCTACACGGCCAAAGTCGCCGGCACCGAGATGGGCGTAACGGAGCCGCAAACCACGTTTTCGGCCTGCTTCGGGCAGGTTTTCCTGCCGCTGCACCCCACCAAGTACGCCGAGATGCTGGGCCGCAAGATGGACGAGAACGCCGATGTCACCGTCTGGCTCATCAACACCGGCTGGACAGGCGGCCCCTACGGCATCGGCCACCGCATGAAGCTGGCCTATACCCGCACCATGATTACGGCCGCGCTCAGCGGCGTGCTCAGCGAGGTGAACTTCCGAACCCATCCCATTTTCGGCGTGTCGGTGCCCGGCGCGGTGCCCGGCGTGCCGGCCGAAATCCTCGACCCGCGCAACACCTGGGCCGACCGGGCCGCCTACGACCAGACGGCCGCCGCCCTGGCCGAGAAATTCGTCAAGAATTTCGAGAAGTACGCCGATTTCGCTAACGCGGAAATATTGGCCGGCGCGCCGCGCGTGGCGGTCGAGGCATAGATAACGCAAAGCCAAAAAAGAGCCGCGCCGACTTTCATCAGCGCGGCTCTTTTTTGCAAATTACTTAGCAAATTATTTAGCAGATTTATCGGCTAACCCCTTCACCGTAAACATTATGCCACTAACTAGCAAACCGGATAGTAACACAAGGTATCCGCTTTTGAGACCTAGGTAAGTCACCACACCATAAGCAAGACTGCTAAACACCAGAACCGAGCCTATTAGCAAAAAATAATTTGCTTGTGTCAGTTTTCGTTTTTGGTGGTAATTGACAACAAATTCATAATTGGCGTAGTATTCGTCAGCCAGCGCATTTGCACGCTCACCAGCGCCTTCCCGCACCAACATTTCAACAACGACTGCTTTAGGCTTACCCAATCTGTACAGATTTATGGCAGCCTGTTTGGCGTATCGCTCCCGATATTTCATAGTCCTGTATCTAAATCAGATTACTACGGGGTCGGCACGACGCGCAAGCCGAGCAGGCGGCCGGGCGGCCGGGGCCGGAACACCGGCAGCACGAGGTAGGCGGCCGCGTTGGCTTGCAGCGAAGCCTGGCCCATGAGCACGTCTTCGTGCGGGCCGAGCAGCAGCAAGTCGTGGACGCGGCCGCTGCGGGCATCGTAGTTGGCCAGCAGCAGCAGCCCGCCAACCTGGAAAGCAGCCACTGAATCGGACTGCTGGCTTCCGGCGTAATTAATGCCGGTGTAGGCCGACGGGTCGTAGAAACCGGCCGGGACGCGGCCGGGCGGCCCCAGTCGGGCGCGCAGCTCGCTGATGGTCGCGCCGACCAGCGCCGGCACGTTGGCCGTGGGCGCGATGGCCGGGCGCGGCGAAGCCAGGGCCGTGCCCTGCGTCGGCTCGTGCGCACCCGAGCAGGCCGTCAGCAGCGCCAGCGCCGGCAGCAGCCGACTACAAAATCTGGAGTAGCGAGTTGAAATCAAGCGGGTTCACAAAGCTAAAACAATACTTTTAATCAGACTAAAAAGCCAACAACCGACAGCCAACGGTGAGAATTTAAGTGGAGGTCGCTTTGGCAGCCTTGCCACTGGCCATTTCGCTCAGGTAGTGGCGCACGACGAGCGCGATGGACGCGTACGACTCTTCGAGCCGGGCCAGCGCGTCGTGCGGACTCATCCAGCGCACTTCCTCGATATATTCCTCCGTCTGGGGCCGCATCACCGAGTCGTCGAGGCAGCGCATAACGTACCAGCTCGTTTTCTTGAGCATCTTGTTGCCCTTGTAGGCGTAGGAATGCCAGGTGCTGGGCAGCTCTTCGCTCAGCTCGACCTTGATATTGCACTCCTCCTCTACTTCACGCATGGCCCCGAGCGACACGTCCTCGTCGCTTTTGAGCTTGCCTTTGGGCAGGTCCCACTTGCCGAGGCGGTAAATCATGAGCACCTGCCCGTCCTTGACGACGAGGCCGCCGGCAGCTTTAGCAATCTTGAACTGGTCTTTGAGGTGCAGGATGAGCAGGCTTTTTTTGCGGGCCAGCATGGTCAGCGTCTTGAGCTTCTTGAGCTTCTTGACTTCCATGAGCCGCAGCAGACGGTCGAGAAAAAGCGGTGTCGCGTCGCGCACGAGCACGTCGCCTACCAGGTCTTTGCTGGTGAAATCGGCTTCGGCTTCGAGCACGAGGTCGTATTTGTGCTTGTACACTTTGTCGCTGAGTTTTTTAATCAGCAGCGGCACGTCGTTGATAAAGACGTTCATCGGATAGATTGAGTAGAAAGAGTTGCCCCAGCGCGCCCGCCGGCCCGGCGGGCAGCGCCGAAAGATACGGGTCATGTTAGTTGTTGGTGGTTGGTGGTTGCTTGTTTACCCGTCGCCGCCACGGCCCTCCCGGCGGGCAAACAAGCAACCGTCAACCATCAGTTAGAAAGCCTATGACCCGTATTGCCCTGCTCTCCGACACCCACGGCCACTTCGATGAGCGCGTGGCGCACTACCTGGCCGGGGCCGACGAAATCTGGCACGCCGGCGACTTCGGCTCGGCCGCGCTCGTGGACGAGCTGCGGACGCTCGCGCCGGTTTTTCGGGGCGTGTACGGCAACATCGACGGGGCCGACGTGCGCCGCACCGAGCCGCTCGTCCAACAGTTCGAAGTCGGGGGCCTGCGCGTGCTCATGACCCACATTGGTGGCTATCCGGGGCACTACGCGCCAGCCGTGCGCCCGTTGCTGACGGCCGCCAGGCCGGGTTTATTCGTGTGCGGCCACTCCCACATACTGCGCGTCGCGCCCGACCCGCGCCTCGGGCTGCTGGCGCTGAATCCCGGCGCGGCCGGCCGCCACGGCTTCCACAAGGTGCGGACGCTGCTGCGCTTCGGCATCGAGGCCGGGCGCGTGGTGGACCTGCAAGCCGTAGAGCTGGGACTCAGAGCGGCTCTTAGCTGATGGCTCCTGGCTGTCAGCTTCCTGAAAGCGCAATTACGGCTGTTAGCCGATAGCTCTTGGCTGTTGGCTTTTCGAAAGCGAAACTGCCGCACAACAAAAACGCCCGACTGGAAGTCGAGCGTTTTCAGAAAAAGCTAACAGCCGATAGCCAACAGCTATCAGCCAAAAAAACTACAGAGCGATTTCCGGCTTGGGTTTGTCGCCTTGCTCGCCTTCTTTGTTCACGGGCTTGGTTTCGGCTTCGGCGGCATCGAAGCCTTCGGTGCCGGTCTGGTTGGCGGCGGTCGCCTGGTTTGCTTCGGGGCTTTTGGTTTCGAGGCTGTGCTTGGCCCCTTCCACCAGGTTATGAGCGGCTTCCTGCACGGCCTCGAACGCGCCGGAGTGCGTAACGGCTTCCACCGCGTTGCTGGCGGCATCCTTGATTTTGTCGAGCAGACCGCCGTGCGAAACTGATTCTACGGCCTCGGCGGCCGTCTCGCGGATTTTGGCCACCAGGCTGCTGCCGGCTTCGGTCACGGTTTCGACGGCCTCGCTGGCCGCCTCTTTGGCCCGCTCCACGAGCGGCGCGGCGGCTTCGCTGACGCTGGTCGCGGCTTCGGTGACGGCGGTTTTGGCCCGCTCTACGACCGGGGCCACGGCCTCGCTTACATCCTCGGCTGCCCCAGCCACGGCGGCCTGGGCGCGCTCCACGAGAGGGGCGGCCGCGACGGCGGCGACTACGGCTTTGGCTTTATCGGCCACGGCACCGGCGGCCTGGGTAGCTTTTTCGGCGGCCTGGGCCACTACGCCTTCCGCCGGGGTAGCGGCCGAGGTCTTCGCCGAGGCTGCTGATGGGGGGAATTTAGCCTTCAGCTCGTCCAAATCCACGTTTTTGAGCACGGGAGTACGCAGCAGGTTTTTGATTTTACGCACTTCGTTGTTGGCACGGGCAATGTTCTTGCGGTGCTTGCGCTTGAGACGGGTAACGGACATGATGAAGCTTAACGCTAGAGGGTTCGGGCAAAGGGAGTGCAAAAATACGGCTTTACTTTTGAAATTCCAAAGGACCGGCGGTTTGTTCTTAGTGGCTTGTGGCTGATTGTCTGTTGCTGCCGGTTTTTCAGCGGACCGCACGGCGCAATCACAACGGGCTGAGTCGCCTGAGAAACATTTTAACGAGGCTATCGCGGGGCACCTGCCGGACCTTTCCAACCAACAATCAGTAATTCAACAATTCAACAATTAAATATGACAGACCTGCGCTCCGACACCGTTACGCGCCCCACGCCGGCCATGCTGGCGGCCATGCAAGCCGCCGAAGTCGGCGACGACGTGTACGGCGAGGACCCCACCGTGCGGCGGCTCGAAACGGAGCTGGCCGCCCGCTTCGGCCTCGAAGCCGGCTTGTTTTGCGCCTCCGGCACGATGGCCAACCAAATCGCCATCCTGGCCCACTGCCCGCCGCTGTCCGAAGTCATCTGCGAAGCCACGGCCCACGTCTATCTGTGGGAGGCGGGCGGCATCGCCCACCACGCCCGCGCCTCGGTGGCGCTGCTGCCCGGCGAGCGTGGCCGCCTGACAGCCGCCCAGGTTGAGGCTGCCATTCGACCCACGCACAACGTGCATTACCCCAGCACCCGGCTGGTATGCCTCGAAAACACGCACAATCGCGGCGGCGGCTCGTGCTACGAGTGGGCCGAGATGGCGGCCATCGCCGAGGTTAGTCGGCGGCACGGGCTGGCGCTGCACCTCGATGGGGCGCGAATTTTTAACGCCTTGGTCGCCACCGGCCAGCCGAGCCAGGATTACGGGCGGCTGTTCGACTCAATTTCGGTGTGTTTGAGCAAGGGGCTGGGCGCGCCGGTGGGGTCGGTGCTGCTCGGCTCGGCCGAATTCATCGCCGGCTGTCAGCGGCTGCGCAAGCTCATGGGCGGCGGCTGGCGGCAGGCCGGCTACCTGGCCGCCGCCGGTCTGTTTGCGCTCGAAAACAACGTCGAGCGCCTCGCCGACGACCACCGCCACGCCATCCGCCTGGCCGAAGCGCTGCGCCCGCTGCCCTACGTGGCCGAAGTGCTGGCCCCCGAAACCAATCTGCTACTGTTTCGGCTCGATGAAAGCCAGTTGTCGGCGGCCGATTTCCTGGCCCGGCTCGCCGCCCAGGGCATCCGGGCCAGCGGCTTCGGGGCGGGCGGTTGGGTGCGCTTCGTGCTGCACCTCGACGTGGATGACGCGCAAGTTGAGCACGTGGCGGCAGTGCTGGCTGAGGTTTAAGTTTCTTGTTTCTTGTTTCTTGTTTCTTGTTTCTTGTTTCTTGTTTCTTGTTTCTTGTTTCTTGTTTCTTGTTTCTTGTTTCAGGCTTCGCCAAGTCATGAATCCTGAAGCAGTTCCCTAAGAAGCTGTTTGAGTTAGTTTTTCTGTATTACCTAACTGATTACAAGCGGCTTATTTGCTCGCCGCTCGTGTCGCCTCACCCCCCGGCCCCCTCTCCGAAGAGAGGGGGAGCCGGACTACAGGGCACGTCTGCCTATGTCTGCTTGCGGTCGACACCCCCTCTCCAAAAAGGAGAGGGGGCCGGGGGGTGAGGCGACACGAGCGGCGAGCAACCAATTGATAAGTAACGTCTTCACAAGAATTCAATAACTCAACCAGCTTCTAGGCCATGAATTAATCAAAACAATTTCCTCAAACCCGCTTAACAAGAAACAAGAAACAAGAAACGCGGCATGAGCTACTTCGTCATTGCCGACATCCACGGCTGCCTCCACACGTTGCGCGAGCTGCTGCGCCACTGGCAGCCCGCCACCGAGAAGCTGGTGCAGCTCGGCGACCTCGTGGACCGCGGCAACTACTCGCCCGACACCGTGGAGCTGTGTCGGCAGCTCAGCCTCGACCATCCTATCCAAACCGTGTTTTTGCAGGGCAACCACGACTGGGGCCTGGCCGAGCACCTGGGGCCAAACGGGCCGTTTCCGAACTGGCTGAGCTGGGGCGGGCGCGCCACGCTGGGGCAGTATCAGTCGCGCCGCGAGTGGCTGGCCCCGCACGCCGCCTGGCTGGCCGCGCGGCCGCTGTTCTACGAAACCGAGCATCTGCTTTTTTCCCACGCCGGCTTTGCCGACGTGCCTAATTCGCTCGACCCGACCAGCAGCGAAGGGGTACTGTGGCGGCGCGGGCTGCTGCAAAATCGGGGTAAATTGCAGGTCGTCGGCCACACGCCCACCGCCAGCGGCCGGCCCGAGCACTTCCACCCGGCCAACGTGCTTTACGCCGACACCGGGGCCGGCCACGGCCGCTGGCTGACGGGCATTCGGCTGAGTGAGTTGGGCGAAACGCTGGAAATTGTTCGGCTGCCGGTGGAGCCGGAGGACTATTATGCGTACGGTGAAATAAAGTAGTATGCGAGAAAACTTGGTTTTCTTATGAACATAAAACTCAACCTTACGAACATAAAACTCAACATGAACTCCAACGCTCACACCGACGCGCCCGTCGCCGAGCCGCACTGGCACGCCGCCGCCCTGCTTCACCTGCAAACGGCCGACCCGACGCTGGCCCGCACCATTGCCCTGCTGGGTAGCGACGTGATACGGCCCGCCGCCCACGAGGACCTGTATCTGGCGCTGTTGCGGGCCATCGTCTCCCAGCAGATTTCGACCAAAGCCGCCGCCGCCATCTGGCGCCGCTTCACGGCTATGTTTCGGCCCGACGGCTACCCCGAGCCGCGCGAGGTGTTGCGCCTGGGCGAAGACGAGCTGCGCGAAGCCGGCCTCTCGCGCCAGAAAGCCGGCTACCTGCAAGCCATCGCCGATTACCAGGAGCGCGGCCTGCTCGACTACGACCACCTGAGCCAACTCGACGAAGAAGCCTTCACCCGCCACCTGACGGCCATCCGCGGCGTGGGCCGCTGGACGGCCCAGATGCTGCAAATGTTCGCCCTCGACCAGCCTGACGTATTTGCCGAGGGCGATTTGGGCCTGCAAAACGCCATGCGCGTTCTCTATCGCCTGGACGAAACCGGCCGCGCGCTGCAGAAAAAAATGCTGCTCATCGCGGAACCCTGGCGGCCGTATCGCTCGCTGGCCTGCAAGTATTTGTGGCGGGCGCTCGATAATTCGCCGGCCGTGAACGCCGAAATGGGCTGGGGGTAAATTTAGGGTAGGAGGGTGTGAGGGCAGGAGTTTGGGAGGATGGTCAGGAGCCTACCTTTGGCTTTAGCCTTTTCCTTTGCCTGGAAACCGCCAACTTTGCCCCTCCTACCCTCACGCCCTCACGCCCTCCTACCCTAACCAAGCATGGCCGACCCCCACGTTGCCGCCCACCCTACGCTCTCCAAAACCGCGCTGCTGGCCGCTAAAAACCAGGAAGCCCTGCTCGGCGGCGGGGCCGAGCGCATCGCCGCCCAACACAAAAAAGGCAAGCTCACCGCCCGCGAACGCCTGGATTTGCTGCTCGATGCCGGCTCGTTCGAGGAAATCGGCAAGCTCGTCACCCACCGCGCCAAAGATTTCGGCCTCGATAGAGAGCATTACCTCGGCGACGGCGTGGTGACGGGCTACGGCACCGTGCACGGTCGGCTGGTCTATGTTTTCTCCCAGGATTTTACGGTCTTCGGCGGCTCGTTGAGCGAGACGCACGCCGAGAAAATCGTTAAAATCATGGACCTGGCCCTGAAAAACGGCGCGCCGGTTATCGGGCTGAACGACTCGGGCGGGGCGCGCATCCAGGAGGGCGTGGTGAGCCTGGGCGGCTACGCCGATATTTTTTACCGCAATACGCTGGCCAGTGGGGTCGTGCCCCAGCTCTCGGCCATCATGGGGCCGTGCGCGGGCGGGGCGGTGTATTCGCCGGCCATCACCGACTTTATCCTGATGGTCGAACACACGAGCTACATGTTCGTGACCGGGCCGAGCGTGGTCAAGACCGTGACCCACGAGGAGGTGACGAGCGAGGAGCTAGGCGGCGCGAGCACCCACTCGACCAAGAGCGGGGTGACGCATTTCACGGCCGCCAACGAGGTCGTCTGCATCCAGCAGCTCAAGCAATTGCTGAGCTACATGCCCCAGAACTGCGAACAAACCGCGCCCGCTCAGCCCTACGCCGCCGGCCAGGACGAGCGCCGCCCGGCCCTGGATTCGCTCATCCCCGACAACGCGAACCAGCCCTACGACATCCGGGAAGTAATTGAGGACCTGGCCGATGCGGGGTCATTCATGGAAGTCCACCAAAACTTCGCCGAGAACATCGTGGTCGGTTTCGCGCGGCTCGCGGGCCGCAGCATCGGCGTAGTGGGCAACCAGCCGGCCGTGCTCGCGGGCGTGCTCGACATCAACGCCAGCGCCAAAGCGGCCCGCTTCGTGCGTTTCTGCGATGCGTTCAATATCCCGCTGCTCGTGCTCGAAGACGTACCCGGCTTCTTGCCCGGCACCGACCAGGAATGGCGCGGCATCATCACCAACGGGGCTAAATTGCTGTACGCGTTCTGCGAAGCGACAGTGCCGCGCATCACCGTCATCACCCGCAAAGCCTACGGCGGGGCCTACGACGTGATGAATTCCAAGCACATCGGGGCCGACCTGAATTTCGCCTGGCCCACGGCCGAAATCGCCGTGATGGGGGCCAAAGGCGCGGCCGAAATTATTTTCAAGCGCGAAATTGCGCGGGCTGAAAACCCTGAAGCTAAATTACAGGAAAAAGTGGACGAGTACCAGCAGAAATTTGCCACCCCCTACCGCGCCGCCCAGCGCGGTTTCGTGGACGAGGTGATTATGCCCTCGGAAACCCGGCAGAAATTAATTCGCGCGTTTAAGATGCTGGAAAACAAAGTGGATACGATGCCACGTAAGAAGCACGGGAACATTCCGCTGTAATAGTAGCTTCGTGGAAAATCTGGTACGCTTCCGGCAGTGGGTATTTTCGGTAGATAAAGCCGAAACGGAGAGAATTTATGCCGCAGCTACCGCCAGCGAAGCCGTGCTGTGCGGTTGCGGTAACTGCCTGAATTTTGAAGCAGCCCGCGAGCTTGCCTTTCCAGTAGAAGTACGCGAACTATTTTTAGAACTAGGAATAGATTATCGGCGCGAGGCTGAAGTGTTCATCTGGCAGAGTTTTCCTGACGGCCGCCAGCACTATGGCGGTTGGTTTCACTTCCGAGGCACTATCATAGCTGGACCCACCTTGCCCCAATCAGACAGACAGGGTCCGTGGTTGGAACCACTCAATAACTCATTTGGGATTGGCTTTTGCAACGCCAATGCCCCAGGCTTTTTTTCCGACTTGAGAGGTGCGGCGCAACTTGAGTTTGAAACTTATGTACCCTGGCTACTAACGAACGCACCAGCCCCCGACTAATTTTTTACTATTACCAATTTCTCATGCGCCCCGAATCGTTCGACTTCCTCCAGAGATACCTCAACAACCCCTCGCCCACCGGCTTTGAGAAAGAAGGCCAGAAACTGTGGCTGGACTACCTTAAGCCCTACATCGACGAGTATTTCGTGGACACCTACGGCACGGTCGTGGGCGTAATCAACCCCGACGCGAAATACAAAGTCGTCATCGAGGCGCACGCCGATGAGATTTCATATTTCGTTAATTACATTACCAAAGAAGGCTACCTGTATCTGCGCCGCAACGGCGGCTCGGACGCGCTCGTCGCGCCCAGCAAGCGGGTAAATATTTTCGGTGAGAAAGGCGTAGTGAAGGCCGTATTTGGCTGGCCGGCGATTCACGTGCGTAAGGTGGACCAGGACAAAGCGCCCACCATCGAAACGATTTTTCTGGACTGTGGCGCGTCGTCGCCCGAAGAAGTCGAGGAGTTGGGCATTCACGTTGGCTCGGTCGTAACGTTCGAGGACGAATTCATGGTGCTTAACGACACGTACTACGTGGGCCGGGCACTGGACAATCGCGTCGGCGGATTTATGATTGCTGAGGTGGCGCGAATGCTGAAAGAAAATGACAAGGCGCTGCCGTTCGGTCTGTACATCGTCAATTCGGTGCAGGAGGAAATCGGCTTGCGCGGGGCCGAGATGGTGGCCGCCCGCATTCGGCCCGACGTGGCGATAATCACCGACGTTACGCACGACACGCAGTCGCCGATGTACGAAAAGAAAACCAGCGGCGATATTTTCTGCGGCAAAGGTCCGGTTATTACTTACGGTCCGGCGGTGCAAAATAATCTGCGCGACTTGATTATCACGACCGCTAAGGAAAGTGACATTCCGTTTCAGCGGGCCGCGGCCACTCGCGCCACCGGCACCGACACGGACGCGTTCGCGTACTCTGGCATGGGCGTGGCCTCGGCGCTCATCTCGCTGCCGCTCAAGTATATGCACACGACGGTCGAGACCGTACATCAGGACGACGTAGAAAACGTCACGCGCCTGATTTACGAGACGCTGTTGCGCATCGAGGATGGGCAGGATTTCCGGTATTTTTCGTGAGGTAAGCTTTAGCTTGCCGTCTGTATTTAGTTCGCGGTCATGTCAAACGGCAAGCTAAAGCTTACCTCACGCACGTTCGCCGACCAGCTTGGCCGGGAAGTAACGCTGCCGTTCCCGCCCCGGCGCATCGTGTCGCTCGTGCCTTCGCAAACGGAATTACTAGTTGATTTGGGGTTGAGCGAGCACGTAGTCGGCGTTACCAAATTCTGCGTTCACCCGCCCGAAATTCGCCGCACGGCCGTCGTCGTGGGCGGCACCAAGCAGGTTGATTTTGCTAAAATAGCGGCCCTGAAACCGGATTTAATTATCGGCAATAAAGAAGAAAACGACCAAGCTGTCATAGAGCACCTGGCAACGCGATACCCGGTGTGGCTCAGTGACATCAGCAACCTGCCCGAAGCGCTGGCTATGATACGCGGCGTGGGTTTGCTGACCGATACCGTGCCGGCCGCCACGACGCTCGCTCAGCAAATAGCGGCTTCGTTTGCTGAACTAAATACGCCAACAGCCCAGGAGTCGGTGGCGTATTTGATTTGGCGCAAACCCTACATGGCGGCCGCCGCCGGAACGTTCATCGACGACATGCTGACGCGCGCTGGCTTTCGCAACGCGCTCGCGCACCTGAGCCGCTACCCGCAGGTAACGCCGGCGCAGCTCGCCGCCGCCGCGCCGCCGCGGATTCTGCTGTCGTCGGAGCCGTACCCGTTCACGGAAAAGCACTTCGCCGAGTTTCGGCAACTGTGCCCGGACGCGCGAATTCAGGTCGTGGATGGCGAGTTGTTCAGCTGGTACGGCAGCCGCCTGCGCCACACGGCGGCGTACCTGCCAACACTGACTCGCGGCTGAAGCCGAATCCTGAGCAGGCTGCTGCTACCGTTTTGTGAATAAAAATCGGGTCGGTGGGCCGAACCCAAATGATGTGGCTTGGATGACTCGAATAGCTTGGCTGCTGTATTTTCAAAGAAGTCACTCGATTTGGCAAATCTATTTTCTGACGGACCCGTCACATATTACTTGCTCGATTACCCTGCCTCAAACCCCCGCCAAACAGACTTTTATAATCATCTTCAGTCGCACTACAGCAGAAAATCCACGACTTGGCGCACGACGGCCGGCTCGCGCAGAATACGGTTGTGGCCCAGGCCGCTGGTGAGCAGCAGGCGGGCGGCGGGCCAGGCGGCGGCAATGAAGTGGGCTTCGCGCACGGGCACGATGCCGTCGTGCTCGTCGTGCAGCAGCAGGGTTTGGCCCACGGGCAGGCGCGGCCCGGCCACGGGCACGGCCAGCTCGGCCACGTCGCGGCCGATAATTCTTTGCATCCGGGCCTTCATGCGCGCCAGCACGGGCGGCCCCAGGCGCAGCAGCTCGGCGAAGCGGGCGGCCACTACCTCCGGGCCGAGCGGGGCGCTCAGCAGCACCAGACGCGGTAATATGGGTGGGGGCTGGGACTGCCCGGCGGGGGCGCTCAGCGGCAGGCCCACCACGCTGGCCGCCCCAAACGAGTGGGCCACCACGGCGTGGACGGGGCCGGTTTGGGCGGCATGGTTCACCACGGCCTGCGCCGCCTGCCCGAAGTCGAGCAGCGTGGTGCGGCGGCCGGTGGAGCGACCGTGGGCGGGGCCGTCGAGGGCCACGACCCGGAAGCCAGCCGCCCGCAACGGCGCGACCCAGCCCCCCCAGAAGCTGGCGCGGTGCTCCCAGCCATGCACGAGTACGACGGCCGGCGCGCCAGCTTCGCCCCAGGAATAAGTAGCCACCCGGCCGCCGCCGTAGGGCACCCAACCGGCCGCGCTGCCGGCCAGCGCGGCGGCTTCCCAGCCCAGGGCGGGCAGGCGACGGGGCGTAGTGAACACGCGCCAAGCCAGCGCTTCGGCCAGGCCGGGAGCCACGGCCTGCAACACGCCCAGCTGCCAGCGCAACCAGCGCAAGGCCGGCGGCGGCGAGGGGTAGCGCACGGCGACGGGCGCGGGGGTGGGTTCGGTCATAAAAAGCGCGTGAGCGGGCGAATAGGTGTTGAGCATATGCTTGGTGCTTGGTGCTTGGGTATTGGGTATTGGGTATTGGGTTTTAAATATCAAAAAGTCACTGCTTAACACCAAAGCCCCAAGCCCCAAATCAGGGTAGCAGCTCCAGGCGCAGCTGCTCGATAATCTGGTGGTAGTGGCGCTCGTCGTGAACGCGGGCCACTTGGAGCGCGCCGGCGAGCGTGGTCAGCAGCTGGGTAGCTTTCGCGGAGGGGCTGCCCACGAAGCGCAGGCTGGCCGTAGCCCGGCCCACGGCCAGCACCTGGGCCAGCCAGTCGGTCAGCTCGCGGTTGAAGACGCGCAGTTCGGCTTGCATGGCTTCGGGCAGGGTGCGAAAGTCGGCGGCCAGCGCCCCAAACAGGCAGACCCGCCGCTCGGTCTGGACGTGGTTCTGGTAGGTGTCGAGCAGCGCGTCGAGCTGCTGGGGCGGGGTCAGGTTGGCCACGCGGGGCAGGTCGCGCCACTTGCGCAGGCGCGTCAACTGCCGCCGCACCAGGGCCAGGCCAAGGTCATCCTTGCTGGGGTAGTGGTAGTGGACGGCGGCGGGCTTGATGCTTAACTCTTTGGCAATGTGCTGGTAGCTGAAAGCGTTGAAGCCGCGCGTGAGCAGCAGCTCCTCGGCCAGGGCCAGAATGCGGGCGCGGGTATCGGGGGCGGGCGGAAGCGGTGGCGGGAGCATGATGCGGGCAAAAGTAGTGCTTACTAAGTAATAAGTAAGTATTTTTTGAAAGTAAAAAAGCCCGAACTGGTTGGTTCGGGCTGACCGCGTTTACTGGCTGACTGAGTTGCCAGACCGGCTTGAGCGGGAAATTCGCGCGGAGAACGCGGGGTTTAACCGCTGAGGGTCGCCGAGAGGAGCGAGTGTGGTGGATGAGCAGGGAGCCGGATGAGTTCGGTGAGCAGAACTGATTGCCCTCCGCTTCGGCACCGGGTGAGGCGGCCGTTACGCCGGCGGCGGCTCGTCTTCGGCCAAGCCGAGCGCGGTGACGGCGGCTTGCACGGCCTCGACGCGGAAGGCGGGGGCGGTGGCCGGGGCGCGCAGCAGGCGCAGCAGCTGGAAATATTTGCGGCGGCCTTCTTCGAGCATCAGCGGCGGCACTTCGAGCGGGAACACGCCGAACGGCTCGACCTTTTGTACGCCCACAATCAAAAAGCGCTCGGCTCGCAGGGCATCAGTATAAAAGGCGGCCTGCCGGTCGTAGTCGTAGGCCGAGCACTGCCAGCGGAAGTGGTCGGCATCGCGGGCCAGCGTCGTTTTGAAGTCCACCACGGTGTAGGGCTGGCCGGGCAGGTCGAGCACGAGGTCGGCGCGCAGCTTGCAGAGCGTGTCGGTGACGGGTTCAGTGAAGAGCGCGCTGCGTTCGGGCAGGCCCTGTTCGAGCAGGCGGTTCAGCGCCGAATTCAATTTCACGCCCTCGACCAGCCACCAGACGAGCGTATCGTTGAGGCCGGGCTGACCGGGCTGGTAGTCAGCGGGTTCGAGCAGGGCCGTATGGAACGCCGTGCCGAAGCTCAGGGCGCTGCCGTGGCCGCTGCTGCCGCTGTCGCGCCGGGCCGGGCGGCCGTCGAGCGCGTCGCGCAGGCGCGAGAGGTCGGAGTTGGCGATGGCGGGCAGGGCGCGGTAGTCGTCGTAAGTCAGGCGCAGCAGGTCGGGGCGGGGCATGGCGGGTAGGGTAAGTTTTAGCTGCCACCGGAGGGCCAGCGATTGGGTCGTGTGGTAAGCTTCAGCTTGCCGTTGAAGTTCACAATAAACACGAAACGGCCCTCCGATAGCAGCTAAAGCTTACCTCACGACCCAATCACTGGCCCTCCGGTGGCAGCTAAAGCTTACCCTACCCCTAATCAAACCGGATAGCCACCATCGGCTTAATCCTGGCAATCAGGTACGTGGGCACCAGCACCGACAAGCCCGAGGCGAGCAGCGTGGCCGCGTTGAGGGCCACTATCACGACTGGTGCCCAGGCGATGGGCACGCGGTCCATGTAATAATTCTGCGGGTCGAGCGGCAGCACGTGGAAGTAGTATTGCAGGGCGCAGAAACCCAGGGCCACGGCGTTGCCGATGAGCAGCCCGCGCAGGGTGATGGCCAGGCCGCGAAAGAAAAACAGCTGCCGAATCTGATGGTCGGTCGCGCCCAGCGCCTTGAGGATGCCAATCATCTTGGTGCGCTCCAAAATCATGATGAAAATGGTGGCGACCATGTTAAACGTGGCCACGATAATAATCAGGCTCAGGAAAATATAGACGTTGCGGCTGAGCAGCCCGAGCCACTCAAAAAGCTGCGGGAACTGGTCGGTGACGCGCTCGACGCGCACCTCGTAGGGCAGGTTTTTGTAAAGCTGCTCGTAGGCGCGGGGCAGCTGCTCGAAGTCGTGCAGACGCACTTCGAGGCCGCCGACGAGCGAATCGGGCCAAGCGTTCAACTCCTGCACCTGGCGCAAATCGCCGAGCACGAAACTCTCGTCAAACTCGTCGATGCCGGTCTGGTAAATGCCCACCACCCGGAAGGGCCGGATGCGCGGCGGCTGTTGCACGAAGTAGCACAGGGCGGGGCTGCCCACGCCCAGGCGCAGCTTACTGGCCATTTTTTGGGAGATAACGATGTCGAGGCTGGCGGCCGAGTCGGCGTAGCGGATGAAGCGGCCGGCGACCAGGTTCGGGCGCATGGCGCTGGGGCCGGCGCGCTCGCTCACGCCCTTGAGCACGATGCCGAGCACCTCGTCGGGGGTTTTGATGATGGCCGTTTTCAGGGCGTAGGGCTGCACAGAGGCCACGGCCGGGTAGCGGGCCAGGGCGCGGCGCAAACCTGGCTCGCCGAGCGGCGCGCCTTCCAGGGCATTGCTCGTGTCGTAGCGCGAGAGCTGGATGTGCGCCCCGAACGAGACGACTTTATCCTGAATCTGCTCCCGAAAGCCGGCCAGGATGGCGAACGAGATAATCATGACGGCAATGCCGAGGGCAATGCTGACGGTAGCGATGCGCGTAACGGAGTGGGTGAACGAGCCGGAGTCGGACCCGTCCATGCGGCTGGAAATGTAGCGGGCAGTATTCACAGAGGGCGTAAAGCTACGCGGGAGGGGTTGTTTCTTGTTTCTTGTTTTCAGGGCGCGGGTTCACGCTGAGTTCCGCGGAGGAGTCGAAGTCTCGCAAAGTCAAAGCACCCCTACCTTATTTGGCTGAAACAAGAAACAAGAAACAAGAAACCTACTTTTGAGCCATGAATACGTGGCTGCTCGCCGCTGGCCTCGCGCTGGCCGCCCCCTTTCCCATTTCCGCGCCGGGCGCGCCCCCGCCGCCCATCCGGCTGCCGCAGGTGGGCGCGGCGCGGCTCAGCGCCTACCTGCCGCTGCTCCAGAATCAGCGCGTGGGGCTGGTCGTGAACCAAACTTCGCGCGTGGGCCGGACGCACCTCGTGGACACGCTAAAAACGCTGGGCGTGAACCTGACGGCGATTTTCGCGCCCGAGCACGGCTTTCGGGGCGAGGCCGCCGACGGGGCCACTATCGCCGACGGGCGCGACGCGCGTAGCGGCGTGGCCGTGCGCTCGGTGTATGGCAAAACCAAAAAGCCCACCCCCGCCATGCTGGCCGACGTGGACGTGCTCGTCTTCGACATTCAGGACGTGGGCGCGCGCTTCTACACCTTCATCAGTACGCTACACTACATCATGGAGGCGGCCGCCGAGCAGAATAAGCTCGTCGTGGTGCTCGACCGGCCCAACCCCAACGGCGCACTCGTGGCCGGGCCGGTGCTCGAAGTCAAGCACGCCTCGTTCGTGGGCCTGGACCCGCTGCCCATCTGCCACGGGCTGACGGTGGGCGAGCTGGCCGGCATGATTAACGGCGAGCGGTGGCTGGCCGGCGGCCGGCCGTGTCGGCTCAAAGTCATTCCGATGGCCGGGGGTGGGGGCTACGTCCACTCTCTGCCCTACGCCCTGCCCGTGCCGCCTTCGCCCAACCTGCCCACCGCCCGTGCCGTGGCCCTATATCCCAGCCTGTGCTTGCTCGAAGGCACCAACGTGAGCGTGGGCCGCGGCACCGACCGCCCGTTTGAGGTGGCCGGCGCGCCCACCCAGCCGCCCAGCCGGCCCTACCAGTTCACGCCCCGCCCCAACGCCGGCTCGCCCGCGCCGCCGCTCAACGGGCAGCTCTGCTACGGCCTCGACCTGCGCCAAGCCAGCCCCGGCCGGCCGAGGCAGGAATTCACGGTGCGCTACCTGCTCGACTTCTACCAGCAGAGCACCGACAAGCCGCATTTTTTCTCGAAGTATTTCGAGCAGCTCGCCGGCACCGACTCGTTGCGGGCGCAAGTCATCGCCGGCCGCTCCGAGGCGTGGATTCGGGCCTCGTGGCAGCCGGGGCTGACCAAGTTTCGGGCCTTGCGTAAGAAGTATTTGTTGTACCCGGAAGGCTAAGAGAGCGGTAATTTGCCGCTCTTATTCGACGCTGAGCCGACCCAATGCGGCAAATTGCCGCTTCTATTCGACGCTGAGCCAAATGGGAGCGGCAAATCAGCGCCCTGATGCGGCCTGGTGCCGAGTCGGCAGGTTGTCGACCGGGGTCGGCCCGAAGTCAGCCGACCGCTTGTCTTTCCCCTCGTTACTCCATGCCCGTTCCTCTCCGCCTCATCTTCATGGGCACGCCCGATTTTGCCGTGCCCACGCTCGACGCGCTGCTCACGCTGCCCACCGTGACGGTGGTGGCCGTCATCACGGCCCCGGACCGGCCGGCGGGGCGCGGGCGGCAGGTGCAGGTGTCGGCGGTGAAGGCGGCGGCGCTCGCCCACGGGCTGCCCGTGCTGCAGCCCGAGCGGCTCAAAGCGCCCGAGTTCGTGGCGGAATTGCGCGGCTACGCGGCCGACTTGCAGGTGGTGGTCGCGTTTCGGATGCTGCCCGAAGTGGTGTGGAACATGCCCCGGCTGGGGTCGGTCAATATCCACGCCTCGCTGCTGCCGCAGTACCGCGGGGCGGCCCCCATCAACTGGGCGCTGATTCAGGGCGAAACGGAGACGGGCGTTACGAGCTTCTTCTTGCGCCACGAGATTGACACTGGTGACCTGATTATGCAGGACCGCGTGGCCATCGCGCCCGCCGACGACTTTGGCTCTTTGTACGACAAGCTCAAAGGGGCCGGCGCGGCGCTGGCCGCCCGCACGGTGGCCGCCATCGCGGCGGGCCAGGCTCCGAGCACCCCGCAGCCCCCAACCACGGCCGGCCTGCGCCCGGCCCCGAAGCTGACCCGCGAAACCGGCCAACTCGATTTCCGCCAGCCCGCCGCCGCGCTCGTGAACCTGGTGCGCGGCCTCAGCCCCGCGCCCGGCGCCCACACCACCCTGCCCGACGGCCGCGCCCTGAAAGTGTTTCGGGCCGCCGTCGGAACCGCGACTGACGTCGCCGACGCGGACGCGCCCGGCACCTGGGTCAGCGACGGCCGCCGCTATTTGTCGGTAGCTACGCCCGGCGGCTGGCTCGACTTACTCGACCTTCAGCTCGAAGGCAAAAAGCGGCTGCCGGTAGCCGAGTTTCTGCGCGGTAATAAGTTAACGCTTTGATGTTTCTTGCGCGCGGCAGCTTTCTCGCAGAGGTTCGCGGAGGAAAACCGAAAGCTCCACATACCTCCGCGGTTTTCCTCCGCGAACCTCTGCGAGAAACACTCTCCACCAGCCAACGGTCTGAGTCCCGTCTGATTTTCCCCATTTGATTTTCTCCAAATGATAGCCTTCGTAGTAGCAGTGGCCGAGAACGGCATCATCGGCCGCGACGGGGAGTTGCCCTGGGGGCGGCTGCCCGCCGACTTGAAACACTTCAAGCGGCTCACCCTGGGCCGGCCCGTGGTGATGGGCCGCAAAACCTACGACAGCCTCGGCCGGGCGCTGCCGGGCCGGCCCAACCTGGTCGTGACGCGCCAGCCCGGCTGGGCCGCCCCCGGCTGCGAAACCTTCGCCTCGCTGCCGGCCGCGTTGGCGCGCGCCCAAACCCTGGCCGATGCCACCAAACTGGCCGAGTCAGCCGACTCAGCCAGCCCAGCCGGCACGGTATGCGTCATCGGCGGCGGCGAAATCTACCGGGCCGCGCTGCCGCTGGCCGACGTGGTGTACCTCACCGAAGTGCACCATCCGTTCGCCGGCGATGCTTCCTTCCCGCCCCTGCCGCCCGAGGAGTGGCGCGAAGCTAGCCGCGAGCGCCACGAAGCCGACGAGCAGCACGCCGTGGCCTTCAGCTTCGTGGAAATGCGGCGGTGGTAGGTATAGTCAGGCAGCGCGCGTGGGTCGTTGTCATGCAGAGCGCGGCGAAGCATCTCGCGTGGTGCAGTAAGCTCGACTACCCGCCCCACTGCTACCGTATGATTTTACTGCGCCACGCGAGATGCTTCGCCGCGCTCTGCATGACTGTACTCACCGCAGCAGCACCAGCTTGCCCCAGTCATTCTTGAACGCCTGGTCGGCGGCGGTGCCGCGCTTCTTGAACTCGCCTTTCGGGTCGTCGAGGCTGACGCGGTACAGATAGGTGCCGTTGGCGAGGCGGTCGCCGTACTGGTCGGTGCCGTCCCAGGCGAAGTCGGTCAGGTTGTTGCCGATGTGCAGCGGCCCCAGCTCGGCCATGAAAATCTCGCGCACGACCCGGCCCGTGAGCGTCAGAATCTGGATTTTCATATCGCGCGGCAGCTCCTGCCCGGTCAGCGTGAAGACGAAGCGGGCCTTGCTCGTGACCGGGTTCGGGTAGGGAAAGACGTTGGTGATGGTCGAGGCGTTGACCACCTGAAACTTAATCTGAAAATCCTGGGTGCCGGCGGCCTGGTTGTTCGCGTCGCGGCCCTGCACCCGCAGCGTGTAGAGACCGTCGGCCAGCGGCGCGCTCAGGCCGGGCTGGTAGTCGAGGCGGGCGACGCTGCCGTTGGTGTTGTCCACCGAAAAGCGCACGAGCGGGCCGTTCACGTCCACCGGCAGCGGGGCCTGCCCGTCCTTCTGCAAAAACACGGTGAAGTAGCTCGCATCTTTGATGAGGCGCAGCCGGTCGGCGCTTTTGAGCTGAACGCTGACCAGCGGGCGCGGGGCCACCAGCTCACCGTCGAGGATGTGGCGGCCATCGACGGCCACGTCGAGGATGGGCGGCAGGTTGGTGTCGCGCACGGTGAAGGGGTCGAGTCGCAGCACGTTGTTGAAGTAAAACAGCTCGGGCTGACGCTCCGGATTGACGACGACCTCGGGGTAGAAGCGGCCAAATTTATTCACCATGTCCAGCTCCACGAACGTGGTCAGGGCCGAGTCGCTCGCGGCCACGTCGCGCGGAGCGTCGATGAGCTTGGTGGAGCCGGCCACGGGCAGGCCAGTGGCGGCGTTGATGAGCCGGGCCTGCACCTTAAGGCGGGCACCGAACGCCACCGGGGCCACGTTCTCGAACTTGACCGGGAAGCGCAGCACCCCGCTGGTCAGGGCCTGGTTGCGCAGGCGCACGGTGTCATACGCGGCCGCGCTCACCAGGTCGCGGCGCACGATGCCCTCGGGCAGGCCCTGGTAGGTGATGAGCCACTGCTTGAGCTGGGGCGGGGTGCGGGTAGCAGCGTCGGCCAGCGTCAGCCGCAGCTGCATAAACGGGTACTGCGTGGTCGAGTAAGCGCTCAGGTCGAGCGGCTGGGGGCCGACGTTGGGATTGAGCACCGTGGCGCGGCCCTGGTCATCGACCCCGCTCAGCATGAGAGTGTACGTGCCGCCGGGCGTTTCGCGCTTAATCGTGTTGTAGAGCGTCTGCCAGCGCTGGGCCGGGCCGATGAGCGTACTCGTGATGCTGCCGGAAGTGCCCGCCGTGGGCAGGTCGTAGTCGAGCAGCACGGCCTGGCTGGCCGGGTTGGGCTGGGTGCGGTCGGGGCCGGCCTCGGCCAGCAGCTGCCCGGCGGCAGTCAGTCCGCTGCCGCGCCGACGGGCCACGAGGGCCAGGCCCTCGCCGTTGCGCAGCTGCCCCACGAGCCGGCTGCCGAGCGTGGTGGCCAGCTGCTGCCGCACGTCGGCCAGCGCGGGGGCCGCCCAGCGCAGCCGGTTCTGGCTCACGAGCAGCACGGTCGCGCCGTCAGGCACCTTGCCCAGAAACTCCAGCAGCTGGGCGCGACGGGCGGCGCTGTTGTTAAGGTTGTCCAGCGTGTCGGCGGCCGATTGCGGGTCGGCGGCGAAGTAGTAAAACTCCTGGCCGCTGTTGCCGCAGGTCGAGTACGCGCCGGGCACGGCGACCCGCGCCAGCGTAGCGGGGTCGAGCACGGCCACGAGCAGGTTCGGGGCGCGAATGCCGCAGTTGCCCACGAAAGGCAGCGCGTTGAGGTCGGTGCGAATCAGGCCGCCGCCCGGCCCGAAGGTGGGGCCGCTGCCGGGCAAGCCGCCGCCCACCGTGCGCAGGGCCACCGCCCGCGGCGGGCCGGCGAAGCGCCAGCGGTTGCCGGGCGTACTCACGGCCACCTGCTGCAGCCCGTCGCGGTTAAATTGCCCGTTGTGGCTCTGCGACCAGCCCCCGGCGGCGGCCACGCCCGCCGCCACCGGCGGCAGCACCCGAAACGAGCTGACCTGCCAGGCCGCGTCTTCCGCCCCCACCGGGTTGGTGAAGCGCGCCCGCCAGTACCAGACCACCGAGTCGCGGCGCGCAGCCGCCAGCAGGGGCCGCGGGGTGTAGCTGGCCAGCACGGCCGCCTGTTGATTGAGGCTCTGCTGCAAGGCCGGGCTGTCGAAGCTGGCCACCGAATCGACCTGAAAATCGTAGCCGCGCGGCGGCCCGAGCGGGTCGTTGCTCTGGGCCGCGAGCCGGGGCGTGTTCGTGCGCACGATGGCAAACTCGGTGGGCGTGAGCAGGGTCAGGCCACGCCGCAAAAACGAGTAAGTCAGCGTGGCCACGTTGTTGTTCTCGTCCAGCTCGGCCACCTTGTTGCGGTAGTCCAGCTCAACCTTGAACACGTTATCGCCAAAAATAGCGGCCGAGGCCGGGTTGGTGAGCGTTACCGTGAAAGTCGTGTCGGGGCTGAAGAAGGGCGGGAACGGCTTGCGTAGCACCCCGTTCTGGTCGGGGCGGTTGTTGAAACTGATGACCTCCGGCGGCCGCCCGCTCGCGGCCGGAAACGTGCGCGTGACGCGCACTTCCACCGAGTCGCGGGTAACGCGGCCGGGGTTGCGCACGCCGATGCGCAGCGTGAACTGGCTCGACGCGGCCGACACGACGGGGTCGGGGGCGATGGGGGCCAGGCTCAGCGCGGCGTTGCTGGCCACGTAGTCGGGCCGGGCCGGGGCGAAGAGCCGCAGCGCGGGGTCGCCCTGCCAGAGCGTGCATTGGAGCTGCTCGATGGCCGCCTCCGGGTAGGGAGCCGAGGCCAGAAAGCCGGGGTCGGCTTGCAGGCGGCGCACCACCTCGCGCTGGATTTCGGCCACCGGCCGCCCAAACCAGGCCGGCTCGGTGAAGGAAACCCGGTCGCTCACCATCTGCGCGTAATCGAGCGGATTATCAAACGAGAGACACGCCTGGCCCATGAAGCCTATCGCGCCCTTGCCGGGGGCCAGCACCCAGTCGCTGCTGAACGCCTGCTCGTCAAAAAACACGGCCCCCGCGAAGCAGCCGTTGTACGTCATGACCGGATACTTGCCCGCGTTGGCGTAGCCGGTGGTAGGGTCGTTGATATTGCCCAGGTTGATGTCGAAAATCGTGGTGGAGCCGTGGCCGAAATAGCGAATCAGGCCCAGCCCGGCGTTCAGCTCCGGGGCCAGGTTGAGGCTGAGCCGGTTGGCGGTGGGGTCGGTTTTGCGGTAAGACGTTACTTGCGCGCCCAGCAGTGGCCCCTGGATGATGCGGCGGAGCTTGTCCATGTAATCGGCGAACGTGATGAGCTGGTCGGGCTTGTCGCCACCCGACAGATGCACCACGCGCTTGTGCCAGGGCGCGGGGTCGGGCTGGTTGGGGTCGAGCTGGGCTTCGTACTCGCGCAGCTTGCCCAGGTAGTCCATCACCTGCTGCGGGGTGGTGGCCACCAAGCGGCCCGTGGGCAGGGCCGGCTCGTAACGCCCGTTCACGAAGTCGTTGGAAAGAAAATTATCCGAGGCCGAGCGCGTGGAAACCGGCACCAAATCGTTGCCCCGCTCGCCCATAATGCGCGCGCTGAAATCGGTACTGTACCCTAAAAAAGTGTTGCCTGGAGGCCCATCTGCCACCGGACTGCCGGGCGCGATGCCCTTACCCAGCAGCAGCAGATACTTGGTTCGGGCGGCCGGGCCGTTGGCGGCCAGCCAGCGCGCGAAGTGACGCAGGCCGATGATGGAGCGCTCGCCGTAGTGAAACTGGTCGTAGAGCTGCGGGGCCGTCACCAGGAGCGTATCGAAGCGGCCGCCGGCGGCCGTGGCGCGGTAGTTGGCGTAGGCGCGGGCCGCGTTGGGCGCGCCCGCCGCCGGCCCCATCAGCTTGGGGTGGGTGATGACGATGAAGTTGGGCCGGGCCGGGTCGATGGCCCGGAACACGACCCGGCGGGCGGGTGGCGGCACCAGGGGCCGGGCGGCATCGGCCAGCAGCAGCTGGCGCGTCTGCTGCCCGGTGGCGCTCGGAAACACGAAGCGCCGGGCCGTGGCGGCGGGCAGCGTCTGGGCCGGGGCCGGCTCCACGCGCTGCACGTTCCAGGGGTCGTGCACGTCGTAGCCGCGCACGGTGGCGGGCACTTCCAGCTCGTAGGTGGCGGGGCCGGCCAGCAAGGAGTCGTTCAAAAACAACACCTGCCGGCGGTTGCTGAACCACACGTTCTGTTGCGGGGCCACCACGCGGTACCACGAAACGCGAAACGCGTCGGCCCGTATCTGCGGCAGTTGAAACAGGCGCTGAAAGCTGACCCGCACCGACCCATCGGGGCCAATGTCGGTGGGCAGCAGCGCGTAGCTGCCGCGGGTGTAGTCGTAGTTCTGGTACGTCTGAGTGCCCAGCGGCCGGTTGGCCCCGCCCGGCGGCACCACGCCCACGCTCAGCAGGTGCCTCACGAAGGTGGTGCCCACCACGGCCACGTCTAGGCGCGGCACCGGCACGCCCGGCCCCGTCGCCACGGCCCGCAGCAGCGAGTCGAGCGGCTTCACGTTCACGTTATCGTCGTTGATGAACTTATCCACGAAACCCTCGCCCTGCTCCAGCCAGGGCTGGTAGGTGAAGAGGGCATAGGCCACGTCAGCGTAGGCCGCCGTTTTCTGGGTGAGCGAACTTTGCAGGCGCCAGGCGTGGGGGGCATCGCCAGCGGCCGTGGGCTGGGCCATGCGCTTGCCCGGCCGGGCGCCCGGCACGCCCTGGGCGCTCCAAGTCAGGAAGTAGCTGGCCGTGTCGGTAAAAAAGCTATAGAACGGGTTCACCTGGTCGAGCCGGTTCTTGTAGTATTCGCGGTCGAGCGCGCCGTCGTTGCGCTGCCCGTAGAATTCGAGGTAGGTCGAATTGTCGAGCACGGCCCCGTTGCCGCCTTGAAACACGGCCACTTCGCGCCCGCGCCGCCAAAGCTGCAACTGCGTGGGGGCCACGGCCGCCGCCCCGCCGAGCTGGCTCAGGTAGGCGAAGTCGAGCCGGTAGAGGCCGTTATTCCAGACCTTGATTTTGTAGTACGACTGGCCCGGCACAATCCACTCGTTGCCGTACGGCCCGGATTGCGCCCGCGCCTGGTGCGGGGCCGCCCAGCCCAACCCAGCCAGCAGCAGCCCCATTAGCAACCAAAGTCGGCGAAAGTCAAAAGGAGTCATAGTGTTCGGGGTTCAAAAGCTGCTCTGGATTAACTGTTTCGGTTGATTTTAGCAAGACATGAGACGTTAGACATGAGACATGAGACTTTTTCCAGTGAGAGTCGCACTTCCCAAAGTCTCATGTCTCATGTCTCATATCTCATGTCTAAATAACTCACTTGGTCGATGGCAGCCCGCCGGCCGACCGACCGCCCAGGCCGTAGCCGAGGCTGACGATGAGCGAGTTGGTTTGCGAAGCTGAGCCGAGCGTTTCGACGGCCAGCCGCGAGAGGGCTAAATCGACGCGCAGGCCGCTGAAGGCCACGCCCGCCCCGAGGCTGTACTGGCCTTTCCACTGCTTCCCGTCAAAGAGACTGAGCTGCTGGTAGTTGCCGGCCCCAGCTCGCAAAAAAGCCAGGTTGCGGTAGCCGATTTCGAGGCCCGCGCGCGGGTCCACGCTCACGAGCTTACTCGAAATCGGCGTGTTGCGCTGCCCGTCGGTGGTGGCTTCCAGGTCCACGGCCGCCAGCAGCGTGAATTGCCCCGGCAGGCGCAGCTGCCGGCTCGCGCCGAGCACGAAGCGCGGCAGCGTCAGCTCGTTCACGTTCTTGGGAATGACCTCGCCCGGGGCCGTATTTTCCTTGAACTTGTCGGCATCCACGCTCCAGGCCACGAAAGTCGTCGTCAGGTCGCGGGCCATCAGCCCGAACTGCCAGCCGGCGCGGTCGTAGCGCAGGCCCAGGTCCACGCCGAAGCCGTAGCCGTTGGCGAACGGCCCCACGTTGCGGTATATGAGCTTACCGCTGCCGCCCACGCTCAGCCCCGCCGGCCCCAGCTTGCGGGCGTAGCTCAGCAGCAGGGCATAGTCGGCCACCGAGAAATACGTGATGCGGTCGTACTGAATCTGCCCGTACTCGTTGATGAGCGCCCGCGTGTCGGCGATGTTGTCCACGCCCAGCCGCAGCACCGTCACGCCCAGCGCACTGCGCGCGTCGAGCGGCATGGCGAAGGCGGCGTAGTCGTTCTTGACAACCCCCGAAAACAGCTCGGAGTGCATCAGCACCCCGTCGTATTTGGCCGTGATGCTGGTCAGCGCGGCCGGGTTCCAGTAGCCGGCGGTGGCATCGTTAGCCAGGCTCACCTGGGTCTTGCCCATGCCGAGCGCGCGCGCGCCAGCCCCGAGGTTGAGGAACTCATTAGCATATTTGGGGGCCGTAGTCTGGGCGCGGGCAGCGGGCGCGGCGGCCAGCGCCAGCAGCGAAAGCAGCCCCCAGGGGCCAACAGCGGCAAAAAGTCGGTTCATAGTAACAGCAAGAAGCCAGCAAGCCGGCGGTGAAAAGCGCGTCCGCACCGCAAGTTACGGCCGGCCGGCGGGTCGTGAAAGCGGGGGCGGGGGGAAGGCCGGCGTTCGAGGTGAAAGGAGCGGGTTGAGCCAGCGGCGTAGCTGACGCGGGCGGGCGGCTTTTCGCCGCCCGCCCGCTTGGCGTTGAGCGACTTGTAAGTGGCCAACCTGTCCGATTAGGCGAACCGGCTGCTCAACGCCAAGCGGGCGGGCGGCGAAAAGCCGCCCGCCCGCGTCAAATACGCGGTTTTCCCGACAGATTAAAAAATATTTCGCCGCGCGACCAAAAATAATTTCATAAATAATCTCACCAGGTATTAGGTGATACAAAGTACCCGTTGTACATTTGTACCGTTCCTCACCTACTACCAGCCCAACCTGCCCATGAAACTCGAAAACACCCAGGTGCAGATGCGCAAAGGCATCCTCGAATTCTGCATCCTGGAAATTATCGGCCGGGGCGAAGCCTACGCCTCGGATATGCTCGAAGAGCTGACCGCCGCCCGCATGATTGTGGTCGAGGGCACGCTCTACCCGCTGCTCACGCGCCTAAAAAACGCGGCTTTGCTCGACTACACCTGGCGCGAGTCCACGTCGGGGCCGCCGCGCAAATACTACACGCTCACCGCCGCCGGCCGCCAGTTTCTGGAAGAGCTGCGCCAGACCTGGGAAGAAATGGCCCTCTCGGTGGGCATCATCCGTCAGCCCCGCCGGCTTTAGTGCTTGGTGCATGGTGCTTAGTACTTGGGCCGTTCCATAATCGCCAGGGCCTGAACGCCAATCAGTAAGCATTGAATACAAAGCACCAGCCGCCAAGCCGCCAGTACCACTAATCCATCACCAAGCACCAGGCACTAAGCACCAAGCACTAAACCGTCATGAAAAAAAACATCAGCATCAATTTGCAGGGCCTCATCTTCCACATTGAAGAGGACGGCTACGACGTGTTGAGCCGCTACCTGCTGGAGGTGAAGGCGCACTTCGCCACCTACCAGGGGCACCAGGAAATCGTGGCCGACATCGAGGGGCGCATCGCCGAGCTATTCGCCGCCCGCACCTCGGCCAGTAAGCAGGTCATCACCCTGGCCGACGTGGAGGAGATGACGGCCAAGATGGGCCGGGTCAGCGACTTCCAGGCCGCCGACGAAGACGAGGATGAACCCGCCCAGGCCCGCGCCACCGGCGCGGCGGCCGGCCCCACTCCTACCCCGGCCGGCTCGACTGGCCCGACCGCCGCAAGCGGCCCGCGCTCACTCTACCGCGACCTGGCCCACCGCAAAATCGCGGGCGTGGCCGCCGGGCTGGCGCAGTATTTCCAGGTCAATCCGCTCTGGATTCGGCTCGGCTTTCTGGCCCTGGTGCTGCTGCCGGGCCTGATTGGCGGCTCAGTGCTGGTATTCGGGCGCGTCGACGGCCATTGGCGCGGGCCGGACCTGGGCGGGCTGGCCGTGCTCACCTACGTCATCCTCTGGATTGTGCTGCCCAAGCGCCTCGACGCGCCCACGCCCATCGACACCATCGCCAGCTCGGGGCCGCTGGCGGGCCGCAAGCTCTTCCGCGATACCGACACTGGCAAGGTGGGCGGCGTGGCGGCGGGCCTGGCCGCCTACTTCCGCACCGACGTGGTGCTGATTCGGGTGCTGCTACTGCTGAGCTTGTTTCTGGGCGGCTCGGGCTTTTTGCTCTATGTCATCCTGTGGATAGTCGTGCCTGAAGCGCGCTCCGTATCCGAAAAAATGCAGATGCGCGGCGATGCCGTCACGCTCTCGGGCATTGATAACAGCCTGCGGGCTACCGCTTTTGAAGGCGACGGCGCGGCGGGCGCGGGCCTGGGCGGCGCCAGCGGCGGGCGGCCGGTGGGCGCGTTTCTCGAGAGCGCGGCGCGCGGCGCGCGGCCGGCGGTCAGCTTTGTTGGCTCGCTCATTCGCTGGGGCGTGGCGGGTGGGCTGCTCTTCACGGCGGGCGTGCTGTTGGTGAGCCTGGCGGCGGCGCTGGGCGACGTGCTCGGCATTTTACCCAGCCACACGGTGCAGCTCGGCGACGAGCAGAGCACCTATTTCCTGCTGCACGACCTGCGGCCCTGGATGGCCATCTGCGGCTTTCTGGCCCTGGCTATTCCGACGCTGGCCTTCGGGCTGCTGGGCTTGCGGCTGCTGCTGCGCCGCCCGGTGCTGGGGCGCACGGCCAATTTGTCGCTGGTGGGCGTGTATTTGCTGTCGCTGATTGGTTCCGGCGTGGCCGTGGCCCAGGTAGTGCGCGAGTTTCGCGAGCAGGGCACGTACACCAACGTGCGGCGGCTGGCCCCGGTACCGGGCCGCGGCATCGTGCTGGCCGTGCGCGAGCAGGACGCTAACCTGCGCGACGTGCGCCTGCGCCTGGCCCCGGCCGACAGCGGCGCGGCCCCGTTCGTGGAGGAAGAATACCGCGCCAACGGCGCGAGCCGCGACGCGGCCCGCCTCACGGCTCAGCAAACCACGCAGTACGCCATCACCCAGCAAGACTCGACCATCACTTTCGACGAGGGCCTGATGCTGCGCGAAAACGCGCCCTTCCGCGCCCAGCGCCTGAACCTGACCCTGCACCTGCCGCTCGACAAAACCTACCGGCTCACCCCGCGCTTCGTCGAGAAGCTCAACGGGGGCGACTTCGTGGGCGGCCGCCGGCCCGACGACGACCAGCCCCACCGCGCCCGCCTCACCCGCGGCGGTAAGTTTCGCCTGCTCGACGGCCTGCCGGCTTCGGCCAGCGCCGACAGCGGCGACGAGGATACCAGCTCGGCCGAAAGCTCGACCGATGCCAACGGCGAGGAAGTGGTGAATTTCAACGTGAACGGCAACAAGACGCAGCTGCGGGTGAACACCGACGGCGACTCGCCCAGCATTCGCCTCGTGGCCGGCCGCTTCAGCCAGGACCCGGCCAGCTACGGCACCGGCCGCAAAACGCTCACCGACCCCGGCACCTTCACCGAGGTGGAGAGCCGCGGTGCCCTGCGCGTGGTGGTGCGCCGCGGCGACACCTACCGCGTCGAAGCCGCCGGCCGGCCCCGCGACCTGGAGCGCCTGCGCCTGGGCGTGAGCGGCGACCGCCTGAGTCTGCGCTCGACGGGCAACGACGACGGAGGCCTGCTTTCGGGCTTCGGCCTGGGCGGCCGGCCGGTGCTGGTCACCGTCACGCTGCCCCACCTGCGCCACCTCGACCTAAGCGGGGCCTGCCAGGCCGATTTGCGCGGCTTCCGCGAAGACGAGCTGCGCCTCGAAGCCAGCGGCGCTTCCTCCATTCGCCTGACCGACGCGCAGCTCACCCGCCTCAACCTCGACCTGTCGGGGGCCTGCTCCACGGAGCTGAGCGGCACGGCCACCGAGCTGGGCATCGACGCCAACGGGGCCAGCCAGGTGCAGGCCCTGGGCCTGCAAGCCCAGCGCGCCAACCTCGACCTGTCCGGCATTTCGCAAGCCAGCGTCCGCGTGAGCGAAGAATTGACCGCCGACCTGAGCGGCACCAGCCGCGTGCGCTACGCCGGCCAGCCCCGCATCAACCAGGACCTGAGCGGCACCAGCCGGCTGGAGCAGGTGAAGTAGTTTCTTGTTTCTTGTTTCTTGTTTAAAGCGTTGCCAAGTCACCGAGCACTAATGAGTTCCTAAGTCGATAAATTAATTAAAACAATTTACCTAAAGCTTTTCAACAAGAAACAAGAAACAAGAAACAAGATAGGACTTACGCAGTTGCTGGATGCAAAACATAAATAGGGTTCGCCAGGTAGGTTCGGATAGCTTCGCGCAGGAGTTGTTTTTTGGCTTCGTACCAACTGCGGCCGGTTTGCAGGCGCTGGGTT
>Ga0209511_1000683_pt1 | contig 32700 bp, 29 predicted proteins | sample SSSSmetaG_FD_184141 | JGI IMG/M metagenome (GOLD analysis project Ga0209511, IMG submission 184141) | Glacier valley bacterial and archeal communities from Borup Fiord, Nunavut, Canada, to study Microbial Dark Matter (Phase II) - ​SSSS... | ecosystem: Environmental > Aquatic > Freshwater > Ice >... | reverse complement strand
TAGGACGGCTAACCCGAACAGGCCACCTGAAAAGATCACGAATGCAACTTGCGACACCTGAATCAACAGCACACCCGCCAGCATCAGCGGCACGGGCACCAAAAATGCCAGCCAGAACGCATAGCGATTATCCGCAAAAATACTTGCAACATCAACCCCACGCCAGCGCAGCGCCAGCGTATAAATACCGATATATACCATCATTGATGCGGCCAGCAAACCAATCAAGGCAGGCAGCGTGCTCAATGGCAGTGCGCTGAGCGGTAACAAGCCATTCAGGGTACGGTACATCCACGCACCAGCGGCGCTGGACAAAATAAGCTGTGTTGACGCGACAATGGCCCATCCCGGCGCTTCCCAATTAAGCGACTGCTGCGCCTGTCGAGCACGCCATACCGCACGGATCGCGCCGCCGAATAGTCCGCCCGCACCGATCACGATGAAGGCTGTCAGCAAATGAGCCGGTTGACCAAGGATCAACAGCACCATCAGACTGGCCGCATAACCCATGCTCAGGCCATCGCCTTGCAGCGGCACTTCCACTACTGTCATGAAAGTGACGATCACCGCGCTGAGTGCAACAAAGAAGAATGGCTGGTGATTCAGCGTCAAGCCGCGTTCAGCCGCCGCCAGCCACAGCACAGCTAGCGCTAAAACGATCAGCACTGTTGGCAGCCATGCCTTCAAAAAAGGGCGGTTCATAAAAATTCTTTCGACTTGTCTTCGGACTGGCACACTATTGTAGCGAATGTAGCGAACAATTGGCGCAACATCGGAAATTATAACGTTCTACATTAACAAATTTGAGTGGCAATCTGATTAAGCGAACTACCTATCAATCAGGCATTTTCACACAAACCATCTTCAGAAAGCATTGCGAAAATCGGGTTTGTAGTGGCAGATTCACGCCAAGCGCGGTAACTTTGGGGGTACAAGGTGTTATGATCTGGTAACGATAACCGTAAGCTGTGTGGGAGGGTTCGGATGAGCGTAACGACGATTGGCAATAGCGCGCTGGCACAACAATCCATTGAGCGGGTGCAACCCGAAGGGCTGTGGCTGCGCAATCGTAATTGGGACACGATTTTTATGACGCTCAGCGTTTTGCTGGTGCCCATGCCGTACATGCTGTATCTGATCGGTTTGCGGCTGGCAGGCGATCCATCGGGCGTCTCGACTAATATAGAGCCATTGGTGCGCAATGCAATCAATCTGGTGATCGCCCTGCTCGTGGGCGGTCCGCACATGTACGCGACGTTCATGCGTACTGCCCTGGATGATAAATTCGTTGAACGCTACCCAATGCTGATTCGCTCATCGATCATGATCCCGATCGTGGTCGTTTCGTTGGCCTTTCTGAACCTGACTTTGCTGTTGACCGTGTTCTTTTTCTGGGCATCGATCCATGTGCTGCATCAGGTTACGTACATCGTCGAGCTGTACAATCATCGCAAACAATCGGCGGTGACGGTGTGGGCGCGCATGATCGACTACGCGTTGGTGCTCACCTGCTTGTTCCCGATCGCGGCTTATAAGATCAGTCAGAACTCCTTCAACATCGGCACCAACGATCTGACCAAAGTGATCCCCGATTTCTTCAAGGCCGATTGGCTGTGGTGGTCTGCAACGGCAGTATTCGTGGTTGCGCTGATCGCGTTCATCGTCAAGACCTATAACGAATGGCGCGGCGGCTACATTCATTGGCCGAAAACAGTGTTCATCGTGATCACGGTCGCGGTGGCATTCACGATGCCCATGCTCAAAAATCTGGACACTGCATTTCAGGGTTTGAACACCTGGCATTCGTTTCAATATTTGGCGCTGACTATTTACATTGTGCGTTTGCGCAAACAAAGCGGTGAACTGGCGCAGTCCTCCAAGCTGATCGATCGCATGGCAACTGGCAAGAATTCGCTGCGTTTGTACGGCTTCACGGTGAGCATGGTGCTCGGTTCGCTGCTGTTAGGACTCGCGGTGTACGCCGTTGTCGGTTTAGTTGATCCGACGCGTGATCCGCAAGCGCATTTCGATACCGCCTATTACACGGCGATCCTGTGCTTCTTGTGGATTCACTACTATCACGACCACTTTTTATTCACCGATTTTGAAGCGGTCAACCGCGCGGCGGGCACGGCTTCGGTCTGAATCGCTATTCCGCAGCACATCCGTAATGCAGCAGTGCGGGGCGGACGATCATCCGCCCTGCGCATTTAATCCGCAAAGGAAAAACGAGTGGCGACCATCCGCGTACTTGACGGAAAAGCGATAGTGCTCGGCGTGACAGGCAGCATCGCCTGTTACAAATCAATTGATCTCGCCAGCAAATTGACTCAGGCAGGCGCGCATGTGGATGTACTCCTGACCGAAGCGGCGCAAAAGTTCGTGACACCGCTTGCCTTTCGTTCGGTGACTGGACGCGCCGTGTATACCGATTTGTGGGATGCCGACGGCAGCGGTGGCTTGCCCACGCATATTGCGCATATTGGATTAGCCGAAAGTGCCGAGCTGATCATCATCGCGCCTGCGACAGTGCAGCACATCGCGAAACTGGCGCACGGCTTCGCGGACGATCTGCTGTCTATGACCGTATTAGGCGCGCGCTGCCCACTGCTCATTGCGCCTGCCGGTGACGGTTACCTGCTGGATAACCCGGCAGTGTTGGCGAACCTTGCCATTCTGAGCGAACGCGGCGTGCAAATTATCGAGCCGGAAATGGGACGGCACGCGTCGGGCATGGTCGGGCGTGGGCGGCTGCCTGAGACGGCAGCGCTGATTGGCGAAGTTCGCTACGCACTCGGCAAACAATCGGGCTTGCTGCGCGGACGGCGTGTGATGGTCACCGCAGGCGGCACTCGTGAATCGATTGATCCGGTGCGCTTCATCACCAACCGCTCATCGGGCAAACAGGGCTACGCAGTTGCGCAGGCGGCACTTGATGCAGGCGCACACGTCACGCTGATCAGCACGCCCACCGGACTCCCGACGCCCACTGGCGCCACGCTGATTGAAGTCGAGAGCGCGGCGGACATGCAAGAAGCTGTCCTTTCGCGCATCGACAAGACCGACGCCTTGATCATGGCAGCGGCGGTAGCGGATTATCGCGCCTCTGAAATAGCCGATCACAAGATCAAGAAAAACAACAGCGATATGTCACTTGCGTTGACCCGCACGCCCGACATTCTGCTGACGGTTGGCACCCATCGCAGCGAAACCGGCTATCCGCGCGTGTTGGTTGGCTTTGCTGCCGAAACTGAGGACTTGCTGCGTAATGCGCAAAGCAAGCTAGAGCGCAAACATGCCGATTTCATGGTCGCCAACGATGTGACTGCGCCGGATGTGGGCTTTGGCGCTGATCTGAACAGCGTCACGATTTTGAGCGCCAGCGGCACCAGCTTGGCAATGGATCATCAGAGCAAAGCGGCTATCAGTGAGACGATCATCGAACAAATCGCGGAACATCTGGCGCAGCGCTATTGAGTAACAACAATGGTGCTGCACAGCGGTGCGGCGTAATGATCGTTCAGACTTACTTTATATATACCGGATTATGGCATAACAAAATCGCGGTACTTTTTTTGTTATAATGCGCGAAGCAATGGATACTGGATAAACCACCCATCGAAGGCAAATCAAAGTTAAGTGGGGCCAAGTTGGCAGAACTTCAAGACGACAACGAACACACCCTAGTCCTCAATGCGCCCACCGAAAGCTATGTTCGGATGACTGGCAGGTCGCTGTCTATCATGCGCATCACCTGGTTCGTCGTGGTCGTCACTGTGTTGGCGATGTTCGTCGCATCCGTGCCGCCGCATCTCAAGCGCTTGACAACCGTTTATCCAACTTCACAGCGCACCTTTTATTTGCTCTCGACAAGTGAAGCAGCCGCACTGGACAGCCTTGGGATTTCCCAAGAAACCTATGCGGTCGTGCTGGACGCTTCAGTGCTGCTCATGCTTTTTGCGTTTGTTGGGTTTGGTATGCTGATCTTTTTGCGTAAATCCGATAACTGGATGGCGATCCTTTTTTCGTTTGCGCTGATCACACTAGGCGTGACTTACAACACATCGATCGAGTCGCTGACGATTCCCTATCCACAATTAGCACCGTTAGTGGTGTTAGTTCAGCAGATTGCCTATACCTCAGTGCTTGCTACAATGTTTTTGTTCCCGGATGGTCATCTTGTTGCGCGCTGGAACCTGATTCCGCTGGTCAGTTGGGTCTGTATTTCGATTGTTGCCTTGGGTCTTTCATTTCGGGGTTATGAAACAGGTGCTACCACTTCTGTGGCGATTTTGCTGATTATATGGCTAGTCGCTGGCATCATTGCGCAAGTCTATCGCTATTTCCGCAAATCGAATGCTTTTGAGCGTCAGCAAACGCGTTGGCTGCTCTTTGGTATTTCGATCGCGGTGCTCGGTTTTGCAGTCTATATTATGCTGCCGCTGCTGTTTCACAGTACGCTGAGCGCTGGCGTTCCGCGTGTGCTGTTCAACATGATCGGCGTTCCGTTATTCATTGCGTTTCCGGCGCTGTTAGTGCCGATCACCTTCGGAATCGCGGTACTGCGGCATCGCCTGTGGGATATCGATTTCATCATCAATCGGACGCTGGTGTACCTGGCGTTGACGGGTGCGCTCGCCGTTGTTTATTTTGCCGGAGTATATGGACTGCAACAAGTCTTTGTGCTGTTAACAGGTACGCAGCAATCAAATATCGCGATCGCTGCCTCCACCGTGGTAATCGTCGGTCTGTTCCAACCGCTGCGCGTGCGTCTACAGCGGTGGGTCGATCGGCGCTTTCGTGTCAGAACGCCTTCCAAACGTGGCAATTCCAGTACGCAAGTCGATGATGTGCTCTATGAATCGGGTAATGAAGGCCGTTGGAGCGGCTCGCGGTTGGGCGCTTATCAGCTTTACGAACTGGCAGGGCAAGGTGGCATGGCCGAGGTTTACCGTGGTCAGCATATCGGCTTGAATCGGACAGCGGCGGTTAAAGTGATGGCCGGACAAATGGCGCACGATCTGGAGTTTCAACGGCGGTTCGAGCGTGAAGCGCAAGTCGTCGCTACGCTGCATCACCCGAATATCGTGCAGGTGTACGATTTCGGGGATAACGACGGCACGTATTATATGGCGATGGCGTATGTCAACGGGCAGACCTTGGCGCACTATCTCAAAGAAAAAGGTAAGCTGACGTTTGAAGAAGCGCTACCGATCTTACGTGAAATTGCCAGCGCGCTGGACTATGCGCACGACCATGATATTATCCATCGTGACGTAAAGCCGTCGAACATCATCTTTCAGACGGATGAGACAGGTACGCTGCCCGGTCATGCGATTCTGACTGACTTCGGGCTTGCCAAGATGATGTCCAACAGTTCGATGAATACGATGAGCGGCGGTGGCATTTTGGGCACGCTCAACTATTTAGCACCTGAACAAATCGATTCGTCGCGCCAGGTCGGGCCAGCAGCGGATACCTACGCGTTGGGCATTGTGGCCTACCAGATGCTGACCGGTACCGTGCCCTTTTCCGGCGATAATCCCGGCGCTATTCTGGTCGGGCACTTGCAACGCCCCGCGCCCGATCCGCGCCAACTGACGGCGAGCATTCCGCGCCGCGCTGCAATGGCGATCGTGAATGCGCTCGCCAAAGAGCCGGACGAGCGCTATCCGAGTGCCACTGAGTTCATCAAGGCAATGGAAATGTCTTAAACATTACTCCCGAACGAGACTTTTTGAATGTTCTTGCTCGATTTTTCTACAACACACCCTACGTGCCGCTGATCATTTCAGTGCTGCCCATTGAGGACCCTATCTCGTGAATTCGCTTCTAAATGACTTACCACAACTGGAAATGGTGTGGCCTCAATCCCGCCTGACCTCTCCACCACTGCTGAAGATCCCACCAAATTACATTCTGCGTGAATACCAGCCTGGCGACGAACTTCGCTTTTACGAAGTCATGGCGTTGTCGGGCTGGCTTGGTTGGGATGACAAAAAACTTGAACCTTGGCTCAAACGTATTCCACCCCGATCGTGGTTTATGCTGGTTTACCAACCTGAGCAAAAAATCGTCGCCACTGCCATGGGCTTACACGATCACACTCACTGGCACCCCTTTGGCGGCGAACTCGGTTGGGTGGCAAGCGATCCCGATTACCGGGGCATCGGCTTAGGCGCAATCTGTTGTAGTGCTGTAGTCAGGCGCTTGCTCGCGGCGGGCTATACTAACATTCATCTGTACACTGAAGATTTTAGATTGGCTGCTCTGAAAACTTATCTCCGCCTCGGTTTTACCCCTCGTACTGAAACTCCTGCTGCGCTTGAACGTTGGCGTATTGTTTGCACTGCTGTCGGTTCACCATTCACGCCGGATCTCTGGCATTCGTAACGCCCCTTGTGAGAGAGGTTGAGTTGAGGGAAACAGTCGCATGATCACTTTCCAAATGGCCTTTAACTTTTACGGATGCGGCGTTGCTGTGCCGCCGTCCTGATATTCGGGAGGCAGCTTGTACAGGCACGAACGCCCATAGTCGCGCCCCATTTCCACGCGAAAATCGACGGTACGGTTCGGATCAGGCTTATCAACGATCGCGCTTTTATCGATGCGCAGCGCTTGCCGAAGCGCTTCACGGCTGCTCGGCTTGGCGTTGCCCGTGTAATCATAAACGATCGTCTGATCGCGATTAGAAATCGTTTCTGCACCCAATAATTGAGTCGAAAAACCGTCCCAGGCTAGTTCATCGGCAGCTACCTGATCAAAGCCTTTAAGCGGCAAGGCAGCGCCGATCGCCACTACCGGATTCTCGCCGCCAAGTCGGTTGGCGGTGGGCGGCGTCAGGAAGTCCTGCATCGCCTTTTGCCACACATCGCGGTTCATCAGCAGCGCATATTCGCCTTTGTCAGGCGTGTACCAGATTTTGTAGCCTTTGGTCAGATCAACGTTCAAGTGTTGAATTTTATCCGGGTCTAGCGTCAACGCGGTAGGGGCTAACCCTAATACATCCTGCAATGTCATATCGGTTTCGACCAGCTTTTGCGCTTCCGGCCACAGCTGCGTTATCTGCGTCAGCAGTCCCGCGCCCTTAGCTTGATGCCAGATCGCGCGCAGCACATCCATTTGGCGACGCCCGCGATCGATGTCGCTGCTGCTGCCACGGCTGCGCACATACCACAGCGCCATGTACGGATCGAGCTTCTGATAGCCGATCGGCATGGTGAATAGTTCGTAGCTGTCCGCTTTGAACGCATCCATTTTAGGCGATTTGAGACGGTGACCCTGAATTGCGCAGTTGACGCTCACATCTAAGCCACCCAACTGAAAGATCACCTGCTGAAAGCCGTAAAAGTTGAGATGGGCATAAAAATCAACTTTGACGCCGAAGTTATACAGGATGGTTGCCTTCATGAGCTTGCCACCCTCACCGGGGCCATCTTTATCGCCCGTGATCATGACTTGATTCAGCTTCATCATGGTGTGACCGGGCGCGTACACAAACGTATCGCGGGCAAGATGCATCATCGATACCGTGCTCGCCGTCCGATCAACTGCTACCAGGATCAGACTATCCGTATTGGAGACGACGCCGGGCGTCAAGTTATCACTGCCCAACAACATGATCGTGACAATATCATCGGCGGAAGCAGCAGGCACCGGCGCTGGCGGCGGAATCGGTGTCATTGGGCTGGCAACCGGGGTTTGGTAAGTCCCCATGATCACCATGGTCGGCACAAGCGTTGCCGTGACTGTTGGCGTGCGGGTAGGGCTGACCGTCCGGGTTGCGGGGGGGATATGGGTGGGGCGCAGTGTATTGGTAGGCGGCGGCGTTGCGCTGCTTTCACCCTGTGCATAGCCAGGGCGGTCAGCCATGAGCAGCAGCACAGCGGTCAATAATACGGTCAGCAGTGCTGAGCGGTACGGGATACGTAACCCTCGATCGGGCATAGGTTCACTCTCTTATCGTTTGGCAAACATAGAGTTTGCTGTTTGGCAGGGCTTTATCATTTCAATCAGGCGCGTCTATTTTAGCAAGGTGCACGCTAATTGCACGATGCAGTGCCCTACGTTTGGCTGACATTTTGGGCGGGTTGTTATGAGGATGGATTGAGGGCGCAGTATGTGCGCCCTTTTATAATAATGATGAGTTTTGAGGAATCCGTTAGCCTGTGACGGGTACGTTTGTCAAGCTGCCGCTGATGAGTCGTACATAGGGTGAGAAAATCCAACCCGTTGCACCGTTTCCGTACGACACTTTCAGCCACGTACTATCGGCGGTGCGTCCGATCACATCCACATCCGAGCCAAACGCCAGATTGTCGATGATGTCAGTCGAAGTGCTCGGACCGCTGCGCACGCGCACGTTGGCGAAAGTGCGGACGCGGACGCCCGTTGGACCCGTCGGCGGCGCAACGTTACCACCCCCGCCTACCGCTATCTTATTCAAATCACCCGACACCTGCAAATAGTTGGCGCTTGACCAGCCGACGATTCCGTTATTGTCGAGTTGCAGCCATGAGTTATCGGCCACGCGCCCGACTACCGTAAAGTTCTGGTTGGCAAGGAGCGTTGCCAGCACATCATAACCAGTGCCAGGGCCGTTGCGCAGGTTGAGCGCATCCGTGGTGACCAGCGCCATGACGCCTGCGTTAGAAGTTGGCGGCGGCACGAACACGCCACCCCCCGGCGGCAAGGGTGGATTTTGACCGTTGGGTGGATCCCAGGTCAGGCTGATCACGGCGTTACCAGTGGCTTGAAAATATTCCAACCGCAGCGTGTGCGGCCCTTCCGTCAGATCGACATTCTGGCGGATCGTTTTGACGGCTTGCGTCTGCCAGCTATCGATGATCAGGTTGTTGTCGATGAACAGCCGCGCACCATCGTCAACGGTCAGGTAGAACGTATAGGGGCGGCCAGGGAAATACAATTGGCGCGTCCAACGTACCGAATAGTTATCGTGACCGATGTTGTTCGTTGGTGTGGTGTTCGTCCAGTTGAAGTTGATGCCGCTGGCACCATCATCACGAACGAGCGACGGCGCGCCTTGCAAATTCGGGTTGCTGAAATATTCACCATACCACGTTTGGTTTTGCAACGGTGGCGGGCCGATTGCCACGTTGTAGCTGATTTGTGCCAGCGACGGCCCTGCCCAACTGAAATATTCCACGCGCAGGGTATGAATGCCCGCTGCTAATGGCACATCGATCACGTAGGTCGTGGGTGCGGCAACTTGCCATTGATTGACCACGGGCAAATCATCGATGAACAGGCGCAGGCCATTGTCAACGGTCATGGTGAAGCGGTACGTCGCTGCTGAAAAGGGCAAACTAGCCGTCCAACGCGCACTGAAATAGTCGAAAGGCACCGCCGGATCAGGTGATCCGTACCCCCAATCGTAGTTGATCGCGTTTTCGTAGCGAGTGACCACCGCTGCCCCTTGCAGGTACGGATTGTTGAAGTATTGGGCAATCCACTGGGTAGAGATCGTATTCAGAAAATCCCACGAGACGGATAAGCTGGCGTCACCGATGCCCTGATAGTAATCCACCTGAATGATGTGCGTGCCGCTGACGACCTGCACATTCGCGTAATAGGTGGTGGGCGACTCGTCACGCCACGCATCGATCACGATCTGGCCATCGATATAAATCCGCACGCCGTCATCAGCGGTCACGTTGAAGCGGTACGTACCTGCGTTCAGGAACTGCACGCTGTTCCAACGGGCAGACCAATGTTCGCCGCCGATGCCGGGGCCAGGGCCATATGGTCCCCAGTTGAAGACGATCGCCGGATCGACGCGCGTAAACACAGGCGCGCCGCTCAGCGTTTGATTGTTGTAGTACGCGCCTGTCCAGTTATTACCCGTATCAGCACGCGTTGTGCGGTACGTTCCGGCAAACAGCGCCAGCACGATTGACAGGCATAGCAGCACTTTAAGTGCGCGAACTTTTGGGATCAGTGTAGAAAAAAGTACAGAGAAACGCATAGGGAAACTCCTATGGAGATTTGAAGCACCACATTTATGTGCCTATTGTAGCCGATTCGCCAAAAAGCACATGACGAAAGTTGGCGAATCGTCGGTTTCGCGTAAAAATGGGGGATACTGTAGCAGACTTTGTCAGTTTGTCTGCAAGTTTTATCAAGTGAGGATGTGCGTTATGAGTTCACCCGAAGCGTTTATTTTCGATCTGGACGGCGTATTGACCGATACCGCCGAATATCACTACCGCGCCTGGAAACAGCTTGCTGACGAAAACAATCTGCCGTTCACCCGTGAGGATAATGAACAACTGCGCGGCGTCGATCGGCGTGAAAGTTTGCTGCGTCTGCTGAAAGGGAAACAAGTGCCCGCTGCGCAGTTCGATCAGTGGATGGAACTCAAAAACACCTATTATCGCGCGCTGCTCACGCAAATGACGCCCGCCGATGTGCTTCCTGGCGTCAGTCACTTTTTGGCAGAAGTGCGTCAACGGGGGATCAAAGTCGGGTTGGCATCGGCCAGCAAAAACGCGCGCGATGTGATCAACAATCTGGGCTTACTGGCAATGATCGATGCGCTTGGTGATGGATACAGCGTCAGCAATCCGAAGCCCGCGCCTGATTTGTTCGTGTGGGTGGCAGGACGCCTGAACGCGCCGCCCATGCACTGCGTCGTCTTTGAGGATGCAGAGTCGGGCGTAGAGGCAGCATTAGCGGGCGGCATGTTCGCGGTCGGCTTGGGGCCACAAAGTCGTGTCGGCAAAGCGCATATTGTGCTCACTGATCTGACAGGCATCACGGTTGACGCCATTTTGGAGAAGCTTCCGGCGTCGGCGCGCTAACATCATTTTTCATACCCATTGTGATCGTGTGGTCAAAAATCAAACGAGGCTTTTTGCGTGAGTTTTTCTACAGTGCTGCCGCTGCTGCTGATCTGCTACCTGATCGGCTCGCTGCCTACCGCTTACCTGATCGGGCGGCTGAACGGAATCAACATTTTCGAGGTAGGCAGCGGCAATATGGGCGCTACCAATGTTTTGCGCGCGTTGGGGCCAGCGTGGGGTGCGCTTGTATGGTTGATCGACTCAGGTAAGGGGATTGCGGCGATACTGTTGGCACGCCTGATCATGCCGCTGGATGTGGTAACGGCTAACGTAATGGGTGCTTTAGCAGTCGTCGTCGGTCATGATTGGTCGGTCGTGGCGCTGTGCATCACAGGCAAGCTGCGCGGTGGCAAGGGCGCCGCTACTTCCGGCGGAACATGGCTGCTGATGGTGCCACCGCTCGTACTGGGCAGCACCTTGGTTTTGTGGGGCGCGCTGTTGATCGGCACGCGCTACATGTCGCTAGCGGTATTGGCGGCATTCGGCTTAGGCGCGCTGCTGATGAGTGGATTAGCCGCGAGCAGCCGCATCGATCCACGCTATGCGCTGTATGCGGTATTCCTTACCGGCATGGTTTATGTGCGGCACTCCTCAAATATTCGCGCGCTGTTGGCCGGGCGCGAACGGCGTTTTGGCGAACGAGTAAGCTAATAACCCAATGATCTCAGGTTACTCTTAAATGCCGAGCGAAATGTATTTCACTTCCAGATACTCATCAATACCCATCGAGCCACCTTCGCGCCCTAAACCGCTGTGCTTGACGCCGCCAAAAGGCGCTTGCGCAGTTGAGGGCAATCCATCATTAGCGCCGATGATTCCATATTCGAGCCGCTCAGCCACGCGCATCACGCGGCTGATATCGCGCGTGTAAAAATAGGCAGCGAGACCAAACGGCGTATCATTCGCCTGTGCGATCACTGCGTCTTCATCATCGAACGGGATCAACGGCGCAACCGGCCCAAACGTTTCTTCTTGCGCCACTAACATATCGGCGGAAACATGCGTCAGGACAGTTGGCTGCCAGAAAGTGCCGAGCCGATTTTCAGCGTCCGCCCATGGTGCGCCGCCGAGCACAACCTGTGCGCCGTGTGAAGTCGCTTGCGTGACGTGCCGCTCGACTTTTTCGCGCGCGGCCATATCAATCAGCGGACCGATCATACTGTCCGGGTACAAGCCATTGCCGATTTTCAGTTTGGCGACTTCGCGAGTGAAAGCGTCCGCGAACTGCTCATAAATAGGGCGCTGTACGAAAATTCGATTGGCGCACACGCACGTTTGTCCGGCATTGCGGAACTTCGAGAGCAGTGCCCCGTTGACCGCTGACGGCAAATCTGCGTCCGCAAAGACAATGAACGGCGCGTTACCGCCCAATTCCATCGACATGCGCTTGACAGTTGCCGCTGATTTGGCGATCAGCAGTTGCCCAACTTCAGTTGAGCCGGTGAATGAAATCTTGCGGACGCGTTCATCAGCAAAAATCGCGTCAGAGAATGGGATTGGGTTGTTGGCGGTTACGATGTTGACGACACCCACCGGGAAGCCCGCTTCTGCAAACAATTTGCCGAGTTCCAATGCAGACAGCGGCGTTTGTTCAGCGGGTTTGCAGACTACGGTACAACCTGCCGCCAAGGCCGGGCCAAGTTTGCGCGTCAGCATGGCTGCCGGAAAATTCCAGGGCGTGATGATCGCTGCTACGCCGACGGGTTGGCGCAGCACCATGATCCGTTTGGAAGGCGATGAGGCGGGCACCATCTGCCCATACACGCGTTCGGCTTCACCCGCAAACCAACTCAGAAAGCTGGCGGCGTACGTGATCTCACCGCGCGATTCACTGAGCGGCTTGCCCTGCTCAAGCGTCATGACGGTTGCCAGATGTTCGCGCCGTTCAAGCATCAGCGCCGCCACTTTGCGCAGCAGATCACCGCGTATTTGGGCAGGCAGCGCCGACCATTTGGGCAATGCCGCCGATGCTGCATCAATAGCCGCACGGGTGTCATCAGCGCCGCCTTCCGGCACGGTTGCCAATGTTTCGCCCGTAGCAGGGTTGGTCACGGCGAACGTGCTGCCGCTGTCAGCAGCCCGCCATTCGCCATTGATGAACAGTCCATAGGTAGCATTTGCGAAAGTTGTTTCAGCGATTTGTTCGAGATTCAGGATGCTTTGCATAGTTGTCGATTCCTTATGCAACGTCTATTTCAGCCCCGGTGTTCAGGTTGAGATGCTGAGGAATTTAGTTCCATCAAAAAATAAAGCGTCCATTCAGGCTGAATTAATCGGCGCGCCAAGCTCCGCACCCACTCGTTTGACGCCTGCTATGGCACCTACCTTCTGGGTCACCTCGTCAGCAGAAGCGCCCGCTGGCAACCGTCCCGTCAATGCCACCGCGCCAAAGTGTACGGACGCCATGACCCCATCGGGCAGCAGCGATCCTACCGCTAAGCGGATCGTTTCATCATCGTACAGGGCGCTTGCATCTACCTGTTTGACCCCCGCGATATTAGGCACATTGTCGATCAGAACGCGGCGTGCTTGCGGCGAACGCACGTTCCCGATCAAGCTTACCACGCCGTCATGCGCCTGATATTTGAAGTAGCTGTGTGACGCTTTGAGCGGTGAATAGCTGCGAATGAGCTGTGCAACGTCTTCTTCAATGTCCACGTCTGGACGCGGCGGCGAAACTTGCGGAATCTGCAGCACTTGGGCCGCATTCGGTATCTGTGGAACTTGTGACATCTAGAAATCCTTTCAAAAGTGAACGATTTAAGGCAATTTGCTCTAATTTTATCCTGTAACGGAGGGATCGAGCGAAAAGGTTTGACCGTCGGTGTACACATCCTGGCTATCAGCACGATAAACCGTGACTTCACCCGCACCCATTACGCGCACTGGCAAGCTGGCTGCATCGGCGGGAGTGGCCAGGTCGGCTGGCTGCATCTGTGAGGCGGACGAGGGCGGCGTGGGCACGTCAATGATGATCGCGGTCGCATCGTCCAACCCGATAATGATCGTTTCCGGCGGAAGATCGCGGCGCAAGCGTTCAGCGGAAAAGCGTGCTGCGATCGTCTCATGATGCGGAAGCACCGCCAGATTGTGCAAAAGATCCAGCCCGTGCTCCCACACGCCGCCATCCCAATATTGCGCACAGAGCGCCATTGCGCTTGCGCCGGATGCCATCAGCAGCGCGCCGGATGCCCACGCACGCCCCATAAGTGTCAGGGCTTGCGTATTTTGCAGCGCCTGTACGGCATCGAGCGGGCTGCCATCGGGCAAGCAGATCAGGTCCGCACGTTCTAAAGCGGCGATATGTACTGCACCATCGGCTGTATCCGAGTCGGCGCTCATAACATGTTCAACGCGAGCGCCCCACAAACTTAGTTGGCGGCTTCCCGCACGCACAATTCGCCGTGTATTTTCACGCGCCGCAATCGGTACGATCACCACGTTTGGCAAACGTTTCCGATCGTGACTGAAACGTCGGATGCTAAGCTGTAACATCATGCGCGACACCGCTTCGGTCGCATCCGTAAATTCTTCGCCGCCGAGCAAGACCACTAATTTCGCCACAAAAATTCCCCCAAGCGAAAGATATTATCACGCTTTGAGCAGCGCGGCAACAGCCATGTTTCCACTTACATAGCCAGTTCGATTACGCCGCGCTTGCCATTGATCCGCCAATCGGGATCGACGCCATCCAAGCGCGCCGCGAGTCCTGCTGGCAATCCCACCACCGGATCACTTTTGAGCGTGCGCAATGCCAGCAAAGGCGCCGGGAAATAATCAACCACGCTGGCAAGCGGCGTTTCCGGCGGCCACAACGCATCGCCCACTACCCGCCGATAGTTGGCGTCGCCCTTGAAAATGACGAGCGCTGCCCCTCTGAAAGTGTGCATCAGACGTGGCGGCAGTTCCCACAAAAAGCGACTGCTGTTCCAGAACAGATCAGGCGCTAACCGAAAGCGTCCCGTCGTAAATTCCTCACGTAAACGCGCGCCGAGCTTGTTAACGTCCGCGCTGTGCGTGCCCGACTCCATCAGGCTGAGCAGCGTCAACGCATCCGGCACGGTCGCATCACTGACATAGGTAGGGTGCATCTTCAAGTGCAGATAAACGCGATCGGCGGCAGTGCTGAGCAGCGTATCGATCAGCGCAAAATCAGTGGCAAGCTCCGTGCCCGTATTATCCGCCACGAGATGTACCGTCCCTGGTGCGGACAGCATATGCTGCGCTGTGGTCGCACTGTGATCGATCAACAGATCATCGCTCGCGCCGATGCTGCCATGTGCGGCGGCGACTGCATAACTCAGATCGGCGCGATTGCCCCACAGTGCATCACGGATCGCGGCGCTGAGCCGATCGAGCGCCGAGTCGGGACGCGTGCCGAGCGCCAGATCGAGCCGTTCCCACAGTGCGGGCGTGGCGAGTTCTTCGTTTTTGCGCGGCGTAAACGGATCACGTCCAGTTTCCCACCAGCGGATCGCTTGCATCATATGGCGGTACATGAAGATTTCCGCATAAAACCACTCCGCATTGAGCCAGGTTTGTCCGGCGTGCTCGGTGTGGAGCGCTTCCCACGTTTCGTAATCGGGCGCGGGATCATCGATCATCGCGATCGGCGCGTCCGTTTCGATGCTGACGGCCAATGCTTCGAGTGCATCCTGAATCCGCGCGTCATAATCAGGATTGAGCGCGCTGGTATCGCGAATGATGCGTGGCACGCGAACCTTCATGCTGTGATAGGCAAACGTGTTGTCGTCGCTGGTACGCAGCGGGGCGGGGCGACTGTGGTTTGAATGATTGTGATTTGCGTAATCGGCCATAAAATTATAAAACTCTTATCGCGTGACGGGTCGAAATATGTGATAATTGTAGCAATCAAATAAAAATTAACAGGAATTAGCTAAATCGATGTTAGCTGAACTGGGCATTATTACCACCGGATTAGCCCTACTATCCGCACTTTTCGCGATGATCGCGTCCGCCTATGGCGCAGTCAATCGCGCTGAACGTTGGATTTTGAGCGCTCGTAACGCCGCGCTGTTGACCTGGCCACTGATCACGACGGCGTGCATTGCGGTGATCGCGGCACAAGTGACGGGTGATTACACGCTGTCCTACGCCTATGAGACGACAAACAACGCCGCCCCATTCTTTTTTCGAGTGACTGCATTATGGGGCGGCCAACCCGGATCGCTGTTATTTTGGGCGTGGGTGATGAGCACCTTCAGCAGCGCGGTGATCCTGTTCAATTGGCGCGCTGAACGCCGACTGATGCCGTGGGTAGTCACCTTCACGATGGGCACGCTCGGCTTTTTCATGGGACTCGTCGTGTTCGCGGAAAGCCCATTCGCGCGTTTTTGGACGCTCAACGGCCAGACGATCACGGCGGTATTCGCTCCAGCGGGCGCAACGTTATTCATGCCCGGCGATGGCAAGGGACTCAACCCGCTTTTGCGTCACCCCGGCATGATCATTCATCCGCCGATGCTCTATACGGGTTTCGTCGGCATGACGATCCCGTGGGCGTTCGCAATGGCGGCGCTGGCGTCCGGCCAACTGAACACCAATTGGATTCGCGCAACCCGCCGATGGGCATTGGGCGCGTGGCTATTTTTGAGTCTCGGTTTGATCCTGGGTGGGCGTTGGGCATACGATGTGCTCGGTTGGGGCGGCTATTGGGGTTGGGATCCCGTTGAGAATTCGGCGCTGCTGCCATGGTTGGCAACGACCGCCTTCTTGCACAGCGTCATGATTCAGGAAAAGCGCGGCATGTTCAAAGTGTGGAATATGTTCCTGGTGATCCTCAGCTTTTTGTTGGTGATCCTGGGCACATTCAACACGCGCAGCGGACTGGTCGAGTCGGTGCATAGTTTCGCGCGCAGCGGGATCGGCGTGCCGATGTTCCTGTTCGTGATCGTAGCCGTCGGCATTAGCCTGGGTTTGTGGCTATGGCGTTGGCGGCGTGGTGATCTGCGCACCGAGAATCAACTGGACGGCTTGCTCAGCCGCGAGTCGCTGTTCATCCTGAACAATTGGGTATTCATCGCGTTGATCGTGATGATCGCGTGGGGCATTTACGCGCCGACTTTCACCGAAATCTTCACTGGCAATCGGATCACGCTCGGCACGGAATATTATCGCTACTACGCCGTGCCGTTGTTCGGCCTGCTGTACTTGCTGATGGGCGTAGCGCCGTTGGTAGCCTGGAAACGCTCGTCATGGAAGACGCTCGGAAAGGCAATGCGGCCAAGTTTGATCGCTACCGGCGCGGTGATCGTCCTGTTGATCGTGGTGGGCACGACGCCCGGCGCAGTGGTCGCTTATGGATTGGTGGCGCTGGCCGGGTTCAGCACGCTGGTTGAGTATGGGCGGGGCGTTCAGGCAAGAGTCAGGGCGCATGGCGAAAATCCGGCAAAGGCGCTGTGGACGCTGTTCGAGCGCAACCGCCGCCGTTATGGTGGCTACCTGATTCATTTGGGCGTCGTGGTGATCGGCTTTGGGATCATCGGCAGCACCGTTTTTCAGCAGACCACGCAGCAAACGATCGATCCGGGGCAAACGATCACGCTCGGACCGTATACCATGCGCTACGACAACGTATTTCAGGCGATCGCGGATGATAACCGCCAGATGACGATCGCCAATGTAACAGTGCTGCGGGACGGTCAACCGTTGGCACAATTGCGTCCGCGCAAGGATTTGTTCGACACGGGCGAACCTATGACGATCGCCGGACAATACAGCACGCTCGAATCGGATTTCTATATCTTGCTGAACGATTGGCAAGGCGATCGAGTGACCTTCAAAATCTATTTGAACCCGCTGATCAATCTGGTCTGGTGGGGCGGCTATGTGCTGATATTCGGCACGATCATCGCGGCGTGGCCGTCCGCTGAGCGTGAAGCGGCGGCTGTCCGTGAAGTGGGTGCGGTGCGTGCGCCTGCGGGCGAGGCGCTTTCGGCATGAGACGGCCTGCGCTTGTTTTTGCTGTATGGGTAATGTTCTGTGCAGCGCTCGTGCCATTTGTGTTTGGCGTGAGCCTGTCGGTATTTGCGCAGAGCATCACGCCAACGCCGCAGCCTGTCAGCGCCGATCGGGTGAATGCCGTTTCGCGCAATTTGTACTGTCCGGTATGCGCCAACACGCCGCTTGAAGTATGCCCGACGACAGCGTGCGCCAGTTGGCGTGAGCAGGTACGGACGCTGCTGGCGAGCGGTCAAACGGAAGATCAGGTGCGCCAATACTTCATCGATCACTTTGGGATGCGCACGGTTGGCACGCCAGTCGATCCGCTGACACAAGTGCTGACGATTGTGCTGCCACTTAGCTTGATTGTGCTGATCGGTACGCTGCTGGCATGGCAAGCGCTGCGTCGTCGCGCTACGCTGGCAGCAGACAGCATGACGCCCATCGTACCGATCACCGATGCACCGAACGATCATGGCTCAGAGGCCAATCGTTACCGTGCACGACTCGAATCTGAACTGGAGGAACCGTAATGACTGTCCAATCGCCTAATACGTTCCCAAATACAAGAACAACAAAGCGACTGCCGATTGCACCGATCGCGATTATTTCAGTAGTCGCACTCTTGATCATCGGCTTAGGGATCGCCTTATTTGAGGTCAATCAGCCGCCGCTCGATCATGGTGCAGCACCGGATATTGCATTGGTCACGTTCGACAATCAGCCGTTCAAGCTGAGCGCTAATCAAGGCAAAATCGTGCTGCTCAACTTTTGGGCAAGTTGGTGCAATACCTGTCCGGGTGAAGCGCCGATTCTCAACAAATTGTGGAACGATTACCGTGCGAAAGGTGTGGTTTTCATGGGCATCGGCCACCTTGATAATCGCGCAGACGCGCTCGCTTTTATGGCGCGCTACGAGATGCAATACCCGACTGCGCCCGACGATGGTAACCACGTCAGCGATGCGTACCGCGTGAACCAAGTGCCCGAAACATACTTGATCGATCAGCATGGTGCGCTCGCATTCGTACTGCATGGCCCGGTAACCGCCGATTTCGATACTGAACTGCGCACGCGGCTCGATAAGCTGCTGGCGAGTCAGACTAATCAGGGATGAGTACGTGAGTACGTCCGGTCTGTTCTTGCTGATTGCACTTAGTTTCGGCGTGATTGTGTTCATCCTGTGGCCATTGATCGGCGCTATGGCGGTTGATCAGCCTGCGCCCGATCGCGATCGCGCCGCGCCGCCATCCGCATTAGCTGCGCTGCGCACCGATCATGCGGCGATTGTGGCGTCCTTACGCGATCTGGATTTTGACTTTCAGACGGGCAAGCTGGCCGAGTCGGATTATCGCCAACAGCGCGAAATGCTCGTAGCGCGCGGTGTCGCAACGCTGCAACAGATTGATACGCTTGAGTCGGACGCGATCGAAACGGCGGTCGCGGTTAAACGCGCGGCGCGCCCATCTGTGATCAGCGCTTCCGACGATCCGATTGAAGCGGCAATTGCGGCCAAGCGCAAACGCAAATCCACGGTACGCTGATCCTCTGAAAGTGGCAACCCGTATGGCTGAAGCGCTTCCTTTCGATCACGCTGCCGACGGCATTTATATTGGCGGCTATCAGGCGATTCGTTTTGCCGATGCACTGCGCGCCATGAGCATCCGAACGGTACTCAAGCTGTACGCCGGACTGCCACACTTTCCCGCTGATTTCAACACGCTCGACCATCCGACCACCGATAACGAACTCATTCCGGCGGCAGCATTACAGCGCGGCGTTGATTTTATCAGCGAACAAGTACGCGCAGTTCAGCCGTTATTGGTGATGTGCAGCACAGGTAGCAGCCGCTCAGCAACCTTTATACTGGCCTATCAGCTTGCGCAAGGTCGCGATCTGCACGAGTCATTCCATACATTGCGCCGCGCACATCCGGCAACCGAACTGCATCCTGCGATGTGGTTATCGCTGATCACGCATTACAAATTGGCCTATACGCTGGCGCAGGTGCAAGGGTGGGGGTTATGAAAATGGGTGATGAGTCGCTGCCGATCGATCATGTGTTGAACGGCGTTTATATATCCGGTTGGCGCGTCACAAATTTTGCAGTTGCACTGCGTCGCCATGAAATCACTCACATCCTGAAGCTGTACGAACATACGCCGTACTTTCCGCCCGACTTTCTAACGCTTGATAATCCCATTGAAGACGGTGTAACCATTCCACCAGAGAAACTACGGCGCGGTGTTGAATTTATTACGCATCAAGTAAGCGCGGCACATTCGGTGCTCGTCATGTGTGGGGCGGGCATCAGCCGATCGTCAACCTTTGTGCTGGCCTATATGCTTGAACAAGGCTACGATTTGCACGATGCTTATAAACTATTGCGCAGTGTGCATTCAGAAGCCGCGCCGCACATGCTGCTTTGGGGATCACTATTTGCGCAGTATGGGTTGAAATATACACTCAATGATGCGCTGGATTGGATGCATGACAGTAATTAAATGCCACAAATTGGTACTTGCATTCCAGACTTCCTATGCTATACTTGCAAGCAATACGGTGGCTATGGTGCAGCGGTAGCACGTCTGACTGTGGCTCAGAATGTCGTGGGTTCAAATCCCACTAGTCACCCAAAAATTGAACCGGCATAATGCCGGTTTTTTGTTGCCTGCTACGCTTGTTGTTTATTGCGCGTCGGTATCGTCTGCTTTAGGCGCTGGCAGATTTTTCCGCTGTTGACGCTCCAACTTTTTGACGCTTTCGACCGTTGGCATATTCTCAGGCATTGTGCCGCCAAAATCTTTAATAGCGTTGCGTACCATCACGCCTGCATCAAAGTGAACCTGATTAGCTTCATTTTTGCCATTGATGTTGTTCAGACGCAGCTTATCTTCCGCTTGCGTACTGCGGAAAAGGTTTGCTGCCAACTCGGAGGTGCTCATGTGGTCAAGAATATTTTGACTTGTCTTTAGTTTTTTCTTTTTGCGAATGCCATCAGCAGTTAAACCGTTGTACAAGCCTTTATAACCGTGATTTTGAAACACGCCAAAATCTTGTGTGGTGATTACGCCTGCGTTTTTGGCAGCGGACGCCAGATCGGTATTTTGATCGGCAACTTTGCGGCGCAATACTAGCCGCCGTGATCCTTCGGTCACTTCAGCGTGCGTAGTTTCATCAGCAACTTCTTGACGGCGCGTTTGAACAGCAAAGTAAGTTTGTCCTAATGCTACTACTTCTTTCGCCGGATCCGAATTTTGAACAACCAGATAGCAAGCATACCTCGATAGATGTAAGTCCTCTGATTCTCGCTTTGCGTCGCTCCCTATAATAACCATTTTAACGGCACGGTTAAAATGGTATTCAGCATCCTGACCGCTGTTTTCACAGCTAATCTGCGCTTTCAATATTACGTTTTTGAATCTTTGCCAACCAGAATATTCCAACACAACCATTAAATCGCGCGCAGACCAAAACTCAATTCCGTCCGGGTCAATTTGTTTGATGCGTTCAAATGGCAATTCTGGAGTCACGTTGGTGCTTAAATCGGATGACTTGCTCATAATCAATTCGTTTCCTTATTAAACGATGCAGACCGTGAATTGTAGCTTACTTCAAAATCAAGCGCCGTACCTTGACCTGTGCGCGCTGACGGCTCGGAACGCTCAGCCGACGCACTTTGACAGTTGCTTTACCATGCGCTTTAGCGATTTTCGGCGGACTCGCGGGCGCGGCGGACTCAACGATCGGCTGCGCTGGTGGAGTAACGCCGGGAAGCGCGTTCATGCGAGCGGCGGGCATTGGTGGCGGCGTTTGCAAGCTCGCGATCACGGCGTCCAGATCGGCTTTGTTGCGCTGGCTAGGCCGATCCATGCCGAACACGTCCCAAATGCTCATCTCACCAGTAGCACGAATGTCGTCAGGTGGCAGCGGCGGCGCTGTGTTGAGCGTAGGCTCGTCAAAATCGCGGATCGGTAGTGCCGCGTCTTTCGGCATATCAGGCTGGCGAACTGCTGGCGCGACCGTCTGTGTAGGCGGATCGGGCGGACGCGGCGGCGCAACCAATGAGGCGGGGACGGTAGGTGATGTGTACACTTCGGCGGTCGGCGCTTCAAGCGTTTGATCAGCAGCAGTGCTGTTACGTAGAAAAGTTGGCTCGCTCAGTTGCTCACGCAAGCCGACGGGCGGACGCGGTTTCGTCTCTTCGGTGAGCAGCTTGCTCGGCGGCTGAGTTGTCAGCGATGCCGTTGTGTTGAACGCTACCGGCGCAAACGATGGAATCGCCGTAGGCTGCGCTATTGGTGGTAACGTTGGCATATCGGGCAGATCATCACCGCTGATCACTTGAACAGGGCTGCTGACAAGTGACGATCGGGTTGGTTCGGCCATGCGTGCTGCCCGGACGGCGATCCCCGGATCGGCTTTCATGGCGACGCGCGCCTGTTTATCGGGATCAAGCCGAATGCCGCTCGCCTCGATCAAACGTCGCAATGCTCGCAAACTGTCCGCCACCTGCGAACGTAAGCCGCGCTGATAGCCGATCGCGTTGCGCAGGCCGCCGAGGGGTCCGCGCAAGCTGTACTCGATCGTCCAAAAGACCTGCGTGCCTTCCGGGACGGGTTGCAAGCGCAAACGCCCTTTGAAAGCGCGATACGGCCCATCAACGACCGTATATTCGTAGCCGATGTTGTCCAGCCAAGCGGTCATTTCTTCGACTACGGCGCGGCCACGGCCATCAATACAGCGTCGCCGTGCCCCGACTCCGCTGGCGCGCGTGGTGAGCAGCGAAAGTTGTTTTGCGCCACGATTCCACTTGCTGATGTGAGCGGGTTCAGTCAGATACAACCAGACTGCCTCGGACGGTGCGATAACTAAAATGCGTTGATCGATCAACGACACAGTGCGTTTCCTGTCTGAAGTAATTGCTAGAATACTACCTGAGCGATGCTGGCAGCAGCGAACGTACCAGCAAGCCAACGAACACGGACAGCACAACGCCTAGCCCGATTTCCCACAGGCCGCGCCGCTCTTTCCAGATCGGATGCTTGCTTCGCCACCCTTCAAATAAGCGCGGAAGGATACACAGCGGCGCCAAATAAAACAAGCCCGCCACCGTCAGCGCGAACATTGTCAGCCGTTCGGCATAGCCCAGGTTGCGCCAGCGTGCCATGTACGGCAGCATATCCAGCCAGTTCGACCACCAGGTGACATCGTAAAAGCGCGTGAGTATCACGACGGAAGCGCCCGTCGCAGCTGCGATCAGTTCGCCGGTCGTCGGTGCGTCGGGCAGTAAGAGCGGCCCGATCAGCACTTGCGTGACGCCGATCATCGTATAGTGGCTGAACTGATCGGCCATATATGAATAGATCGACGGCAGCTTGAGGCGCGATCCATAGTGAATCTTGACCCAATCCTGCGCCGTGTGTAACAGCGCCAGGATCGTAATCGGCAGCAGCACGATCGGGGCAAAACGCGCCAGCGCCAGCATAGACATGGCAAATACCATGAGGCCATGCAGTGCCAGCCCGTCCCAGGCTTGGCCTTTGCGTGCCACCAACCAGTTCGTTTGCAGGATATAGTCTGCCAGCATGTGTGCAAAAAGAAGCTGCGGTATGAGCAAGGCGTCCTGCTGTCACGATCCTTCATCCGACGTTGTGCCAACTCTATCACAGATCGTTTTCGTGTGCTACAGTTGATGGGGACGGTAAGCAAGCTCAACATGAGGGATCGTGCCGAGTCCATCGATTACACTAGGATTCATCCTTGCAACTTTATACGGCGCGCTGTTTCATGTGTTAGTGGGCGGTGATGCACGGCGTCTGGCCTTTTTCCTGTTGGCAGGTTGGCTAGGCTTTACGTTGGGGCAAATCCTTGGCGTGGTATTTGCAGTGAGCGTATTTAATATTGGGGAATTGCACACTTTATCAGCAACGGTTGGCGCAGTGGTGGCGCTGTTGGTCGCGCGGCTTCTCACAGGTCAGCGAGCGAGCGACCACTAATCAGCGTCGAAACGCGGCTTTAACGGAAAGGGTTTTCATGAGCGATCAGACAAAGCAGACCGCAGACGATAAAGGCGGTCCGAACATTCAACGCATCGTCATCATTGCAGTAGGTGCGCTGGCGGCGGTGGTCATCGTCGGCCTGGTGATCGCAGTGATCGGCGCGCTGATCAACTCGGATGGGGTATCGAACTTTTTCCGCATCTTGCGTGACTTTTTCATCATTGTACTGGCGCTGCAAGGCATTCTGATCAGCATCTCGCTGGTGATTCTGGTATTGCAAGTGAGCGCGCTGGTCAATCTACTGCGCAACGAAGTCAAGCCGATCGTGGATGAAACACGTGAGACTATGGCAACTGTGCGCGGAACGGCGGAGTTTGTCAGCAAGAACGTGACATCACCCGTGATTCGTGCCAGCGCAACCATGGCCGGGGCGCGTGCGCTGCTCAGCGAATTGTCGAGCCTGCGCCGTAACACGACGAGCAGCGGTAAAATCGGCAGCCGTCGCAATGGAAATGGCCGTTAACAAGCTAATAGAAAGAGGCGAAAATGTTGGAACGTCAATTACGCGATCTTTCGCGCGAAGCCGAACGGTTATACGGAATATTCGATCACCGTCAAAAGGATGTGCGCAGTACCGTCGATCATGAAACGGATCGGCGTATGCGTGAACTATCGCGCGAAGCCGAACGGCTGCACAAAGAGCTTGATCACCGCCAAAAGGATGTGCGCGGCACGGTTCAGCATGAAACAGATCGGCGCACACGCGAACTGTCACGCGAGGCCGAACGGTTACACAAGGAACTCGATCGCCGCCAAAAGGACGTGCGTGGCACGGTTCAGCATGAGACGGATCGGCGCACACGTGAACTGTCACACGAGGCCGAACGGTTACACAAGGAACTCGATCGCCGCCAAAAGGACGTGCGTAGTACTGTTCAGCATGAAGCAGATAAGCGGCTGAACGACCTTTCGCATGAAGCCGAGCGACTGCACAAAGAAGCCGATCACCGTCTGAACGAAGCACGTGGGACGGTCGAACATGAATCGGAACGGCTGCGCAAAGAGGCGGATCAGCGCCAAAAAGATGCGCGTCACGAATTATCGCAGCGTATCGATCCGTATCCGACGCAGCTACCCACCGATCCGGTGGCGGATGCGGGGACGTTCATTGTTGGCGCATTGGTCGGCGCATTAGTCGGCATCTTTGCTGCGCTGTGGTACGCTCCCAAAAGTGGCGAAGAAACCCGTCAGGAGATTGCTCAGCGTGGTGACCAGATTCGCCACGAAGCCGAGCACGCCGCAACTGAAGCACGCTATAAAGTCGAAGGGCCGCGCGTTGACAGCCTGATTACCGAAGCCAAATCTGCCGCTCGAGATTACAAGAATACTCAACTGAACTGATCGCGCTTTTTCCATGCTGCTTCTGACCTTCTTCACTCTGTGGAGAAGGTTATTCTCTCTACCCACACCTAATCCTTAGAAAAAACTATAATGGGCTTCATTGTACTTAACCCAAAGCCCTGCCAAATAAGGAAGTATCATGGGTCGACCTTTTAAGATTCGCTTTGATAATGGCAATTATGCGCGCGTGGCGAGTGTCAAAATCAGCGAGGAAGCGCTGGATGTGCGCGCTTTGCTGCGTTTACCGTACATGGATTACGCGCTGTCCGTACACGCGGGCGCTGCGAGTGCGGATGAACAACTCATCGCAGACTTGAAAACGGTTTTTCCGGCGCAGCTTGCACCCTTGATCGCTGCCCACAATGTCACCGTTTTGGATGGTGGCACGCAGGCTGGACTTGTGGGCATCATGGGTGCGCTCCGTCAGCAAACAAACGGCACTTTTCCGCTGGTAGGCGTGCTGCCCGCTGACGGCGTTGAATTGCCAGGAGAGGTGCCGACCGATACGCGCTATTCGTTGGAACCAAACCACACGCATTTTGCGTTGGTACAAGGTGGCAGTTGGGGCGTCGAGTCGGATTTGCTAGTGAATATGGGGCGCGTTGTAGCACGTCAGCCAGTGGCGCTGCTGATCAATGGTGGCGAGATCGTCCGCAAGGAAGCGCTGATGCACGCACGCGCTGGCAACCCTTTGTTAGTGTTGGCGGGCAGCGGGCGCGTCGCTGATGAAATTGTCGATGCGCTCAAACGGGGCACGTCCAATAATATTTTGCAGGAAACGCTCAGCATCGGCAAAATACGCGTCTGCACGCCCGAAACACTGGTCGAGCAGCTCACGCTTTTATACGGTTGGGATATGTAAGCTGGCGAAGGGTGAGGTTTAAGCCCCTCGCTTTTGTGAGAGGGGCCGGGGTGTGGGCTTTCCGACTGATGGTCCGCCACGTTGAATTTCGAGAGTTGTGGACATGGCAGGCCGTGTCCCTACATGCAATATGGCGCACTGTAGGAACGTGGCAAGCCATGTCCGCCATCCTACTGGATCAACGTGAACTTGCCGCCTGTGATCTTGATCACGTACGTTTTTTGCTGCGCATCGCGATTCGCATCGAACGAGAAAGCGCCGAGCGGGGTTGGCAAATCTTTCGTAGCGGCCAGCGCATCACGCAGCGCTTTGGGATCGGCTGAACCGGCGCGATGCAATGCATCTGCCACGATTTTCAGCGCACTGTAAGCTTGCGCCGCGAATTGATCAGGCGCGTCCCCATACTTGGCAAGGTACGCTTTCACGAACGTCTGATTCACGGCATCGGGATTATTACAATCATAAGCGCCGCCGAAAATAGTGCCTTCCGAGCTGGCTTTGGTCAGGCTGATGATGAGCGGCGTATTGAAACCGTTACCGCCAACGATCTGCGTATTGATTCCCAACTGACGCGCCTTGACGATGATCTTGGCCGCCGGTCCCAGCAGTGACGCCACAATGATCGCGTCAGGCTGTGGACTCAAACCTTGAATACGCGTCAACTGCGCGGAGAAATCAGTATCGGCGGTGTCGAACACTTCGGTATCGAGCACTGCGATTCCGCTTTTATCGAGTTCCTGCTTGAAAATCTGATAGCCGTCCGAGCTGAACTTATCATTTTGCGCGTACATGATTGCGACTGATTTAACCTTCAGGTTGTCTCGCATCGCCTTCACCGTGTTAGGGATCGCGCTGGCTTCAGACAGTGAGTCACGGAACACATAATCGCCAATGCTGGTAATGCCGTTGCCCGTGTTGGACATGCCCATGACCGGCACGCTGGCTTTTTGCGCTTCGACATCGGCGGCGGTGGCTTCGGTGCTGAGCGTGGGGCCGAGGATCATCGCCACTTTATCAGCGTTGATCAACCCTTGAAAGACGGTCACTGCCTGTGATTTGTCGGACGTGGTATCTTTGATCACCAGCGCCAATTTTTTGCCATCGACGCCGCCCGCTCCATTGATTTCACTGAGCGCCAACAACAACCCTTTGCGCTGCGAGTCGCCGTAGGCTTTGGCGGCACCGCTCAAGGCGATTGCCACGCCGATTTTTATGTCACCGGTGCTGGCCGTGCTCAGATCGTTGGCGGCAGGGGTCGCGACGCCAGGCAGTCCACATGCGCCAGTGGTGACGGCGGCCATCGTGCTCGCCATGGTACCGCTGCTCATGCTCGTACCGCTCATAGTAGCAGCCATTGTGCTATTCATCGTAGCGGCCATGGTTGCCTGTGCCGCTGACGCTGCCGGAACGCTTGCCGACATCAGCAGTACCGCGACAAGCGCCATGCTGATCAGCGATAACCAACGAAATTGTGTTTTTGCGTGCGTTTTGAATTGTGTATGCATAAAGTTTCTTTTGAACTCCTGAGGGTAAATTGGACGCTGCACATTCTACACGCGAACGCTGCTGTGATCCAACGTTTACGGCATCGGACAGCAACAAAGCGTATAATTGGAAGAACAGTCTGAGATGTTATGATTATTCGGCCTTATCAATCCGCTGACGACAGTGCGCTTATGGCGATCGAGTACCGATCGCCGCGTGGAGCAAGCGCGCCATTCGTCCATTACCGCCGTCATTTTGCCGATCGCGCGGCACTCTTTTCCGATTGGCAGATTTTCGTCATAGAGGATACCGACGGCGTGTTAGCGGGTTGTATCGGGATTGTACTTAAGCAGGTGCAAGTAAGCGGTATGATGGTGCCGCTTGGTTATTTGTTCGATCTGCGCGTCGATCCGAGTTACCGACGGCAAGGGCTAGGAGTTGCACTGGTACATTATGCGGAAAGTTACCTGATCGAGCGTGGTGCAGTGGGTGCCTATGGACAAATTGTGACGGTCAATCTGCCATCGCTCAAATTGTTTGACGGACTTGGCTATCAACGTATTCGGCAGCTGCTCTATCTGGAATATTTGCCTGCTGCCGCCTGGCCGTCCACGATTTCGGTGACCTGTGACGAGGACGACGATCAGATTCGCTTTACAGTGATCGCGGATCGTGATTTTTATACGGACGCCGTAGCAGCCAGCCTGAGCACTTACGATTATGTACGTTGGCTTCATGATAGCGACAATGGATATGCCAGTTTGAGCACCTTCGATCAGAGTCGCGTCTATCGGCAAATTGCGCTGGATGATCTTAACCTGCCGGATGAAGTGCTCCGCCAACAAGCGCGCAGCTTACGCATCTTCCATGCCATTGGTGCTCAGCAGCCAGCCGTATTGCAAGCGGTGTTCGATACGCTGCGCGATCAGGCGCTGGCCAATAACTTTTACAGCCTGAGTCTTGTCGTTGATGCCGAAGACGTGCTACCCGGTTTTATTTTCACTGAGGCGACTCATCAAAAACGCTACTGGACTACCTTTAAGAGTTTACACCCCGATTTTGACCCACAATGGGCGTCACCTTTTTACATTGATGCACGCGAAATCTAATATAGGGCGTGCATTACTCAGCAGCGCAGCGGTGATCGTGCTGCTCTGTGCGTGCGATCTTGGCAGCTCGACAACCGAGTTATTGCCAACCGCCACACCCGCCATCACAATCGTACCCGCGCCTACACATATTCCACCCGACGCGATTCCGACGGCGGCAGCATCCCTGCTGAACGGCGATTTTGACAGCGCGCGTACCCAATATACTGCTGCACTCGCGACTTCGGTGTTGAAATGCGCGGCGTTATATGGGTTGAGCGTGACCAATTTACGGGCAGGACAAGCTGCTGACGCTGAAACAGCGCTCACACAGGTACTGACAATGTGCCCGCCCACCTTTCGCGCTTATGCGCAGCGTGCCGAAGCGCGCCGTGTGCTCGCCCAACAAGCGGACGCACCTGCCAATAAAAAAACTGACGCGCTGAGCGATTATCAACAGGCACTCGCGCTAGCTCCCGGTATGCTGGATAGTTACCTGTACGAACGGATGGCGATGCTTGACGGCACTGTGCTTTATCTGCAAAAAGCCGCCGATGCACCGCGTTATCTGGCCGGGCAATTTGCGCTGCGCAATCAACTGGCGAATGCCTACCTTGCCGCCAACGATCCGACGGATGCGCTCAAACAAGACGACGCGATCCTGACGAGCGCCACCATTGCGTCCTATCGTGCCGAAATAGAAGTGGCCGCCGCCAATGCGCAGCTAAAAATCGGACAAACTGCGCTGGCCTATGCGCGCTTTAACAAAGTATTGAGCGATGCCCCCGACTCAGCCGCCGCTTTTAATGCAATGGTGGCGCTTGTCAACGCCAATCAGCCTGTCGATATTTTGCTGCGGACGCGGCTCAACGTAGCCAACAACAACTTCAAGCCAGTCCTCAGCTATTTGCCGGATTATCTGAACACTGCACCCGCTGCCACACCGGCCACCGCCGTAAAACCATCTGCGGAATTGTATGTGCTATATGGTCAGGCACAACGCGGCGCGGGTGATAACGCGTCAGCGTTGGCGACTTTCCAGAAAGTGCGCGACAGCTACCCAACCGATCCGCTGGCAAGCGCCGCCGCTTTAGAACAAGGGCGAACGCAATTTGCCGCCAAAAATTATCCAGCAGCGATCGCGGCTTATACAGCCGTAGCGAGTGCTTATCCGCAGTCCGCAGACGCGCCGGAAGGCTTATGGCGCGCGGGTTATCTGGAAGAAACCTACGGCGATCCGGCGCGTGCTGTGGCTTTGTACGATCAGCTCAGCACGCGCTACCCAACCACTGATCGGGCTGCGCAAGGGGCATTCAGCGCGGGCTGGCTGCTCTCGACCAGTAATCCAGCGCGGGCGGCCATACTTTTCGGTCGGGTAGGTGACGCGCGCGGGCTGTTGTGGCAGGGCAAAATGTTGCAAAAAGCAGGCGATACCAAAGGCGCTCGGCAAGCGTGGACTGCGGCTGCCGCCAAAGCGCCGGGCAGCTTTTTCAGCTTGCGCGCGGCGGATTTGCTGAGCGGCGCAATCCCGTATCAGGCGGCGGGCTTTCGACTGATCACTTCAACGGATGCCGAACGGATCGCGGCTGAAACCTGGGCGACCAAAACATTCGGTCAACCAATCGGCACGACGTTATCCCCCGCGCTGGCAAGCGATCCGATGCTCAAGCGCGGAACTGAATTGTGGGCGCTCGGTTGGTGGCTTGACGCGCGTGCGGAATTCGATGCCCTTCATGACGCGCACCGTGACGATCCGGCGGCGTTGTATCAATTAGCCGTTTATTATCAGGGAATCGGCGTCTATCGTTCGTCGATTTTAGCGGCGACTCGCGTGATTGTACTGTCGAAACAAGTGGCAACCGCTGTGCCGCCGTATCTGGCGCGTTTGGCCTATCCTATCGATTACAGCAATCTGCTTGTGGCAGCAGCGCGCACTTATGGCGTCGATCCGCTGTACTTTTGCTCGCTGATTCGACTCGAATCGGATTTTGATACGCAAGCCGTCAGTGGCTCAGAAGCGCGCGGGCTAACCCAAATTGTGCCAAGCACTGCCGACGATATTGTGGGACGCCTCAATTGGCCACCGAACTTCACCAACAGCGATCTGTATCGTCCTTTCATCAGCCTGAAACTGGGCGCTTATTACATTGATTTTGTGCGGCGCTATTTAGGGGGCAACCTGGCCGCAACGTTGGCAGGTTACAACGCCGGGCCAGGCGCAGCGAGTGGTTGGCTGAGCAGCGCGGGCGATGATCTGGATCGATTGTACGAGACGATCAGTTCCGGGCAGGCGCAAAATTATGTGCAGTTCACCTATGAAAACAACGCGGTATATCGAGCGCTGTACGGCGGCAAATAGCTGTAGCGGATTCCCCGTACATATTTTCCGATCTAACGGATTTTGCATTTTTTCCAGCATCAACGGTGGACTAAAATGTTTACACCCGTGTGCGGCATGAAAATGAGCGCTGCGCCCTTCTCAGCCTGCTGAATCCTGATGATGCTGAATAAGACCAGTATCAGCCGTTAATTGCGCTAATTGCTGTCGGTTTTCATCGACTCGATCGCGCGAATAGCATAGCGCATCTTGCCGTCGGGCACTTCAACTTCGATCACATCACCAACGCTATGCCCTTGCAGCGCCATCCCAACGGGCGAGTCGGCAGCCACACCATCGCGACCATGCACTACTTCGGCACCGCTGACGATCTCGAATTGCATCGTTTCCTTCTCGGCAAAATCCCATACCGTCACTTTATCGCCAACATTAACGCGCGTCGGATCGGGGTCTTCATCGATCACATCGGCGTTCAGCAGCACGCGACGCAGTGTTTCGACGCGCTCGTCCGCCACATCCTTGAGTTCTTTGGCGTCGTCGTGGGCGGCTTCTTCCGGCTGCGGATCGTTGCTATAGTTCACGTCGTCAAAATACGCATCGTCAACGCTTTTTTGAGCGGTGAGTGAGTCCAATTCGCGCTTCAAATAATCGTAACCTGAGCGCGTTAAGGTGAAACGTTCTTGCATTTGGTGAGTGTCCTTGATTTTTGCTGATAGCCTTGCAGTGATATTAAAGGCAAAACAGAATCGACGCCATAAATCTGGCGTGTTGATTAATTCACCCCCACGTCAGCGCCAATTTGATCCCACAGTGATCCGATAGGTACGCCGATTTTCCGTTCGACAGCGTATGTTTTTCGCGATAAATGAGCGTCGCTTCAGCCTGAAGATCGGCTTGAGCGGTAGCAAGCTGTGCAGGCAGTCGTATCAGCGTGAAATCGATGGCGGCGGCATAGCGAACAGGCATGGGCGGTGTTGGGCGGTAAGTTGGCTGCGTACTACCCGCCAGCGGATCGATCAACCCGGCCAGCGCGATGAACTCATCCGCTAACCAGCTTCCGCGCGGAACATTGAAATCGCCTGCCACGATGATCAGCGCGTCGGGCGGCTGCGCGTGAACAATCTGCGCCAATTGGCGGAGCTGTTCCCATTCGTGGCGCGCGTACAGGTTGCCACGTTTCCAGTCGCCCGTATAATTGGCGGTGAGATGCGTATTCAGCAGCACCACCGTTAAACCATCGTGTTTGATGCGTGTGATCAGGACGCCCTTGTGCAAAATCCAATCGGCCAGCGCAGGGGTATACCACAAGCCACGCTCACGGTACAGATCAAAAGCACTTGACTCGATCGGTGTGTGTGCCAACGTCAGCAAGCCACCTTTTGGCGCGTGGACGAACGGCTCGTAAGCATGACCAGGATAGGTGGTACACGCGCCGATCAGCAAGCGCCGATAGATGTTCGCCTGCACTTCCTGAAAGCAAATCGCATCAACGGCACGCTGATTCAAATCGGCAGCAAGTGTTGACAGGCGTGCGTGGGTAGCGGGGGTCGGCACGCCAAAGCAGTTCAGCGTGATCAGTGAAAATTTAGGCATATCAATTGCAGTATCGCACGTTACTTTTAACCGCTGCAAGCATGATCCACCAGAAGGAATATCACGGCGTGAAACTTTCAGATATAGCACGGTACGGCGTATGGCT
>Ga0209511_1000680_pt1 | contig 32925 bp, 28 predicted proteins | sample SSSSmetaG_FD_184141 | JGI IMG/M metagenome (GOLD analysis project Ga0209511, IMG submission 184141) | Glacier valley bacterial and archeal communities from Borup Fiord, Nunavut, Canada, to study Microbial Dark Matter (Phase II) - ​SSSS... | ecosystem: Environmental > Aquatic > Freshwater > Ice >... | reverse complement strand
AGTGAGCCCGATCGCGGAGTTCGACCCGGCCGACTTTCGCCGCATCCTCGCCCTCATGCTCGAGGCGCCGTTCCTGCTGATTCGCGCCGCGCTCCCCGGTATGTACGGGCGTGGGTTCGGTCGCATTATCAACGTGTCATCGGTGCACGGCATCCGCGCCTCCGCCTTCAAAAGCGCCTACGTCTCTGCCAAACACGGCCTCGAGGGGCTGTCGAAGGTGACCGCGCTCGAGGGGGGAGAGCACGGGGTCACCAGTAACTGTGTGGCCCCCGGATATGTGCGAACACCTCTGGTGGAAAAGCAGCTCGTGGAGCAGGCGGCGGCGCACGGCATCCCCGAATCGGAGGTTTTGAGCCGCATCATGCTCACCGAGAGCGCTATCAAGCGCCTCGTGGAGCCGGAAGAGGTCGCATCCCTCATCGCCTGGCTCGCTTCGCGCGAGGCGGCGATGGTCACGGGTGCCAGCTACACGATGGATGGCGGATGGTCGGCCCGCTGAGGTCCCTCCCTCAGCGAGTCAGGAGGCCGAGCAGCGCGGCCTCAGAGGCGGCCGTCCGGTCGCGAAGTGCATCGGCCACAGCAGCGACCGCGGGTTGCCGCAGGGACTCGCTGCGCAACACCATCCAGTAGGGCAGCTTCTCCGCGAATTCCTCGGGGAGCAGTCTCACCAGGTCGGCATGGCGGTCGGCCATGAAGCACGGCAGGAAGCCGACGCCTGAACCGGCGCGGGTCGCTTCCACGTGCACGAACACGTTGGTCGAGCTGATCGAGTCCCGCATGGTCGGCACGAGTCTTCGCGGAGCATCCAGGTCATCCACCTGCAACATCGAGTCGATGAAGTAGACCAGTGGATGGGTCGTCAGCTCCGCGGCATCCGCTGGCGTCCCGAATTGGGCGAGATAGTCGCGCGACGCGTACATGCCGAGCACGTACTCACCGAGCTTCACCGCTTCGGCCCGGTGCACCTGCGGGACGCCCACCACCACCTCGATGTCGAGGCCGGAGCGATGCTGCATCGCGCGACGCGTCACCGTGAGGATCTCCACGCTCAGATTCGGATGCTGCCGCTGCAGCGCAGTGATGGCCGGAGTGGCGATGTAGGCGCTGAATCCGTCGGTGGCTGACATTCGCACCACCCCGCTGAGCTGGCGGGCATCGCCTCCGGTGCTGCCGAGCGTCGCCATAGCCGATTCCACGTCTTCGGCGGCCAGTACGGCCCGGCGGCCAAGCTCGGTCAGCTCCCAGCCACCCACCGTGCGCGAGAGCACCCGGCCGGCGAGCATCGTCTCCAGCGCGGCGATGCGGCGCGAGACCGTGGTGTGGTTGAGACCGAGGCTCTCGGCGGCCGAGGTGAACCGACCGGTGCGGGAGACAGCGAGCAGCACCAAGAGGTCGTCGGGGTTGGCGGCGGAGGATGTCGGGGCAGAGTCCAGCACATCTGCAAGTATGCACATGAAATGCAGGCAACTGGCCATGGAGGCCCAGCGAGCACGGACTCGCACCCGTCTGCCGAGCCAGGGAGGCCTCGGCCGCGTGTCACCATCGCATGGTTCTGGGCCGGGTGAGGCTGCGAAGGTGACACCCGAGGCGGGTGATCACGAACGAGCGGCATCCGCATCATCGACAACGACGACGGCACCCTCGACGAGGCGCTCGTTCGGCTCGCTGCCACGGAATGACCCGAGCCGGGCACAGACGCTCAGGCGAAGATTCGGAAGTCGAGCAGCTTGTACAGCGCGGTCAGCACGGCGAGGAGCGGCGCGAGAAGGCGAAGCAGGTAGGTGATCACAGGCACGTGCAGGAAATCACCGAAGGCGAACAGCGCGATGCCGATGACGGCAAGGATCACGGCGGCGAGGAGTCCCTTGGTGGACTTGAGGAACGGGGCGGCGAACCCCACCGCCACGGCAAGAATGCCGACGTCGACGAGGAAAGCCCCGGTCTCGGCATTGGGGGCGAGGTGGGACACCGACCAGAGGATGATTCCGATGGCCCAGCCGAGCACGAAGACCAGGCCGGCAATTGGCCTGGTGAGATTGCGTGATGCGGGCATGGGAATCGCTCCTTCTCATAGCAGCCGACCGGCCGACTTGCCGGAACGAGCTTATCGTCTGGGCGTTGGCGCCTTCGCGAGGTTGAGGCTGGCGCAGGCTGCGAGTTCTTCGAGTGCAGGTCGTCGACTTTCCCATGAGGTCCTCAGGCCAGCGCCGCGATCATCCGGTCGTGAAGCAGCCCGTTGGTGGCGAGGGCAGAACCGTGCCACGGCCCGTCCTCGCCGTCGACCGAGGTGAAGGTGCCTCCGGCCTCCTGCACGATCGGCACGAGTGCGGCCATGTCGTAGACCTGTAGGTCGTACTCGCCCGAAGCCTCGAGCAGGCCCTCGGCCACCATCATGTAGGGCCACATGTCGCCGTAGTCGCGGGTGCGCCAGACCTCGCGCGTGAGGTCGAGAAGCTGCGGCAGCTTGCCCGCATTCTCCCACCGGGTCAGTCCGCTCAAGCTGATCGAGGCATCCGCCAGTTCCGATACCTGTGACACATGGATTCGGCGGGCCTGTTCGGAATTCTGCGAGCCCAGCCGCTCGTTGACGAAAGCCCCCTGCCCGGTCGCGCCCCACCAGCGCGTGCCGAGGGCCGGTGCACTCACCACTCCGAGCACGGGAACCCCGTCGATCGCCAGGGAGATGAGCGTCGCCCAGATCGGCACTCCCCGCACGTAGTTCTTGGTGCCGTCGATCGGATCGATGATCCACTGCCGGGAGTCGCCCCCGCCCCCCGGCTCGACGCCGAACTCCTCGCCGCGCACGGAGTCACCCGCACGACTGTCGGCGATCGCCGCGCGCAGGGCGGTCTCGACCGCCCGGTCGGCATCGGATACCGGGGTCATGTCCGGCTTGGTGGTGACCACGAGGTCGACGGAGCGGAAGCGGTCCGTCGAGATGGCGTCCGCCATGTCCGCGAGTTGACATGCAAAGGACAGGTCTGACTGCAGGCTGTATTCGGTCACGGTGTCAAGGTTAGGTGAGTGAGGCCAGGAGTCGCTGGAACGAGTCGAGCCGCAACTTTCCCGATTCGCCGAGTTCGCCGGCGGCGACCCGTTCGTTCATCGCGCAGTCCGGAGCATCGGGCAGATGGGTGCAGCCCCGCGGACAGTCCTCGGCGATCGCCGCGAGGTCCGTGAATGCTCGCAGGATGTTCTCGGTATTCACGTGCCCGAGACCGAAGGATCGTACGCCCGGAGTGTCGACCACCCAGCCGCTACCCACCCGGTAGGAGATGGTGGATGACGAGGTGTGCCGGCCGCGCCCGGTGACGCTGTTGACCCGGCCGATCGCCCGGTTCGCATCGGGCACGAGTGCGTTGACGAGCGTGGACTTGCCGACGCCGGAATGGCCGACCGCGACGGTCGTATGACCCTCGAGGAGTGCGGCGATCTCGGCCGTCGGCATTGCTCCAACCCCGCTTCGCACGACCGTGATATCGAGCCCGTCGAAGTTCGCGAGAAAATCGCCGGGATCGGCCAGGTCGGTCTTGGTGATGCAGAGGATCGGCGTGAGTCCGGCGTCGAAGGCCGCAACGAGGTAGCGGTCAACCAGTCGCGGGCGGGGCTCCGGATTCGCCGCCGCCACGACGATGAGCATCTGGTCGGCGTTCGCGACGATGATGCGTTCCACTTCGTCCGAGTCATCCGCGCTGCGCCGCAGGACCGTTGTGCGCGGCTGGATGCGCACGATGCGCGTGAGAGTGCCCTCGTCGCCCGAGGTGTCACCGACCAGGTCGACATAGTCGCCCGTGACGATCGGTTGCTTGCGCAGTTCACTCGCGCGGGAGGCGAGCGCGGCGTGCTCGTCGACCGTGCCCTCACCGACGATCACGGAGTACCGCCCGCGATCGACGGTGAAGACGCGTCCCGTCACCGCATCCGTGTGCTCCGGCCGAATCTTCGTGCGCGCCCGGTTTCCTTTGGGGTTGGGCCGGTTGCGGGCCTCGTAGTCGGCGTACTTGTCGTCGTCATCGTCGTCGACATCGGTGAGCCAGCTCATGCCTTAGATCAGGTCAAGCGGATCGGCCGAGCGCGAGCGCAGACCGAGCAGCGATCCGGTCCAGAGTTCGGGAAACTCGGGGAGGGTCTTGGCGGTCGCGGCGATGTCATCCACTGTCACCCCGTCGACCGCGAGCCCGATTATCGCGCCGGCCGTCGCCATCCGATGGTCTTCGTAGCTGTGCCAGAGCCCGCCGTGCAGGGCACGCGGACGGATGACGAGGCCATCGTCCGTCTCCGTGACGTCTCCCCCCAGGGCATTGATTTCCTTCGTGAGGGCCGCGAGCCGGTCGGTCTCGTGACCGCGGAGGTGCCCGATGCCGGTGAGTACCGTCTCCCCCTCGGCGAGTGCGGCGAGGGCCGCGATGGTCGGCGCGAGTTCGCTCGCGTTGTCGAGGCGGATGCCGCGCAGGGCGCCCGTGCCGGTGCCGGTGCCGGTGACGGTCAGGTCGCCGTAGCCGTCGCCCGTCTCGGCGAAGGACACCTCGCCGCCCATGTCGGTGAGGATGGTAGCCATCTCTGCTCCCACCTGGGTCGTGCGGGTCGGCCAACCGGTGACGGTGACCGAGCCGCCGACCACGAGGGCAGCCCCGAGGAAGGGTCCGGCATTGGAAAGATCGGGCTCGATGGCAATGTCGATACCGGAGATCTCACCCGGCGGCACGATCCAGATTCCGGGTTCGGGGTTCTCTACCATCACGCCGCGTTGGGCAAGAGTCGCGATGGTCATATCGATGTGGGCGAGGCTCGGCAGCCCGTCTCCGATGTGCCGCAGGATGAGCCCGTTCGTGAAGCGTGCGCCGGCCAGGAGCAGCCCGGAAACAAACTGGCTCGAGGCGGAGGCGTCTATCGTGATCTCGCCGCCGGCCACGGAGCCGGTGGCATAGAGGCTGAACGGGAGCTTGCCCCGGCCGTCGTCGCTGACATCAACTCCCAGTGCCCGAAGCGAATCGATCGTCGTACGCATTGGTCGCTTCCGAGCCGACGCGTCGCCGTCGAAGGCGACCGGCCCGAGTGCGAGCGCGGCAATCGGGGGCAGAAAGCGCATCACGGTGCCAGCGAGACCGCAGTCGATAGAGGTGCCGCCGGAGAGCTCGCCGGGAGTGATGAGCAGGTCGGGCCCGAAGGGGGAGACACCCGGCAACTCCACGATGTCCGTGCCGAGCGCCCGCAGTGCCTGGATCATGAGGGCCGTGTCACGGGAACGGAGCGGCGCGCGCAGGGTCGACGGTCCACTCGCGACCGCCGAGAGCACGAGTTCGCGATTGGTGAGCGATTTCGATCCGGGCAGCGCGAGCCGGGACGACAGCGGGCCGGTCGCGATGGGCGCGACCCACGGCCCCGGCTCGCCGCCGAGGATCAGACCCTCGTCGCCGAAAGGGTTGAATTCGGGGCCGGAATACTTGAATACATGCATCGGTTACTAAGGGTATCGGCACAGCGTCCCAGACGAGCTGTGGCCGAGGAAGAGGATGCCCGTGCCAGTTCTGCTCGATCGCCCCGCCATGGTGGGTCCCACCGTGCGTGCCCGGCCGCCACTCAGCGGCCAGACTGCGGGCAGGCGCAGCAAAGTAAGCTTGGCGGCGATGACCACTTCGAAGGATGACGCCGCCACCCCCACCGAGTCGGGGGCTGTCGCATCCGCACCCGTGACCGCCGAGTCAGATACGCCGGTCGTCGACGTGCGAACGCTCTTCGAGGCGCAGGCTATCCCGTTCATGGACCAGCTGTACGCCGCAGGACTGCGCATGACACGAAATCCCGCGGATGCCGCAGACCTCGTACAGGAGACCTTCGTCAAGGCGTTCGCGGCCTTCGCGCAGTTCCAGCAGGGCACGAATCTCAAGGCCTGGCTTTACCGCATCCTCACCAATACGTTCATCAACAACTACCGCAAGAAGCAGCGTGACCCCTACCAGGGCACCATCGACGAACTCGAGGACTGGCAGCTCGGCGGTGCCCAGTCGGTCACCCAGGGTCGTTCGACCCGTTCGGCAGAGGCGGAGGCGATCGACCACCTGCCCGACAGCGCGGTGAAGGACGCCCTCCAGGGCATCCCGGAGGACTTCCGAATGGCCGTCTACTTCGCCGATGTCGAGGGCTTCTCCTACCAGGAGATCGCCGACATCATGAAGACCCCGGTGGGTACCGTCATGAGCCGCCTGCATCGTGGCAGGCGGATGCTGCGGGACCTGCTCTCTGAGTACGCGCTCGAGCGAGGGATCGACACCTCCGGTGCGCGCGCCAAACCTGCCACTGCTGGGAGTAAGAAGAAATGACCGACTGCGGATGCGACAAGGCGAAAGCCGAACTCGAAGAATACCTGCACAACGAACTGGCCAAGGCGGATGCCGCAGACATCGCCGAGCACATCGCCAACTGCGATGACTGCACCGATGAGGCCCACGTGGGAGTCGTGCTGACCCAAGCGGTGCAGCGCGCCTGCCGCGAGACGGCACCGAGTGACCTGCGCGACCAGGTGCTGCTCACCCTGCGCACCCTGCAGTCGAACCACTAGGGCTGCCGTTCACCGAGGCAGTCTCGGCTTCGCCTCCCAATCCGTCTAGCCTGCGGCCTCTGATTTCGCAAATGCAGGAACGAGCGTGACGACTGTGGCGGACGGGGTTGCCCTGCCACTCCCGTCGCGGTCATTCCTGCATTTCGATCGCGCGTCCTCCCCAGGAAGGCACACGCCGAGGGCCGCCGCCCCGAGGCGACGGCCTGTAACTGGCGGCCTGTGACCGACGGCCTGTGACTGATGGCCTGTGACCGGACGAGGTGCTCAGCGCACCGTCAGCGCATGGTCCATCAGGTCAACGAGCTCCTGTGAGCTGCGCTTCGAAGACCCCGTGGCGGGGGCGGCGGACGCCGGACGTGAAGCCACCGAGATCGTGCGTCCCGGCGTCAGTCGCTTCGCCAGTTCGAGGCAGATGAACGGCCAGGCGCCCATGTTCTCCGGCTCCTCCTGTGCCCACACCAGTTCGGCATCCGGATACTGTTCGAGCACGGCCGTCAACTGCTGCTGCGGCAAGGGATAGTACTGCTCGAGACGCACGAGCGCGACATCCTTCTGCTGGCGCCTCTCCACCTCGGCGAGCAGGTCGTAGTGGATCTTGCCCGCGTGAAGCACGACCCGCTTGACGGCGCCCTTGTCGGTGATCGCTGCGTCGTCGATCACGGGTTCGAACTTGCCGTTTGTGAAATCGGCGATGTCGCTCGTCGCGCCACGCAGGCGAAGCATTGCCTTCGGAGTGAAAACGATGAGGGGGCGGCGAGGCCGGGCGTAGGCCTGGCGGCGCAGCAGGTGGAAGTAAGACGCGGGCGTCGAGGGTCGCGCCACGGTCATGTTGTTCTCGGCGCAGAGCTGCAGGTAGCGCTCGATCCGGGCGGACGAATGGTCCGGACCCTGACCCTCATAGCCGTGGGGGAGCAGCAGCACGACGCTGGAGCGCTGGCCCCACTTCTGCTCGGCGCTCGAAATGAACTCGTCGATGATGACCTGTGCACCGTCGGCGAAGTCACCGAACTGGGCCTCCCAGAGCACCAGCGCGTCGGCCCGCTCGACCGAGTAGCCGTATTCGAAGCCCATCGCGGCATATTCGCTCAGCAGGGTGTCGTAGATCCAGAACCGGGCCTGGTTGTCGCTGAGGTTGCCGAGCGGCAGCCATTCCTGGCCGTTGAGGCGATCGTGAAGCACCGCGTGACGTTGAACGAATGTGCCGCGGCGGGTGTCCTGCCCGGCCATCCGTACCGGAGTGCCCTCGAGCAGGAGCGAGCCGAGAGCCAGCAATTCGCCGAAGCCCCAGTCGATCGATCCGTTGCGGCTCATTTCGGTGCGCTTCTTGAGCAGCTGCTGGAGCTTCGGATGCACCGTGAACCCGGCCGGCGGGTTGTCGTGGGCATCCCCGATGGCCGTGATCACAGCGTCACTCACCGCGGTGGAAGTGGGCTCGCCGAAGCTGTCATCCTGCTGGGATCCGGGGCGCTCGAGGTCCGCGACGGCATTGCCATCCGAGGTGATGATCGGCATCGAGCCGGTCTGCGCGGCGTGAGTCTCGGCGAAGGCGCGCTCCAGACGATCCTGGAAGTCGGCGTGCGCCGCGTCGTATTCTTCCAGGGTGATGTCGCCTCGGCCGACGAGAGCTTCGACGTACAAAGTGCGGACGCTGCGCTTGGCCTCGATGAGGTTGTACATCAGCGGCTGGGTCATCGACGGGTCGTCCCCCTCGTTGTGACCGCGACGGCGATAGCAGATGAGGTCGATGACCACGTCTCTGTGGAACTCCTGGCGGTAGGCGAAGGCGAGCTCTGCCACGCGGATGACGGCCTCCGGGTCGTCGCCGTTGACATGGAAGATCGGGGCCTGGATCATCTTTGCGACATCCGTGGAGTAGATCGACGTGCGACCCTCGCCGGGAGGGGTCGTGAAGCCGACCTGGTTGTTGATGTTCAGGTGTACGGTTCCGCCGGTGCGGTAGGCGCGAAGCTGCGACATTTGCAGGATCTCGGCGACGATACCCTGGCCGGCCATCGCGGCATCGCCGTGCACCATTACCGGCAACACACTGAAAGTCCCGATCGGTTTGCGGTCCTGTTTGGCGCGCACGATGCCCTCGAGCACCCCGTCGACCGCCTCGAGGTGGGAGGGGTTTGCGGCGAGGTACACCGGGATCTGGTCGCCCTTGGCACTCGTGAAGGTGCCCTCGGTGCCGAGGTGGTATTTGACGTCACCGGAGCCCTGCACGGTGCGGGGGTCCTGGGTGCCCTCGAACTCACGGAAGATCTGTCCGTAGGTTTTGCCCGCGATGTTGGTGAGAACGTTCAGGCGACCGCGATGGGCCATACCGATGGCGACCTCGTCGAGGTCGGCCTCGGCCGCCCCCTGGAGGAGGGCATCGAGCAACGCGATGGTGGATTCCCCGCCCTCGAGGCTGAATCGCTTCTGGCCCACATACTTGGTCTGCAGGAAGGTCTCGAAGGCTTCGGCCTCGTTCAGCTTGCCGAGGATGCGCAACTGCTCGTCCTTGGTGGGTTTGGTGTACACCTTCTCCACGTGCTGCTGGATCCAGGCGCGCTGGGCCGGGTCCTGTATGTGCATGTACTCGATGCCGAGCGTGCGGCAGTAGGAGTCGCGAAGCACGCCGAGGATTTCCCGAAGTAGCGCGGTGCGCCTGCCACCGAATCCGCCCGTGACGAACTCGCGGTCCAGGTCCCAGAAGGTGAGCCCATGGCTTGCGATATCGAGGTCGGGATGGGTGCGCTGTTTGTATTCCAGCGGGTCGACATCCGCCATGAGGTGCCCACGCACTCGGAACGAGTTGATGAGCTCCTGCACCCGGGCGGTCTTGCTCACCTGGTTGCCGAGATCCACATGGATGTCGCTTGCCCAGTGAATTGGGTCGTAGGGGATACGCAGGTCGGAAAAGATGCGCTGGTAGAAGTCGCGCTGGCCGATGAGCAGCTCGTGCACCTTCTTGAGGAACTCACCGGAACCGGCACCCTGGATGACGCGATGATCATACGTCGAGGTGAGCGTTATCGTCTTGCCGATACCCAGATCGGCCAGGGTGGTGAGCGACATACCCTGGAATTCAGCGGGGTATTCGAGTGCTCCTGCGCCGATGATGGCGCCTGCCCCCTTCATGAGACGCGGCACGGAGTGCTCGGTGCCGATGCCGCCCGGGTTCGTGAGGGAGATGGTGTTGCCAGCGTAGTCCGCGGCGGTCAGCTTGTTGTTTCGCGCGCGGGTGACCACGTCTTCGTAGGCGACGAGGAATTCCTGGAAGCCCATCGACTCGGTGTTCTTGATGCCGGGCACCAGCAGGGAACGGGTGCCATCGGGCTTGGGAAGATCGATAGCGATCGCGAGGTTGATGTGGGCCGGAGCGACGACCGAGGGCTTGCCGTCGACCTCGTCGTAGAACACGTTCTGGCTCGGAAATTCTTTGAGCGTCTGCACGAGAGCCCACGCGATGAGATGGGTGAACGACACCTTGCCGCCGCGCGCGCGCTTGAGATGGTTGTTGATGACGATGCGATTGTCGATCAGGAGTTTGGCCGGGATAGTGCGCACGCTCGTCGCCGTGGGAACGGTGAGACTGGCGTCCATGTTCGCGGCGAGCGACTTGGACATGCCCCTGAGCGGGGAGACGACGTCCTGGGGCTCGAGGGCCTCGGCATCCGTCGTCGCAGTCGGCACAGTCACGGGGGATGACGCGGGCGCCTGTGCCGGGATCGGCTGCGGTCTCGGTTGGATCGAGGTGGTTCGAGCAATGGGTTGGCTGCCCGTGGTGGTGGGCGGCTCCACCGGTGCGGAAAGCACGGAAGACGGGGCCGATGCGGCGGGTTCGGCCGGTGCGCTGGGCTCGGCGGGAGCGGAGGGCTCGGCGGGAGCGGAGGGCTCGGCGGGAGCGGAGGGGGGAGTCGGCGCCGGGGGAGTGGACGACGCCTCGACCGTGGTCTGGTGGTAGCTCTCGAGGATCGGCCACCACGACCGGTCTACCGAGTTGCGGTCGACGGTGAACCGTTCGTACATCTCATCGACGAGCCACTCATTGGCTCCGAATTCGCCGGAAGAACCATCTTCTGATGCCACTCCGGTCACTTGGCTAGACACAGCCGATCGCCCACTCTCTTCGAATCGCTACGTTTTGATTCACTGGTTCGCACCGAATGCATCGATGTCCTAGCCGGATGTTCCACGGTGGCCACAGACGAATCAAGCTTAATCGCATCGCGGAGACCAACCGACTCCGGCGGTGAGGGATTACCTTAAGGCCATGGAGTATTACGAGACGACACCCCGGCACGACCTCACCTATTCCGACGTATTCCTGGTGCCGAGTCACTCGGATGTCGGCAGCCGGCTCGCCGTTTCACTCGCGCCAGATGACGGTACCGGTGCGACCATCCCGATCGTCTCCGCGAACATGAATTCGGTGACCGGGCCGCGCCTCGCGGCGACCCTCGCCCGCCGCGGCGGACTCGGGGTGCTGCCGCAGGACCTGCACCTGCAAGACCTGGATGCCGCCATCCGCTGGGTGAAGGCGCAGCCGGTGGCCTTCGACACTCCGCTCCTCCTCCGCGAGGGCCAGACCGTGGTTGAGGCACTGCGGCAGATCCCACCGATCGGCGGCCATGGCATCGTCATCACCGATGAGCAGGGGGTATTCGTCGGTAGCATCCCGGCACTCCGCCTCGGCACGGCACTGCCCGATGCGCGCCTCGGCGACCTTCTGCGCGGGCCGCTCGCGTCGATCGACGCCGACGACGTGACGGACGCGCGTGCCGCGTTCGACCTGATGGTCGCCGAAAACCTGGAATTCGCGCCGGTTCTGCACCACGGAGCCGTCGTGGGCACGCTCAGCCGCACGAGTGCTTTGCGCTCCACGCTCTACCAGCCGGCCCTCGATGCGAACGGCAGGCTGCGGGTCGCTGCGGCGCTCGGAATCACCGGGGATGTCGCGGGCAAGGCCGCCGCGCTCGCCGCGGCGGGAGTCGATGTGCTCGTGCTCGATACCGCCCACGGTCACCAGGAGGGCATGCTGCGCGCCATCCGCGCTGTGAGGGCGCTTGGGCTCACCGTGCCCATTGTGGCCGGCAATGTCGTGACGACCGCCGCGGTGAAGGACCTCGTGGCCGCGGGAGCGCACATCGTCAAGGTCGGCGTCGGCCCCGGCGCCATGTGCACCACCCGCATGATGACCGCCGTCGGTCGCCCGCAATTCTCAGCCGTGCTCGAGACTGCCGAGGCTGCCCGCGAACTCGGTGCGCAGGTCTGGGCGGACGGCGGCGTGCGGTACCCGAGAGACGTGGCGCTCGCGCTCGCCGCGGGGGCGTCATCCGTCATGATCGGATCATGGTTCGCTGGCACGATCGAGGCACCCGGCGCCCTGGAGACGGATGCTTCGGGCCGGCTCTACAAGGAGAGCTGGGGTATGGCCTCCACCAAGGCGGTTCACGACCGCTTCGACCGGCTTGACCCCTACGAGCTCGCCCGCAAGACCCTGTTCGCCGAGGGAATCTCCTCATCTAAGATCTACCTCGACCCCCTGCGCCCCTCGGTCGAAGACCTGCTCGACATGATCACCTCCGGTGTGCGCTCGTCGCTTACCTATGCCGGCGCGGCCAACCTCTCCGAGTTCCACAAGCGGGCACTGGTTGGCATCCAGTCCGCGGCCGGTTACGAGGAGGGCAAGGCGCTCCCGGTCAGCTGGTAGGCACACGGCTGGCGGGCATGGTCACGTAGACTTGTGTGAATAATGGACGACCCCCCTTCATGGCGCCCTGCCCCTCTCGCCGCCCGCGGTGATGCTTGTGTATGAGCTGGTCATGTTCGGTGTAGGTCTCCTGCTCACCGTCGGAACCGGATTCTTCGTTGCCTCCGAATTCTCCCTGGTCAACCTCAACCGGTCGGACCTCGAGTCCCGGGCGGCCCGCGGCGAGAAGCGTCTCGGCCTCACCATCGGCGCTCTCAAGATCACCTCGACCCATCTCTCGAGCGCCCAGCTGGGCATCACCCTCACGACTCTGCTCACCGGCTCCACGATGGAACCGGCCATCGGGGGGCTCCTGGCAGGGCCGCTCGCCGGGCTGGGGTTCACGACCGCGGTGACAACTGTCATCGCCTCGGTGCTGGCCATCATCCTGGCGACCCTGCTCTCGATGATCGTCGGCGAGCTGGTACCGAAGAACTTCGCACTCGCGCTTCCGCTGCCGACGGCCAAACTCGTGATCCCCTTCCAGGTGGGATTCACCGCGGTGTTCCGCCCCTTCGTGACGCTGCTCAACAACACCGCCAACGTGATCCTTCGCTCCGTGGGAATCGAGCCGAAGGAGGAACTCTCCTCGGCGCGCACCGCGGAAGAACTGCGCTCCCTCGTGCGTCGATCGGCCACCGAGGGGAGTCTCGACCGCGATACCGCCGCACTGTTGGCCCGAACCCTGGTCTTCAGTGAGCACATCGCCGCCGACGTGATGACGCCGCGGCCCCGTGTGTCGAGCGTCGACCGCACCGACTCGGCGCACACCGTGATCACCCTCGCCCAGCGCACCGGATTCTCGCGGTTCCCCGTGATCGACGATTCGATGGATGACGTCGTCGGCCTCGTGCACGTGAAGCAGGCGGTCGCCGTGCCGCGCGTGAAGCGGGCGGATGTGCCAGTCTCAGCCCTGCAGTCCGAGGCCTTGCGAGTGCCGGAGACGATGAAGCTCGACGTGCTGCTCGGAGAATTGCGCGGACGGGGCTACCAGATGGCTGTCGTCGTGGACGAATACGGCGGCACGGCCGGTGTCGTCACCCTTGAAGACCTCGTGGAAGAGCTGGTCGGCGAAGTCGCCGACGAGCACGACCGCACTCTCGCGGGCGTCGTACGCTCCCGGGACTGGCTGACCTTCCCGGGGATGCTGCGCCCGGACGAACTGCTCGAGCGGGCGGATGTCGTGATCCCGGACGAGGGACCCTACGAAACCGTCGGCGGCTTCATGATGAGCGAACTCGGGCGTCTTCCCCTCGTCGGCGACACCGTGGCGGTGGAGGGCGGCGAGTTCCGGGTCGAACGGCTCGACGGCCGACGTATCGATCGCGTGCGTTACACGCCCACGACGGCCCCCTCGACGATCACGGGCGGAGTGTCCTCGTGAGCGACACCTGGGGTATCGCCTGGCTGGTGATCCTCCTGCTGATCAACGGCTTCTTCGTCGGTGCGGAGTTCGCCGTGATCTCGGCACGCCGGTCGCAAATCGAACCGCGGGCCGAGGCAGGAAGTCGCGCGGCGAAGTCGACGCTCTACGCGATGGAACACGCCACGATGATGCTCGCGACCAGCCAGCTCGGCATCACCGTGTGTTCGCTGCTCATCCTCAATGTGTCCGAGCCGGCGATCCATCACCTGCTGGAGTATCCGCTCGCTCTCACCCAGTTGCCCGAGGATGTGGCTGGCACGATCGCGTTCATCATCGCGCTGGTCATCGTCTCATTCCTGCACGTGGTGATCGGCGAGATGGTGCCGAAAAACCTGTCGTTCTCGGTGCCGGATCGTGCCGCGCTCATTCTCGCACCCCCACTTGTCTTCATCTCGATGGTCTTCCGCCCGATCATCTACGCGCTCAATGCGACGGCGAACGGTGTGCTCCGCCTCTTCCGGGTAGAGCCCAAGAACGAGGCCAACAGCGCGTTCACGGTGGACGAGGTCGCCAACATCGTGGCGCAGTCCACCAGGGAGGGGGTGCTCACCGACTCCATCGGAGCGCTCAACGCGGCCTTCGAGTTCAGCGCCAAGAAGGTAAAAGACATCGCGGTCGGCATGCCCGATCTCGTGAGCCTCCCCGAGGCTGCGACCCCGGCCGATGTCGAGCGGGCCGTCGCCCAGGAGGGATTCTCCCGTTACGTGCTCGTGAACGACGAGGGCGAGCCCACCGGCTACCTGCACCTCAAGGACGTGCTCGACCTGGACGAGGTCGGCGAATTCGATGAGCCGGTGCCGCCGAAGCGTATCCGCCAGCTCATTTCGATCTCCCGCGGAATGGACCTCGAAGACGCCCTCGCGGCCATGAGACGATCCGGAGTGCATCTCGCACGCGTTTTCGACGACTCGGGTGAGACCCGCGGCGTGCTGTTCCTCGAGGACATCATCGAAGAGCTCGTGGGCGAAGTCCAGGATGCGACCCGCCGCAGCTGACCCGTCCCTCCGTCGGCGGCCTCAGGCCGGCCATTTCGCCCGGAGGTACTGGGCCGGCCAGTAGTCCAGCTCGACACCGAGTTCATGGGCGGCGCGAAGCGGGAAGTGCGGATCGCGCATGATCGCGCGGGCCAGCATCACAGCATCCGCTTTGCCCGAGGACACGATCTCCTCGGCCTGCCTGGCCTCGGTGATCAGGCCGACGGCGCTCACCTCGACAGACGACGCGTGCTTCACGAAGTCTGCGAAGGGCACCTGGTAACCCGGTGCCAGTGGGATCTTCGTGCCGGAGACCAGACCGCCGGTCGAGATGTCGAAAAAGTCGGCCCCGGCGTCGCGAGCCCAGTCGGCGACCGTCGCGGTCTGCTCCTGGTCCCAGCCGCCCTCGGCCCAGTCGGTGGCCGAGAATCGCACGAAGAGCGGCGCGTCATCGCCGGCTTCGGCTCGAACTGCGGCGATCACCTCGAGCAGAAGGCGAGCCCGATTCTCGAGACTGCCGCCGTAGTCGTCGGTGCGCAGGTTCGACAGCGGCGAGAGGAACTGGTGGAGCAGGTAGCCGTGTGCGGCGTGGAGCTCCAGCACGTCGAATCCGGCATCGAGGGAACGACGAGTGGCTGCCGCAAAGTCGGCGACGACGCCGTCGATGCCGGCCCGATCGAGAGCTATGGGAACGTCATAGCCCGTGAAGGCCACTGCCGAGGGGGCGACGGCGGGCCAACCGCCCCCGGCCTCCGGCACACTTCCCCGCTCGGGAGCCCAGGGTCGCCAGGTGGAGGCCTTGCGCCCGGCATGGGCGAGCTGGATGCCGGCAACGGCACCCTGCGAGTGGAGGAACCCGACGATACGAGCCCAGGCATCACGCTGCTCGTCGGTATAGATGCCCGTGTCTTCGGGGGAGATGCGGCCCTCGGCGCTCACGGCGGTCGCTTCGGTGATGACGAGTCCCGCGCCGCCCCTGGCGAATCCGCCGAGGTGCACGAGGTGCCAGTCGGTCGGCACCCCGTCGTGCTTCTCCACCGAGTATTCGCACATCGGTGCCACCCAGAGTCGATTGCGCATCGTGACGGAACGAACGGAATACGGCGTGAAGAGAGCGGAGGTCGACATGGTCACCTGTCTGCGATGGTGTGGAGGAAGCGGCGCAGGCCTGCGGCTCCGACGAAGTGATGGCCGGTGATGCCGAGGGACACTGCGCCGTCGACGTTGACCTGCCTGTTGTCGATAAAGACCATTTCGGCGCAGGTTATTCCGAGTTCCCTGGCCACCTCGAGGTAGATGTCAGCCTCCGGCTTGAGCTTCAGCATCTCGGCGCTCACGAACATCCGCTCGAAGAATCGGGCGACGGGGGAAAAGCGGAAGGGGCTCGCGAAGTCGAAGCCCGCGTTCGAGAGCAGGGCGATACGGGTGCCTCCCGCATGCAGGTCGGCGATGACCTCGAACACATCAGGATCGATGCTGATCCATCCGGTGAAGTCGGCGACCCAGAGCTCGTGGATGCGCGCCTCCGACCATTCGGCGCCGGTGTCGGAGGCCACGAGCATCCAGTAGTCGCGGATGCTGGTGGTGCCGCGGTCGAGGCTGTCGCGGTGCGAGTCGTACGAGGCCCGGAAGCGCTCAGGATCCACGCCGGCGAGCTGCTCGAGCGCGCTTCGCGATGCCTCGCTCGGTGCCAGGGAGATGACTTCGCCATAGTCGAAGACGACCACTCGGTCGGGGATGCTCAGGGCTCGCGTGGTATCGATCACGTCTTCCAAACTATCGTGAGACCCATGAGCACATTTACGCAGTGGACCCCGCGCGAGGCTGCCCGCCTCATCGAAGTGCCGGTACCCGATGACGATAAGTACTCCCGCGGAGTGCTCGGCGTCATCACCGGATCGGCCGCGTATCCCGGAGCCGCCGTGCTCGGAGTGGATGCCGCGCTCCACACCGGTGTCGGCATGGTTCGCTACCTCGGTGATGAACGGGCCACGACCTTCGTGCTGCAGCGCCGCCCCGAGGCGGTGACGGCCGCCGGTCGCGTGCAGGCCTGGCTGGTCGGGTCCGGAATGGATGCCGCTCTGCGGGACGCGGCCACTGCCGACCGGCTCGGGTCGGCACTCGAGTCCGGGCTGCCGATCGTGGTGGATGCGGGGGCCCTCGACCTGCTCGATCGCGCGACCGGGCCGGTGATCATCACCCCGCACTTCCGCGAGCTCTCGCGGATGCTCGGCGGATCGGCGGATGATCTCGCCCGAGACCCCGCTGACGCTGCACGCCGCGCCGCGCAGAAACTCGGGGTGACCGTGCTGCTGAAGGGACACCGCACCCACGTCGCCGCTCCCGACGGCACCCGACTGGTGGCGTCCTCCGCACCGTCCTGGCTCGCGACGGCCGGAGCGGGGGATGCCCTCGGCGGCATCCTCGGAGCCCTCGTCGCCACCCACGCGCGAGCCGTCGCCGCCGACCCCTCGCTGCTCGCCCAACTCGGGGCCACGGCTTCGGTAATCCACGGGCTGGCGGCGTCGCGAGCCAGTGCGGGCGGTCCGCTCACGATTCTCGACCTCATCGACGCAGTGCCAGCCGTGATCGCCGAGCTGCTGGCTTAATCACCTCGCCGTGCCCTTGCCCCCGCGCTCGTCTTCGCGAAGCGAAACTAGCCCGCGAGTCCGGTAAAGCGGGAGAGGAAGTCGCGTGTGCGGGGTTCCTCTGGCGCGCCGAACAGCTGGGCCGGGGGTCCCTGCTCGGCAATGACGCCGGCATCGAGGAAGACGACATGGTTCGCAACATCGCGGGCGAAAGCCATTTCGTGTGTCGCCATCACGATGGTGGTGCCGCCGGCGGCGAGGGTGCGCACCAACTCGAGGACCTCACCGATGAGCTCCGGATCGAGGGCACTCGTTATCTCGTCGAGCAGCAGGAGTTCGGGGTCGGTCGCGATGGCGCGCACGATGGCGACGCGCTGCTGCTGGCCGCCCGAGAGGCGGTCCGGATACGCGTCCGCACGATCGGCGAGACCGACCTGGTCGAGCAGTTGTCGTGCCTTCTGCTCAGCGGCCGACCGTGCGACCCCGAGTACCTTGCGGCTCGCGAGGGTTACGTTGTCGAGCACGGTGAGATGGGGGAAGAGGTTGAACTGCTGGAAGACCATCCCGATGCGGGCGCGTATGACGTCAGGGCGGGTCTGGGGACGGCTGATGTCGATGCCGCGAAGGAAAACCTGGCCGTCATCGACTCGCTCCAGAAGGTTGATCGTGCGCAGCAGGGTGGACTTTCCCGATCCGCTCGCACCGATCAGCGCCACTACCTGGTGGCTCGCCACCGTGAGATCGACCCCGCGCAACACCTCGGTGTCCCCGAAGGCCTTCCACACGTTGTCGAGGCGCAGCACCTCCTCGCCTGGCTTACCCGGGCCAGCCATCTCGCTCATACGATCGATCCGGCCTGTTCCCTCGCCCGCATGCGCGCCGTATACCAGTCGGTGAGGCGAATCATCGGCAGGGCGAGCAGCACGAAAAGCAACCCCGCCAGCACGTAGGGGGTGAAGTTGAATGAGGAAGCGGTCTCGATCTGCGCCGCGCGCACAGCGTCGATCGCGCCGAGCACCGAGATGAGCCCGACATCTTTCTGCATCGCAACGAAATCGTTCATGAGCGCCGGCGTCACCTTGCGGATCGCCTGCGGCAGGATCACCAGGCGCATAGTCTGGCCGTGGCTGAGCCCGAGCGACCGGGCCGCGAGTCGCTGGGAGGGATGCACCGACTCGATCCCGGCCCGGAACACCTCTGAGACGTAGGCCGAATAGGTGAGGATGAGCGCGATCGTGCCCCAGAACTCCGCCGGGAAGCGAGGAATATCGAGCCGCAACCCCGGAATGCCGAAACCGACGAGGTACAGCACGATGATGAGGGGCAACCCGCGGAACAGGTCGGTGTAGCCAGCCACGAGGGCGCGCACGGGGAAGAAGACCGGGCCGCGCAGCGTGCGAAGGGTCGCGAGGATGATGCTGAGCACGAGCACCCCGAGGGCCGCGAAGAACAGCACTCGGATATTGAGCCAGAGGCCTGCGATCACCCGCGGCCACGCCTTCGCAAGCACCGCTGGGTCGAAGAACGAGTGCTGCACACGCTGCCAGCCGGGGGTGTTGACGATGGCGAACCATGCCACCGCGGCGAACACGAGGGTGCTGAGAACCGCGATCAGCACCGATCGTGAGGTCTGGCGTCGCCGGAAGCCACGGCGGTCGAGTTCGACCACGCTCGGTTGGTGCAGGGCAGTCGTCATGCCTGCAAACTACTTGAGCACAGGGGCATCCGCCGAACTGGCGAGCCAGGTGGTCGCCAGCCTGTCGAGCGTGCCGTCGGCGCGGAGGGCATCCACGGCAGCGGCGACCTTCTTCGTGAGGGGACTGCCCTTGGCGAGCACGAGTCCGAACTGATCGCCGGTGCCCGACTTCTTGGGCAGTTGCCCGATGATCTTGCCGCCATCGAGCTCCGCGCCGGTGAGATAGAACGCGGTCGGCAGGTCAACGACGAGCGCGTCGATCGTGCCGCTCTTCAGTGCGAGCTTCGCGTCGTCGTTGGAGTTGAAGGCCTGGGCGCCGGCGGTGGGCTTGATCTGCTTCTCGATGGCGTCGAAGCTCGTCGTGCCGGTCTGGGCTCCGATGAGGATGCCCCTGAGGTCGGAGATCGACTTGGCGTTCTCGGCCTTCGAACCCTTGATCGTGATCACGGCCTGGGTGGTCTCGTAGTAGGACGGGGAGAAGTCGACGGTGGCCTTGCGCTCATCGGTGATCGAGAACTGCTGCAGGTTGAAGTCGAAGTCCTTGTCGCCGGGCGCAATGGCCTGGTCGAAGGTGGACCGTACCCACACGACATCCTTCTTCGCAAATCCGAGCTTGTCGGCGACCGCATAGGCGACCGCGGACTCGAAGCCTTTGCCCGACTGTGGTGTGTCGTCGATGACCCAGGGGAAGTACGCGGGCTGTCCTGTGCCGATGGTGAGCTTGCCAGCCGTGACGAAGCCGGGCAATCCGCTCGACGCGGACGACGCGGATGGCGGGGGCGATGTCGAGGCGCAGGCCGCGAGCGCTGCGACCACGAGAATGGCTCCAGCGGCGGCGGCGATTCGGGCAAGATGATTTCGGATCATTCCCCGATCATTGCGTACTGGAGAGGTGCGGGTTTGCGCCGACTACGAATTGTTACCGGATACCCTTGCCATCATGACCCTGTCGGCGGTGCACCGCCCGATTCTGAGCAGCCCGATCCTGAGCAGTCCAATCCTGCTATGGGCGGCGTTCATCCTCGCCCACCTGCTGCTCGGGGCGCTGAACCTCTACGGTCCCGGCCTGCCGTTGGGCGACGTGACGATCGTCTATAAGTTTTGGACAGACCAGGCGCTCGAGTCCAACTACTGGGTGGGTATCGACAGCTCGTGGGTGTATCCGATCGTCGCGCTCGTACCGATGCTCATCTCTCGCGTCTTCGGCTCCGAACTCTTCCCCAACATCTGGCTGAGTCTGGTGTTGGTGCTGGACATCGTTGCATTCGGTGTGCTCACCGGCTGGGGGCGCACCCGTCGCAACTTTTCGGTCGGGTGGTGGTGGGTGGCGTTCCTCGTTCTCCTCGGCCCGATCGCGGTCGGGCGCATCGACGCCATCACGGTCCCGCTGGCGATCGTCGGGGTGCTGCTCGTGGCGACCCGTCCGCGTGCCGCGGCAGTGATCCTTACCATTGCCACCTGGATCAAGGTCTGGCCTGCCGCGTTACTCGCGGCAATCCTCATCTCGATTCGAGCGCGAGCGAGGGTCGTGGTCGCGGCGGTCGTCACGAGCCTCGGGATCATCGCGGTGGCGCTGTCGTTCGGCGCCGGTGCGAACGTCTTCAGTTTCGTGACGCAGCAGTCCGTGCGGGGGCTGCAGGTCGAAGCGCCGGTGAGCACCATCTGGCTCTGGCAGGAGTTTGCGGGAGCGGCGAACACATTTGTCTATTACGACCAGGGCATCCTCACCTGGCAGGTGCGTGGCCCGGGAGTCGAGATGGCCAGCGTGCTGATGAACCCGCTGATGACGCTGGTTGTTTTTGCCATCACCGTGCTCGCCCTCCTTGCCCTGAGCAGGCGGGTCGCCGTCGCCGATCTCGTGCCCTCGCTTTCGCTCGCCTATGTCGTGGCCCTCATCGCGTTCAACAAGGTCGGATCTCCGCAGTACATCACCTGGCTCGCCGTGCCGGTGATCCTCGGGCTGGCAACCAATGCGGTCGGGCGAGGTCGTTCGTTTCGCACACCCGCGATCCTGGTTCTGGTGCTCGCTACCCTCACCCAGCTCATCTACCCGTACCTCTACGGCTACGTCCTCGGGCTCAACCCGGCCATGCTCATCGTTCTGTCTGCGCGAAACCTGCTCTACTTCGTGCTGCTCGGTTGGAGCGTGGTCACGCTGAGGCGAGTCTCCCGCACCGCCGGATCGGCACGCCCGACCGAGGATCGGGGGGACGAAGTCTGGCTTCCCGCGGTCTGGCCCTTCGGTGACAATCGTGATGGGCCCGAAGAACGTGACAGGCTGGACACAGGCGAATCGACCCTGTGAGGACTGTCGACGTCGATCCGAGGAGATCCCATGCTCGTAGCATTCTCAGTTGCCCCCAGCGGAGCACCCGACGCGGATGATTCGGTGCACAATGCCGTCGCGGCCGCCGTACGCATCGTGCGCGAGTCCGGCCTTCCGAACCACACCGACTCCATGTTCACCACCATCGAGGGGGACTGGGACGAGGTATTTGACGTGGTGAAGCGCGCGACAGAAGCTGTTGGCGCTTTCGGTACGCGGGTGTCGCTTGTGCTCAAGGCCGACATCCGTCCCGGCTATTCGGGGGAGCTCACTGGCAAGGTCGAGCGCCTCGAGCGGGCGATTGATGCGCAGGGCTGAGACGCAGGACCGAGGGTCAGCCGTCCCCCGGGCACCGGTGCGGTGCATCGGCGTCCTACAGTAGAACCCGGGCCTGTCATCGATGCGCCCCACGATGCTCGACGGTGAGTCTTCGCACTCCCTCAGATCTCGAACGGTCGCGTCATCCAGTGAATGCCCTTTCTCCCGCCCGCACCCGCCTCGCTCTGCTCGCCCTGGCTCTCGGGGGATTCGGAATCGGATCCACCGAGTTCGTCGTGCTTGGCTTGCTTCCCAACATCGCACACGATCTTCTTCCGGAGCTCTACGCCAGGTCGCCGGAGGTAGCGAATGCCCAGGCTGGCTGGCTCGCCTCGGCCTACGCCCTCGGCGTAGTGGTCGGCGCTCCCACCATTGCCGCGTTCGCCGCCCGGTTCCCGCGTAAGAAGCTACTGCTCGTGCTGGCCGCTGCATTCACCGTCGGTACGGTGCTCTCCGCGGTGCTCCCCACCTTCGGCCTCGTGCTCGCGGCACGGTTTCTCGCAGGACTTCCGCACGGCGCATACTTCGGCATCGCCTCCCTTGTGGCCGCGTCCCTGATGGGGCCGGGCAAACGCGGCGCCGGTGTCGCTTATGTGCTGTCGGGACTCACGATTGCCAATGTGATCGGTGTGCCGGCCATCACTTTCCTCGGGCAGCACGCCGGCTGGCGCGTGGCCTACCTTGCCGTCGCGGTCATCTTCGGCCTCACCTTCGTGGCGCTGGCCCTGCTGCTACCGAATCAACCGGGGGATGCCACGGCGACGATGAAGCGTGAACTCGAGGCCTTCGGGCGCTCGCAGGTCTGGCTCACCCTCCTCACCGGCGCGATCGGCTTCGGCGGATTCTTCTGCGTCTACACCTTCATCTCGCCGATCTCCACCGACGTAGCGGGGCTGCCAGCGATCTTCGTGCCGATTGTGCTCATGGTCGTCGGACTGGGAATGACCATCGGCAACCTCATCGGTGGCCGCGCGGCCGACGCGAATGTCGTGCGGTCGATCTACGTTTTCTTCGCACTCTTCGTTGTGTCGCTGGCCGGACTTGCCCTGACGGCACAGACGGTACCCGGGCTGTTCATCTTCGTGTTCCTCGTCGGGGTGGCTGCTGCCGGCATCTCCCCGGCGATTCAGACCAGACTGATGGATGTCGCCGGCGACAGCCAGACGCTGGCCGCGGCAGCCAATCACTCGGCTCTCAACATCGGCAACAGCCTCGGCGCCTACCTCGGCGGGCTCACGGTCGCCGCCGGGCTCGGCTACGTCTCGCCGGTGTGGGTCGGCCTCATGCTGTGCGTGCCGGGGCTGGCGCTCGTGACCTGGAGCGTGCTGCTGCAGCGCAGCCGGGGCGGCTCTCTCGCGAGCCGGCGAGAGCGCCCCGCGGTGCCGCTCGGTGCCGAGTAGGGCGACCGCGTACCGCGCTAGAAGCTGTTCCGGACCGCTAGAAGCTGTTAGGAGCTGCTAGGAGCGCTAGAAGCTGTTAGGTGCGTCCGTGGAAATGAGGATGCCGTCCTGGATCGCTCGCCTACGAAGCGCCACTTTGGTGCCCACGTCGATTCCGGCAACACGGTACTTCTCGCGGATGCGCTTGAGATAGCTCTTGGCGGTCTCTTCGGAGATGCCGAGCTGGAAGGCGACGGCCTTCACCGGTTCGCCACCGCCATACAGGGCCATTACCCGGCGCTCCTGGGCGCTCAGCTTCGGGGCGCCACCGACATCACCGGCGTTGAGGGCGAGGTCGAGTTCGGCGGAGACGAACGAGTCGCCTTTCGCGGCAGCCCGGATGGCCTCGGCGATCATCTCGGCATCCTCACTCTTCACGAGGTAGCCGAGGGCTCCGGCCGCGAGAGCCTCGCGCACGACGTTCGGCTCGGAATAGGTGCTCATGAGCACCGTCTTCACACCGGTGGTCTTGAGTGTCGAGATCTTGAGCGAGATCGGGATGTTGTCTTTGAGATCGAGGTCGAGCAACACGACGTCGACCGGAAACTCGCGATGCGTCAGCAGGTCCGGCCAGGTGGACACGGCTGCGACCATGTTGATGTCCGATGCGGCATTCCGGATCCACTCGGTGAGCGCACCGAGCAGCATCTTGTGGTCGTCGACGAGTGCGAGGCGGATACGATCGTCAGTCTGTGGGACGGGGCTGTCTGGCACGGGGGCTTTCCATTCTGTGGACGCGTCTTATGCGATGCTATTGGTCGGCGGGGTTCGTGACGATGCACTCGATCTCGACACGCAGGCTCGAGTTCTGGGTGGAGTCGAGGAATCGACCAACTTTACCGATCGCATCCCAGGTGGCGGGATCTACCCGGCTGCGCGGCACGGCGGTGGTCGTGATGACCAGGGGCACGGTGATCGTCTTCGACCCGGGCTCCGGAATCGCCGTGACCGGACCGATGGTGAGTTGGGCGGTCGGGGTGGTCTTGCTCTGGTCGCTCACGAGCAACCAGACTGCCGCGAGCAGCCCGTCTCGCTGTTGCGGAGAGAGCAGGCCCGCGAGACTTCCGCGATCGGCAAGCGTGACGGACTTACCCAGCTGCTCGGATTCCGTGATCGCGTGGTACAGCCAGGTCTCGCGACGGCCCTCGATGAGGTGCAGGCGCAACTCGGTGGCGAGGGATGCTGCCGTCGACGCCGTCTTGGGGGAGAGGGGCAGTTTCGTGCGTCCCGTCGCAACGGACTCGAGGAGCTCCTCGGCGGCCAGGTCGAGCCGTGCCAGCTCCTCGGAAGCGAGCATTCCGACGGCGAAACGCGGCGCGGAAACCGTGCTCTGCACGAGCACGCGGTCGAGCTCGAGTTGCACGATCCGGCGGAACCGTCGCACGACGTAGACGCCGAACACCACCGGCATCACGGCCGTCGCAATGAGCAGGATCTGGGTGGGGATGTTGCCGGGGGTCAGTTTCGTGGTCAACAGCACGGCCACCAGTAGGGTCATACCCAGAATGGACGCGACAGCGAGCAACTCGCGGCTGCGACGCAGGGTGAGGGCGGCGAGAAGTCCGAAACCGGCGGATGCCGCCGCCGTGGCGTAGTGCCCGATGTCGTGCAGTGACCAGACGGCGATGAGGTCGAATGCCACGACGCCGGCGAGGCCGATCAGGAATGTGCAGAACAGCCAGTCGGGCATCTGTTCGCCTCGCGTGGCGATGGTCGTGGCCACCCCGATGAGCGTGAGCGCGTAGACCGCCCAGGCAAGTGCCGCCGGAAGGATGTTGGGATAGTCGCCCGCATGGCTCACGAACCTGGCGATGCCGTAGATGGCCTGCAGTGCCGCGAGGAGGCTCGCGCCAACGCCGAGGTAGCCGGTGCCGAGGCTTGCCCCGCGAGCACTCGCCTGGCGCATGGCTCGCCCCGCGGTCGACCCGGCGGGCACGCCGACCCGGTTGCTCTTGCCGACGATTACACCGAGAGTGTTCTCCTCGGGGCGGGCGTAGTCGGTCACTTGGGCACCTCCAGAACGACGGTGGTGCCGGCTCCCGGGGAGGAGAATAACCTGGCGCTGCCGCCGACGTCTTTGAGCCTGGCGACGACGGAGTCTTTGAAGCCGAGTCGCGCCTCATCTATGTCGGAGATATTGAAGCCGACGCCGGCATCCGTCACCATGGCGCGCACGGTGGACTCGTCGTCGGTGATGGTGACGTGCGCGTCGGTGACTCCGGCATGACGACGCACGTTCTCGAGGCACTCGGCGAGGGCGAGAAGGAACGCGTCGAGCACGTCGCTCGGCAGGAGCACCTGGCCGGTGCCGTGCCAGCTGACCTCGAGGCCCATTCGCCCAAATCGTTGCTTCACGGATTCGAGGGTGGTGCCGAGCGCGGTCTCCTCCACAGGCTCGAGGTTGTAGACGCCGGAGGACTGTGGCACGGGCGTTGCTCCGAGCCTCAGCTGGCGCAGCAACCGGGCGTCTTCACCCGCCTGCTGCTGAAGCGCTGAGGCCGCGACACCGATGCCGGAATGGGCGAGCAGAGTGAGGGTGGCGAGCACAGTGTCGTGGAGCAGTCGAGCGCCCTGGCGGCGCTGGGCCTCGGTCTCGCTGGCCTGGCGTTCTGCACGGTGAGCTCGCCCGATGCTGTAGATGCGACGCGCGGCACGCGGGATGCTCGCCGAGAGCCAGTACCCGAAGACGGAGGAGAGGACCCAGCCCATCACGATCTGGGCATCCTGCACGGAAACGGGGCCGGGGATGGCGAGATCGGCGAGCACGACCGTTGCCACGAATCCGACCACAAGCAGAATGAGTCGGCCGACCCCAGCGGTGAGAACGACCGCGAACGATGCGATTGCACCCGCGGCAAGCGGAACGATCGCCGTGCCGAGGGAGGGGCTCGCCTGGGCTTCACCGGGAAGTTGGACGACGACGAGGATAGCAAGCCCAGAGAGGATGCCGAGCACGATCCAGAAGAGGGACTGGTTCACCCCGACCCGGTACAGGCTGAACGCGAGCACCACGAACAGGGGGAGGGCGGACAGCAGCGTCGTCAGGTGCAGCACTCCCGGCACCGAGAAGCAGATAAGGGCCACCACTGTCGAGCCGAGGCCGATGAAGCGGGCGGATCGCTGCAGAATCCGATCGCGCTCCTTGGCGATGAGTTCCACAGGGTAATAGTCACACATCCGCACCCTGTGTGGGGCACCGCGCCGCGTGCGACACGCCCACCCGATCAGCCACTACTCCGGAGTGAGCCAGCCTTCGCGGATGCCGTGGCGCCTCAGGAGGATTTTGGTACCCAGATCGAGCCCGACATCGCGATACTTTCGCCGCGCGCGCTTGATATATGACTTGACCGTCTCTTCGGTCGTGCCCATATCTCCCGCGACCTCGCGGATGGACCGTCCGGAGGCGTAGAGCGTGATCGCCCGGAGTTCCTGGCGGCCGAGTCCGGGCTCGAGAGTCTTGCCGTCGCTCGACAGGGCGCCGGCGAGAGGACCATTCACATAGCGCTGTCCGGCGGCCGCGGACAGGATGGCGCGCACCAACTCGTCGGCCGATTCGGTCTTCGGCACGAAAGCGAGTGCGCCAGCCCGGATGGCACCGTGCACAGAAGACGATTCCGCGTGGCGGCTCATCACGATGGTGCCCGAGCCGGCGGCGCTGAGCGCCCGCACCTTCGCACCGATCGAGACGTTATCGTCGAGATTGAGATCGAGCACCACCACGTCGACGGGGAACTCGGAGTCCGCCAACAGCGCGGCCCAGCTCGAAACACCGATGGCGACATGGATGCCGTGGCGCCGCGAATGCAGATGAGCGACGAGACCGTCCACCACGAGCCGGTGATCGTCGACGATCGCAACCCGGATCTGGGCAACCTTCTTTGTCTTGTGTGTCACTGGCACCGACTTTCCCCCGTGGATAGGCCGGCTCGGGCGCTGGCACAGACCACTCTGTATACCCAGCATACTCAAGCTGACAGTCGCTCGCGTGCCGGCACATACCCCCAGAACGGCCCGCCTACGACCCCAGCAGCCGGGCGAGTTCCGGGCCGACGAGGTCGTCTTCGATCAGGAATCCGTCGTGACCGAACTCGGAGTGGATGACCACCGCCCGGCCGTCGTCGATATTGCCCGAGACACCGGCCGCGATCGTCACCTGGTTGACCACGGGGAACAGCCGGTCGCTGTCGATACCGAGAACGACGTTCTGCGCGCTCACGCGGGAGAGGGCCGCTGCTACGCCCCCGCGGTCGCGCCCGATGTCATGCGAATTCATCGCCTGCACGAGCAGGACATAGCTGTTCGCATCGAATCGCCGGGTGAACTTGTTGCCGTGGAAGTCGAGATAGCTCTCCACTGCGAACTTGCCCTCGGCGCCGAGGGGGCTCACGCTCGACTGCCAACTGCGTTCGAAACGGTCGTTGAGCTCGGTGGGCGAGCGGTAGTTGAGCAGGGCCATGCGGCGAGCCAGCGCCAGCCCGCGGTACGGTCCATCGCCATCCGCGCTTTCGTAATAGTCGCCATCGGCGAAGCGCGGATCCATGTTGATGGCTTCGATCTGCACCGAATTGAGCGCGATCTGGTCCGCGCTGGAGATGGTCGGTGCGGCGATCACCGCAACACGATCGAGCCGGTCGGGGTGGCCGATGGCCCATTCGAGGGCCTGCATCCCTCCCATGGATCCCCCGACGACCGCCGCCCAGCGCTCGATTCCGATGGCGTCGGAGAAAGCGACCTGCGCCGAGACCTGGTCACGGATCGTGAGGTAGGGAAAACGGGGGCCCCACTCGCGCCCGTCCGGAGCAAGGGAGGCAGGCCCTGTGCTGCCCTGGCAGCCCCCCAGCATGTTGGGCGCCACAACGAACCAGCGATCAGTATCGATGGATTTACCCGGGCCGATGATGCCAGACCACCATCCGGCGGTCGGATGTCCCGGGCCTGCGGATCCGACCACGTGGCTGTCACCAGTGAGTGCGTGCAGCACCAGTACGGCGTTGCCGCGGTCCTCGTCCAGTTCGCCCCAGGTCTCGTAGGCGATGCGGCCGGAGGGAATACCACCGCCGCGCTCGAACTGCTGGGCCCCGATGGAGACGAAGAGCCGGTCACCGGGGTGATCACCCTCGCGCCACGCTCCCGTGGCCGGCGGCTTGCCGTTGATCGACCGGGTGTTCGCTTCGGTGACGAAGCTCGATGGGACCGTGTCCGCGGATGTCTGCCAATCCATGTCTAGCCAAGTATCGCAAGGTTCTGTAGGGGCTGCGACGTTTGTTACGGCCCGACTGTTACGGTCCAGCCCGTGCCGCCCACGGTCGAGCAGCGCGCCGGCGCGCGCTGCTCGACCGGCAGATCCTGTTATGCGCTCTGCGCGGCCTTCGTGACGGCGCGGGCTGCGGCGAGTCCGGCGGCGAGGTCGGCGATGATGTCGTCGATGTTCTCGAGGCCGACCGAGAGGCGCACCAGCCCGGGCGTGACTCCCGAGGTCAGCTGCTGCTCCGGGGTGAGCTGCGAGTGCGTGGTCGACGCCGGGTGGATGATGAGGCTGCGCACGTCTCCGATATTGGCGAGGTGGCTGAACAGCGTGACGCTGTCGACGAGGGCTGCTCCGGCATCCACTCCACCCTTGAGCTCGAACGAGAGCACCGCGCCGACGCCTGCGGGGGCGTATTTGTTGGCCGCGGCGTACCACGGGCTCGAGGGGAGTCCGGAGTAGTTGACCGAGGCGACGTCCTCCTGGTTGTCGAGCCATTCGGCCACGGCCTGGGCGTTCTGCACATGGCGCTCGATGCGAAGGCTCAGGGTCTCGATGCCCTGGATGAGCTGCCAGGCGCTTGCCGGGGCGATCGCTGATCCGAAGTCGCGCAGCAGCTGTACGCGAGCCTTGATGATGTAGGCGATGCCGTCGCCCAGCACCGTGGTGTAGCTCGCGCCGTGGTACGACGGGTCGGGCTCGGTGAGGCCCGGGAACTTCGCGACGTTCTTGGACCACGGGAACGTGCCGCCGTCGACGACGACGCCACCGATGACTGTTCCGTGACCGCCGAGGAATTTGGTGGCGGAGTGGACGATGATATCGGCTCCGTGCTCGAACGGCCGGATCAGGTACGGTGTCGCGATCGTGTTGTCGACGATGAGCGGAACGGTGTTCTCGTGCGCGACATCCGCGACTTTGCGGATGTCGAGGATGTTGATCTTCGGGTTCCCGATGGTCTCAGCGAAGAAGAGCTTGGTGTTGGGGCGGACTGCAGCAGCCCACTCGGCCGCGTCATCCTGGTCCTCGACGAAGGTGGTGTCGATGCCGAGCTTCTTCAGTGTGTACTTGAAGAGGTTGTAGGTGCCTCCGTAGATCGACGAGGAGGACACGATGTGGTCACCGGCCTCGGCGATGTTGAGCACCGCGATGGTCGCGGCGGCCTGGCCCGAAGACAGGAGGAGGGCCGCGGTGCCGCCCTCCAGGGCGGCGACACGTTCCTCGACCACGTTCTGGGTCGGGTTCTGGATGCGGGTGTAGATGTTGCCGAATTCGGCGAGGGCGAAGAGGTTCTTGGCGTGCTCTGCGCTGTTGAAGACATACGAGGTGGTCTGGTAGATCGGAGTCGCGCGGGCATTGGTCACGGGATCAGGCGCCGCGCCCGAGTGGATCTGCTTGGTTTCGAACTTCCAGTCGGCCTCGTTGTCGCTCATGGGTGTCTCCTCAAAGTAGTGCGGGCAGGGTAATCGCTCGCTGCAGAGAGCCTATGGAGCGCGCCCCCGGCGAGCAACGCGATGCGACATTCGGCGTAACGATCACGTTTTCTACGCGAGTAGTCATGTAATACTAGTCACGTGTCATCTATTCGTCTCTTTATCCTCGGCTCGTTCGATGAGCGTGGCCCGATGCACGGTCATGGGCTGTTGCTTCTGGCCGAGGAAGAGCACACCGACGAGTGGACTGACTTTGCGCCGAGCGCCGTTTATGCCGCAATGAAGCGCCTGGCTGCCGAGGAACTGCTCGTGAAAGACCGAGTCGAGAAGCCGGGGAATTATCCGAAGCGGCAGTTCTACCGGATTAGCGAAAGCGGAGAGCGCGCTCTGAGTGAACTTCGCACCGAGGGTTTGACTGCCTTCGCTATCAAACCCGATCCCTTCGACCTTGCCTTGGCGAGGCTCGACCCCGCCGCACTGGACAGCCTTTCGACGATCATCGAAGAGCGGCTTGCGCGGCTTCGCGAGGTTGCAGCCCAGAAGCAGGCGCACTTTGAGGAGATCACGCCGCTTCTCACCATGGCCGAGACCTGGGCGATGCGCCACCAAATCTCGCGCTGGCGGAGCGAAGCCGACTGGCACGAAGAATTACTCGCGGTACTGCCCGAAATCATTGCCGACGAAAAGTCCCGAAGGGAAACCACATGATGTCCACCATCACGACCACCGCACCGAACGCGCTCGGAGTGTCTCCGAAACGTGCTTGGCGGGCCCTCGCCGTGCTGCTCATCGGCATGTCTATGTCCCTGCTCGACGCGACGGTTGTCAACGTCGCTCTGCCCACCATCCGCACCAGCCTCAACGCCAATGAGGCAACACTGTCCTGGATCATCTCCGGTTATGCCCTGGCCTTCGGTCTCGTGTTGATCCCGGCCGGTCGCCTCGGTGACCGGTTCGGCCACAAGTGGATTTTCATAGCTGGCCTTGCTCTCTTCACCGTGGCAAGCCTCGCCTGCGGGCTCGCGCAGGACAGCGCCCAGCTTGTCACAGCACGAGTAATCCAGGGCCTTGCCGGGGGTGTTTACCTCCCGGCAGTGACCGCATTCATCCAGTTGCTCTTCACAGGCAGGACCCGCGGCACCGCATTTGCCATCATGGGTGCCGTCATCGGTGTTTCGTCCGCACTGGGTCCGATCATCGGCGGCCTGCTCATCCAGGCCTTCGGAGAAAAGGAAGGCTGGCGGTACGTGTTCGACGTCAACGTGCCGATCGGCATCATTGGGCTGGTGGCGGCAATAGTCCTACTGCCGAAGGCAGCTGCGAGCACGAAGGCGTCCGGTGGAGTCGACTGGATCGGTCTTGTGCTGCTCGCGGGTGGCCTCGTCGCGATCCTCGTTCCGCTGATCGAGGGGCAGACCCTCGGCTGGCCGCTCTGGACCTACCTTCTCATCGCGGGAGGAGTTGTGCTCATCGTCCTGTTCGCTCTCTGGGAGATCTCGTACACCAAACGGGGCAAAAGCCCGCTCGTGCCTCCCCATCTCTACTCCCACGCGGCATTCACCGGCGGAACAATCCTGGCGCTCGTCTACTTCGCCGCCTTCACCAGCATCTTCTTCTCGATATCCATCCTCTGGCAGTCGGGTCTGGGACACACCGCCCTGGAATCGGGCCTCGTATCGATCCCGTTCGCGATCGGAAACATCATCGGAGCATCGCAAAGCAGCAGGCTGGCACCGATCCTCGGCCGCAGAGTGCTCGTAATCGGTGTCGGGATGCTTACCGTCGGCCTCACGGCGGTCTGGTTGGTGCTCCTCCTCGTGCCTGCCGCCGACCTCACCAACTGGGCTCTGCTCGGTCCGTTGCTCATCGCCGGCATCGGAAGCGGGCTGTTCATCGCCCCCAACGCCCAGTTCATCGTTGCGACGGTGGATCCGCAGGAGGCCGGGGCCGCGAGCGGTGTTGTCGGCACCATGCAGCGAATCGGCAGCGCGGTCGGGATTGCAGTAATCGGCAGCGTACTCTTCGGTGCACTCACAATCGCGAAGCCAACAGCTGCCCAGATCGCGGATGCTGCCAAGAAGCATGGAGCGGAGGGTGCCCAGGCTGTGAAGGCGGCCATCACCGAAATTGCGCAACACAACGTCGCGGTCGGATTTACCCACAGCGCCGCCACCGCAATCGCGGTGAGCGCAGCCTTCGCTCTTGTGGCTTTCTTCCTGGTATTCACCCTGCCGAAGCGCATCAGCTCCGACTGGGAGGGAAAGCCGAGCGGGCCTGCCGGGCCTGCCGGGCCTGCCGGGGAGCAGCCGACCACTCCCTCTGCGGGCAAACCGGCCGCGCACTAAAGGGCATATCCCCCCCGGACTTAGTCGTCTAGCGAGGAGCTGTAGCTGGCTCGCTGAAAGACTCGAGTGCGGTTCTGTTCCTGCCCGTCAGGTTTGTGGCTGCTCGAGTGGGCGCACACCGGACGGGCCGGAACACTCACGGCTGTCGGGGCGAGTCGTCCGGAAAGCTGAACATAGGTCCCAACGAAAGTGTGGCGGGGCAAGGCCCATCACCGTGCGTGGTCGACTGCACCAAGATGGCCTCCGTTGGATGTGACAGCGACGCCGACCCAAAAGCGCACTCGTCCCATCACCACCGTCCGATCACCACGGCCGCGTTAAGGTTGGAGTACCACACACGAGGGAGAGAAGTGACGTCACGACGCGTTGTAGTAACCGGGGCGAGTTCGGGGATCGGAGCGGCCACGGTGCGCCTGTTCCGCTCCCACGGTTGGGATGTCGTGGGCGTCGCCCGGCGCACCGACCGACTCGAAGCGCTTGCCGCGGAAACTGGTGCCGAGGTCTTCACCGCAGATCTCACCGACCAGGCGCAGGTGGACGCGCTTCGCGACTATCTCGCCGATCTTGGTCCGATCCACGCCCTGGTCAACAACGCGGGCGGCGCGTACGGCATGGCCTCGGTGGAAGAGAGCGTAGCCGAGGACTGGGCACGCATGTTCGACGTGAACGTCGTCGCCGTCAAGCGGGTGACGAGTGCCCTGCTGCCGCTGTTGCGAGCTGCCGCGGCGCTGCCGGATGACGCCGGCGTCGCCCATGCGGATATCCTCACGGTCACCTCCATCGCCGGTCACATCGCCTATGAGGGCGGTGGTGGCTACAACGCGTCCAAATTCGCG
>Ga0209511_1000676_pt1 | contig 32994 bp, 18 predicted proteins | sample SSSSmetaG_FD_184141 | JGI IMG/M metagenome (GOLD analysis project Ga0209511, IMG submission 184141) | Glacier valley bacterial and archeal communities from Borup Fiord, Nunavut, Canada, to study Microbial Dark Matter (Phase II) - ​SSSS... | ecosystem: Environmental > Aquatic > Freshwater > Ice >... | reverse complement strand
GTTCAAATTTTTGGAATCCAATTTATCGAGTTCAATTTTGAAATAATTTGAAAGCATTTCGTTCGCTATTATTAGGGCTACAGTATAGTCGTGGCAGGTTGAATAATTCGGATCGATCAAAAAATGAAGACTACTTGCACATGGTCTGAGTTCTGCCATCTGCCGAACGAAATAATGTTCATCCAAATTAGTAGAGTTGCTTAGGTAATAACGATGAAATTCCTGATTATCGATAACGAAAGATTGAATTTTTTTCTGTTCCAATATCAGATATTTTCGCTGAATCTTTTTACTGCTTTTAGGACGTTTAGTCTCAAAACTAAAGATATTGGTATAAAAGATCAATTTTCCATAAACTTTTGGTTTAATCTCTTTGAAGAATGTTATTTCATCCAGCTGATTATTGAAACCATTCCGGAGCACAGTATCTTTTATTTCCAAAAACGCTGTTGAAGACATCGCAATCGCTTTTTTTGAATAGATCAAAATATGATCGGTTTTGGATTTCAATTCAACCAGGTTTTCTTCCAGATCTGCAACGATCTTAATACATTCGGTACATGACATATCTTCAAGTTTTAAGTTAAATATTAAAAGTTTAGAACAACCAACCATCCATATTTAATATATATAATCTATATAAACCATATTATATGTTTAGTATAAATTAAAAACCGTAATTTAACAATGAAAGTACTATTAACAAAGACGATTATTTAGGCTAAACAGATGCGTGTGCTTTCAAATTAATGAGATAAAGCTAATTCCAATCTCAGATTTAATGGCTTTAATGATTTTTTGCAAATCCATGAGTTCCGACGGCATTAGAGCCTAATGTAAATAATTTTCAATTCAAAACTTAATTATACTGTATATTAAGAATTGGATTAGAATAGGGTTTACAGGAAGTAATGATTCCATCTAATACGACAGCATAAATAGATTTTTTTCAATTTAATCATCATTAATTCAATAATTTCATCAATTGTTGTTGAAATTTATTTCCTGTCGAGCAATTAACGTGCCAGTTGTGGATAAATATTGCAGGTGTATATGATAGCTTTCTCAATAAGGCTTTTTGGCACAGAGTAATTGATAAATTCTCAACTAGGAGCTCTGAAAATTTTATAATATGTCTACATTCATTCACCGCTATTATTCTTTAAGTCAACAATAATTAAGTGGGAAATGTCTAGTCCAAAAATTTATTTACTTTTTTATGCAACCAATTCGGTTTTAACATCAACACGCATTAGGGGAATCCGGACGTTTTAATTTAGATTATCGATCATTCTCCAAAAACTTTCATTCCCCAACCATCCCGCCATGTAATTGAAAATTTATCATCTTTAATAATTATCGGAAGCCATACTGATCTGCTGTCATAAGGATTTTCCGGCTTATTGATATCAAAAACTGCGACATAGGCATCTTTCCTGCCATTAACAGGAATGATGAAAGATGATTGACCACCATAAGTTTTCTCAATACCTACTCCATTATCAGGATTTACTCCTTCACAAGGATTGCCATGATAAATCCAGGGGCCTGTTATTGATTTACTCGTAAAGTACCTTGCAGGATTAGGATCCCAACCAGTCGATCCGGAACCTAATAAGTGGTACACTCCATTTCTTTTAACAATGGCCGGTGCCTCTGTTTTTGCGGTTATACCTTCACAAACTACATATTCCCCTAAGGGCAGTAGGTAATCATCACTCATTTTGCCTACCACAAATGCTTTATCTGGTTTTCGGACAGTGAGATGATAAAGATCTCCGTTCTCCTCCTGAAACATGGCATAATCGCCGGATCCATTGGGTGAACCTGCACCCAGAAATTTGTGGCTGTAGGAAAATGGTCCTGAAGGGCTATCAGACAATGCGACACCCACATAACCCGTCTCGCTTCCTTGTCCTGCAAGGTAAAGTTTGAAGAACGCAACGAACTTCTTTGTTTTGGCATTGTAAACCACTTTGGGTCGGTCAAAATTGCATCCGAAAGCTAAATCGCTACTATGATCATCTTGAACAATGGATAAAACCATTCCCTGATCAGTCCAGCTAATTAAGTTATTTGAAGCATAGCAATGGATGCCACTATCAGCAAATGTTTTTTCGGAAAGCCCTTTTATTTTGTGAGTTCCATACCAATAATAAATGCCGCTATGGTAAAGAATACCTCCTCCATGTGCATTAATTGGATTTCCTTTTGTGTCATGCCATACTTGCCCGGGATGTATTTGAATTGCCTTTTTTTCCAGAGCTTTCAATGTTACAAATGCAACGAGTAAAACAAAAATTAGAAAATATCTCATAGAATTCTGAATTATAACTGATAATTGAATTTGGTGACTATTCTTATTCTTAGTTGACTATTTATCATGATGTTTAAAATCACTTAAATCCAAGTTTTCACTCCGGTTAACCGAAATTTTTCTTTTTTTAAATTCGATTGGTAACCTTATAAACCTCCCTGTGACCGGATTTTCATCTGTAAAGAATTAGTTTCCGATTCTTCTCTCCAGCAGCCATTTTTACTTCATAAAAACCTTTGCCTAAATCAACAAGTACGAATTTCTTCGATTTTGGGATCCCTTTCCCACACCAGATCACGATTGGACCAGATTCGTGTAATGTTACCTTCAATTTGCTATCTGAAGTTATAACATCTTCATTTACAGAACTGGAAAGATATTTATCAGAACGTCCAATAATGGCCCAATCATTCTTGACAGGACTTACAATAAATAGTTTATCTGAAAAGCCTTTCAGATCAAATTCAACCTGCTTCTCAAGTTTGAAGCCCTTTCTATCATACCAATCCCAGGCGACAAGTCCACCGGCGGGAATATGCCATTTCCCCGGGAATGGCTGAACCATATCCGCTCCATGGGTATAGTCTTCAGGTGATATATAACCTTTGACCGTTGCGGGGATCTCCGCTTCCCCGGTAGGTTTCGTCCAATAATCAAATTTTACATTACTGTATAGATTATAAACAACGATTGCCGCTGAACCATCCTGAAAAGGTGCAATAACCCTGTATGGAGATTTTTCTTCCATTGGTTGTATAAGCATAGATTCCGGCAGTGGTGCCCCGGGGGCGATGGGCCTTAAAAGTTCGCCATCTTGGTAACACAAGGGCTTTATATATTCTTCAACAAACTTGTCAGGATTATCTGATAGATACACAGGTGCTCCACTCATTGCTTTTGAAACAGCCATCATGCGTCCGCTATAAGGGTCGCTTGAGTGGAACATATCATGATCACCCCAGACCGTTTGACCTAACAATGGTGTATTGTTAAATGACTGCCACAAATGATGTCTGCTTTTTGGTGCATCACCTACTTTGTAGTCCATGCTGCTACGGGTAATGGCACTGTACCGGGTATTAAAAATGCAGACAGGATTGTGCGCCATACAGTTTATTAATCCTTTCAGATCTCGGTTGGCTGCTCTCTCCATGGATTGCAGGTTATTTGCTGTGGCAGCCACAGCATTATCAGTTCCGGAATACCACCAAAGGTCTCTCAGCTGATAATCAATCTTGGCAAAATCGAAACCCCATTTTTTTACCGAACCAATGAGTGCATCGTAGAATGCCTTTGAAGATATCGCATTATCCCTGGGTACAATACCTGCTTTATTTGAACTAACAACATCAACCAATTTATTATCGGCTGATTGCACTTTAGTTAAACCAGGTTTGGGATTTGAATTAGCCGGAGTAACCTTCATCAAATGATTATTTAATTCCCCAAAATCATTATCCGGATGAATCGTGTTCTGAAGCCCGTCAAAGCTGTGCCATAGACCCATCCATTTAATTTTATCCTCTTTCCGCATATCCAGAAATGGTTGCCATCCTTTCGGAAATTTCCTGCGGTCAGGCACAAAACTTTTTAGCCTGACACCCTCTTCAATACCATTCTGATGCCCGTCGTCAACAAGTATGTAACGAACCGGGATAACCGAGTTTTCAATTTTCCTTGCTACATCCACCAGCAGGTCACTGCTGATCTCTTTTTTGTACTCTTCCCAACTGCACCAGCCCAGGTATTTGAAGCACTCATTGTAATTTTTCCTGTAACGCCAGTCTGTATTGCCGAGTACAGGCTTTGAACCAATTGCCAGTTCCCATACTTTCCTGCAGGCTGTATAAACATCGTCTGATTTGCTCCAGGCGATCAGCGGAACATCACAGGTTACCGATTTTGTCCCAAGTGTTCCAAAGTAGAGTTTCAAGGTATGATTGTCTGTAGCTTCTATCCATGACATGGTCTGCGAATCAGAGACAGGTAACAAGACCAGAAAACCGCCACTTTTCTGTTCCAGAACCAGAAAAATTCCTCTGTAACTGAATTTTTCATCCACAACTCTGTCGAAATTTCCATTCAGGATATAAGGAGCATACTGGTTTCCTCCTGCAGTCCAGCTGTTTTTGGGTTGTCTGTCGCTGTAATAGCAACCTCTTTTAAAATCCCCGATTGTCAGTTCATAAGTGCCCAAAATACCACTGGAATCAGGAATTCCGGTATAGTTTTCGAGTATTCTGATTCCTGAACTGCCAAGTTCGGAAAAAACGATTTTTTTGGCTATAGGTATTCCCTGAGCAAGGTTAATATAGGATTGTGCAAAACTTGTTGGAATAAAAAGCAGGATATTGAATAGTATTGCTAAAATTTTCATTCTAAATGATTGGTTTATCTTATTTATTTTTACTTCAGTGGTATTTGTACGTTGTACGAATGCCTCAGCGTTTCATTGACGGCACAAAGCAATGCCACCATCTTCCCATCTTCGAAAAATAGTTGTGGGCGTTCAAGTGCATAAAGTTTTTGGGTTGTGCCATCAGCCCATTTGATATTCAAATCGGAAACCAGTGGATGTTTGGCCAGTTTCCAGTTCAGTCCGTCCAGAGAGTAGAATAGAACCAAACTTCGACCGGCATTTGTAAAAGCTCCCCTCATATCCTTGACTATCGCGTAATAGCAGTTATCCTGGTACCAGACAAACGGATCTTCAGCCGGAAAATCCACATTTTCGGCGGTGAAGATTGGCTTGTATTGCTTTACAAATGGGCCTTCCGGCTTGTCTGCAATGGCTGTCAAGTGCACTACCGGACCACCGGAAGGTTGGGGCCGCTTCCTTGCCACAGCCTTGTAAACCATCAGGTATCTGCCATCCGGCATTTGTGTTACCGATGGATTGGCAATCATCTGTGCATCCGCGGCAGTGGTATCTTTCGACACTTCGATGATCGGTTTGTCAAAACGTCTCCAGGGTCCATTTGGATTCTCGGCAACTGCAACTCCGATACGCTGGTGGTTGCGGTGAGTCATGTTCAAATTTGGACTGGTAATTTTTCCGTCACCATAATTGCCAGTATAATAGAGGTAATATTTTCCGTTAAAGTAATGAACTGTTGGGTTATGTGTGTACATACCATCCCAATAGTTGGATCCGCGAAAAGGAAGTGCAATATCTTTAAATTGAAAAGGCCCGAAAGGCGAATCAGAAACGGCGTGTGCCACTTCGGAGCTGGTTACCCATGCTGCCATCCCATACTTACGGGGCCATCGCGAATAGAAAAGGTGATATTTTTGATCGATGTGCGACTTGACAAGCGATCCGCACCAGATGTATGAAGTGTCGTTGATGAATTTTGCCGTTGTTGGAATCGGCTGAATCATCGATTGCAGATTCAATTCTCCCGGCGGGATTGTTTTCTTTTTCTGTGCGCTGGAATTGTAAGCAAATACCATTGCAATTAAAGCATACAAAAGATTTTTCATGGGTATTTCATCAAACTAATTTTTTCTTTTCTGAACATTTTCCATCCATTTCCATACCTGTCTACGTTCCTTCGAATCAACAAACATCCAACGATCGGTGTGTGGGTGAACTATCAAGGCATTGGGGATTTGAGGAAATATTTCCTTTATAGGGACGTCAATAAATGTGAATTTGGCAAGATTCTTATAATCTGCCAGATAGTCATTTACATTTTGGGTTACTCCGTTTTGGCATATCAATACAGGACGTCCCTTTAGACGCTTCAGACGTTGAATTGCTGAGTCGCGGTAATCGGCAAGAGGAGAGCCCCAGGCAGTACCCCGCCACTCTCTGACTCCATCATAGTGATCATGAGCAATAAACCCGCACCAGAGTCTGGCAATATCATCATCAAAAAGACCAATGTAATTTACGGCAATAGCGCCCCGGGAAAAGCCACAAAGGAAAACATGGGTAGAATCACCACCATACTCTTTGCAAATACGGGGAACATTCCTTTTGGCATATTCCACTGTTGCCTGTTCGTCGCCCCACCAGGTGACCTCATTGTGCTTATGGTCTTCCGCCACAAATGGTAAAACTGCCCAAATGAATTTTCCGTCGCTAAGTCCATACCCAAGAGCTGCACCTTCCACCTCGCCTGTAGATCCTGAAGTAGAAAACCTGTTTCCAGTATATTCAATAATGACCGGCCAGGAACGTCTATTTTCTTTCCAATTTGGTTCCCAATCATTCGGTAGGTAAAGCATATGATGAACACCCGTTCCTTCATATTCAGGAGGTACTATAGCAACCCGTTTCCCTGGAGACGCGAAACCAATCTCCAATGGCGGAAGCTGAAGATCTTTTTTATCAGAGTAGGTTATTGCCAATATACCTGAAAGTATAAAGAGAAGGTAGAGTCGTATCATGAATTAAAGAATTAAAGATGTATCTGGAAATTTATAATAAGTAGATTCGGACATGAAGATCCATGCGCACTCCAGCATTTTGCAAATTGTTCAGCCTGCAATTGTTCAATTTGTAGTTTTCCGCATATCAAAAAAGCTCCATGTATGGGCATTGTTCCATAAACGTAATTTTTTCTATCTAAAAGTTTATTTGTTGATTAGTTTATATATCATAAAATTCTGATTAAAAACAACATTTATCTGATGTATATCTCGATCTGAACCGGTCCTAGTAATCCGGATGGAACCAATTGTGAATTCGCTGCGTAATGTTTCCATGTTGTGAAAGTAATCCGTTTTCGGTCTTCGGGCTGTTTCCCACTATACAACCAATCAGGCAATTGAGTCAGACGTCCTGTTGTAAATATGGTGCCAGCCGTTTCGTATTGGAGATCCGATGGGAACTGCTCATCTCCTATTAGCCTGTTAATCCATGTATTGGCTACGTAAATGGTCAATTCATTGTGTCCGGCTTTCAATCCATCGGTAATTTCCAGGCGGTAGGATTGCTTCCATACAATTCCCATGGCTTTTCCGTTCAGTTCAATGCGAGCAATATTGTACAATTTCCCCAGATTGATCAGGCATTGTTCGCCTTTTTTCAGATCGGCATGCTTAAAATTAAATCCTGTAGTGTATTTGGCTGTCCCAGAATAATATTTGACTTGCTCGTTTTCATTGTTATGCCACGATGAAAGCTTGTCCATCATGATTGTTCCGGGCATCTGACGTTTGTTTTCAAAAGTTACTTTCCACTGTTGATTGAGTTGGATTGTTGTCGCTAATTGGAGTTTGTGATAAGATTTGACAAGCTTTTCCCAATTAGGAGGAAGTGGTTTGCGAAAAACTACAAACAATGCGCCGCAGGGATCCAATTCAATGTCAACGCTCATTGATCCGTTCCCGGAAGAATATAGTGGAGCAGGACTCACTTTTCCTGTGATCGGATCAAAGAATTCAGGTAGTCGATCGGTTACACGGAATGTTAATCGTGAGGATATAGAACTGTCACTTTGACTACACAGATAATAAATGTCCTCTCCTGGTCCCCGACGGTGCAGGTAGAAAAGGTTGCCTTTACCTGATTGTCCTCCGAAATCTACATCGGGTTGAAGGTTACATTCAGCGATTACTTTTTCAGTTTTGTAACCAGTAAAAATTTTACCTTTCCCCAAAGATCTAATGGAATGCAATTTGTTGTCGAAACCGCCCCATAGTTCTTCTACAAGGCGATTGTATTGAATCTTATCTGTTTGGGCGGCTTCCTTTTGTGAAGGAACGGAATAAGGTGGATTACCGGATATGATTGCTCCGGATGATACTAAACCATGCAAGGTATGTAAGGTCGACAGATCCATTTTCGCATTTTCAGCTAGGACAATGAGTTTGCATTTTATCCCTGAGCGAAGCAAAATCGTACCTTCATTGTATTCAGCTCCGAGAATATCTTTAGGGTAGATGATTTGGTAATTAAATCCATCGGGAAGCTCGACCATACTTATCGGAAAATTATAACGCATATCATCGTGGAACAAAAAACAAATATCTGCAACGGTTCTTCCTTGTTGCAGAAGATACTGGCTGCGAGTGATATATGAAATCCACTCATGAGCGTAATTCCACCAGGTGGAGTGGCGGCTGAACAGGGTGCCATACCGTCCCATAGTGAATCCAGGTGCGATATAGTCCAATGGCTGATGGGTATACGTATGGAAACAGAACCGGTTAATCCCTGCCGCGAAAGCAAGGTCTCCCGGTTTTTTCATTGTCCAGGGTGTATTCTGCCACCTGGCATCCTCAGGTTTAGATGTGAAAGCTTCTGCAGCTACTATCTGTTTGCCCTGAAGATTCGCCATAGAAGCTATTAATTTAAGTTTGGTAATTCGGGGTTTAGTATCCGGATTCCAGAACTCATTCATCGGAATATCTACGAAATCCAATACTTTCGAGGGATTTAGAGGTCCACCCTGTCCTTCAGCATAGACGATCAGATTATTTTGATAGGCCATGCGTTGCATCGTACCATAATAGCAATTGGAGATTAGCTCATCCAACAGATGTCTGAAGTCAAAAAGAACACGCTCGCTCTTTTGAAGCGACTCTATTGGGCGTCCGGTAAACAGCGGCAAATAAGGAATCAAATCATAATTATTAAGCCGTCGGAACTCATCGGGTATCGTAGCGGACCAGTTCTGGAATCCGGCTTCGTAACTATCGAACAAGATTCCCTCGAATGTATTTCCCAGATAAGATTTTGTTGCAGCCAACAATTTGCCTAAACATTGATTGAACTGGAACTGGACGGACTCTGCATTGAGTTTGTCGACTTCGAGTCCTTCACCGCCATATGCTGTTGGATGAACCATTTTCCCTGTTAATGTGTATCCGAAACGGATTATCGTCCATTCTCCTTTTGGAGCATGCCATTGTAAATGTCCATTATCTGTATAGGAAGAAAGGTTGATCACCTGGTCTATTGGAATGGCTTTTTTCTCCGGCAGCAAGTCAGGAGCCTGGAGCATTTTACTGTTTTTCATCAGAATTTTTGATTCGAAATCATCGATCTGATTCGCAAGGTATTCGGCTGGCACGGCTATTATCGCCACGTCTTTGTAATAATTAAGTGTTGTGATTGGTTCCGGTAACTGTGTGTCCACTAGTGTATTTCCGATGACTTTAGTCTCTGAATAAACGAGTTTTTTCATAGCGCGTTCGGCATTAATCCACGGACCACCGCTTCCCGACCACCCTGCAGAATTCATTATCACAAATTTCAAGTCCAGTGAGTCGCAGATTTCTACAGCATATTTTACCATCTCCGCCCATTCGTCAGAACCAAAACAAACAGGACCTTTCGGTAAATAAATATCCACATTAAACAGCTGTACACCACGGAGACCTGCCGTGTGCATGCTGACAAGATCTTTTCGAATACCTTGTTTGGTGACGTTTCCATTAATCCAATGCCACCAGGTCATCGGGGCAAAATTGCGTTCCGCATTCCGGAAAGCACCCTCTGAAAGAGTTTGTGACTGAACAGTAATAACAGAGGAAACGATCAAAACAGCAATCAGTATTTTTATTCTACACATTCCTGGAATTTTTCAGTTTATTAGGATTTCATTCAATGGACTAAGCTTACCCCGAATTAATATTTTGCCCAGGTAAACAACTGTCTGGTTATATTTTTTCGGATATTCGACAATATCTGCCTGCTGGTTCAGGCCTAAAATCTTTCCCTTATCAGGTATCTCTTTTGATATACTTATTTTTACCTTGTGCTTCCCGGGGCAGACTTTTATAAATGCACACTGTCCCCTATAACGATTGTTACAATACTGGTTAAATCGGTCAACCGTTTTGATTGATGATGTATCGTTAGTCTGAACAAAATTTTCCATACTTAACTGCTTAAGGGAAAGCGGTTGACCATCTACTTCAATTTCGATCTGACCAACCTCAGGCCCACCGATATCAAATAACCCAAACATGCTTCCCTCAAATTGAAATGAAAACGAGGATCCCGGCTTTTTAGCCTTCATCACATACGGAAACCAATCTGTATATTGCTTTAATGATTGATTGAATGCCGGATTAATTTTTTCCCAATTATCATCAAAAGAAGCACACTTTAAAGGATCAAGCATTCTTGCATCTTCCCAATTATCAGCAAGAAGCGGATTTGGTAAAACATGTGCCCTGGAAGTTGATTCAGCTTTCATTTTCAGCATAGCCCGTGCGATAGCTTCAGCATATAAATTGCCTCCCGCCTCTGTGGGATGGATACCATCGGCTGAAAAAACAATTTTATCCTTAACAACTTCTTTATTGCCTTTAAACACCAACTTACCCTGTTTTTCCAGAAAACCAGCCTGAATTCCCATGTGAACTGACGGGATAGCATAATGTTCAGCAAGTAAGTCCAGGTTGCGAATATTTTGTGGTATACCCCCATCAGCATAAATTTGAGCCTGTCCATCAGAAACGGTATAAATCAGGCAAATGTCGATTTTTGGATTGTACTGCCAGATTTGACGGATAATACCTTCCACACCTTTAGCAAAAGCACGGTTTACAGCAAACTCAACAAAAACAAGGTCAGGATTGTATTGCAATAACTGATCATACAATCGACAAGCCCCCAGATCGGCACCGGTTCCGGATATTCCTGCATTAATACCAGTTATTTTTACATCTGGATCCAGGCCCTGGATAAACCTTAATGATTGCACCCGATACATATTATTTGAACGGGTAATACTTCCACCAAGATAACCAATGGTAACATCTTTTTTTAATTTCAATTTGCTAAAAAAGTTGGGCAATCCATCCCTGACCGAAAATTCATTGGAATTTGAAAAATCAGATATATGAAAAGGCACCAAACCGGGATCACCAGGATAAAAGAAAAGGGGACTGGCACCCGACTGACTGGTTGCAATTAGATTTTCCTGATCCTTATTATTCGTATTCTGGGCAAAAGAAGCTGATGAAATGGCCCAAAGCATAAAAGCTAATACCCACATTTTCAATACATTCTTTAACGCAATCAGATTGTAAGTTGTAAAAGCACGAATACGTAAATTAGTTTTCATTTTGATTTTTTTAAATTCAGGAGTTTCAGGTACGGCATAACCTATTTTTCAAGCACCCGCAAGTCAACAAACCTAATTTCTTGACAATGTTATCCAATCTCCATTTATAGTTTCCCCTTTGTTTGTTATTCCCTTTATTTTAAATAAAATAACCTGATCTTTATTTGCAACATCAAGGGTAAATTCAAATGGAAAATGTTTATCCTCAAATTTGATCATTTCTTTATTATCTCTCTTAACCAAAAGTGTTACCTGTTGATATACAGAATCATCTTCTCTGAGATAGACAAATGCTTTAGTCGTGTAGTGACCTGCGTTGATAATCATGAACCTGGCATCACCTATTTTTGATTCAGCATATCCGTTTTTCCAAGCAGCAACTGGCGTATTTAACTTTTCCTGAATCTTAGTGTCAATCACGACATCCTCTATTTCAATTGCTGTCAATCCATTTGCGGGAACCTTAATGGCAACTTTATTGTCTTGCAATATTAAGGGACTTACAATATTATTGTTTACACGAACGTTTACTTTATATTGCTTATTGCCATTTAATTTCAGAATTTCATTATTAAAACTTATGACTGTTTCCTGATCGGTGTCAGATTGGTTTGCCAAAGCAATCATCAAACCATTTTCACTACGAGCTGCGATATAATTTAATTCAACAGAAGTCGATTGCAACAAATTTCCCGGCATCCATAGCCAGGCTTTTTTTCCATAAAAACTACCCGCTTTATGGCCATAAAATTTATTTTGCAGATAGGCATATCCTTCGATGAACTCACTTGGAAAATTAACAGCTCCTTGTGAACGAACATAAGTATCTGTTACCAGGTAATCCAGTACCATGGATGCCATTGGCAAGATATGGTTATAATGGAATGAATTATAACTGAGTTTTTTATGAGTTTTAAATGGATAGTCTTCTTTCTCATATATGGTAGTTCTTGCAGTGTTGATGTGGTATCCCGGAAAATTTCGGTACCTCCCAATAATGGCTGATTTGGCGATATTCCGCAAAAAAGGATCATTGGTGTAATACCCCAGTCTCAACATCCATGGAGCATAATTAGCCATAAAGATTGCCCGGTGACCCGTGCTAGTACTTGAAGATTCTGCCGTTAACCCTATCTCTGAAAGTCTCCACGCAGGAGCAATTTCTTCCGGAGCCTCCATTTGTTCGTGCCCTTTACTTTTCAAATACCAATAAATTGGTGCTTTTCCACCTTCATTGACTTTGATGCTATCTTTCGGGATTACCGGACTCATCCAGCAAAACATGGCATAATGCCTTGCTCCCTCATGGGCCACCTTTAAGTATTTCTCATCCTTGGTTACTTCATAAAGTTCAATTAAACTGATCCAGTCATTTGTAAATCCTGGCCAAAAGAAGAATCCTTGTGAGTAAGGGTCTTTAAATGAGTCTTGTTGTTTTGTTATCCTGTTTGCTATATATGCATCAGCCAATTCAATAGCCTCTTTTAAATATTTTTCATCTCCGGTTGAGTTATAAATACTCAGGGCATTTTTCCAATTCCTACCAACTTCATTAACTTCCAGGTTACGGATTCGACTTGAGTTATATTCCTCTTTTGCCAATTTTATTAAAAAAGGGTTACTCTTTCCGGTAATATTATAGATTGCTGCTAGTTCAGTTATGGGTGCAACCGGCCCCGTCATTTTTCGGGAAGGATTCTGTATTTTTTCTTTCGGGTCAAGACTAAACAGGAACTTTTCTCTCGACAGCATATATTCCATAATAGGATAAGCACGTTTATTAAACATTACTGAATTGTCGGTTACTAAAGACAATCCCAATGGATTTAGACTGGATACATTTTTCACGGCCCCAGGCACATCCGTTGAATAAGCACATCCTTTTAAACTATCCAAAAACCAGGCATATTCACTTAATGAATAGTCAATCATATTGTTTAATGCTGTATTTAAGGATGCAATATCGTTTTTTCGGTTATCCCGGAACCCAAAAATTCCTTCGGCAATATCTTTGTAGGCATCAGTAATCGTTTTACTTCCGGCCCAAACGTGCATTTTAAATGAATATGGATTTCCTGCCTTCATTTGCGAACCGATACCACCCAGTACGGGTGCAAAAAGCATTGGTTGTGCATTTCCCTGTTCATTTCGCAGGACAATACCAAACCGGCTATTATCCATTAGTGGTAGTGGTGAATAGGGAAATTCATCCGGATGGGCCAAAACACTGTACGAAATACTTCCATGGGTAACAAGTGTTCCGGGAATTGGGCATCTAAAGGCCATGGTCATAAAAGACTGAGTTGGAAACCGCATTTCCTGCCAGATTAGAGGCTGCCAGATTTCCTGAACATTCTGAAGTTTCTGTTCTTCTGCCCCGACATATCCAACGGAATAATAACCTTCCCTGGAAGGAATAAATTCAAAATGAATGACAGGCCATTGATCTGTCAATGTAAAAGTCGCATTCAATTGCCCGTATTTATCTTCTTTAAACCTTATTTGCATCCCATCCTTAATCGCGGTTATTCCATCAATTTCAGGAATAAAAGTTTCACCGGAAGCAAATAAATTGGCTGTCCGGTTACTGACTTCTCCTTCTAAAATTGAATCATCAAATCCATCCCCTTTTTCAGCAACTTTTTTAGATGTTGTTGATAGCTGGTTTAACTTGCCGATATTCCCCTGCCATGTTGGAACGTTGTACATCACATTTTCAATCCCCGCAGGCCTTTGCGCAATTTTCGGGTCATCCTTTGTATAAAGAATCATAAATTTTGGGGAAAATGAGATTGTCTCCTCTTTTGTTATGAAAAGTAATTGCTTTCCTTTAATAACAAAATGATCATTTTTTTCATTTGAAATACATCCAGTAATCACTATTGAGCTCAACGCAAAAATGACTATAAAAAGATAATTTTTCATTTCTTTATCTGAAATTAATGGATCAATGATTAAAATTAAAGCTTCGTGAGATTTGTATTAAACGTAACTGATTCTCCCTTATCAAACTTGAAAATCAATTTTTTGTCTCCATATGAAATTGTTTTCTCACCGCCATCAAAAGAGTGAATAGTAACAGTTTTCAGGTTCCCTTCCAACCACTGAATATCAACTTCAACGTTTCCACGAGCGCGTAATCCTTTAATGTATCCATTTCTCCACTTCGCTGGTTTAGCCGGAAGTATGTCCAAGTATCCATCATGACTTTGTAAAAGCATCTCGGCAATACCCGCAGTAGCTCCAAAGTTACCTTCGATCTGGAAACAAAGGGTGTTTCCCCCCTGACGCGGATGTGTATCAAATAGATTTGAGAGTGTAGTTCTTTCCAGCATTAATTCCAGCTGCTTCTCTGCAAAATCGGCATCCCCAAGTCTTGCAGCCAGACACAACATCCAGGCACGACTCCAACCTGTCCACCCGCCATCATTATCGAATCGACGTATTAAAGACTTTCTGGCAGCCTCGGCAAATTCAACATTCTTTGTTTTGGTGAACTCTTTGCCTGGGAATAATGGGTAAAGATGCGACATGTGACGGTGACCTGGATTAGTCTCGTCAAAATCTTCGGGCCACTCTTGTAACTGGCCATACTTGCCAACCTTATATGGCAACAAACGTGCACGTTTATCCTCGCATTCCTTACGAAATTTAGCATCTACACCTAATATCAAAGATGCATTTATAGCTTCTGTCAATACTTCGTAGATAATAGCCCTCGACATGGTTGGCATCATTGTAAGCTCTCCAGTGCCTCTTTTAACTACCAGTCGATTAAACTCATCGTATTCATTCGATCTTTTTGCATCTGGCAAATAAAACTTATTTTCAGGTGAGTAAGTGGGTCCGGAAACCAGGTAGCCTGAATGAGGATCTTCCGTCAGAAAATCAAGATAAAACAGGGTACATTCCTTAATAAAAGGATAAGCGTGGTCCTTCAGGTAGTTTCTGTCGTTTGTAAACTCATAGTGATCCCAGAAGTCCTGAGCCAACCAGGCTGCAAAATCCTGCCAGTAACCAGTCGATGATTTCAATCCTTTGAATGTCATACCATGAAATACCATACCTCTGGCACTATACGAAATCTCGGCTACTCGTTTACCCGCGGGCACAAAAGTCTCAACAAAATCAAGCAGAGAACGGTGACACTCGCTTAAGTTAGTACTTTCTGCACACCAATAATTCATCTGCACATTGATATCCGAAGTGTGATTTCCATACCATGGTGGCAACAAACTATCATTCCAAATACCTTGCAAAGCCGGAGGCATAGTGCCTTGTCTTGCACTTGATATCATTAAATAGCGTCCATATTGAAAGTAGAGTGCATATAAATCATTGTCGCGCGGTGTTGATTTAGAAACGCGTGGATCAATTATTCCCAACTGATATGCCAACACCCTTTTATCTGTAGGCTCGTTGGATATACGTCCCTCTTCAAGTTGGATATCCATCCTTTTATAAAGTTTTTGATAGTCGGCAATATGGTCTGCTTTTATTTCTTCGTACGATTTCAAAAGCACTTGCTGCATTTGACTATAGGCAGCCTTATCGTATTCTTTATAGTTAAAATCTGTGGCAACCGTAATGTATATTGTTGCTGAGTTTGCTCCTTCCACTTTAAAACCTGCGGGGATAGTTGAAATTGTGCCACCATCAGCAATTAGCTTGAAATAGGCCGTGTATTTTGTTCCTTCCGGATCTGCCTGACTGCTATAACTAAACAAACCGGGAGCTTTAACCTCAATATCGGGTTCAGGGGGGCGTTTTATGCTGTTCACTTTAGCTCCCAATTCTGCATCGTAGCGATACATATCGTCTTTCACATCAATCCGATGGTTCATTTTACTTGAAAATAAAATAGAGCCTGGTTTATCTGCTTTGATTCGTATTGCAATCACCTGATCGGGATAACTGACAAAGACCTCACGTGTATATTTTACATCCCCCACCTGATAGGTCACCAGAGACAAAGCTCGCTCCAGATCAAGCTCACGTCGATAATTAGTGGGAAGCTCAGGAGTAGATCCGAAGTGGAGATACAAATCGGCCAAAGGTTTATATATTGCGCCCTTTGTATTGGTACCTTCCACGTACTCCTTAATTATTTTCACCCCTGACGGTATTTTTATATCAGCTTGTTTTAGATCCTCAGCTTCTTTATACTTTCCTGCAAATATCAATCGCCTCTGCTCTTCGAGTAAGTATTTATATTCTGAACCTGCCTGTGCTTTTGAGACACCATTAGACCAAATACTTTCTTCATTCAATGTGATGCGCTCTCGGTCAATTCCTCCAAATACCATACCGCCTAATCGGCCATTGCCCACTGGAAGCGCCTCTTCCCACTCACGGGCAGGAAATTTGTACCACAACTTATATTCTTTAGCATAAGCGATGGAATTATAAAAAGTAATTATTAAAAATAACAATATAGTCCTCATTGATTCTACGTTTAAAAACAGACAGGTCTTTTTATGCTATTCAGAAAGCGAAATGTTTTCTTCTAAAATAAATTTATTGCTCTTGTCGAATATGCCCAACGAAAAAACAAACAACTCGGTATCATCGGCCAATGGAATACTAAACTCATAAGGATATGACTTGTCAGTTAAAGTTATTTTGTTTCCGGATTGATTTTTGTAACTCAATATTGCCGAAGATACTGTTTCGTCATTTTCACGTAGATAGACAAAAATGCTTTTAAGTCCTTGACCCATATCAATAACCATTGCCGTTGAATTCCCAGTCTTTATATTCTTGCTGCCATTGTTCCACAACTTGGTGTTATTAAATAATTTATCCTGAAACCCGGGTATTACACCTACCCCTTTAATTATAACTGCACTTATCCCTTTCGATTTCACCGGTAGTCTGAATTTTCCATCGATCACCTTTATATTGTCACCCTTTATGTTATCACACCATACCTCCGCCATATATTCATTTTTTAAAAACTGGGGTAGCAATGTCGTATTAATTAAGACATCGGATTCAATATTTTCGTTAGCCTGATTGGTGAAAGCTAAAAAGAGATCATTCCGGTTACGGCCTGATAAATAGTTGAGTTCAGTCGATTCCGTATGTACTAATGCTTTAGGCATCCATAGTTTTACGTCATGATAATTGTAAAACTGCCCGGGTTCATGGCCATAAAACTTATCCATCAAATAGGCATACCCTTCTATAAAAAATGACGGGAAAGTGATGTTCTTGTTCGACCGGTCATATATGTCAGAAACCAAATAGTCTAAAAGCAGGCTGATGTGAGGATAAACATGATTATAATGGAACGAATTATAACTTAACTCCAGGGGACTCTTGTTTGGATAATTAGGCTTTTCATACACAGTTGTTCTCTCTGTATTGATATGATATCCAGGAAAGTTTGAATATCTGCCAACAATTGCCGAACGGGCAATGTTACGCATAAACGAATCGTTACAATTGGTTGCTAACCGCATCATAAACGGTGCATGATGCGCCATAAATACACCTCTGTGTCCTATACTGGTGGTCGACGATTCCGGAAGTAATCCTATTTCCGATGTCCTCCATGCAGGGACAATCTCTTCGGGCAAATACATTTGTTTGTGCCCTTTCGATTTCAGGTACCAGTACAACGGTGCTTTCCCACCCTTGTTGACAACGATGTTGGTTTGTGGTATGCGAGGACTAAACCAAATAAACATGCTGTAATAATAAGCCGCTTTACGTGCAGCATTCAGGTAAAGCGTATCATCCGTAGTTTCAAACATCTCGTACAAGGGCATAAACGCCGGAGCAAAACTCGACCAAAAAAATTCTTTTGATAAAGAGGATGATTTTATATCTACGCTTTTCTTAATATACTGCTTTGCACCTTTTTGGGCCAAATCAAGGTATTTGTCATCTTTCAAAGTCTGATACGCGACCATTGCAGCTTGCCAGGGCATTGCACTCTCTTTAGTGTACTTTTTATCTGCCCATTTTTTTAAATAGGGCATATTCTTGTTGGAAAGTGAATAAAGAGAAATCAATTCGGAATAAGTAGCACAAGGGCCACCCATAGTCCGGGTCGGACTTTGCACCTTAATCAAAGTATCTAAACAAAAAAGACTGTTCTGGCGCGAAAGCATATATTCCATGATGGGAAGTACACGCTTAGAATACATTTGCTCATTGTCTGTAACAAGAGCTATTTCAAGGGGATGAATCGTACTTACGTTCTTAGTTGAACCGGGTACGTCAGTCGAATATGAGCATCCTTTCAGGCTATCGATAAATTGACTCTGCGTACTCAACGCATATTCTATCATATTGTCAATCGTCAAATTGATAGGCCCTAATGCATTGCTTCTGTAATCACTAAAATTGTATTCATTCTCCACTTTATCCCTGAACGTTTCTTGCAGTGAAGCATTCTCTATAAACAACTTAAATTCAAACGGATATAATTCATCATTTTTAATATAAGAACCTGTTGAACCAAGAACGGGAGAAAACACCATGGGCTGCGCATTCCCTTCCATATTGCGGAGTGCCACTCCAAATTTATTGTTGTATTGTGTGGGCAACGGCTCGAAATCAAACTGCGAGGGAGGAACAATTAAGCCAATTGTATGCTCATTTACATTCAGCATTGTCGCCGGGATAGGACATTGATAGGCCAGCGAGATATACGACTGCTCTGGAAATCGCTTCTGCTGCCATACCATTGGTTGCCAAAACTCTTCTACAGATTTCGGATCAAATGAAGGTGCCCCCAGGTATCCGACCGAATAATATCCACTTTTTTTGGGCTTAAATGTATATTTGATGGTTGGACTGCTGCAATCTTTCGGACCTTCAATCCATGCTTTAAAAACATAGTCAGGATTCTCAGGGTAAATAAAGCGGATAATTGAATCATCTTGACTGATTCCGACTGGCACAATACTTCGATTCTTTCCGGCATAGAACAGATCGAATGTTCGTTTGGTCTTCACATCCGACATCGTGCTGTCGATTCCGTCCCCACCGGTAGAACTGCCACGATTTTCCGCTTTCACCATCTTTCCTGAAGATATGTTTTCAACCTGCCATGATGACGAAAAATAGCGGTAATTCACAAAGTTCTTCATCTGGAGATTTGGATTATCCTCGCGGGAGATCAAAATAAACTCACCTGAAAATGAATAATCACTACCCCCTTTATTTGATACAATCACATGATTGTTTTTACTTAATCGGATACGATAGTCGTCCCTGTTAACAGAAAAAACATAATCGGGCAAGGTTAATAAAAAGATTAAGAAAAGAAGCCAATGACTAAGAAATTCATTTTTCATTATTGGATAATTTGAATTGTTGGATTACAAATATGGGAAGCATCACAGTAAAAGAGATACTTCCCATAAATGAATAAAAAATTAGTATCCCGGGTTATTCGAAATCGGATTTGTCATAGTTTCCAGTTCTGGAATAGGCCAAAGATAGCCTTTTTCAGCATTAAACGTACGGGAAGCCATTACTCCAATTGTATACGTGGTATCTGTAGCTGTTTTATTAACAACTACACGTTTTGCATCAGTAAAAGCCTCGATGCCAATACCCCATCTCTTCACATCTGACCAACGTAGACCTTCGAAAGGAAATTCGACAAGACGTTCATGACGAATTGCCTGACGAAGCTCTTCTTTCGAAAGCCCTTTACCACCGATACCTTCTGCATTTGCTAGTTTTGGCATCTTAACATCACCACGTTGACGGATCATATCCACTAATCCTGTTACCTCTGTATAATCATAGGTGCCCGATTCAATCAATGCTTCTGCCAACATTAATAATACATCAGCATAACGGATTATGGGGAAATCACCCCCGTCGATTCGATGAATTTTGGTGGTATTGGTATAATCAACAAACTTACGTACTTTGGTGCCTGCAACAATGACTGTTGTAGTGGGATCTAAAACTACTCCGTAACCGTCTTTATCAAAAGGACAAAGCACAACATAACGTAACCTTGGATCACGGTTATTGAAAGGATGTTTAGGATCAAAAAGATTAGAATTAGACGATAGCTTGCCATCCTTCATATAGAAAGCATCAACCATATTATAGGGTACCTGGTAAGCAGCATACGCATAAAGATTAGTCCAAAATTCTCCTGACAGCCCTAAGTCGCTTTTATTGGGCAAATATTGTTGTGTCATGATAAACTCCTTGTTATTCTCATTGGCAGGAAGAAACAAACCCGCATAACTTGCATGCAATGAGTAGACTTTCAACGCCATTACTGCTCTGCAAGCCTCAATCACCTTGTCGTATTTCTTATTATACAAACACAATCTTGCTTTCAGGGCAAGTGCTGCACCTTTGGTTATCTTGCCATTATTAATCGCCAGAGAAGGATTCGGTAGCTTAATTGCTGCAGAATCTAAGTTGGCTAGCAACATGTCAAGAATCTGATTTTTATCAATTCTTGGACTCTGTTTTTCATTCAATCCTTCTGGCTGTAATCTTAAAGGAACATCACCGTAGAACTCGATCAGATCACCGTAAAAGTAAGCCCTAAGCACATATGCTTCACCTCTATACTTCTCCCTGTTTGCTGATGACATTGGAATTTTATCTAATAAACTCAATACCGTATTAGCCCTGAGAACACCTCTGTAGTTTCTGTCCCATTTGCTTTGAGCATAGCCACTTCCTATAGGGGTTTGGGAACCATTCCAAATTGTGACTTCTCCATATGATGGGTCGTTACAGTAACCAATATCAACCATGAAATCCAACGACCAGGGTTGTTTCTTTTCTAATATTAAAACTTGATATGCACCATTCAATGCATTAATTATGTCTGTTTCGTTTGACAAACTACTTGGCGACACAAAATCTACTGGCTGACGATCTAAAAAATCCTTGCATGAATTAATACTTATTCCAAGAATTGTAATCGCAACAATATAAAATAACTTTCTCATATTATGTTTTTTTAAAGATTCACTGAAATTCCAAATGCATAACTCTTTAGCTGAGGATAAGTTGTTTGTGCACTGTTCGTAGTATTACGTTCAGGATCAAAACCTTTAGGATATTTTGATAGAGTAAAAAGATTTTCTGCCGTAATGAAAATACGAACACCATTCAACTGACACCAATTAGTTAGCGTGTTTGGTAAGTTGTAGCCCAGTTCAACATTCTTTAACCTAAGGAATGATCCGCAGCTTAGATTATAAGTCGATTGCACAACTCTACGTTCCTTGTCAGCATGTAACCTGATATTTGTTGTGCTTTGATTTTCGAAAGTCCATCGATCAAGATAGCTTGTCAACAATTGACCTGTAAATGCGGTATTATAAAAATTATCATTTGTCAGATATGCTAGATTCCTTGCAACGCCTTGCCCTAATAGGTTCAGGTATATGCCCTTGTAATTGAGGGAAGTGCTAAATGAATAAGTAATATCAGGTCGTGCACTGCCAACACGAACAACATCCTTTGCATCAATCACATTGTCTGAATCATCTGTATTTCGCAATTTAATGTCTCCAGGAGCAACCTTTTTGTAAATTGATGGCTTTGGCAGATCAGAATTAAGTGTATAAATTCTATCTGCGTGGGCTACATTCTGATCACTATTATTTTGCCATGTAAAATCACTGATCTGGTAAACACCGTCACAAATATAGGCGTAAATAGATTGGAAAGGCTGACCTACTTCTGAACGAATCAATCCATTGCTTGTATGATAAATAAAATCATTGTCGCCAATGTCAAGCACTTTATTTGTCATATAAGCCAAACTACCATTTAAAGTAACTCTCAATCCATTACTGAAGCTCTTGGCGTAAGTAGCACTAATTTCGAATCCTCTATTTTCCATTGATCCCATATTTTGATAAGGACGTACCGAACTACCGGTTCCCAAGGACAACGGGATATAAGTTTGCGTCAACATATCCTTAGTGGTTTTATTGAAGTAATCGATAGAAACAGAAAAAGCTTGCAGAAAATCTATATCAAGACCCAGGTCATATTCTTCCAAAGATTCCCATGAAACATCTCTGTTAGCAAGACGTGTTATTGCTGTTCCATTCGCCACTGTACCACCATAAGAGTAGTATTGGCTTGTGCCCAGTTCATCAGCATACGCATAATAACTACTTAGATTGGCATTCCCTAATATACCATAGGAGGCACGCAACTTCAGATTCTCTACACTGCTTACATTGTCTTTAAAAAACGCTTCTTCCGAAATACGCCATGCGCCTGAAACAGATGGAGATAGACACCATTGATTGCCTTTCATAAATCTTGAAGATCCATCATAACGCATATTCCCTTCGAGCAGATACTTTTGTTTGTAATTGTATGTAAATCGACCAAAGTAGCCCATCGAAGCCAGCTCACTGCCACTGTCGTCAGCCGTCAAGGTATTCACATCACCGAAGCTTAATATTGGTTTATTTGTCTTTAAATCCTTAATGCTTGCCGATTGTGCGGAGTTTATTGTTTCGATTGTTTCCCATCCGGCAAGTACTCCGAAATTATGTTTTTTGTTAATGCTTATGTCGTACTTTGCAACCAAATTAGCTTTTTTAAAGTCAACCCATGAAGCATTTTGATTGAGGCTTGATTGTTTTGTAGATCCACTCCCATCAATTGCATTTCCAGCAATAAGATAAGTCGGAACGTATTTGATTGTTCTGTCACTATTCTTTCTTATCGTATACAATCCGTCTATTACTAATCCTTTTATTGGCTTCAAAGACACATTGAATGTTGCACTTCTTGAATTTGGATTGTAAGAATTTCCGCCCCCATTTTCATGAACTGCATGATAGGGAGCTCCCCCTGAGTAAAGGGTCGACTCGGCGGTCGTGGATTTTAAGAATAGAATTGGCCTGTTTTGCATAACGCGGTCCAATACCGTTCCTGTTGCAGCTACTTCTTTTGAAGTACCTTCATATCCGTTAAAAAGAGCTCCGACCGTTAGTTTCTTATTAAACATATATGCATTAAATTTGGCCCGATAGTCAAACTTCTTGGCACTTGATGCATATACAACACCTTGTTGCTCGTAGAAACCGGAAGAAACGGAATAGTCAAACTTTTCAGTTGCTCCTGTTACACTAACGTATTGATTTTGTATGAATCCGGTTTTATTGAAATACTCTTTTAACCAATCAACCGGCTGATAGGCCGGATCGGTCCCTTCAATCCACATCTTCATCTGTGCATCTGTCACAGATGGATTCAAGCCTACATTAGTACGCGATTCATTCATAAGCGTGCTATAAAGTACAGGGTCATTTATAACATCGGGCATGCTTGTAGGTTGCTGTATCGTATAGGTTCCTGTATAAAAAACCTTAGCCGTACCCAAAGTTCCTTTCTTGGTTGTTACTAAGATAACACCGGCAGCTGCACGATTACCATAAATTGCCGCTGACGAAGCATCTTTCAAAACCGATATTGATTCAATATCCTTAGGGTTTACATCACGTAAATCACTCTCCACGCCATCGATAATAACGAGCGGAGTATTATTGTTGGCAATAGATGAGACACCTCGAATTCGAATTTCAGCTTCATCAAAACCTGGCTGACCTGAACTCTGCGTTACTGTTAATCCGGGTACTTTCCCCTGCAATGCCATCTCCGCACTGGTAAATGAACGTGAGACCGCATCGCTTACATTTACATTTTGAACAGCACCCGTTAGATTTACTTTTTTTTGTGTTGAATATCCGATTGCCACTACTTCATTAAGTCCTATGGTGGATTGTTTAAGTTGGAGATTTATTTTAGTGGTTTTACTAACATCAACCTCTTGATTTTCAAAACCGATAAAAGAAAACTGGAGAACCGATTTGCCGTTTGGAACTGTAATTTTGAAGTTTCCGTCTACATTTGTAGTAGTACCTGTTGTGGTTCCTTTTACGACAACGGTAGCTCCTGGTACCGGATCATTAGCCTCATCGGTCACCCGCCCGGTTACACTCTTTTGCTGTGCAAATACCACAGAAAAAGAGATGATTAGACAAAAAAGTAAAATGATTTTTTTCATAATTCAAAATTTAACTGTAAAATTTATTAACTGATAAATATTTCAAAGAGTGCAGACGGAACCAGTTTGGAGGGGTGTTCCATCTCAATACGCAGCACCGAAGTTTCAACAGGATTTGGGAACTGTATATGATTAATCGTTTGATGATTGGCCTGATTCACGTAGATTAGTTCCATGTTGTTATAAATGCGGTAGTTCTGTACACAGAAAGGCATAATATCCTCGGGGTGACCCATTTGTGATGATTCCATCGGATGGTCGAAATCGGTGTCGAAATGAAGCGTTATTGAATTGATTGTTTCCGGTTTATCCCATGTAAGTTGAAGGGTTGGATTTGCATCATTATAGTCTGCTACCCATGCATTCGGACGAAGGTAGGGTCGGGTAAATCCGTTGATGATATTTTGCTTTGTATAACAATTAAGTCCTGGGGTTATCGTCATGGCAATATTCTGACCTTTGGGCCTGCGGTCGGGACACCAGAATTCAAATGAATCAAAACCACTGCCTTTGGGCGGTTGCTGTTTGCCAAAGTTGTTGACAGCAGGATTGGTTTTATTAAAGACAGAGAGGATTCCTGTGATTCGTTTTTCGCTGCAACGAATTTTTACGTCTGCATTTATTCTGAAAATCAAAAAGGCATACTGATCGTTTGCTAAGGTGTTTTTAAAGCTAATCGTAACATTTTGAATTCCAGGAATAAGTGAAATGGTTTGCTTTTCAATCAGTAAATCCGGTGTGTAATTTTGGATTTTCGAACTGCACTGAAGTTCAACAACAAGTGAAGTGGAAACCTTAGCATCGGCCGATATCTCAAATTGATATTGCGTGTTTTTGCTGAGGGGTAAAAGTTGTCCGGCAGCAATGTTCAGATCGAACCAGTTGCCATCAAACGGAATCTGTTCAAGAAGCAATTCGCTTGAAGCTGTAATTTGTGCTGCTGCAGCAATATTATCTTTCTGATTAATTGGTACGCCCGGGATACTTTGGCCTTTTATATTCAGCTTTTGCTGAAGCAATTTAATGGTTTCAAAATCTGCAAGATCAGCAGGTTTAAATTCGAGTTGATTGCACAAAGCTGCAGCCATTCCGACTACCTGACCGCCATGGGCAGAAGTTGCCATCACCCTTGAAGAACCGAAAGCGACATGTGAGGCACTGATCAGCCTTCCTGCAATAAACAGATTTTTGATCTCTTTGCTGATGAAGCAACGGTAAGGGATTTCATAAATACCCTTTGAATGATACTGGTTGCAGGCGGGAAGTTCAGAAAATACACCATCGGCAGGATGCAGATCGATGGCCCAGCCACCAAATGATACAGCATCGTAAAAATGCTTCTGCTCAACAATATCTTGCTGTTTAAGCATATATGGGCCTTCGAATCTTCGGCTTTCGCGTTTGCCGGGAATTGTTCCAACCCATTCGAGTGTGAGATTTTCGGAATCAGGAAATTTCCCTGAATTTTTAATGTAATCCCATACACCATAAACCACGCTCCAAAGTTCCCATTTGATCTCTTCCGTCTCGTGGATGGTATCCCTGCGTCCGCCATATTCGAACCACCAGAAATTGCAGCCAAGATCACCCGTTTTAATATTTCGGAATTTCGGAATTTTATTGATATCCTTTAGTGCGTAGGATGGAGCGACATATTTTACGGGACGGCCTGTGTCTTTGCTGTAGAAATAGATGGTGTGTCCCAATAGTTCCCCATATTCTTCAGCCGGCGTAAACCCTTCGCCAAATTCCGATTTGCTTTCAGCGCCCATCCGGAACGACGCACCTGCTTTAAATGCGACAATACCATCGCCGGAGGCATCGCAAAACAACGGAGCGCTTAAAATATATTCCGTGGAATTCTGACTGCAAAAAGCATTCAGCAACGAGATATTTGCCTCATCTTTTTTCTCAATATCAAACACCATTGTATTCAGCAACAGTGTAATATTTGGTTCGCTGATTACTTTTTCAAGTAAAATGGTATCGAAAATGATGGCGTTTCCTTCCTTGTTGCGATAGAGATTCTCAACAAGGATTTCATCAATCACACCACCTTCACGTGCCCACCGGTTATTGTTGCCCATATGGGAGGTAGCTCCCAATACCCAAAGTCGTACTTCACTTGATCCGTTTCCGCCTAATACGGGTCGATCCTGTATGAGGACAACCTTTATTCCGCTGCGTGCAGCAGTGATCGCAGCGCATGTTCCGGCCATACCTCCGCCAACAACGATAAGGTCTGAATTGAGCGTAACAATGGTATTGCGCCGTTTTATTGGGGACAAATCTTGTCTTATCATGGTATTATTTTATTTTTGACGTTTTAGGTAATATTTTATATCCAATTAGAAGCAATATAGCAGCCATTCCCAGCACATAACCTTTTCCGTTTTCGGCCATTGCTCCCAATCCTCCAATAATCAATCCGGTAGCGAGAATGCCTAACGCAATCATTTTTAGTCCCTGATTGTTTTCAGTTTCAGTTTCAATTGCTGAGGCAACTTCCTGTACAGGTTTGTTTGCTGTAAACTCAAGGTATTTTAGATATTCCGTTTCCGGTTTATTTTTCAGTCGGAGAGCGATTTCTACAATGAGCAGGATGACAGCAGGCACACCAACTCCCAGCATCATTTCCCCTTCGCGCGAAAGATTAAATCCATTGATTAAGGGCAATACAAATTTGAAGAATAATGTGATAATCAGTGAAACAACTGTGGTTAACAGCGTTGTATATCCGGTTTGTTTCTTCGAATAGAGTGACCAGATCAATGGAAGGTACATCGGACATCCGGTAAGTGCAGCCACACTAAGTACCACCTCCTTCGCTCCACCCATTAACGGAACAAGCATTGCAATTCCGATTGTCAGCAATCCAAAAATAAGTGTAGAGGATTTGGCAATAAACATTAGCCGTTTCTCCGATGATTCAGGAAATTTATTTTTATATAAATCGTTAGTAATTACACCTGCCGAGATATTTAAAACACCCTGAACTGAGCTGTTGGTTGCAAAGACAAGACTGATCAGCATCAAACCCAGCATTCCTGCCGGCAGTACTTCTTTACACATCATCAGGTAAGCACCTTCATCCTGCAAACCGGTGAGTTCCGGATTTAAAGCGCGGTAAATCATTGGTGGTAACATCCAGATAACCGGACTTACCAGGTACAAAACGCCAAACAAAATCCCTACCTTTTTTGCGTCGCGAGGTGTTGCTACGCTCGTATAACGCTGCACAAATCCCCATTGTCCACTTAAATAGAAAAAGTTATATAAACCAAATCCGATCAGGAAATTCAACGTGTACTCATGATTCGATAAATTGAAGAATCCTTCATTAGGTACAGAATTGATGAATTCACTGATTCCACCTATTTTGTCGAGTGATAATGGGACAACTACAATCGCCGCAGCAGTAAGAATTACAAATTGCAACGTATCTGTAACAACAACTGCCCATAAACCACCTAATGAAGTATAAATGATCACAATGACGCCTAATAATGCAATTGACAGATAAAGTGGAATACCAGTTGAAACTTCTAAAATCCTTGAAACTGCGTATATATAAACCCCTGTCATAAATAGCATGATAGACAGGTAGATGTAGGAATAGCTTTTTTGAACTTTTAGTCCAAAGCGGTTTGAGATGTACTCAGCAGCCGTCAGTGATTTGGTCTTGTGCCATTTGGGAGCAATAACAAATCCTACTAAAAAACCCGCCAGACACATCGTCCACTGAATGGTTATTGCAACCCAACCTGAAGTATAAGCGATTGAACCCCAAACAACAAATGTTCCAGCTGAAACGAAACCCATAAATAGTGACAGGCCGTTGATCCACCAGGGTACAGCACCGCCGGCGGCAAAAAACGATTTCATATCCTTCCCGGAAGTTTTGGAGAAGGAGAGTCCAATTACTAAAATGAGAATTGAAAAAAGGACAATAATAAAATAATCAAGAATGGTCATGTAAATATTGTTAGTTTAGTGATGTTATTGGATGCAATGTTATCACAGGGTTAAGGTATCTGAAAGAAAAAATCAATTTTTATCTACGGAAACCTTTCCGGAAACGTTTTTATTTTGCGGAAAGGTTTCCGAAATACATTTATGTGTTACATTTGCAACATTTGGAATGTACAAAATTAAACCTTTGCTCTATGAAGCATATAACGATAAAAGATGTAGCGAAAAAATTGAATTGTTCAATTTCAACGATTTCACGGGCTTTCAACGACAAATACGATATCAGGAAAGAAACCCGTGAATTAATCCTTACCGCAGCAAAGGAAATGGGTTACTCCCCCAATCCGATGGCCAGGAGTCTTTTAAATCAGTGTTCCAATCAAATTGGGGTGGTTGTACCCGAATTCATCAATCCTTTTTTTCCTGAGGTGATTATCGGCATTCAGGAAGTTTTGCTAAAAAAAGGATACCAGGTGTTGATTATGCAATCTAATGAATCATTCATCAATGAGCTCGAAAATGTTAAAACTTTGGAAAATAATATGGTGGATGGAATGATTCTTTCATTGTCATTAGAATCAAAAAATGTGGAATATTATAAAACATTGATTAGTAGCGGTTTTCCAATTGTTCTTTTCAACCGCGTATCGAATGAGTTGGATACTCATAAGGTGCTGATCGACGATTACAAATGGGCTTTTTTTGCTACTGAACACCTTATTCATCAAGGCTATAAAAAAATATTTCATTTTTCTGGTCCGGCGGGTTTAATGTTTACCCAGGATCGTAAAAATGGTTTTATCGATGCTCATCGGAAACACAAGTTATTGATTGATAATAGTTCAATTATTGAAACAGGATTGATGATTTGCGATGGGGAGCGGGAAATGGAAAAATTGATCAAAAACAACAACATTCCTGAAGCCATTTTTGCAGTAAACGACCCAACGGCAATCGGGGCAATGAAGGTACTCAAAAAGAATGGATTAAAAATTCCGAGGGATGTGGCTCTTGTCGGTTTTACAGAATCGAAATTGGCCGAATTGATTGACCCTCCATTGACGAGTGTTAGGCAACCCACTCATGAAATAGGAAGAACAGCAGCCCGCCTACTTTTGGATCAGATAGAATCGAAAGGAATCTTTGTTCCTCAAACGGTGATCTTAAACGGACGGCTGAACGTACGTGAGTCTTCAATGAAAATTATTTGAAGGTCAATAGAAATTTGGTCATTTGATTAGTGCTATTCTCATTCAATCTTTCAATTTTCAAAAGTTTGGACAAATTTTAACCAAATCAATTTCACTTGGAGGTATTTAGAAAGATTCAGTTTCAGGATCAGGGTTTTGGGATTACTAGTCAAGCATCGTGATTTACTCCAGATGAAGACATTATCAACATAATAGAAAAACTTGTACTTTCTTGAATATAATTATGGCCACTATCTATCATGAAACTCTCAAATACTATGAAGTAATAAGAATAATATAATGTCGTATTTATATTATAATGTTAAATAATTGTCGTACATTTATTTCATTATGAGATATGTAACACTGAAAACAGAGGAAATAATAGCACTTGAAGTGCTTTACAAGAGTGCCCTCGATAACAGCACTAAAAAACGTAGTCACTGCTTGCTTTTAGGCCATCAAAAACGAATGATTACTGATCTATCGAAAGTTTTTAAAGTAAGTCTCAGTGCCATAGAGCGATGGCTCAATGACTGGGCTGAAAGTGGGTTAGATTCTCTTCCGATTTTACCAGGGCGAGGTATAAAAACTCGTTTAAAAGGGTATGAGGAAGAGATCGCAAAACAACTGGAGCTTCACAGCAGAAATTTAAAAAATGTGTTGCTCCATTTAGAGAAGGAATACAACATTAAAATCTGCAAGAAGACCTTGCAGAATTTTTTAAAAGATACTGGGCTATAGATGTAAACGAGCCAGAATGTCTTTAAAAAGCAAGCAAAACAAAGCTGATTTTGAATTCAGACAACAACAAATTGAAAGCTTAAAACAATTGGAAGATAGCGGATTCATAGATCTTTACTTTGGTGATGAAAGCCACTTTGGGCTTGCGCCTAATGTGCCATATGCATGGCAAACAAAGGATAATCCGATATTGCTACCCGCTGCTAAAGGCAAGTTTCTTAATGATGTAGGTTTAATGAGCCGAAAGAATAATTTGTTCTTTGAAATGCTTGAAACAACATTTAATTCTGATAGTTTTATTCAATTCATAGAACTGTTTGTTTCCAAAACAGTTAAAAAGACAATTGTAATACTTGACAATTGTCCTTTTAACAAATCTAAAAAATTCAAGGCAAAAATCGCTGAATGGAAGGAAAATGATGTATTGATTTTCTTCTTACCTCCTTATTCACCGGAATTGAACCTTACCGAATTTTTGTGGCGTAGAATCAAATATCAATGGCTGAGTTTTGATGCCTACCTCTGTTTAAGAATCTCAAAGAACGCTTATCGCATGTACTGAATAATTTTGGCAGCAAATACTACATTATATATTAACCATTACTGAATTGATTTTTTTTTACGAAATTAGCTCCAATTTTATATTTAAAAATCATTTCTGATAAGTAGAAATAAATTTTCTTCATATTACTGCAGTTTGGTCACTTTCAATTTTTTTTGAATAAAAGCTGTTCTTTCTATGGTTCAACTTACGGCAAAATAAAATAATAAATTTTGGTGTCCAAATAGGTACCCATGATTGAATACAACCATATATTAAATAGATATTCAGCATTTAAGAGACGATTTTCACCGTCAGAATACAATTTCGCCGTTAAAATATAGGACCATAAATTCAAAATGTATGAGACTTTGACAATCTGAAGTAGTAAATTGAAAATTGTCTTTCCTTCTGTAATTTCAAACTCTTAACATTAATAAATTCCACTTACAGCTTAATGAAACCATTGTTGGAATAAAATGAAAGAAGTCTATCTGCCTGTCAATATTGGACTTAAAACTTGGTCAACAATGCCGCATTTTTAATCCGTTCCTCTTGCTCAAAACTTGCAAGATAGTTTTCGGTAGTTTTTTGGTCTGCGTGTCCCAACGATTCGGAAATGTAAGCGATATTTGCCCCTGATCGTTTTAATACAGTGGCGAAACTGTGACGTGCAGAATAGGTGCTTAAATGATCAATATTCAAAGATTTACCGATTTCTTTTAAACGCTTATTGGTGCGCCTTATCAACTCAAGCGACTTCACCTTTGCCTCCATTGGAGTCTCCTTTCCTGTTAAGTATGGAAAAATGAATTGATCGGTTGCCTTGTTCTTATTACCCCATCTCTTTATAATCGTTTTCATCTCCTTAGTAAGGACAGCCTGAATCTCCTTTTTCACTTTTGATGTTCGCTTTGTTTTCTCTCTCAAATAGGAGATTTCATTGTTTTGAATATTTCCATATTTAAGATGAACTATGTCCGTAAAATTTATCCCATTGCACAAATAAGAGAAAAACCAAAGGTCCCTGTAACGATCGGTCGTAGTATTTCCGTCGGAAAAATCAACAATGCTTTTTATCTGGGCAAGTGTTAAGGCTAATTTTCGACCGGAACCGGTCTGAATCTCTTTTTTGTCACGACCAAAAGGATATTGATTTACTTTGATTATCCCCGAACGTATTGCTTCATTCAGGATTGTACGGATAGCACGTAAATACATGCCAATAGTGGTGTAACCCCTCCCCCCTTTTAACATGTATTTCTCGTAACGATTCAGCCAATCGATTGTAACATCGGAAAATAAAATATTTTCACCGGCAAATTTTTCGATGCTAACCAAGGCAGCATTATAATAAAGTTGAGTCCCTGATCTTCCTTCTGATTCCAAGTTTGAAATTTTGGCCTTAAAAGCAGTGTTTAGGGTATCATTCAGACTCTTTCCTAAATCTCTGTTTAATAATTCAAATGAAAAATTGTTAGTTTCCACTAATGTTTGAACAATTTCTTTGACCTTTTCAAATGAATTTTGAATGTCGGATTTTACTTCAGCAAATGACCGGCTTTTGGTTATTGGAAGTTTTTCCCAATCTTTCAAAGAAAGATTCTTTCCTGTGGAATAATATTTTCGGTCTCTATTAAATGTAACTCGGATTTTAACGGGAAATTTCTCATCTTTGGTAGCGCGACGTGTGTCGAGCATTGAAACAATTGTAATTCCGTTATGCGAATAAGTAAACATTATTAGTCATTTTTATGTATATTTAAAACCATGTGCACACAATTTGCACACAAAAATAAGTAAATAAAGAAAACAAATACAAACATGATTAAAAAAATAATTTTCTTTTTCATTGTATTACAGCATATTAATGCAACAAATACAATTTAAAGAAAATATAAAAAAGGCAAAAATTTCGACTCTTAATCAATGGGTCGAGGGTTCGAACCCCTCCGGAGTCACCGTAAAAAAAGTCAACTACTTGTTAATCAGTAGTTGACTTTTATATTTTAAGTAATATTGCACCACATTTGCACTACACATGCGAAAAACGCTTCCATATGGCTCAACCTGGTGTCTTCCTCTTCTCCCGCTTCTCCCCATATCAATCCCTTACCATTTACATATCACTTACACACCATTTCTGAATCACTTCTGTTTTATTT
>Ga0209511_1000675_pt1 | contig 33051 bp, 30 predicted proteins | sample SSSSmetaG_FD_184141 | JGI IMG/M metagenome (GOLD analysis project Ga0209511, IMG submission 184141) | Glacier valley bacterial and archeal communities from Borup Fiord, Nunavut, Canada, to study Microbial Dark Matter (Phase II) - ​SSSS... | ecosystem: Environmental > Aquatic > Freshwater > Ice >... | reverse complement strand
CTCTTATTTCGCTGGATATAGATCCGGCCTATCTGCAATGGTTTGAAACGGCTCTGGATGGCGAAAACCCCAAACAGTTAGCCGCCGCCGAGTTCATTGGCGAATTGCTGGACGAGGTGGATGTTACGGAATACGAGGACAACTAGGAGAGATTATTTGCGGCAAACACTCGCGATTGCCACTGGCAAGACCCTGCTCGGAATTTTACACCGCACCAGGAAATCAGGTGGCACGGCCTTACCGGGTCTGGTAGCCCAACGTCTCGACCCTCACATTTTGACCCGCCTCACTGCCCGTCTGCCCGGTGGCTCGATGGTCGTGACAGGCACTAACGGCAAAACTACCACTACCCGCCTATGCTCCACCATTCTCACTGCCGCCGGATTGCGGCTGGTTAATAACCGTAGCGGCTCCAACCTGATTCGCGGTCTGACCAGCACCTTGCTAACTCAGGCGACACTCAATGGGCGACTGAATGCCGATATGGGTCTGTTTGAGGTAGATGAGGCCGCTATGCCCCAGGCTGTGGCGGAAATTGCCCCGCGCTTTATTCTGGTCAATAATCTTTTCCGCGACCAACTTGACCGTTATGGCGAGATTGATACCATTCGCAAAAAGTGGGTTGAGGCTGTTAAAAAACTAAGTGTTGGCACAACCCTGGTGCTAAACGCTGATGACCCTTCGGTGGCTTATTTGGGTCGTTTCGCCCCAGAAGGAGTGCGAATAGTTTATTTCGGTCTAGACGACGCTAATCACAGCCTCCCTAATCTTCAGCACGCTGTAGATGCCGCTAAGTGTATAATTTGCGCCGCACCCTTGCGCTACGAGGCGGTTTATATTTCCCATATGGGTCATTATCAGTGTGATAGTTGTGGTTTTGCCCGTCCCCAGCCCGATTTTGTGGCTCGGCAGGTGAAGTTGCAGGGGACGGAGGGCGCAAGGTTTGTGCTGGATTTTGATGGCACAAGTCTGGAATTAGGCTTGGGTGTTCCCGGTCTCTATAATGTCTACAACGCTACCGGGGCTGCTACGGCCTGTCTGACGGCGGGAATTGCCCCTGACAACGTGCAGGAAGGGCTGGCGGGTTTCAAGGCGGCCTTCGGGCGGATAGAGCGCGTGCCCCTGGATAATAATCGGCACTTGCTGTTGGCTCTGGTTAAAAACCCGGTAGGTTTCAACGAGGTTTTGCGGATGCTGTTGCAGTCGGGCGAGAAACTCAAACTAATGGTCATTTTGAATGACCTGACGGCGGACGGGCGAGATATTAGCTGGCTGTGGGATGTTGATTTTGAGGTACTAGCCGAGCGGGTTGATTGGGCCTCTACCAGTGGGATTCGCGCTCAGGATATGGCCTTGCGCCTGAAATATGCCGGAGTCCCCGCCGAGTTGTTAACCGCCGAGGAAGATATTAGTACAGCCCTGACGGCGGCAATCTCCCGGCTGTCTCCCGGCGAAACGCTTTACATTACCCCAACCTACACCGCTATGTTACAATTGCGCGAAGTTCTGCAAAAACGCGGACTGGTTGCCCCCTTCTGGGAAGAATAAGAACTAAGGAGAAAAAAATGTCTCAAGAAAATAAACCTGAAGAAATAGATTATCCCTTTCCGATAGAACCCACTGCGCCGGAAGCACCCAAACCAAACTATCCCTACCCAGCGGCGAATCCCCAACCCAATTACCAACCACAGTCGGCCTATCAGCCTCAACCCACCTATCAGCCGCCAGTTTATACTCCTGCACCACCCCACCCTCCCGCCCCGGTGGTAACGCTGGAAACCTATTCCACTAATATGAGCCCTGTGCCGAATCTACCCCCGGTGCGTACCCCTTCGGCCAGTAGCAATACCGCTCTTGAGGTTACGGTGGGGGTTATAACCTTTTTGGTAATACTAGCGTTGATTGCAGCGTTGGTTTATTACATCTGGTTTAGTTAGAGGAGCGGCCCTTGAAACTAGAAATTGCCCACCTTTATCACGATGTGATGAATATTTATGGTGACCGGGGTAATATTATTACGTTGGTGCAGCGTTGTCGCTGGCGGGGGATTGAGGTCAACGTTAGCGGTATTACCATAGGCGAGCAACTTGATCCCGAAAAATATGACTTGCTCTTTTTTGGGGGTGGGCAAGACCAGCAGCAATACGCCGTCGCTGACGACCTCAAGGGCGAAAAGGGCCAAGCGGTCTTGAAAGCTATCGAGAATGGGGCAGTCTCGCTCAATGTTTGTGGTGGCTATCAGCTTATGGGTCACTACTATCAGCCGGACGATGGGCCAAAGTTACCGGGAATTGGGGCGATTGACGTTTTTACCAAAGCGGGGAATCGACGTTTTATCGGGAATGTAATTGTGGATACCGAGTGGGGGACGCTGGTAGCCTTTGAGAATCATAGTGGCCTGACCTATCTTGGCCCAAAAGCCCGTCCCTTTGGCAAAAGCGTGGTTGGTTTTGGTAACAATTCCGAGGATGGCTACGAAGGGGCGATTCAGGGTAAAATCTATGGCTGCTATTTACACGGCTCGTTACTCCCCAAAAACCCTGCCTTTGCCGACCACTTAATTAAACAGGCCCTCGAACGACGCTACGGCTCGGTTGAACTCCCACCCCTGAACGATACTTTTGAGACCGCCGCCCATAATTCCGCCCTCAAACGGGCCAAAGAAACTCATTGAAGAAAGAAAACAGGAGCAAGGAGCAAGAATAAAGAAGGGAATTTTGATAGGGGTAGACCAATGGGTCTACCCTGTTTTTATTTAAAATGTCCCCCTTCCTTGCTAGGGAAGGGGGCTAGGGGGTTAGGTTTCTAGGCGTTATCGCTGCCGGAAGGGGTACTTTCGCCACCAGCGTTGCCAGTTACCGCCGGAACTTTAACGGGAGGGCGACGACGGGGCGCACGCCGCACTGGTTTACGACCCTCGTGGGCGGCCAGATTCGGGAGGGTCGCGGCATTTTCGCTAACATGCTCAGGTTCGCCTTCTTCCTCCTCGGCTTCAGCTTCAGTTTCTGCTACCGGGCTGGTTTCCACAGTGGCTTCTACATCTGGCTGAGGGTTAAAGTCAGCCTGAACAGGCTCACTAGGCTGCTCGGCCTGAACCTCATGATGAGCCTCATGGTGATGCTCAGCTTGAATCTCAGGCTGATGTTCCACCGGGGCAACCTCGGCAGGAACTTCCACCGCTTGTTCTACTACCGGGGCAGCCTCGACCTCTGGTTCGGCTACGGGCATAGGCGTGCCGGGATAACTCAAACTCCCGTAGTAACCCAGATTGTAAGCATAAACCGGGGCCAGTTCGGCTACTGGTCCAGGCGTAGCAACCTGTTCTGGCTCAGTTTGTTCGTGCGACTGTACCACTTCTGGGGCAAGACTCATAGCTGGCTCAGTCTGGACTCCTTCAACTGGTTGCTCAACCGATTGCTCGATTGGTTGTTCAACGGCTTGTTCAGCCGCCAAATCAGCCTCAATCTGCAAGGTTTTGCTACCCAGAGCAAATTTGACCGACTTATTATCGCCCTGCAAATACGCTACCTGTACCCGCATCTTCCGCGCCCCCCGCGAATGTACCTCAATCGCCATTTTGAGGACATTTTCGCTCAGAAGTTTGGAAAGCATACTCCCGGCCTGACTCTTGGCCTCGTTTTCAATCATTCCCTGCTTGCTCAGGTAATCCCGCACGTTGGACAACAGTAATTCGTAGCCCAACCACTTGTTGCGATGGCGCAAATCCTCAATCAGCATAATCACATCCTGATAAAAAGGCTGCTCCAACAAAGCTGGCTTTGGCCCTAAATCGGTCTTGGCTTGAGCGGCGGGCACGGTGGGTTGGCGGAAACGGGTGCTATGGGCTCCAATCGGGGCTTCCACCAACGAAGTAGTGCGTTCCTCGATTCGATACTCCTTGCGTGCCTCGATTGCCGCCTCTGATTCTGGCTCACTAACTGCCAGAGTTTCGGTAGAGGCTTCGGTTGCCGCTTCAAGAGGGTCGGCTGCCGCGCTTTCAGCAGCTTGTTCCTCGGCGGCTTCTTCGGGAAGTTCCTCGGCAGCCTCTTCCTCGTCATCGTCGTCTTCCAGGTCAGTCGCTAAAGCCTCCGTAGCCAGGGCGGTTTCGTCATATTCGCCCGGTTCAGTTTCGATGCGCGGTGTACCCGGCAGCGATACCCATAGGATATGACCAAGCTGATCCATTTGCAGCACGCCCGCTTCTTCCACCGCCGTCAGCAAAGCCTTGAACTTGCTGTAACCGTAGCGACGTTCGTTGAAACTTGGAATGCGGCGTAATAACTCCTCTTTCAAGTCTCGCGCGCGCATCTGACCGCGCCCACTTCCGGCCCGTTGGGTCAGAATAGCCCGAATAATTTCCTTTATCTCCTCAAAGTTGGAACTATGGGAAGGGCTGCTCAATTGACCTGGTGTGGCACTCTTGGTAGGAGTTGGCGGGGGAGTTAGCACTGATTTAGCCGGAGCAGGGGTCGCCACTGCTGCCGCCACAGGTTGGGCCGAGGTAACAGGTGTAACCGGGCTAACCTGAGTAGCGGGTGGCGTAAAGGTATAACCTGGGTTTGCCGGAGCAGGGACAGGGATTGCCTCAACCATCGGCGGAGTGTAATTCGCCGGGTAAATAAAATTGGTAGTAGGGTAAATTGTACCCGGTGCGACAGGCTGAGTGGGATAGCCCGGTTGCGGCTGGGTTGGATAGGCCCCCGCCACAGGTTGAGTAGGATAGCCCGGCTGTGGTTGGGCGGGATAACCATAGTTATATCCCGGCTGAGGCACTGGAACCTGCACCTGCGAATAAGGCTGGGGCGCAGGGGGTTGGGGGGTACTTCCCCGGCGGTTGTTAGTAATGCGCCGCCCGTTACGGTCACGGGTTTGGGCGGGTGGCTGCGGTTGCTGGGGTGGGGTTATTTGGGGTTGATTAGAATAAATCCCCGGCGCAGGGGGCGTATAACCCATCTGGGCATAATAAGCAGCATATGGGTCGGGCGGCGGAGCAGCTTGAGCCAGCAACACCCGATATGGTACAAACTCATCGGTTATTTGCTGCAAAACGTTAGCTACATAGTCCGGGCCTATTACCACTACCCGGCGGCCTCGCATTTTCGCCAAACGCACGACGGGCATCATATCTTTGTCACCCGTCACCAGTACATAAGTGCCCACTGTCGGTAACAGGTGTAAAAAATCTACGCAATCCGTGACCATCACCGGGTCAGCCAGACTCTTGCCCCGGCCCATCTGTCCACTCAAATCGCGGTCAGCGTGGAATACGGGAGCATAGACGGTTTCTACCCCGGCTTTGTATACTTCCAGGCGGTCAAGGGTGTTGCTCCACTCGGCATAGGCCCGTGCCAGTACCAGCGTACCGTATTGCTGGGCTTTCTGCATAATCACTTCCAGATTCGGGCGGTTAGTGCCCCGGTCGGCGTAGTTGCTGATAACAAGGTTGTCCCAGTCTATAAACAAAGCTACCTGGTCGTTATCATTTACCGGGCGGGTGTTATTGTTGTATGGGTTAAATGGATTTGTTGCCATTGTATCTATCTTATCCTTTCAAAAAACTTCTTACTCTAAATCAGAGTTGACCCACTCTCTCTCTGTAACCTATACTTGATAATGAGTAATCACCGATTTTTCTTTTCAACTCGTTACTCGTTACTCATCACTCGTTACTATCTGGAGAGAGGGGTCATTAAATTGGCTAATAGTTCCAAAACAAAGGGGAGCGGACGTAGCGACGGACGACTGCCCGACCAGTTGCGCGAAGTGCGAATCACGCCCCACTTTGTCGAATGGGCCGAAGGCTCGGCCCTGGTTGAATTTGGCAAAACCCGCGTCCTTTGCACCGCCAGCGTGGACGAAAAAGTGCCACCCTTTCGCATGGGCAAAGGACTGGGTTGGGTTACTGCCGAATATTCGATGTTGCCGCGTGCTACTCATACTCGAACCCCACGTGAGTCGGTAGCGGGAAAAATTGGCGGACGCACCCACGAGATTCAACGCCTGATTGGGCGTAGTCTGCGTGGTGTGGTCAATTTCTTTTACCTGGGTGAGCGGCAAATTGTGATTGATTGCGATGTTTTGCAGGCCGATGGTGGGACGCGCACCGCTGCCATAACTGGGGGTTACGTGGCGTTGGCGTTGGCTTGTAAAAAACTTCAAACCAACAAACTTATCACCAAATGGCCTTTGACTAACGCCATTGCCGCTATCAGCGTGGGTATTGTGCAGGGGCAACATGTGCTTGACCTGAACTACCCCGAAGATAGCGCAGCGGCGGTGGATTTTAACGTGGTGATGCTTGATACCGGGGAATTCGTCGAAGTTCAGGGGACGGGCGAGGGTAGCCCCTTCAGTCGAGACGACATTTCGGCCTTGCTCGACCTGGGCGAGAAGGGTATCCGTGAGCTTTTTATGGCGCAAAAAGAAGCAATCGAGCGCGGTTAACTTCCCGACCCGATTTTGGGGCTGGGTAAATTCCTTCCTCACCCCCCGTCTTTGGTGGTGAGAAATTGTTGATTTATCCGGTTGTGAGGCTGGCAAAATTCAAATTTCCTCCGCCAATGCAAGCAAATTCCGCATCAGTATATCGGTATCTTCCGGGCGACCTACCGAGATACGGAGATGATTGGGCAAATCGGGGCGATTAAGGTATCGTACAAAAATACCTTGACGCTCCAGCCTTTTTTTAAGGCTAAAAGCGTCCCCTCGAACGACCTTGCAGAGGATGAAGTTGGCTTGTGAAGGATAGGGTTGCAGGAAATTTAGCTTGCGTAGCTGGCGATAGAGCCTTCCACGTTCAGTACGTAACCAGTTCATGGTGGTTGCGTAATAGCGTTCGTCGTCCAGCACGGCCTCAACTGCCAATTGCTGAGCAACATCTAGCTTATATGCGGCCCGTAATTTCCAAACGTGTTTTAACACTTCTTGCGAAAATAAGCCGTAAGCTACTCTCATACCAGCGAGCCCCGCCCAATGGCTGAAGCTCCGCATGACTACCAAATTTTCAAATTCCGTTACCAGGCTGGCAACAGTTGTTCCTGCGAATTCGTAGAAACTTTCGTCTACGATTACTATCGCTCCACTCTTGAGGAGTTTTACTACATCTAACGGTGCGATGGTATTGCCGGTAGGGTTATTAGGTGAACCTACCACGATTATTTTGGTGCGGTCGTTTGTGGCAGAAAGAATATCGTCAATCTTAACCTCAAACGTATTAGGGTCACGCGCTATTTCCACAACTTGCGCTCCTGCCAGGTTGGCATAGAAGCGGTAAAATTGAACCGTTGGCGGGCAAACAATTACTTCGTCACCCGGCCTAACAAACACGCGCATTACCAGGTCGGCCAGCTCGCTCACGCCATTGGTAAGCAAAATTCGTTCACGGCGGACTGCCGTGTAAGTTTCCAGCCTGCTACGCAATCCACTCATTATCGAGTCGGGGTAGCGATGATAAGCGTCGAAACTAGCCAATAATTCCTGTACCCGCACCGAACAACCGTAAGGGTTTTCGTTAGCATCCAGTTTTATAATTTCTTCGGGCTCCCGGCCCAAACGCCGACTGGCTACTGTTAACGAATCCCCTGGCAGATGGCTTTCCATCTCCACAATCTCAGGCCGTACCATTGCCTCTATGTCCGCCTTAGCTTCTGATGGTTCATGAGGCAAAGTGTAACTCGCTCCTCTGCTCTGTGTCGCTCGTGCTTAAATCTCTTTCTCTCGGTTAAAGTCTGTGTTCTCAAAAACTGGACTCCGCCAGTCACCCGAATTTACAAACTTTCTCAGATATGGCTATAATCTTCTATTCGCCCAAAGGCTCAGAAAATTCTAGACCATTTCGGTACTAATATTATACCTGATTCTTGATATGTCAACAAGGGGCGGATTTGAGCGGCGATCTACCCTCCAAAATCGAGAATCGGGACACAAATCTAACCCCCTAGCCCCCTTCCCTAGTGCAAAAACACAGAAGCTATTGTGCAAAGGTGGAGTTATACACCTCTCCTTAGAGGGTAGGGTGAGGGTTCGTCCAATGCACAATAGGTCTTTTGGGAATGCACTGGCAAGGAAGGGGGCATAAGAATTTCAGGTTATTTTTTTGCGACATTCCTAACAGTTATAAAAGAGGGTGAACGGTTGCGAATTTTGTTATAATTAAAACCTAACATAAAATAGTCTGCCAAATTAGAAGGTTTAGAAAATATCAGAAGATGAGGTTATAGATAGATGACAAGCGTTAAGAAAGTGCCAGCCTACACGCTGGTTGGATTTCTGGGTAGCGGCAAAACTACCCTGTTGGGAAAGCTAATCGGCTGGTGTGTGGATAACGGAAAAACCCCCGGCCTGATTGTGAACGAGTTTGGGGCCATTTCGATTGATGGCGAGATGCTCAAGCAGGAAGGGATGATGTTGCAGGAGCTTTCCAACGGCTGTATTTGCTGCACTGCCGATGGCGACGTGATTCCGGCTCTCATCCAGATGGCGGCGCACCCCAAAGTTGACCTGATTATATTAGAGGCTAGTGGTTTGGCTGACCCGGCGGATATGCTGGACGAGCTGACCGACCCGGCTCTGTGGGAGTCGGTAGAGGTGGGCGGGATTATTTCGGTGGTGGATGCCCTGCGTTTTGACGATTTAGCCGAAAAAACCAAGCTGGCGGCTCGGCAGGTGGAATACGCCGACCTGTTGGTTATGAATAAATGCGACCTGATTAGCCCCGAAGATGCTACCGATTTACAGGAGCGGCTGTCAAAACTCAACCCTAAAGCTCAGATTTTCCGGGCGGAACAGGGTTTGCCAGAGGCGGGTATTCAGGCGGTACTGGATTTGTCCCGTGAATTGGGGGCGGGGGCGGTTGCGCCCAAACCCGAAGCCCATGTCCACACGCACGGTCATGACCACGACCACGAGCATGACCACCGGGATGCCCATATGTCGCTACATACGGTGGATTTTGACCTGGATTTCAAGCTGGATAAAGAGGCTTTTGAGAAATTCCTGAAAAGTCTGCCCGCCGATATTTATCGGGCTAAAGGTTTTATGTGGGTGGCGGGCGATGAGCGGCCCTATGTTTTCCAGCATATGCCGGGTTATGTGCGGGTGTTACCCTTCCAGCGTCACCGCCCGTCCATTATGCGGGGGGTCTTTATCGGTCAGAATATTGACAAAGAGTGGATTCGCCAACAAATTGAAGCTTGCCGGGTAGGTTAAATCTGTCTTATGGTTAAAACCGTCACCAGGAAACCAAAACGTCGCACACGTATTCTTCGATTAGCCCTGGTGACGACTGTTGGTACACTTATAATTTTCTATGTGGCCCTTTGCATTGTTTATGCCCATGTTTTTACTACCTCCCCTATCCGTTCGCTGGGTAAAGACCTGCCGACCAATGTGGGGTTGCCCTATGAGGAAATAAGCTTTCCTAGCTCCGATAACCCCAAAATTACTCTGCGGGGCTGGTTTATCCCAAACGACAAGACCAAACAGGCGATAATTTTGGTACACGGTCAAAATAGCAACCGCACCCAGATGTTGCATGTCGGTAAACCCCTCTGGGATAAAGGTTATAATCTGTTATTATTCGATATGCAGGGACACGGCGCGTCGGATGGGGAGTTCTATACTTTTGGGCAAAACGAGCAATGGGGGGTAGTGGGGGCGGCAAATTATCTTAAAGGTCGTGGTTTTAAGTCGGAAAGTATTGGGGCGTTAGGCTGGAGTTTGGGCGCGGTCAGTTCCTTAATGGCATTTGGGCAGAGTCACGATATTAAGGCGGTGGTCAGTGACTCTGGTTATGGCGATTTTGCTCGAATGATAAGCACTCGTTTTACCGAACAGACCCATTTGCCGGGAATTTTTCTGGCTGGAATATTGGTTTCTGGCTCAATCTTTCGGGGGATGGATGTAAATAAAATCAGGCCAGAAGATGCCGTTAAAAATACTGGAGGTCGGAAGGCATTAATTATTCAGGGCACTGTCGACCAAACCGTCCCCGTCAGCGAGGCCCACAAAATCATCGCGGCGGGTGGCTCGAACGTAGAATCCTGGATTTTGCCGGGGGTTGGGCACGCCGACGCTTTCTGGCAAAACGAGCCAGAATATATTTCGCGCGTAACAACGTTTTTTAATCGTGAACTGGTTTAACAGCTCTCAGCCGTCCGTTAGAAGAATTGAAATTAACCGCCAAGAACGCCAAGAACGCCAAGATTTTTATAGTTTCCTCTGTGCCTCTGTGGTGAATAATTATTGCTGATGGCTGATAGCTAAAAGCTGACAGCTTACTACGAAAGGAGCAATGGCAGAATATGTCTGCTGACAATAAATCCTATGGTCGGAAACTCGACCCCACCCCTATCCAACCCGGTTTAACCGTCGCCCAGATGGTGGATGAGCATCTGTTTGCCTATAATGCTGCCCGGTTGCGCGAAGCCTGTCAGCTTTTGGCCCGCAAGGTGATGCAGCCAGAAGTTACGGTAGGCGTTACCTTATCTGGGGCGTTGACCCCCACCGGGCTGGGTGGCTCGGCGATTGTGCCCCTGATTGAGGGTGGCTATATTGACTGGATTATCTCAACCGGGGCTAATCTTTATCACGATATTCATCGCTCGTTGGGCTTTGAACTGTTTCAAACCACCCCCTTTACCGATGACCTGAGTTTGCGCGAAGGACATGTTATTCGGATTTATGATATTTTGTTTGACCAGGAGGTTTTGCTCAAATCCGATGCCTATCTGCGGGAGGTGATGCGTCTGCCCGAATTCCAGAAGCGTATGAGTACCGCCGAAATGCACTATCGGTTGGGTAAATATGTGCGGGAGCGCGAGAAGGTTTTGGGCACAAAATATCGCTCGGTATTGGGGGCGGCTTTCGAGGCGGGAGTGCCGATTTACACCTCTAGTCCCGGCGACTCCACCATCGGGATGAATGTGGCGGCTCTGCGGCTGATGGGCAGTGAAATCGGTTTTGACCCGGAAGCCGATGTTAACGAGACCACCGCGATTGTTTATGAGGCCAAAGCGACGGGTGGGCAGAGTGCCGTTATAATTTTTGGCGGGGGTAGTCCCAAGAACTTTATCTTGCAAACCGAGCCCCAGATTCAGGAAGTTTTGGGGATTGCTGAGAAGGGCCACGATTATTTTATTCAGGTGACGGATGCCAGAGCCGATACGGGCGGGCTTTCGGGCGCAACCCCCTCCGAGGCTATGACCTGGGGCAAGGTTGACCCCGAACAGTTGCCCGATAGTATTGTCTGTTACCTGGACAGCACCGTCGCCATCCCGATTATGACGGCCTATGTGCTGGAACGCTGCCAGCCCCGCCCCCTGAAGCGACTGTATGACCGCCGCGATGCTCTTATCACAAAACTTCAGCAGACCGCCCAGCAGCATTACCTGTCGGAGGAAAAATAAAAATCCAAAATCGAAGATCTAAAATTGGGGAATTAGATGTAGGAGCAGGCGCTGTCTTGCGATAATTATCGGACGACGGAGCGTCCTCCTACATTTACCCTTAATTTTTTTTATTCTGACTCTTGTTTCCTTCATAATTTTAGATTTTAGATTTCAATCAGTTCCCGGTGCTTACCAGATTGATAAAATCCTTGCTGGAGTCGGCGATTTTGATGGCGGGGGTCGCCAAACTCAGGTCAACCGTTACTAATTGCGAGTTAATTCCCGCCCCGCCCACCGTAAAGGCCACCACCTTACTTTCGTACCACTCATGCAGACTGGCGGGGGCGGGGGGGAAAGCACCAGTGAGGGGAACGCCTGAGCCATCGCCCCGATAGATGTAAAGGCCAGGGACATCCCGATCCTTTTCATAGGCGGTTATCACAATAAATTTACCATCGGGCGAGAAATTGGCGATAACCTGCCCTTTGTCGCTGGCAACCGGGTTGCCCAACTTGATTTTGTTCCCGGTAGCACTGCCGTCAGCTTTGATTCTTTGCAAAAAGATTTGGCCCTGAGCATCGAGGTACAAAACCGCGTCGCCAAAACAGTCAAACACAGTCGAGCCTGTGGCATCCAACGCTACTGCTGTAGGGGCGGCCCCGCCTGTCCCGGCTCTTTCAACATCCACCGAAAATACCCCTGTATTACTAAAAGTTTGGGGGTCTAACTTTACATAAATAAAACGCTTGACTGTTTGGCAAAACTTGCTATTAATATAACTAGCATCAAGGGCGAGCGGACGGGGGAAATCACTGTTCTGGGTTAAATCGTGCAGCCACAAAGCCGCCCCCGATTGATAGGAAGCCTGAAAAGCAAGGGCATATGGCCCAACCCACTGCATATTAAAAGCGGGTGATGCTCGGTAGTTTTGCCCGTTAACCGTCCCCAAATCCGGCCCGGTCAAAAATACCAGCCGAGTACCGTCTTTGTAGACCGACCAGATCGCCGAAGGAAAACCTGCCCCGGTGCCAAAATTTTCTGTCCGTATAAATGAAATCCGATTGTTATCGAGACTCCAGAGTGGGCGGCTGATATAATCCTTGTCGTTAGCCACAATGCGGCGGGGAGCCGGGTTTTGGGAACTCAGGTTGGCAATCCATAACTCGGTGGGCAGTTCTTTATCATCCAGCCCGCTAAAAGGTTTGGTGGTAAAATTCGTTTTGGTGTAAGTCACCAGCGACCCGTCCGGCGACACCGCCATCTTACCTACCGCCCGTTCGTCCACCCCGAAACGACTGGCGGGTTTGCCACTCTGCCCTGCTCCCGCTTGCAGCACGAAGGTTTTGTTATCCAGAACGGTCTCGCTGCTACTGGCCCCTTGCGCTAGTTTTAGCAACTTTAGCTGCAAAACCTCATCATTCCCGCTTTTAACTTGCTGGAAGAAAACTAACTCATTATTACTAGTACGAAGATAGCTGTAAACTTTATCGGCTAACTTGCGCGGGCCTGTACCATCGGCACGAACCGACCATAAAGCCCCTTCTTTCAAATAATAAACATAACCCGCCGCATTGGTTTGGGCTGTACCTGTTGGGCCAGGGGTGGGGGTCAGAAGGGCCAGCGTTTTAGGTTGGGTAGTCGCGGCGGTGGTCGGGGCCGCTGTGGTGGTCGGAACAGTGGTAGCTATGCTGGTGGTAGAAGCGATAGTGGGGGTAGCAGCAACGATAGTAGTAGAAGTAGGGTTGGCGGTAGTATTGGCTGGAGGTTGGGTTGGAACGCTGGTGGGGGTGTCTCCACAGGCTACCAGCCCCAAACTTAGAACTAATATTACTATGACAGAAAATTCGGCTCTTTTTCTCACCGCCATCAAGCTCCTCTTTCTACTGAAAATAATTAACCCGGAAGGATTTATGAAACTCTAAACTTCGCATAATCCAGGCAAAAATATAGGCCAAGTATAGCCGAAAATCCTCAAACTGTCTCTAACTATTTACCTGCAAAAGGAGTCAGAATTCAGGGAATTAAGTAGGAGGACGCTCCTTCGTCCGATATTCGCATCCCGTAAGATGACGCTCCGTCGTCCGATAATTATCGCAGGACAGAGCCTGCTCCTACATCTAATTTTCTCGATTTTAGATTTTCTTCTGCTAATCGCCTCAACGTCGGCCTAAGAGGTAAATCCGTGCCGCCATGAGTTCCAGACCCGCCACCAATAGGTTGAACAGCATAATAAAACCCAGCTCTACCAGCTTGTAAATATCCAGGCGGTCTAAAGGGATAGGTCGGGCCGGGTTTGCCGCAATCGTCACCAGCCCAAAAATAGTTAGCAGAAACGCTAAACCTAGTAAGGCACTACCTAGCCCAAAGTTTAGCTGCCGATTGATAACGGTGTTGGCAATAATTTCGGGGTCGCCGTCTTCTATTACCACCGCACGACGCGGTTGGCGCAAGCGGCGGGCCATCAGTAGCCCAATTCCGCCGCCAATAATAATTGCCAAGGTTGCCTGGGTAGGGTACAAACCTTTGGTGAGGCCAATTAGCAGGTCTATTGGGACAAAGAGAATCAGTAGCGCAGGAAAAAACAGGTCTAGCGCACGGGGTAAATTCACCTGATTAGCTCCCTGAAAAGTTTAAGATAGCGGGATAATCAAGATTTGTGACGTTCCATTACGGTATAGGTATTAGCCAGCGATAGGGGTTTGCCTGATTGTGAGAGAAAAAGCAGGTTATTATCGGTATCGGGGCGTTCCTTGAGGTATTCGGCGATGGGGCCGCTTTCGAGTAATTTTTGCAAGCGCGGGTTAGCTTGTAAGTCAGCCAGGGTCAATTTGATAATGGTGGGGATTTTTATCCCTTCGGCTAACAACATTTTAATGGCATCGTTTCGCAGGTGGGTGGCCTCTTGTTTTACTTTAGCGGCCTTCGCGGCAATTTGTTGATAATATTTTTCACCATAACGTTCGCGGGTAGTTTCGCCGCCCTTTTTACGTCGTTCGTCATATTCATCACCGTGCCGCGACATGGTAGTAGTGCCGCCCTTCGCCCCGATTTGTTTATAAAAATCACTATCAACATGGCGTTCTTTGGTAGTTTGTCCGCCAATTCTCCCGGCCCGGACATGATAATTTTCTTTTTTAACTTTAGCTTTTTTGGGGGTAGGCAGCCCAGATTGTTCTGAGGTTGAATTGTTTCCTGGAAGGTTCACTATTTCATCATTGGTTTCAAATAATTTCGTCATTTTTCGCTCCCCTTTATTTATCTATAACTAGCTTTACATAATTCTCAAATTTTTGGCTAAATTTAACCCCTGGTTGATTAGCTGTATATAGGATAATATAAAAGTAAAAATAAAGCAAGTCCCAGGAAGATGATAAGAAATTAAAAATCGAATATCTAAAATCTAAAATCAGGGAACAAACCTAACTCCCTAGCCCCCTTCCCTAGTGCAGAAACATAGGAACTATTGTGCAAAAGGCGGTCTTATTCCTCTTCCTTTGAAAGAGAGAAGCTAGCTTACGGGCTAGGGCTGAAGGATGAGGAATGAAGGATGAAAAATGCAAGAGATAGAGAACAAACCTAAGCCTCTAACCCCCTTTCCTAAAGTGGTTTAAGGGGTGATATGAATATGTCAAGTAAAATTAAAGCCTAAATTTGGGATAAAGCCGTAAAATATAGCGGGGTTAGGGTTCGCTCGGTAATTTATCGCCGAGCGAATCCACTTTACATAATGGTGTCACCTCTTAAACCCTAAAGTGGAAGGGGAAATGCTTTCTACTCGTTAGTCGTTGCTTTTTCCAACAACGAACAACCAAGAACCAACAACTTTTTACCGATAACTGACCAATGACGACTGACAACCTCTTATACCTGACAATGTTGCTTATTTAACTAAGAATTCCCCTTGACTCAACTAACCCTCCAGAGTAAAATATAAGTAACCTGATAAGATTACTTTATATTAGAAAGGCTCTGGAAATGGCTGCTCAAACCCTGGAAACTACTGACTGCAAGGATATTCCCCTGCCAATCGTAAAACTGAACCGCTGGACACTGGTACTTGGCATTACGCTGGCTTTGGTAATTCAGCAACCCTTAATTACCACGATTTTATTCGCGATTTTGTTCCCGGCGACTCTGTTCGGGCAACGCGGTAGCCTGATTTTCCAGACTGGCAAGCGCATATTTGCCAAACAAATTCCCGGCGCACCGCTGGAAGACCGCCGCTTGCAACGCTTTAACAATAGCATTGCCACCGTGCTATTAGGTGGGGCCCAAATCGCTTTTATCTTCAACGCCCCGATTGTGGGTTGGGTATTCTCCATAATGGTGGCGATAGCGGCAGGAGTGGCCTTGCTGGGCTTTTGTGTTGGCTGTTTCCTCTATTTCCAGTTCAAAATTAATCGCTTCCGGCTATTTGGGCAATAATCCAGAACGGTATAGAAAATCTATAAATTCAATATCAACTATAAAATATGAGGGTGGACAGTTTCATGCCATCCTTTTTTTGTGCTAATTACTTTATAGAATACATCTCGCCCTCGGCACTAATTTACCCTCAAACAGATAACAAAATCAGTTCATCAATTCCAAAAACTCTGATTGTATATCTAAAGAGGTGTTGCTATGACCATCCACATCAACTTAATGATAGCCTGTGATTTAGAGCCGGATACCCCACCCGAAATTATAGAAGCCATCGAGTACGTAACAAACATCAAGAAGTACAGTTATGAAGAAGTTATGAACCTGTTAATGGGGAAGCCCCTCCAAACAGTTCTTGGTAGTATCGCCCACGATTTGAGGAAGCAATTCGGAGACGATAACTATGATTTTGAGCTTTATTACGGGTCAGGCGTAGTTGATTTCCACAAAGACAAATGGTACGGTACAAACTATAAGTTAACACTTCGGTGTGGGGCGAACGATTTTGACGAGATATATTTCCCATTTTTAGAGTGGTTGGCAAGTTATACTGATACAACTGAAGGCTCTTTTATGGGTTATTATACCGATGGTAATGACCCTCCAACTCTAATCTATTTTAGAGAGCAGAAAGTTCATTTCACAGTAATAGCGGAACTGGATTCAGAAGATACCGACGAGGATGACATCTAAACCTGAGTTTTCTTACAGGTGAGGTGAAGGCCAGTGGCACGTTTGGAGCCTTTTCGCCAGTTGTCCTCGTAAAAGGCCAGCCGCCAGGTGGGGAACATAATCAGGCGGGCGGCAAGTTCGACGGGCTTTTTGCGCCAGACGGGGAGCTTTGGTTGGGCCAGTCGGTCACGCTTCCAGTAATCGGCAATATCCAAAATCTGCCCCATCAGGTGGAAACTGTAGCTCTTGTCGGTAGTTTTGAGGCCACACTCGGCGAAAAGCTGAATCACCCCCACATCGGTTAGCTGCTGGATATGACCGATACGCTCTCGCTTCCAGGTAGCAATCGGCAGTCGTTTACTCTCCCGAAAGCGATAGAACAGGGTATGGGGTTGCCCTTCAATCGGGATAAAGCCATGAAAAATCCCGGTTGGCTTCAATACTCGCACAACCTCTTTGACCACCGACTGTACATCCGGCACATGCTCCAAAACATCAAAGAGCATCACCGCATCGAAAGTACCATTGGGGTAAGGCAAACTCCCGGCATCCGAAACTTTATATTCAACCCCATCTTTATAGCTTTGGGCTTCGTCAATAGCGCGCTGGCTGAGATCACAACCCGAAACCAGCAATTCCGGGCGCAGCTTTTTCAGGGTACGGGCCTGTCGCCCCGCCCCGCAACCTACTTCCAGCACCTTCGCCATCGGTTTTAGTGCGGCAAAAGCCTTTAGGCAACGGTTAAGCCGGATAGCCGCCAAATCCTTTTTGTTGGGGTCGCCCGTACCTCGCCCCTCGATAGTCGCTTCGTTCTCGTAATCAAACTGAAACTCGCCTGTAACTTTATTTTCCACTGACAAAACTAATCGTTTCTATTTCAATCAAAGCATCTTTGGGCAAACGACCCACCTCCACCGTGCTGCGGGCGGGGGGGTTAACGTTGAAATGCTCGGCGTAAATTTCGTTCATCTCGGCAAAATCGCTCATATGGCGCAAGAAAACGGTGGTTTTGACCACATCGTTCAGGGTCAGGCCCGCCGCCGCCAGCAAATTAGTAATATTGCTCATAACCTGTTTGGTTTGGTCTTTAATATCCCAACCCACAATCTCCCCGGTGGCCGGGTCAATCGGCACTTGTCCACTGGTAAAAACCATATTACCAACCTGAATGGCCTGACTATATGGCCCAATCGCCGCCGGAGCTTTATCGGTCTTGATTACCTGCTTTTCCATAAACCCCCTTAACCTTTTCCCTTCTGCAACTTTTCTATGTAATTGCGGGCAGGCACGGGGACCTGCCCCTACATTTATTCGGATTGTGGGTAGACACGGAGGTCTACCCCTACATTTATTTCCCGATTTTAGATTTTATCTGACAACCGACAACCGACGACTGACAACCTCTAAAGAGCCTGTTGCCAAGCCTCAATTAGTTCAGGTAAACCCACAAAATCCAAATCAGCCCGAATGCTATTTTGGGCGTAATCTGCCGCGCTCGTAACTCCGCTTAAAGTCAAAATAGTCGGGATGCCCAGCCGCACCGCCCCATCAATATCAGTCACCAGATTATCGCCAATCATTACCGTTTCTTCGCGGCTTGCGCCCAGCTTTTCCAACGCCAGTTCATACATAATCGGTTCGGGCTTGCCCATTACCAGAGGTTTTTGGCTAGTAGCCGTTTGTAACAAGGCACTGATACTGCCCGACCCTGGAATCAAGCCTTCCTCGGAGGGGAAAACCGGGTCAACGTTGGTGGCAATATAAGTAGCCCCACCCCGGATTAATAAGGTCGCCCGTTTAACCGTTTCATAGACCAGATTAAAATCTGCCCCCTGCACCACGAACCGGGCATTTTTATCGTCGGGGTAAAATAGCTCGCCTTGCTCGTCTGCTCCAAACAGCGTTTTGCGTAAGGCTGCCATTCCCACCACATACACCCCCGCCCCCTCCGGCGCAATTTTTTCCAGATACATTCGGGTGGCGGCGGGGCTGGTAATAATCAGTTCGGCGGGAATGTCCAACCCCATTTTGAGCAACTTTTGGTGATAATCCTCAGAGGTCATAGTGGCGTTGTTGGTTAGCAGGAAATATTTAATATTATTTTTGTCCAGGAAGGCAAAAAATTCCAGCAGACCGGGCATAGCCTGATTGCCCCGGTACAAAACCCCATCCATATCCATCAGCGCGTAACGAAATTTACCGAGCAACTGCGAAGTTTGGTCTAAGCTCATATAACTCTTTCTGCGACTAAATTTCCCGATTTTGGCCCATAAAGAATAGCACAAACTTACCCGCATGGGAAATTCTTAATTGTTGCGGTATAGCTATTGCTTGTGCTAAAGTTGTAGAGAATTAACCTGACCCCCCTCGGAAGGATGAAGGATGAAGGATGAAACGGTTGTCGGTCATCGGTTGTCGGATAAATTCGTAGGGGCGGGGTCTCCCCGCCCGGTATTGGGAATTCGTAGGTACACGCTGCATCGTGTCCTGGTGGGGAAAATTTTGTAGGGGCAGACCAATGTGTCTGCCCTGTAGTTTGGGGCGAATATAAGATTAGAATAAGGTAGTGGTAAATGATAGAAACGGAACGCGGACGAAAATTAGTAGCAATTGCGGCGGAACTAGCCGATAAATTTGGTGAACGAGCCGGGAAGCACGAACGGGCGGGCACTTTCCCCTATGAAAACTATGACGATTTACGGGTGAGTGGCTTCCACACGGCGGGCATCCCGGCAGAATTGGGCGGGATGGGCGCGACAATGGGCGAAATCGTGCGGGCGATGGCGCGTCTGGGTGAAGGCTGCGGCAGCACCTCCCTGGTAGTCAGTATGCACGTAGCCCAACTTGGACGGGCGATTGAGCTTGGCAACTGGCCTCAACCTCAGCTTCTCGAAGTGATAAACGGCGTGGTCGAAAAGGGTTATCTGCTCAATAACGCCGCCTCCGAACCCGCTATGGGCAGTCCCAGTCGGGGCGGTTTGCCCACCACCCGAGCTGACGAGTTACCGGGTGGTGGTTGGCGGATTAACGGGCGCAAGACTTTTACTACTGGGTCGCCCGTGTTGCACTATATTACGGTTACAACGGCGGTCTATCGGCTTGGAGCGGAAAAGCCCGAAGTTGGGAATTTTCTATTAACAAGTGACACCCCCGGCCTCAGCATTAAACCCACCTGGGACTCGCTGATGATGCGCCTCACCGCCAGCCATGACCTGATTCTGGACAATATCGAGGTTGAGCCAGAGGCATATTTAGGGCCGAATTCCAAAAGCTCGCCGGAACAAGCGGCTTGTAATGCGGCCTGGGCTTTACCGATTGCCGGGATTTATTTTGGGATTGGACGCGCCGCCGCCAAATATGCCAACCGCTATGCCAACGAGCGCAAACCTAACTCGCTTTCGGGTTCTATCGCCGAATTGCCCCACGTTCAGGAAAAGGCCGGGAGGATGGAACTGGCTCTGCTCTCTGCTGAGAATAGCCTTTTTGCTACCGCCGATTTGGTTGACGCAGGTATCCCCCAGGTATCCCCCGTAAAGTTGCAAGCACTGGTAGGCGCGGCTAAAAATCTAGCGACTAATAAGGCGATTGAGGCGGTGGATATGGCTCTGCGGATTGTGGGGGCGGCGGGGATGATGAACGAGTCGCCCTTGCAACGTTACTACCGCGACTCACGGGCGGGCCTTAACAACCCCCCGATGGACGATGCCAGTCTTGCCATGTTAGGCAAACTAACCCTCGGTTTGCTGGAACAACCTACTTTTACATCTCAGGCGTAGGGGTTTATCTTATAACGAGTAAAATTAATTGGTAGGGGCAGACTTTTGTGTCTGCCCAAGATACATTTATAAAGAGATAAGGGATAGCAGCTTTGAAACGTAGCAAAAATAACCACAATAGCTGGTTGATGCTGCTTGTTATCGGTCTTATTTTGGCTCTAATCCTGACCGCCTGTGGTGAGTCCACCATCACTTCCACAGACTCATTACCATCGAACTATAGAATTAAGCCCGCTCAAATTGTGTCCACTACTGACGGTGGTGTTACCTGGAATTCGATTTATACTAACACTGCTGGTGGCCCCTTTGATTTTAGAGCTATAAGCTGCCCAACCGCTGATAATTGTTTTGTCTGGAGTAATGCAGGTCAACTTTCTGCCACCTACGATGCTGGCAATCATTGGGGCTGGAGGGGCACTGTTTCAAGTAGTGGTTTTGGAATACCTTCTAACACAACCCCTGACCAACTAATCTGCCCGGATTATATTAATTGCTACTTATTAAATTGGTACAGTATACATGGAAGTTATGATGGGGGTGCAAACTGGGAGGAATTCAAACTAATTGACCTTCGCGGTGCTAGATTCAGATCTATAAGTTGCCCTGGAGCTAAAACTTGCTTTGTGGTAGGCACAAACGGGCTAATTACTACCACAATCGATGGTGGTAAAACTTGGACAAAACAAACATCAGGTAGCACCGGGGAATTAACTTCGGTAAGCTGCACAAGCCTCACAACTTGTATAGTCACTGGCGTATTCCCATCTGATAAAAATAGAAACAATGGCATAGCTACCATTACCTCAGATGCTGGCAAAACTTGGAATACCCAATATTCCAGCTTGATCAGTAATTTATCCACCGTTACCTGTCCAGGTATTATCACGTGTTATGCTATCGAAGTTTCTAAAGTAGGAGGAAGTGACAAAAAGGTATTTGCTACCAAAGATGGAGGCAAAAATTGGCAGGATAAATCGCCCGCCGTAACCACGTTAGGTACTAAAATCAGTTGCCCGAACATAACAACTTGCTATATAGCCAACATCAAAGAGCTAGTCACTTTTACGATTAATGGCGGTAACAGTTGGGTTAGCAAATCTATCGGGCTACCCCGCGAACTTAGGGATATTGCTTGCGTATCCAGCACCTCCTGTTTTGTGTTGGCGGCTAAAGACGAAGGTTAATCATTAAAGTCAGAGAATTTTATGCAAAAAATTTACCCAGCCACAACCGAATCCCGCGATCTTACGCCTACCGAGATTTATACTACCCCCGAACTGGCCTTCCCACTGGAGGGGGTGGCAATGGCGGATGGGCAACGCCGCCCCTACCTCTATTTTAATATGGTCAGTAGCGTGGACGGCAAGGCTACTACTATTTCCAGGGATGCCACCGGGCTAGGTTCGGACTTTGACCGCGAGTTTATGTATCGGCTACGAACTGCCTCCGAGGCGGTAATGTGTGGGGCGGCTACTTTCCGCAACGACGAATTTTTGCCCGTCGTCAAACCCTGGTTGGTGGAAGAACGCGCCCGTTACTTCCCCAATAATCCCCAGCCGCTTGCGTGCGTGGTCAGCAATGACGGTAATTTGCCCCTGACTAAAAAGTTCTGGCAAGCGGGCAGGGATTTGCGGGTGGTATTTCTGGGGCCGAAAGCCAGCCCGGAGCAGGAAAAGATTCTGGCGGAACGAGCGCAAGTCTTTCGGCTGGAGGCTAACCCTGAAGGCCCGCCCGACCTGAAACAGATGCTGGAAATCTTTTACCAAAAGCTGGGAGTGCGGCGTTTATTGGTGGAGGGTGGGCCGACCCTTAACTATAATTTGATAAAAGAGGGTTGGGCGGACGAAATGTTCTGGACACTCGCTCCCAAAATCGTTGGCGGTAGCGATAACCTCCCGATTGTCACCGGGCCGGGGCTGGGTTTGCCCATTGATAAAATCGTTAAGTTGCAACTGCTTTCGATTTATAATAATAATAGCGAGTTGTTTATGCGCTATCGCCTAACCCCGCTGGAAAAATAAAACTTAGCCCAAAACTACGTTGAGGTATAGAAATGGCAGAATTTTTGCAGGCTGGAGTGCGCCCTGTTGTGATAATACCCGGAATTCTGGGTTGCTGGATGCCTACTCTGGCTCCCAAAGGCAAGATTGACCCCCTTATCCACGTTTATGATAATCAGTTAGATGCCCTGCGCCGTCTGGGTTATGTGGATGGTGTTTCACTGTTCACTTTCCCCTATGACTGGCGTATAGAAGTCACCCGCAGCGGTGAGCAACTCGGCAACCTTATCGCCAGTATCAAGAAGCAGGGGCAAGTCGGCGCACTGAACAAAGCCGGGAATATGGGCGTGCCGGGGCGGGGTTTTAACCCTTTTGGTAAGAGCTACGCCGGGCCAAAGGTGGATTACAACAAGGTGGATATTATTGCCCACAGTATGGGCGGGCTGGTGGCGCGGGCTTATATTCAGGGGCCGGGTTATGCCCAGGATGTAGCCCGCTTTTTTACCTTGTCTACGCCGCACCGGGGGGCAATTTCGGCTTATTACGCGGTTGAGGGTGGCGATAGCACCAAAATCGGGATTCCGTTAGAGGCGGGGCGGGCGATGCTGGCCTTGCTGCGTATCCGCGAAGACCCCAACCCTATCAACAAAATCGTTGGCCTGATAAAACTTATCCAGCAAAAATTCCCGATTGATTTATTTCAGGAGTTGGGTCATAACATGCCAGCCGTGCGCGACCTATTGCCGTTGGACGAAGATAATTATATTTACTCGCTGGAAAATGATCAACAAAAAATCTACCCCTTTGGCAGTCGGCCTGGTTTCCCCGAAAATAGTACCCTCAACCGTTTGAATTCAGCCGAAGCCCTGGCGGTTTTTGATACGCTGGAAGAAGTCTGGAGTCTGGTGAGTGGTGCGCTACAGACGCGGGTAAAGGTGTTAGTCTCAGAGTGTAGCCCTGACCACGCCCCAATGTGGAGGTATGGCGAACCGCTCCAAAATCAGCCCCCTGAAAATTTTGCTCCCGGCGATACTCTGGTTACGCCTATCAGTGGCAAGCTCCCCCTTGAGAGAGCTTTCCCGGAAGGCACGCCCACAAAAGTTAAACATTACTGGCTGGAGGTTGATAAAAAGGTTGGTAAGCAGCTTGACCACGTAGGGATTGTGTATGAGGCGGCGGCGGTGCGCTTCCTGTTGGGCTGTATGCTGGCGGATAAAGCTGGCAATCCCCAACCGCCTGGGCCAGAGGTTTGGGACAAACCTTCGCCCGATGTGAATAAACCAAATTATCTGGCCTTGTTTAGGTAGTAACGAGTAACGAGTAGAAAGTTTAATCCCATTTCCTTGCTGGTGTAGTTCCACTAGACTTGTTGGGCATTGCCTAAACCCTCACCCCAACCCGTAAGCTGGCTTCTCCCTTAAAAAAGGAGAGGGGGTTAATCCGCTCCTACGAATTCCCTTTTTCTTCTGACTCCTGAATTCTGACTCCTTCTCATCCTTCATCCTTCCGGGATACTAGGTGGCTACCTGGGAATAACCTCAAATTATACATGTGGATAATTTGGGGATAAAATCAGGCCATTGTGGATAATTTGGGGAAAACGCAGGCTTTGGGGGATACCTCGTCCGCCCTTGGGGGATACTTTATCTTTCGGGTATACCTGGGGGATACCTCAAATCCCCTACCGAAGTATCCCCCACGTTCTCAATTAATAAGCTTTAAAGCTAGGAGGAGGAGAAAAATTTTATAAAAACAAAAAGGCGATTTTGGCTGATAAGGTAAAAAAGAGATAGAAAAGCAAGTATATTCATGTGCTACATAGCACATGAATTTAACAAATTGGCACAAATTCATAGCAAATGTAGCATATAACCCTTGACAGAAAAGCAAATATGTTCTAAATTGGTGTTAGCAAGAAATTAATCGGGGTTACTTACCCAACCTGAAACTTAAACTGATTCTGTGGCGGCGGAAGCGGTTGGCTTTAGGGAAGGGGCTAGGGGGTTAGGTTTGTCTCTTTGCCTAATAGCTCCTGTGTTTCTGCACTAGAAACGCTGCTAAGGTCTTCCTACATTTGGCAGGGTCTTTGCAGTTTTTCAACTGGTAATTTCCCAGATTACTTTCCGTGCAAGAACGTAAAACAAAATAGCTAGAAAAGACCCACCCACAACTGCAAAAATCAGATGTAATTGGATTGCTATAATAATCCAAAAGCCCAAAATGAATACAAAAACACATAAGAAAAAAGTAACTGTTAACAAACAACTTCTTGCAATGTCCTCAGTTTCATTGGGAATTGTATCGGTGGAGGGTTTGAAGAATAATGCCCTTGTGCAGGTGGTGGGTAGCTCCAAGAAGTTGGGTTATAGATACCAGTCTGAGCATAATAATTATTTGATGGCGATGAAGGATATGGATAGTAAAAACTAGGTGGAGGTGGTGGATAGTTCCAGGGCGGGTATGAATAGTAATAACCGGGTGGAGGTGGTGAGTAGTTCCAGGGGCGTGGGTTATAATCACCACTTGGAGCAGAATAATTACTTGATGGTTGTGCTGGTGGTTGGTTTTGGTTATTACTATTAGCATTTTTCGGTTGTGCTGGTGGTGGCTGATTTTGGTTATTATTAGTATTCTTTGGTTCTGCTGGTTTGGCCTTATCCTCGTTTTTCCTATTTAATTCTGTATTTGTTTGGGCTCGAGAGGCAGCATCTCGGATCTTTCCATAAGCCTCATTGATTTTTTGCATTTTAGTTTTAGCATCAAGGGTCTTATTTAAATCTGGATGATATTTTTTACTGAGGGCGCGATAGGCAGCCGCAATTACTTCATCGCTTGAGCTTCGGTTTACTTCTAATATTTTGTATGGGTCGAAATCCATAATTTTGTCTCTGGTTGGGCTTGATAATATGTCGCTTAACTATTAGATGGATTTCGTAACAATAAATCACCGCACTAAAAGAGCTTAGAATTCATGCTCTCTTAGCGCGGTGGCTTTAGTCCCGCGTGAACTAACAATAATAAAATTTGTGCATGGTTATATTATCATTAACCAATCAAACTCGAATCTTACCTGACTCCGCTCAGGCCGCGTGGTCGTGTGCCAGAGGTTTGGTCTTCTCCTTTGAGGTATTTAGCCAGAAATCTGGTAGTAATGCCCCAGGACTCGTTAGCGGCTTGCACTCTGAACACTTCAGGTCGGGACTCGTTAAAAAAGCCGTTTGGCACTGAGGTATAATGTTTTATCTCGTGCGGTACATTATGGGTGCGGAGGGCCCCCTCCAACGCCTTCAAGTCCTGCAACGAAATATCTTCTTCCGGCGCACCATAAAAGGCCAGATAGGGACACTGGATAAAGCGCACAAAATCCAGCGGGGAGGCTGGTTTGGCCCGACCTATCATGGATTTAGAATAAATTACATCGCCATAATAGTTGACCGCCGCCGCAAAGTGCATCGTTTGCCCCGCCGCCAGGGTTGTCACAGTGCCACCAAAGCCAAAGCCCACTAAGCCAACCCGCCCGGCATCGGCATAGCCTTCATTTTTCAGCCACTCATAACCTTTATTTATATCGGCAACGGCCCATTGGTCAGGGGTGGTCAGCCGAAGTTGGCGGCGTTGCTCAAAGGTCGAAGTCGGGCCGGGGCCGTTCTTGCCGCGTTCGCCCATTGCCCCTCTGGTGGAATAAAAATCGGGAGCCAGCACAGTGTAGCCCTGTTTGGCAAGCTCTACCGCCAAATTTTGAGTATGTTCATCCAGCCCGTAAATATCGTGGGCTAGAATAATACCGGGTAAAGGGGCGGGGAAACTTGGAACTGCCAGAAAAGCGTTCGTTTCTTTGTGTCCAGTGCGATAACGGAAAAACACCGTATCCACAAAATTACCTGTACTCATAGCGTTTTCTTTTCTCCTCGCTGCATCGCTAATCTTTGGGAGTTGAAAAATCTGGTTATCTGCAATCCAGCGCAGTAAGCCAATCCAGGATTTATACTTCTATCTTAACCTGACTTTTGAGCCCGTCAATAGGCAATAAGGTTATAACTTGGTTAATATGTTGGTCGGGATTACAGAAACGTTCACTACCCCTGTCACCCTGAGCTTGCGAAGGGTCTCGTCCAGAATATTGAAATTCTTCGCCTTCGTCTCAGAATGACAATTTCTGCGAACGGCTAAAGATTACAGATATGTCAGATTAGAGCCTGATTAAATTGTGAAGAATATTTCTAATTCGTAATTTGGATTGTTATGTTAGCGTGATAAAATCCTCACATACGACGGGGTACTGTTGGATGGATGGGTAAGCGAAAAACTTATCCCAGTGTAAGCTTGAACGTCATAGCTAAAATCTTACTGAATAAGCATTGCACTTGAAATATGAAGTCACGCCAGATATAATTATCGGGCAGTGGCGAATGGAGAAATATTTTGATGTCTGATATAGTGGCTTTCTCTTTGGACTATTTGCAGCCAGAACCAATTGAAGATACTCAAGCCAAGTTGCTAAATAATGCCCTCCGCCGCTTTTGCGATGAACTTGTGTCCGATACCAGCGCGGTGGACGAAGAAAGAAATATTCTCACCCGCGAGGTTGTCTGGAATTACGGGAATCAACATTTCCGGGCGCGGTTAGTGACCTTTGACGGGCAAATGAGTATTGGTCAATATGATTACGCTACCAACCAATGCCCGGAGGAATGGTATCGGCTTACTACCCCGCGCTCTCTGGCGGAAAAGTTGACCGAATCTAAAGAAATTCAATCCCATCTGGCCTAGCGTGTTAGTTCTAGCAAGGCTGGCCCGCTAAACTGGTTCGTGCCGAGATAAAGTTGCTGGAACAAACCAATAACCCAACCCAACCTGAAATAAAAACCAAGCGGCTGCCCAAAAACCTGGGTGGCCGTTGGCTGTTTTTATACTGGTTTATAATAGCAGGGGCTTTTTCAGGCTTCCTCTACGCTATTTTGCCCCGCCTTGATTTCTTCATAAAACAGGCCACTCGCTGGTTGCCATATCCCTATTTTCAAACTGGCTCGGAAGGGCTAATACTTAATGAGGTCAGCATTATCCGCAACGGTGGCTCGATTTATGTACCGCTCCAGCCGGATTTGTTTATCAGCGCACCCTATCCCCCCCTGTATTATTACCTCGTGAACTGGATTTGGCCCACTGGTACTGCCCCCACCGCCGGATTTAGCACCGGGCGGGCTATTTCACTGGTGTCGGCAATTGTGGCGGCGATGGCGATAGTTGGGTTGGTCTGGGCAGATAGTGGGAGGACTAACCACCAAGACACCAAGACACTAAGAAAAGATAAAATTACTTGGCGTTCTTGGCGACTTGGCGGTTCAATTGTTGCTTTTCTGCCCTACTTAGCGGCGGGGATTGTCGCTGGATTGTTATTCCTGAGCCTTCCAGCGGTGGACATCTGGGCAAGTCGGGTACGGGCCGACATGCTTATGACGGCTTTGGGTCTAATAGGCTTGGGGCTGGTGGCCTGGAAGCCCCAGAGTTGGGTGGCATTTACCGCAATTATTCCCCTGACGCTGGCTTTTTACACCAAACAGACTGCCCTTGCAGCCCCGGCAGCTTGCGGACTTTACCTAATATTGCAAAACTGGGGTAACTGGCGCAGGATAATCTTCTGGTGGTTGGGCTTGGGATTGGCGGTGGGCTTGCCGTTTGGGGTGTTAAACCTGTTAACCAACTTTGAACTATATCGCCGCCTGTTTAAGTACCATAATTTGCCCTGGAAGGCTGATAATTTTTTAACCTATTGGAGTCTTTTTGTAGACGAAACCACCGGGCTGTTAGTTGTGGCGGGGTTTTTGGTGGCGGTAGCGGCCCTCTATGTAGTAATGAAACTCAGGGAGGATTTTATAGATACCCTGGCAAGGATGCCCCTGACGCTCTGGTATTTATTGGCATCGCTACCGTTATTGTTAGGGATGGGGGTAGCGGGGGCTGACCACAACCACTTTTTGCCAGCCGAGGCCGCTTTATGTGCGGCGGCAGGGGTAGTGCTGGCACGTACTCTGGTGGAGGAAGGGTTAGTTTTACGGGTAATAACCCTGGCAATAGTTGGCGTTTTAATCTGGCAGGCGGCGGTATTTTCAGTGCCGGGGTCGCGTTACGAAATCGAGTTGCGCTACCGTCCCCAGGATGATGTCGCGCTGGAACGTATTATTGAGAACGCCACTAACCATCCAAGCCCTTATATCTTAACCAGCGAGGCCGGGTTTTTTGTCCTCACGGGCAAACCCACCACCTATAACGACCTGTTTACGCTGGTGGCCTTAAATAAGCAGGGGCTATATGACGACCAGCGTTTGTTGGAGCGGGTACGCAGCAAAGAATTTGGCCTGATTCTTTCCAAAGCTAACTTCTTCACCGACGAGATTCGCCCCGATGTGTGGCCTCCTGAACTGGTCGCCGCTATTCGTGAGAACTATTCCCTGAAATTCCGGGATGTCTGGTTTACCTACGAACCAAAATAAGACCTATTAGGCAAAAGTGCTAGATACAAGGTTCCAACTAACTTGAGCTTAAATTATTCAGCACAGAGGCACAGAGACACAGTTTTTGGAGTAAATTGTAAAGATTTACCCCAATTGTTAGCCTCGGAAGGGCTTGTTTTTATAAAAAGATGCTTCGACTTCACCTCAGAACGACCAGTAATCTGAACAGACAGTTGAAATCTACTGTGCCTCTGTGTCTCTGTGGTTAATATTATTTTATTTAGCACGTCTGCCTATTAAATGCTTGGTTAGACTAAAGAAGCTCTACGGCTTTCTGGAAACAGGCCATCGGGGCGCGGACTCTTCCCGCCCCCACCTGCCCAATCCCCGGTAGACGGTGGGCAATCCCGGTGGTCACAAAGGGGGCAATGCCCGTTTCCAGCACCTTTAGCACATCAATCCCGGTAGGAGTGCCACGATTGCCTAATATTGGTAGGGCAAAATGGTTGCTTTCAGTCACGGTAATATCGTACATCTCGTAATTTGCCGCCATCAATTCTTCGGGCGTGCCGCCAATAAAGCCTGTAACAGCCGGAGCCCCACCCGAAGCAAACCCTCCCAACCCACTGGCCTCGGTTATGGCACTATCGCCAATATCCAGGTTAGCATCGGCGGCGGTAAATTCGGGGAAATAATGACCATTTACGACGGGCGATTGAGCCGCAAACCACTGCCCCTGTAACCGTATCCCAAATTCTACGCCATTACGCGCCAGTGCGGTAATAATACTGGTGTGTGGGATGCTTTCCGCCGCTAACCAGGCCGCTTTACAGGCCGCCATTGTCAGGTTCAGGAAGAAGTAATCCCGCCCAATCATAAAAGTATAAATTTCCTTGATTTCAAGACTGGAAAGGTTGGTGGAAAGAATATTTGGTAATAAAGCTTGCAATAATAAGCTAAGAGCGGCTTTGTTACGGCTATGGCACTCGTCCCCCATCGTCAAGGCTTCACGGATTAAGGGGAAAATCGGCAGACCGCCTCTTCGCAAAATCGCTTCTCGTAGCCGAGGGGCTAAGACCTCTTTCATCCAGTGCAATCCCGCGATTACCTCCGGCCCGTTTGCCCCATAGCGCAGAGTTCTGCCCGGCCCTTCGTTCAGGTTGCAATAGGCGGTCGTATTGTTCGCTCGGTCTTCAATAACCCAGACGGGCATCGAGGGTGACGTTACCCCCGCCATTGGCCCTACCGCGCTATGGTCGTGGTTCGGTTCAAGCCGCACCTCGCCCCGGTCGGCTAAAGCGGCGGCGGCTTCCAGATTGGCGGCGCGCCCCTCATAGACCAGTGCCCCCAAAACCGCCCCTTTCATCGGCCCGCACATCCGCTCCCAGTTAATCGGCGGCCCCGCATGCAGAATCATATCTTCGGTCAGTCCGGGAATGACCTCACGGGCGGGTTTGATGTCCACTACCACCGGCTGTGCCTGCTTGAAAATCTTAATTACCTGCTGGTTGGCGGCCTCACGCTCAGGATTAACAATCATCAACCACGTTCCTCTCCCAATAATTAATTACCTTTAAGGACTCTACCAAACAAAGAGAGTAGCTAAATTCAGACTACCCCTCATCCCAGCCTTCTCCCCTAAGAGGGGAGAAGGAGTAATTCCCTCTCCCTTGTACTCAGGGGAGAGGGTTAGGGTGAGGGGTAGTTCTAGGCTATTTCTAAGGTTAGTGCATAGCAGCCGAAATGTAAAAAAAGTATAACTTACTTTGAGTTGAATCTAAAATCCAGGTAATATATCTACCCAAATTCAGTGGATTATAGAAAGCCTCAACCCTACTGGCTATGGGCAATTTGCCAAAATTGGCGGCTCGAAATTTGGTCAGTTTGTCGTTGTTTTAGCCCATCCCAAAACTAAATTTTGCGCTATAATCAGGGGTATTCTAGCTGCTTTCTACATACTTTGGGCACTTCGCCCGTTCCTGAAAAGGGTGATTTTTTACATGACTTTGCTTTTCGGCGCAACTATTGTGACCATGCGACCTGACCGGACGATTATCAAGGACGGGGCAATCTGGATAAAAGAGGGACGGATTGCCGCTATTGGCAAGTATAAAGACCTCCAGGTGGAATTTGGCCGGGAACTGGAAGCCGAAACCGAGCAGGTAAATCTTAACGGCAAACTGATTATCCCCGGCCTGATAGATACCCATGTCCATCTGGCCCAGGCTTTAATTCGGGGTTGTGCCGACGATATGAGCCTGATTCCCTGGCTGTTAGAGCGGGTTTGGCCTCTACAGGGTAACTATACCTACGAGGACGGCAAGGTTAGTGCGGCCCTCTGTATTGCCGAGATGCTCAAAAGTGGCACTACCGCTTTTATTGAGGCCATGTTGGCGGGGCGATATGGCTTTGAGGGCGTGGCGGAAGTGGTCGAGCAAAGTGGCATCCGGGCCAGTATCGGTAAAATCGTGATGGACATTGGCACTTACGCCGAGAGCAACGGGCAAATGCACCCCGGTCTGGTGGAAGACCGAGTTACCACCGTGCGCGATACTCTGGCTCTTTTTGACAAATACGATGGCGGGGCGGAGGGTCGGTTGCGGATCTGGTTTGGGCCACGCACCCCTGGCGGTGTCACTCCTGACCTATATCGTGAGGCTGCTAAACTGGCTAAAGAGCGCGGGATGGGCCTGACGGTTCATCTCGCCGAAGTGAAATCCGATATGGATTTTATCAGCAAACAGTACGGCATGAGCCCGGTGGAATATGCCGGGAGTGTGGGCTTGCTCGACCTCGGCCCTAAATGTGTGCTGGCACATGGTATCTGGTTTAGCGATGCCGACCTGCAACTACTGGCGGAAACTGGCGCAACCGTCTCCCACAATCCCAGCAGCAATAGCAAGCTTGCCAGTGGTTTTTGCCGAGTGCCGGAGATGCTGGAATTGGGCTGTAATGTGGCGATGGGCTGCGATGGTGGCCCTTCCAATAACACCTACGACCTGATTCGTGAGATGAAGCTGGCGGCGGTGATTCATAAGGCCAAAACCCTTGACCCGCTAGTGGTGGATGCCGAAAGTGTGCTGGAAATGGGGACGCTCAACGGGGCGCGGGCGATGGGGCGGCTGGACGAAATCGGCTCTTTGGAAGTGGGTAAACAGGCCGACCTGGCGATAATTGATACCAACAGTCTGCACCTGACACCCTTCGAGACCCAGAACCCGGTCTCGGCCTTAATTTATGCCGGACAGGGTAGCGATGTCGAGAGTGTGATGATTGGCGGACGTTGGGTTATGTGGAAGCGCGAACTCCAAACCCTGGACGAAGAAAAGGTTAAAGCCGAAGCCCGCGCCCACGCCACCCAGGTTTACGCCCGCGCCGGAATCATCAATAAGAGCCGTTGGCCTGTGTTCTAGTTGTTAGTTGTTGGTAGAAATCTAAAATCTAATGTCAAAAGTCTAAGGTCAGAAGAAAGAAAACAGTAGCAAGAATAAAGAAGAAATAATCAAGGGTTAAATAGACAAATTGCAATCTTGTAGCGTTTGGCTTTTGATTTTTAACTAACAACTAATAACCAACAACCAATAACTGAGGAATTGAAATGGCTTTTGAACTATTTGTAAATGGCACTTTGATGCGGGGTCTGGCCTTGCACCCGAATATGGGCGACTCCGAGTTTTTGGGTGAGTTCCGCACTGCCCCGCGCTATCGGGTTCACACCATCGACGATGTTCACCCCGGCATGTATCGGCTGGATGAGGGCGAAGAAGGCGGGGCCAGCATTATCGGCGAACTTTATCTGGTGGCAGACGAAACCTGGGCGGCGATTGAGGCGGGTGAACCTCCCAACCTCTATCGCGGCAAGGTTGAGCTTGAGGACGGGCGTGAGTTCTACGGAATTCTATTTCCCCGACCCCTCGCCGAGCAGTACCCCGAAATTACCAGTTTTGGTGGATGGCGGGGCTATTGGGAAAGTAAGAATAAAAAATGAGGGAATACACCTAACCCCCTAGCCCCCTTCCCTGACTCAGGGAAGGGGGAACAATTTATGGCTAGGTCGACAACTTTAACTCGTTACTCACTACTCGTTACTCGTTACTTTGTAACACCCGATTTTGGAGCAGTAACTATGACCATGATAGATGCAAAACCCTATAAATTCGAGCTTGAGCCGGAAACCACCGCCCTGCTTATAATAGATATGCAGCGCGACTTCTTAGAACTCGTTTCATAAGTTAGCAATAGCCAATCGTTTAAGTAGTAAGCGGCACATTGCCAAGTAAATAAAAGCTTCGACGGAGGTGGTCAGTCGCTCATAATCGCGCACTAAGCGGCGGTTATGGGT